>Ga0307416_100002786_pt1 | contig 10153 bp, 1 predicted proteins | sample DK1Cmetagenome_2_FD_203821 | JGI IMG/M metagenome (GOLD analysis project Ga0307416, IMG submission 203821) | Maize rhizosphere microbial communities from greenhouse at UC Davis, California, United States - DK15-C-3 | ecosystem: Host-associated > Plants > Roots > Rhizosphere > Soil | place: USA...
CAACGGCAGGCCGTGCGCGCCGACGCCGAGGCTTGCGTCGAGCGCGCGCGCGCAATGCTCGTAGACGCTTGCGGATTCGGCCGAACGCGTGGGCTCGAAGTAGAGATCCTCGAGCTGCGCGGGCACCGGCGGTCCCTCGATGAACGGCACGAGCTCGTCCAGCACCCGCGCATCGCCGGTCGTCGTCACGTAATGCGCGACCGCATAGGGCAGGAACACGCGATCGTCGGCGAAGCGCGTGCGCACCCCGCGGCCGGACGGCGGATGCCACCAGTGCTGGACGTCGCCTTCGGGAAACTGATGTGCGCATGCGCGTACCAGATGCGCACGCGCTTCGTCCGGCGCGGCGACGGCGAGCGCCATCACGTCCTGCAGCTGGTCGCGAAAGCCGTACGCGCCGCCCGCCTGGTAGAAGCCGGCGCGGGCGAACAGCCGGCACGCGCGCACCTGATAGATCAGCCACCGGTTCAGCATGACATTCGTCGCGGCGTCCGGTGTCTCCACCGTCATCGTGCCGAGGACGGCGTCCCACTGCGCGGTGACGCGCGCGAGCTCCTGCGCCAGGTCGGCGCGCTGAAAGCGCCGCAGCAGCGCCGTCGCAGCGTCTTCGTCTTCGCCCTGGCCGAGCAGGAATGCGAGCTCGGCGCGGCCCCCGGGCGGCAGCGACACGCGCCGCACGAGCGCCGCGCACGGATCGAGTCCCGCGCCGGCGCGGCCGCTCAAATCATCGTCGTCCGCAAGCGCCGCCGGCATGTCGAGGCTGCCGTTGCGGCCGAGGAATTCGGTCCGGTCGCACGTCAGGGACTCGACGGCACGGTCGGTCGCGAAGAACGCGTGACGTGCGCCGAACTCCGCCATGCGCGGGTTGCGTGCATAGACGGCACCCTGGTCGGGGTCGGCGGAGGTCACGATAAAAGGCGCGTTCGCCGCGCGCGAGGCGCCGAGCGTCCACTCGACGTATCCGACGATCGAAATCTCGCGCGCATCCGCGCCCGTGTTCGCGAGCGTGAGGTGCGTGATCTTCACCGGCGCATCGGCCGCGACGAATTGCGTCAGGGTGCAGCGAATCCCGAGCGCTTCCTGCTCGTAGCGGACATACCCGGCGCCAAAGCGCACGACGTACGTCGCGTCGTCGATGCGGATCGGCAGCGCCGTGGGCGTCCACACGGCGCCCGATGCGGCGTCGCGCAGATAGAAGACTTCGGCCGGCGGCGCTGACACCGGATCGTTCGACCACGGCGTGAGCTGGTTCTCGCGGCTGTTCACCGCCCATGTGAAGCCCGGCGCCGACTCGGAGGCCTGGAAGCCGAACTCCGGATTGGCCACGACGTTGATCCATGGCAGCGGCGACTGCTGTCCGATTCCGAGCGCGACGACGTACTCGCGGCCGTCGGGCGTGAAACCGCCGAGCCCGTTGAAGAAACGCAGCCGCGGCACTTCGATTCGCGTTCCCGCCAACAAAGGGGGCCGCTGCGGCGGCTCGCGCGCCGCACTCACCGGATGGCGCACGCGGAGCAGCTGCTCGACCAGATTGCCCTGCGTGCTCGCCACCACGACGCGCGCGGCCGCATGCAACAGCACGCGCTCGTCGGCGGACAGGCTGTCGCCGCGCACGACGAACACCTCGCCGCGGATCGATCGCGCGGAGCCGCTCGCCCGCGACTGCGCGTCGCGCACCAGGTTCTGCAGGTGCTCCTGCACGCCGGGCGCGTACGTTACCGCCTGGTCGTTCAGCAGCACGAGGTCGACGGCGAGCCCTTTCAGGTTCCAGTACTCGTGCGCGGTCAGGAGCTGCCGCAGCAGGCCCCGATCGTCGACGTCGTCGATCCGCGCGAGCACGATCGGGCGGTCGCCCGAAATGCCGAGCCGCCACAGCGCCGGTATCGGCAGGACGTTCGCCTGCAGCGTGCGCTGCGACGGTCGCAGCGACGCGTCGTGGAACAGCAGGCCGTTTGCGAGCTGCTGATAGAGATGGGCTTCGCCATGGTCGATGCCGAGGTAATGAAGCTGCACCTGCGCGTGCGTCCATGCGAGCGACGACGCGCGGTCGAACGCCGCGGGATCGTGATACTTGTCGGCGAGTCCGAGCGCGTCCTCGCGCGCGGCGGCGACCATCGTCGCGAACGTGACCTGCCGCTTCCCGCCCGGCGGGATCGTGACGCGCACGCGCAGGCTCGCGATCGGATCGAGCACGGCGCCGGTCGTGTTGGTGAGCGGGCGCCCCTCGGTCACGGCGGCCGGCGCGCGCACGGTCCGGCCACGGCCGAGGAAGCGCGCGCGATCGGACTCGAACTCGATGCCGGCCGCGCCGTCGGTTGCAATCACGTGCGCCGCGTGCAGCGGCCGATCGGTGGACAGACGCGGCCGGCGCGAGAACAGCAGCCCGCTCACCTGCGGCACGAATTCGCTGCGCACGAACAGGTTCGAGAAGGCAGGGTGCGCCAGGTCGGCGGCCGGCGGCGCCAGCGTGATCTCGGCATACGACGTGATCTCGATCTCGCTCGCCCGCGTGCCGAGGTTGCGCAACGTCACACGGCGGATCTCGGCATCGTCCTCCGCCGACACGATGACCTCGAGCGTGGTCTCGATCGCGCCGTCCTGGCGGACGATGCGCACGCGGTCTTCGTGGAACGCGACGTCGTAGCGGGACGGCTCGGAGCACACCGGCTGGTATCCCGCCGACCAGACGCGGTTGTCCGCCGTGTCGCGCAGATACACGAAGCTGCCGCGATCGTCGCAGGTGGGATCCTCGCGCCAGCGGGTGACGCCGACTTCGCGCCACAGGCTGTACCCGGCCCCTGCAGCCGTGAGCATCACCGCGTAGCGGCCGTTCGCGAGCAGTTGCGTGGAGGGCCGCGGCAGATGGGGGGAATGCAGCCGCTCCTCGAACGCAAGCCGCCCGTCCTCGACGATCGCCCGTTCGTGGTCCGCGCGCGGCAGCGCGACGGACGCGTCGCGGTGCCGCGTTTCCTGCAGCAGGATTCCAGACGCGCGGATCAGCGGCTCGCGGTGGAAGCGACGGCGCAAAGCGGCGTCGAGCAGCACGTTCGCGAGCGCGACGAGCGTCATCCCCTGGTGATGCGCCATGTACGCGCGCACGAGCGCGACCGGCCCGGTCTCCGGCACGCGCAGGCGCGTGAAGTCGAGCGCTTCGTAAAAGCCGTAGCGGCCGCGTCCGCCGAGCGACTCGATGCGTGCGAAGTTGGCGGCCGCGGCGCGCGGCGCGTACATCGCGGCCAGCCCGGTCGCGTACGGGGCGATGACGAGGTCCTCGCCGAGACCGCGCTTGAGACCGAGCCCCGGCACGCCGAACGTCGAATACTGGAACGTCAGGTGCACGTCGCGCTCGTGGAACGCGGATTCGGAGATGCCCCACGGCACGCCGCGGCGTCGCGCGTAGGCGATCTGCCGCTCGACGACCATGTGGCACGTGTGATCGAGCAGGCTGCCGTACGGCGTATCCATCAGCAGCGACGGCATCAGGTATTCGAACATCGATCCCGACCACGACACGAGCACGGTCCTGCCGTGCACCGAGATCAGCGTGCGGCCGAGCCTGAACCAGTGCTCGGGCGGCACGTCGTGCTTGGCGATCGCGATGAAGCTCGCGAGCCGCGCCTCCGACGCGAGCAGGTCGTAGTACGACGGGTCGAGGCGCGCGTGATCGACCTGGTAGCCGATCGAGAACAGCTTGCGCGCCGGGTCGTACAGGAACCGGAAGTCCATGTCGACGAACAGTGCGTGCGCGTTGCGAGCGATGCGCTGCAGCCGCTCGATCAGAACGGACGCATCGCGCTCGACGCGCGCGAGGAGGTGCACGCCCTCGGCATCCGCCGTCGCGACAAGAGAACCGCGCAGCGCCGCGCACTGCGCGGGCAGCGCGGCGAGCGTCACGCCGGGGTCGACCAACCGTGCGACCCACTCGATCGCATCGGCATCCTGCAGCGCCTCGGCATCGTGATCCGCCTCGCGCGCCGGCGCAACGGCCCACGGCACGAGCCGGATGAACTCGGCGTGGCGTGCGACGATTCGCGCGTGCAGGATCTCCGCATACGCGAGCACGTCCACCAGCGTCTGATGCGCGCCTTCCTCGGCGAGCACGCGCGCCATGTCGAGGATGTCGGCGCCGATGCGCGCCAGGTCGCGCAACGGCAGGCGCGCCGGCGGCGGCGCTGCTCGCGCGAGATGCGCCGAGAGCGCAGCAAGGGCGTCCTGCAGCTGCGCGAGATTCACGCTCGTCGACGGCCGGTTGCGATCGGCGCGCTCGACCGCACGGCGCAAGAGCTCGGCATCGTCGGCCATGCCGCGAAGCGCGTTCGCGTCCACCACCGGCTGCACGAGCGCCATGCGCGCGGCTGACGACACTGCAATCAGGCATCCGGCCAGGTTGCCGCTGTCGACCGTCGACACGTAGCGCGGCTCGAGTGCGCGCAGCGTCGTCGTTTCGATCCAGTTGTAGAAATGGCCGCGGTGGCGCGGCAGCTTCGCGAGCGTGTCGAGCGCCGCCTCGATGCGATCGCAGAGCTCCGGCAGCCCGATCCAGCCGAAATCGTGCGCCGCGACGGCCGACACGAGATACATGCCGACGTTCGTCGGCGACGTCCGGTGCGCGACGACCCGCTCCGGGTCCTCCTGCAGGTTGTCGGGCGGCAGGAAATTGTCGTCGCGTCCCGCCAGGTCGGCGAAGAACTGCCACGTCTGGCGCGCGATCAGGCGCAGCTCCGCCGCCTCCGCGGGCGTCGGGGCTTCGATGTCGCCTTCCGCGGCCGGAAGGCTCGCGCGCCAGGCGAGCAGCGGCGCGGCGAACCACAGCGTGAAGAACGGCGCAGCGGGGAAGAGCGCCTCCGGCCGTGCGACCAGCACGACGACGAGCATGGCCGCCGTGATCGCCAGCGCGCCGTACATGCCGGTTACGAATTCCGCGAGCGACGACGTGGCGCTCGCCTGCACCTGCGCGGCCGAGTTCCATTCCAGCAGCCGCTGGCGCATGACGAGGCGGCTGAGCGTGCGCACGATCGCGTCGAGCATCGACAGCGCGTCGCGCGGCAGCATGGCGAGCTGGAAGAGCGTGCGGCCGAAGCCGGACAGCACGTCGTCGCGGAGCAGGCGCAGCCAGGTGCCGCGGTCGGTGTTCGGCCGCGGGCGCAGCCGGTCGACGAGCGCGAGCAGCGACGGCAGCAGGAAGGTGGTAACCGCGAGTAGGGCGAAGCGCTGGCTCGCGGCGCCTTCGACGATCCAGCCCGCCGCGAGCAGCAGCAAAGTCGCGGGCGCGACCAGCGTGCGGCGCAGGTTGTCGAGCATCTTCCAGCGCGCGATCGGCGGCAGGTCGTGGCCGCGCCGGCCGGCGATCCATGGCAACAGCTGCCAATCGCCGCGCGCCCAGCGATGGCTGCGTGCGGCCGCCACCTCGGCATGCGGCGGATAGTGCTCGAACAGCTCGACGTCGCTGACGAACGCACAGCTCGCGTAGCTGCCCTCGAGCAGGTCGTGGCTCAGGATCGCATCGGGCGGCATGCGCCCGCGCAGCGCGGCCTCGAACGGATCGACCTCGTACATCCCCTTGCCGGTGAAGCTGCCGCGGCCGAACAGGTCCTGGTAGACGTCCGACACGTGGAACGTGTACGGATCGACGCCGCAATGGCCGGAGAACCACTGCTGGAACCAGCTCGCCGTGCGGCGCGTCGGCAGCGTGGGCGTGACGCGCGGCTGCAGGATCGCGTAGCCGTCGACGACGTTGCCCGTCGCGGCATCGATGCGCGGCCGATTGAGCGGATGCAAAAGCGTGCCGACGAGCTCCGCGGCAACGCCGTACGGCATGATCGTGTCGGCGTCGAGCGTCAGCACGAACCGGACGTTTGCGGGCGCGTGCGCGTGGAACGGCACGTCGGTCACGAACGACGTGTCGGTGGCGCCGCGCAGCAGCCGGTTGAACTCGTGCAGCTTGCCGCGCTTGCGCTCCCATCCCATCCAGGTGCCCTGCGCCGGATTCCACTGCCGGCGACGATGGAACAGGTAGAAGATCCGGTGTCCGTCGACGGCTTTGCCGTAGCGATCGTTCAGCGCCTGCACCGCCTCCGCGGCGAACCGCAGCAGCTGCACGTCGTCGTCGCCACGCTCGCTCGGCGCGTCGAGCCAGTCGGTCAGCAGGGCAAAGTGGATCTCGCCCCCGTTCACGCCGTTCGACAGGTAGTGCGCCTCGAGCATGCGCGCGTCGGCGGCGATCGTGCGCTCGTTCGCGAGGATCGTCGGCATGACCACGAACGTGCGCATCGACGCGTCGAGCCCGGACGGAAGCGTGAGCCGCGGTGTGTGTCGCGGCGGCACGTGGTCGGTGACGATCCGGTTGACGAGAAGGAGCGCGATCTCGGAGGCCGCCGGGAGCGCGAGCGCCGCATACAGCCATAGCGTCCACGCGGCGACACCCGCGCCGTGCGCGGCGGAGAGCAGCAGCGCGAGGAGGCCGCACACGACGACGACGATCGTGCCGGCGTAGACGGAGAACGCCTGGTCGGCATGGCGCGCGAGCAGCCGCCGCGCGAGCGGTCGCCGGTAGCCGAGCTCGCGCTCGAACAGCGCGCGGCCATGGCTGATCAGCCAGTAGCCGAGATCGGACGGGCGCGCATCGTCGCCGGCGTGCGGCGTGGCGGCTTTCGCGACCGCGGCACGCGCGACTTCGAGCTCGTCGTGCGGCGAGCGCCGCGCGAGGTCCTCCACCGCGCTGCGATAGCGGTCGCGCGTGATGAAGTCCATCGCCGGGAACATCGGATTGCGGGCCAGCGTCTGGTTGACGAGACTCGCCGCCTCGACGAAATCCGGCCATTCGTAGGCGGACGTGAGCCGCATGCTGGTGATCAGGTTGCGCACCGAAAGATCGGCCGCCGCCTGCCGCGCGATTTCGAGCTGCACCACCGCTTCCGCGTTCGTATGCTCGGCGGCGAGCCGCTGCGACAATTCCGACAGCGCCACGCCGGCGCTCGCGTCGCCGTGCCGAAGGCGCTGGAACAGTTGAACGGTGAACGCGCGCGACCAGCCGGACGCAGTGCCGGCAGCCGTGAGCGACACGTCGTCGACGACGTCGGTCGCGAGGCCGGTCAGCGCGTCGGCGTAGCGATCGGCCTCGGCGCGTCCCTTCATCGACGCGGCGATGCGCGCCGCGAGACGGCGCGCGTTCTCGATCATCACGATGCGCAGCACCGTCGGCAGCGCCCACAGCTCCGCGAGCGCGAGCGGTGCCACCGTCTGGTAGGCCGCGACGAACCTCAGCAACAGGTCGGCGTCGAACCGGCTGTCGGTGTGCGCGACGAACGCCCACGCGATGCCGTACACGCGCGGCAGGCCGGCGAGCGGGCCGGCGTCGAGTCGCGGCAGCCGCGCGAAGAAGCGCTGGGGCAGCAGCGTCCGGATGTCGCGGAGCTGGTCCTCGACGATGTGGAAGTTATTGACGAGCCAGTCCGCGGCGGGCGTGATCAGGCGCTTGGCCGCGACCGCGTCGCTGATCGCCTCGTACGCCTCGCGCAGCACCGCCGCGTTGTCGGCGTTGCGCTGGGCGAACGCGCGCCAGCGCGCCGGGCGCTCGCCGACCGGCTGCGCCTTCGCGAGCGAAATCGCGTGCTGCTCGAGCCGCTCGGGACTGAAGAGCTCCGCCCACAGCGGCTCCTCGTCGTCTTTCGCGAAGCGGTCGGAGCGCGGGGAACGGAGACTGCGGAACGGGTGCTTCATGGGTGACGACGCATCTTACGCAATTGCCGGTCCGGCTCAACAACGACATTCTCATTGAACTCCCCCGATTGCGCGCGCATCCAACCGACGCCAGGCAACGACATCCGCATTGCAAACGGCGAGGCGAGCGCACGGCAGGGTTGTCGTGTGCCTTTTTTCGCCTGGAAGACAACCATGACGACGACGGTCAGCGATTTCCTGCTCGCGCGGCTCCACGAATGGGGCATCACGCGCATTTACGGATATCCCGGCGATGGCATCAACGGGATCATGGGCGCGCTCAACCGCGCCGCGGGCGACTTCGAGTTCGTGCAGGTTCGCCACGAGGAGATGGCCGCGTTCATGGCGTGCGGCCATGCGAAGTTCACCGGGCAGGTCGGCGTATGCGTCGCGACGTCGGGCCCGGGGGCGATCCATTTGTTGAACGGCCTGTACGACGCGAAGCTCGACCACCAGCCGGTCGTCGCGATCGTCGGCCAGCAGGCACGCGCCGCGCTCGGCGGCAGCTATCAGCAGGAAGTCGATCTCGTCACGCTGTTCAAGGACGTCGCGAGCGAATACCTGGAAATGATCGTCACGCCGCAGCAGGTTCGCCACGTCGTCGACCGCGCGCTGCGCATCGCGCGCGCGCAGCGCGCTCCGACCTGCATCATCGTGCCGAACGACGTGCAGGAAATGCCCGCCCACGCGCCCGCGCGTGCGCACGGCACGATCCATTCCGGCATCGGCTACGCGATCGCACGTCCGATTCCCGACGATCGCGAGCTGCAGCGCGCAGCCGACGCCCTCAACGCGGGGACGAAGGTGGCGATGCTCGTCGGCGCCGGTGCGCTGAACGCAACCGCCGAGGTGCTCGACGTTGCCGACGTGCTCGGCGCCGGCATCGCCAAGGCGCTGCTCGGCAAGGCGGCCGTGCCGGATGCGCTGCCGTTCGTCACCGGCTCGATCGGCCTGCTCGGCACGCGGCCCTCGTACCGGATGATGATGGATTGCGACACGCTGCTGATGGTGGGTTCGAGCTTTCCGTATTCCGAGTTCCTGCCGCCGGAGGGTGCTGCGCGCGGCGTCCAGATCGATATCGACGCGCGGATGCTGTCGATCCGCTATCCGATGGAAGTGAACCTGGTCGGCGACAGCGCGACCACGCTCGCGCGGCTGCGCCCGTTCCTGAAGCACAAGCAGGACCGTCGCTGGCGCGAGCGCATCGAGAAGGACGTCGCGCAGTGGTGGAAGACGCTCGAGGAGCGCGCGATGAACGACGCGCACCCGATCAACCCGCAGCGCGTGTTCTGGGAGCTGTCGCCGCGCATCCCCGACCGCGCGATCCTGACGTGCGATTCGGGCTCGTCGGCGAACTGGTACGCACGCGACCTGCGCATCCGCGAAGGCATGATGGCGTCGCTCTCCGGCGGGCTCGCGACGATGGGCCCGGGCGTGCCGTATGCGATCGCCGCCAAGTTCGCGCATCCCGATCGCCCCGTCATCGCGCTCGTCGGCGACGGGGCGTTCCAGATGAACGGGATGAGCGAGATGATCACCGTCGGCAAGTACTGGCGGCGCTGGGCCGACCCGCGCCTCGTCGTGATGGTGCTGAACAACCGCGACCTGAACCAGGTGACGTGGGAGCAGCGCGTGATGGAGGGCGATCCGAAATACGTCGCGTCGCAGGAGATCCCCGATTATCCGTACGCGCGCTTCGCCGAGGGCGCCGGCCTTGCCGGCATCCGCGTCGATCGGCCGGAAGACGTCGGACCGGCGTGGGATGCGGCGCTCGCCGCCGGCAAGCCTACGGTCATCGACGTCTACACCGATCCCGACGTGCCGCCATTGCCGCCGCACGTAACGTTCAAGCAGGCGCGCGCGTACGCCGAGTCGCTGCTCAAAGGCGACCCCGACCGCGCGGGCATCCTGCGCCAGTCGGTGAAGGAGCTGTTTGCCTGAAGCGCCGGTGAAACGCTTCGCTCGAAACGCCTTGCCGGCCGCAACAGTGATGTCCCGTGCCTCCGCGCCGATCGCCAGCCTGCGCGTTTCCGCGTACACGATTCCGACCGATGCGCCCGAATCGGACGGCACGCTCGAGTGGAACGCGACGACGCTCGTGCTGGTCGAGGCGTCGGCCGGCGGCGCCACCGGCATCGGCTACAGCTACGCGAATCGCGCGACCGCGATCCTGATCGCCGACACGCTCGCCGGCGTCGTCGAAGGCCGCGACGCGCTCGACATCGGTGCGGCATGGCAGGCGATGGTCGCGGCGATTCGCAACCTCGGCCGGCCCGGCATCTCGTCGATGGCCGTCGCCGCCGTCGACAACGCGCTGTGGGATCTGAAGGGGGCGCTGCTCGGCACGGCGGTTGTCGACCTGCTCGGCGCCGTGCGCGAGGCGATCGCCGTTTACGGGAGCGGCGGCTTCACGTCGTATCCGCCCGCGCGCCTC
>Ga0307416_100002790_pt1 | contig 10143 bp, 9 predicted proteins | sample DK1Cmetagenome_2_FD_203821 | JGI IMG/M metagenome (GOLD analysis project Ga0307416, IMG submission 203821) | Maize rhizosphere microbial communities from greenhouse at UC Davis, California, United States - DK15-C-3 | ecosystem: Host-associated > Plants > Roots > Rhizosphere > Soil | place: USA...
AGGAAGGAATTTATCAGCACTTTAAAGCAATTGCTGAAGCTTCTCCAATTCCTGTAATCCTATATAATGTTCCAGGAAGAACTGCAAGCAATATGCTTCCTTCAACAGTGGTGCGTTTGGCTAACGATTTTAAAAATGTTGTAGCAATTAAAGAAGCTGCTGGAGATATGGCTCAAGCAATGCAGATTATTAAAAATGCTCCAAAAGATTTCTTGGTGATTTCTGGAGATGATATGCTGGCGCTTCCAATCGTTTTAGCGGGTGGAGCAGGAGTTATTTCTGTAATCGGACAAGGTTTCCCTAAAGAATTTTCAGAAATGATTCGATTAGGATTGAATAAAAAAGCAGCAGACGCTTTCAAAACACATTACTTTTTATCAGACAGTATCGATATGATTTTTGAGCAGGGCAATCCAGCTGGAATCAAACAAATTTTCCAAGCACTTGGAATTGCTGAGAATACTGTTCGTCTTCCATTGGTATCTGTTGATGATTCTCTGGCAACAAGACTTAATGAGTTTGTAAAAAACAGCATTAAATAATTGTTAAAGTGTTAGTATTTTAAGATACTAAAAAATTATTTTGCAGTAGCTAAATTAATAACTAAATTTGCCACCGAAACTTCGGTGCAATTTCACTTTGGCATAATTGTCTGAGAGATTGTAATAACAGTAAGAAAATGAAAAAAATACTATCGCTATTAATTGTTGTAACTCTTTTTTATTCTTGTGGAGAATATCAAAAAGCGTTGAAAAATGAAGATGTTGCAGCAAAATTTGAAATGGCAACAAAAATGTATGATGCCGGTAAATACACAAAAGCGATTCGTCTTTTTGAGCAATTAGCCACTTCTTACCGAGGAAAACCTCAGGCAGAAAAGCTTTTTTACATGTTTTCACAATCATATTATAAAACAAAACAATATTATCTAGCTGGTTATCAGTTTGAAGCATTTGTTTCGGGTTATCCAAGAAGTGAAAAAGTACAGGAAGCTGCGTTTTTAGGAGCATATAGCTACTCTAAATTATCGCCAGTTTACAGCTTAGATCAGGCAGATACAGTAAAAGCATTGGAGAAATTACAGGCTTTTATTGATAATTATCCAAACTCAGAATACATTCCTCAAGCAAACGAGGCTGTGCAAAAACTGAACGGAAAATTAGAGAAAAAAGCATACGAAAACGCTAAAGGATACAATACAATTTCAGATTATAAATCGGCAATAATAGCTTTTGATAACTTTATAGCTGATTTTCCTGGAACGCCTTTAAAAGAAGATGCATTGTTTTATAAATACGATTCAGCATATCAATTGGCCATTAACAGTGTTCCTTCAAAAATGGAAGAGCGTCTGCACGTTGCACAAACCGCTTATGCTAATCTGTTGAAGTTTAAAAGCGATACAAAATACAAAGAAAAGGCTGACGAAATGAATGCCAGAGTTGAAACAGATTTACAAAAATTTACTAAATAAAATAAAGTCATGGATTTAAAAAAGACGAATGCTCCTGTAAACACAATAACTTACAACAAAACAGTTATTGAAGAGCCAACAGGAAATGTGTATGAGGCAATTACCATTATGGCTAAAAGAGCAAATCAAATTAATTCAGAGATTAAAAAAGAATTGACTGAAAAGTTAGAAGAGTTTGCTACTTATAATGATAGTCTAGAAGAAGTTTTTGAAAATAAAGAACAAATTGAAGTTTCTAAATTTTACGAAAAATTACCAAAACCACACGCTTTAGCTGTTCAAGAATGGTTAGACGGTAAAACTTACCACAGAAGTTCAAACAAATAATAGTACAATGTCAGTTTTAAACGGGAAAAAGATTTTACTGGGTGTTTCCGGTGGAATTGCAGCCTATAAAACAGCCACTTTAGTACGACTTTTTATAAAAGCAGGTGCACATGTCCAAGTGATCATGACACCTGCTTCTAAGGATTTTGTAACTCCACTTACATTATCTACCTTATCAAAAAATCCAGTACATTCAAGTTTTTTTAATCAAGATGATGAAGATGAGGTTTGGAACAATCATGTAGAATTGGCTCTTTGGGCAGATTTTATGCTGGTTGCGCCTGCTACTGCAAATACTTTGTCTAAAATGGCGACGGGAAATTGCGATAATCTTTTAATTGCTACCTATTTATCGGCAAAATGTCCAGTTTATTTTGCACCTGCAATGGACTTGGATATGTACAAGCATCCTTCAACTTTATCGAGTTTTACTGCATTAAAACAGTATGGAAACATTATGATTCCTGCTGAAAGCGGAGAATTGGCTAGCGGTTTGTCTGGTGAAGGCCGAATGGCTGAACCTGAGAATATTGTTGCTTTTTTAGAAGCTGATTTAGAGAGCAAGTTGCCGCTAAAAGGAAAAAAAATACTAGTTACAGCTGGTCCAACATACGAAGCGATAGATCCTGTGCGTTTTATTGGAAATCATTCTTCTGGTAAAATGGGATTTGATATTGCCAATGAAGCGGCGAGCTTAGGAGCAGAAGTATTTTTGATTGCAGGTCCGACTCATTTAAAAGCTAAAAATAGTCTAATAAAAGTGGTTGATGTTGTTTCAGCTCAAGAAATGTATGATGCTTGTCATTTGCATTTTAATGAAGTTGACGCGGCAATTGCTGCCGCAGCTGTTGCAGACTACAGACCTAAATTTGTTGCAGATCAGAAAATTAAGAAAACCACAGAAGAATTTTCAATAGAGCTGGAAAAAACAAAAGACATACTGTCTTCTTTGGGTGCCATCAAAAAAAATCAGTTTTTAATCGGATTTGCTTTAGAAACCGAAAATGAAATTGAAAATGCTAAGTTGAAAATTCAGAAAAAAAACTTAGATTTGATTGTTCTAAATTCCTTACAAGATAAAGGTGCCGGTTTTAAGAAAGATACCAATAAAGTAACGTTTATTGATAAGAATTTTGAAATTGAGCCAATGGAATTGAAATCAAAAGAATCTGTAGCGGCTGATATTTTGAATAAGGTTATTCAGCATTTTTCAAAATCATCAATTTAAAATATACGCCGGAAACATAATTTGAAAGCAATTTATGTTTGTAAAATTAAATATTTAGACGATTATGAATAAATTAGTTACGCTATTAGTGTTTTTAAGCTTTGGTTTTGTACAAGCTCAACAGCTAAATTGTACAGTAACTATCAATACAGAACGTCTGACAAATCCAAATAATCAGGTCTTTAAAACACTTCAGACTGCTTTATCTGAATTTGTAAATAAAACAGATTGGACGGGATCAGTTTTAAAACAAAACGAGAGAATAAACTGTTCTATGTATATTACTTTGTCATCAAATAGTTCAGATCAGTTTACAGGAACCATTCAGGTTCAATCTTCTAGGTTGATTTTTAATTCTACATATTCCTCTCCTGTTTTAAATTATAACGATAAAGATTTTAACTTTAGATATACAGAATACGAGCCATTGCTGTTTAATCCAAATACTTACGATTCAAATTTGGTTTCTGTAATCTCTTTTTATTGTTATATGATTTTAGGTATGGATGCTGACACTTTTCAAATGGGTGCAGGAAATCCATATCTTCAAACCGCTCAGAATATTGCAAATGTAGCACAACAAGGCGGATTTAAAGGGTGGAATCAATCAGATGGATTACAAAATCGTTATTATTTGATTAATGATATGATCGCGCCAACTTATAGCGATCTACGCCAAACAACTTATGCTTATCATACAGGATTGGACGCAATGACATTGGATCAAAAAGCTGCAAAGGAAAAAATAAAAAATGCTTTGCTGTTAATAGGAAAACTAAATTCAGTAAAACCAAATGCTTTTATAACTCGAGTTTTCTTTGACGCAAAATCAGATGAAATTGTTTCTATTTTTTCTGGTGGACCAAGTATTCCAATTACAGATTTAACGGATGTTTTGAATAAAGTTTCACCGTTAAACTCTACCAAATGGTCACAGATTAAATACTAATCTCGTTTCTTTTTACAATCTTTATATTTATCATTATAACTTTTATTTTTACCAAATCGCCCTATGATTACATCACTGTCAATTAAAAATTATGCTCTTATTGAAAAGCTAGCCATAGATTTTTCTAAAGGTTTTTCTATAATTACAGGTGAGACAGGTGCAGGAAAGTCGATTATTTTGGGAGCTATCGGTCTTGTTTTGGGAAAAAGAGCAGATCTTACTTCATTAAAAAATAAAGAAGAAAAATGTGTTATTGAAGCACAGTTTGAAATCGGAAAATACAATTTAAAAGATTTTTTTGAGGCTAATGATTTAGATTATGAAGATGAGACAATCATAAGAAGAGAAATTCTTCCTTCTGGTAAATCTCGTGCCTTTATAAATGATAGTCCTGTAAATCTTCAGGAATTGCAAGATTTAAGTTTCTATTTAATTGATATTCATTCGCAACAGCAAACTCAGGAACTTTCTGATGAGAGCGTTCAGTTTAAGATTATAGATGCTATTGCGAATAATTCAGAAATTATCGCTGAATATCAAAAACTGCTGAAATCTTATAAATCAGATAAATCTAAGTTAAGCGCATTACTTAAAAAACAAAGTGATGCAAGCAAGGAACAAGAATACCATACATTTTTATTAAATGAATTGGTTGCAGCACAGTTAAAATCTGGAGAACAAGAAGAATTAGAGGCTGACTACGAAAAACTGAATAATGTTGAGATCATTAAAGAATCTCTTGATAAATCTTTAGCCATTGCTAATGAAGAACAATTTGGCGTTTTTCATAATTTGAATGAAATCAAAAATGCATTGCAAAAAGTAGCTCCTTTTTCGCCAGAATATCAAAATCTATTTGAAAGAATTACAAGTTTGACTATTGAGTTTGATGATATTTCTAAAGAATTGGAAAACTGTTCAGAGAAATTATTAAATGATCCGGCTCAGTTAGAATTGATAAATCAAAAATTACAGCTGATTTATAATTTGCAGAAAAAACATCAGGTGAGTTCTGTAGATGATCTTCTTCAAATCCAATCAGATTTGGGTAATTCTTTATTGGAATTGGATAATATGGATGAAGTGATTGCTTCTTTGTCTAAAATTATCGAAGAGAAAGCAGCTGAATTAGATAATTATGCATCGAAAATACATGAAAACAGAGTAAATGCAATCCCGAATCTATCAGCACAATTGGTTGCTATTTTAGAAACATTAGGAATGCCGAATGCTCGTTTTAATATGGAATTGCAACCTTCTGAAACTTATTTCCAAAATGGAAAAGACGAATTGCAATTTTTATTCTCTGCCAATAAAGGAACTGATTTTGGTTTGCTGAAAAAAGTAGCTTCAGGAGGGGAGATGTCTCGTATAATGCTGGCTGTGAAAGCAATTTTGGCTAAATATTCAAAATTGCCGACATTGATTTTTGACGAAATTGACACGGGAGTTTCTGGAGAAATTGCAATTAGAATGGGAGAGATTATGAAGGAAATGAGTACAACGATGCAGATATTTGCTATTACTCATTTGCCTCAAATTGCAGCAAAAGGAGATTCTCACTTCAAGGTTTCTAAATCGACTATTGGCGATGATACACAGTCTGAGTTAAAGCTTTTAGCTCAAGAAGATCGAATTATAGAGATTGCTCAAATGTTGTCAGGAGCTAATATTTCCGACTCGGCTTTAAATCACGCAAAGGAATTATTGAATTAAAACAGAGAAATGGAAAGTTTGAGTTTTTACGAAAATCAGTTTATAAAAGCAGATTCGTTAATTTCTGAAGGAAATTCGGCAGATGCAAAAGAACTGTTGGAAGAAATTTTATCGCAATATCCTGATTTTGGCAAAGCCCATAATCATCTGGGATGGATTTATTATAACAAGCTAAGTGATTACGAAAGAGGAATCTATCACTATAAATTAGCTATGAAATTTGATCCTAAATATCCTGCTCCATACTTAAATTATACGTATTTGCTGATTGATATTGGCCGTTATACCGAGGCAAAAGAGCATATTAATTTTACATTGGCTACATTAGAAAATGCTGATAACTCTTCTTATAACAGTGAATTAGGAAGAATGGCGGAATACGAAAACCAATATATTGTGGCTTATGGGTATTATAAAGAAGCTGTGAAAAACGCATTAAACCCAAATTTTATTGACAATATGAAGGCCAATATGAAAAGGGTTAAAGATAAAATGTCTATTTTTGAAAAATTAAAACTGAAATTGAAATAATACAAAAAAAATAATTGCAAGATGATTATAGAACCTAGAATGAGAGGATTTATTTGTTTGACTGCCCACCCAACTGGAGCTGAACAAAATGTAAAAAATCAAATTGAATACGTAAAATCTAAAGGAGAAATTGCTGGAGCTAAAAAAGTTTTAGTAATTGGTGCTTCTACAGGTTTCGGATTAGCTTCAAGAATTACTAGTGCTTTTGGTTCTGGTGCATCAACAATTGGAGTGTTTTTCGAAAAACCGCCAGTTGAAGGAAAAACTGCTTCTCCAGGATGGTATAATTCTGCAGCATTTGAAAAAGAGGCTCATAAAGCAGGTTTATATGCAAAAAGTATTAATGGAGATGCCTTCTCAAACGAAATTAAGAGAGAAACTCTCGATTTAATTAAAGCAGATTTAGGTCAGGTAGATCTTGTGATTTATAGTTTAGCTTCTCCAGTGCGTACAAATCCAAATACAGGCGTTACGCACCGTTCAGTTTTAAAGCCAATTGGACAGACGTTTACAAATAAAACAGTTGATTTCCACACAGGAAAAGTTTCAGATGTTTCTATTGCTCCTGCAAATGAGGAAGATATTGAAAATACAGTTGCTGTTATGGGTGGAGAAGACTGGGCAATGTGGATTGAAGCTTTAAAAGCTGAAAATTTATTAGCTGAAGGAGCTACAACAGTTGCTTATTCTTATATTGGGCCAGCATTGACTGAAGCGGTTTACCGTAAAGGCACAATCGGGCGTGCTAAAGATCATTTAGAGGCTACTGCATTTACTATCGGTGATTCTTTAAAATCTATTGGAGGAAAAGCGTATGTTTCTGTAAACAAAGCTTTGGTTACACAAGCAAGTTCTGCAATTCCAGTAATTCCGTTATATATTTCTCTTTTATATAAAATCATGAAAGAAGAAGGAATTCACGAAGGTTGTATCGAGCAAATTCAGCGTTTATTCCAAGATAGATTATACACTGGTTCTGAAGTTCCTGTTGATGAAAAAGGAAGAATCAGAATTGATGATTGGGAAATGCGTGAAGATGTTCAGGAAAAAGTGGCTAAACTTTGGTTAGAAGCTACAACTGAAACATTGCCAGAAATTGGTGATTTAGCAGGATACAGAAATGATTTCTTAAACTTATTCGGATTTGAAGTTCCTGGTGTTGATTATAACGCAGATACTAACGAAGTTGTTGAGATAGAAAGCATCAAATAATACTAATTTACTTAGTAAAACGAAAAACCATCAGCCAAAAGTTGATGGTTTTTTTATGAATATACCATATCTTTGTTAAAATTTTACAACACTAAAAATATACCCTTTAATAACGCGCATTCTGCTATGATTTTTTCTTTAATTATACCCGTGTATAATCGTCCAGATGAAGTTGATGAGCTTTTGGAAAGTCTCTCAAAATCTGATTATAATGAAGCTTTTGAAATTGTTCTCGTCGAAGATGGATCTTCAATTCCATGTCGTGATGTGGTGATGAATTATCAAGGAAAATTAAATATATCATATTATTTTAAAGAAAACTCAGGTCCTGGAGATTCTAGAAATTTTGGAATGCAGAGAGCTAGAGGTGATTATTTTATCATTTTTGATTCAGATTGTATCATTCCCTCGCAATATTTGACAGAAGTTCGCAAAGAATTAGATGCAAATTATGTGGACTGTTTTGGCGGACCAGATAAAGCACTAGACAGTTTTTCAGACATTCAAAAAGCAATCAATTTTGCTATGACTTCTTTTTTGACAACAGGTGGAATTAGAGGCGGTTCTGAGAAAATCAATAAATTTCAGCCACGCAGTTTTAATATGGGTATTTCTAAAAAAGCTTTTGAGGCTTCAAAAGGTTTTGGAAACATACATCCTGGAGAAGACCCAGATTTATCAATTCGTTTATGGAATTTAGGTTTCGAAACAAGATTGTTTAAAGAAGCTTATGTGTATCATAAAAGAAGAATTGATTGGGAGAAGTTCTCTATTCAAGTAAATAAGTTTGGTATTGCAAGGCCAATTTTAAATAGCTGGTATCCAGAACATAATAAGCTTACCTTTTTCTTTCCAACATTTTTTATACTCGGATTATTATTAGCTTTTTTATTGTTAATTTTTAATATCGATATTTTATTACAATTATATTTCGTATATTTCGTTATAATTTTTCTTACAGCCAGTGTGCAAAACAAAAGCATCAAAATTGGATACTTGTCTGTAATAGCTGTTTGGAAACAGTTTTATGGTTACGGAACAGGATTTTTGAAATCATATGTGAAAGTTATTTTGTTAAAGAAAAAGCCACAAGAAGCTTTTCCGCGTATGTTTTTTAAATTATAAGAATGACAAAAGTTATTGGTCTTACAGGAGGAATTGGCAGCGGTAAAACAACTGTTGCAAACTATTTTGAAGAAATGGGCGTTCCTGTTTATATCGCCGATGACGGTGCTAAAAGAGTAATGCAGTCAAAAAATATTCTCGATGAAGTAAAATCTGCTTTTGATGGCAATATTTTTGATGGTGATATTTTGAATCGTGCCAAATTAGCACAGATAGTTTTTAATGATAAGGAACAATTGACAAAATTGAATTCCATTGTGCATCCAGCAGTGAAACTTGATTTTGAAGCTTGGCTAGAAAAATATAAAAATTATGATTATGTGATTTATGAAGCCGCAATTTTATTTGAAAGTGGCCGATATAAAGAATGCGACGTAATTATAACCGTTACAGCTCCAGAAGAAGTGAGAATTGAACGAGTTATAAAACGAGATAAGACTACCCGTGAACAAGTTGTGAGTAGAATGAAAATGCAGTGGGATGATGAAAAACGAATTTCTAAGAGCAATTTCGTAATTAATAACAGTAATCTTAAAAATGCTAAAGAAGAAGTTGTTAAAATTCTTAAAATTTTAAATATAAAACAAAAACAGTCTTAAATGTTAATATTTGGTTAATGTATTATTTAGTATATTGTTAAAATATTAATTTTGTTTCGATGAATAAATTATTTTTTAGAATACTTGTTTTATTGATGAGTCTGTCCTTGATAGGGATAATTCTGGTTCAAGTATTTTGGTTCAATTCTTCGTTCAAAAATAATGAAGAGCAATTTAAATACCACGTTACTCAAGTAATTGGAAATGTTGCAGATAAGCTGGAACAACAAGAAGAGTACAGTTTCTACGACAAATACAACCGTATTAAAGACAGTACGGGTAAAATTCCAAAAAAAGAAGATTTACTAGAAGTACTTTATGTACAGAGAAACACAAAAACAAATAAAACAATTGTTTATTCTAATACCTTGACATCTGAGGATTATGATATCAATGGTTCGGTATTTAACAAAAAATTCAGCAGTGAACGTTTTAAAAATTTTAGTTCAAAAAGAGTAACTGAAGTTTATAATAACAATAACGGAATTGATAATAATAGTTTAGGACAAAGTATTATTCCTGATCTGAAAATTGAAAAATCAGGAAGCTTAGACATATTAAATAAAGTTCAGCAACAGATTCAATATAAAGATATTGCTTCTTTGACTCCAATTGAAGGGAGAATCACAAAAGATAAGCTTTTTAAATTATTGAAGAAAGAGCTCGAAGAATATGGTGTAAAAACCAAGTTTGAATTCGGAATATACAGTAGCGGTAATCCAACAAAGATAAAATCTGACGGATTTCATTATGATAAGGAAGCTACATACAATATTCCAATTTATACAGATAATGAAGGAAACAGCAGATATGAACTTTCTGTTACGTTTCCTCATAAAAAGAAGTTCTTATTATCCGAATTGTTAAGTATTACTATTTTATCGATAGTTTTTACTTTAATCATAATTGTGGCCTACACGAGTGCATTAAATCAGCTATTGCGTCAGAAACATATTTCTGAAATTAAAACAGATTTTATTAA
>Ga0307416_100002794_pt1 | contig 10139 bp, 11 predicted proteins | sample DK1Cmetagenome_2_FD_203821 | JGI IMG/M metagenome (GOLD analysis project Ga0307416, IMG submission 203821) | Maize rhizosphere microbial communities from greenhouse at UC Davis, California, United States - DK15-C-3 | ecosystem: Host-associated > Plants > Roots > Rhizosphere > Soil | place...
CAACGGGAGCTCGGTGAAACCGGGCTGAGAGGGCGGCTGCGGCGCCGCCGACCGTCGAACCTGACCCGGGTAATGCCGGCGAAGGGAAGGAGATTCAACTGCCGCGGAGCACACGCTACGACGCCGTCGTCATCGGTGCCGGTCTGATCGGCCTCGCCAGTGCCTGGCGCGCCGAGCAACGCGGCCTGTCCGTGCTGGTGGTCGATCGCGCCGCGAGCCCCGGCGACGGCGCCTCGCGCGTGGCCGCCGGCATGCTCGCCCCGGTGATGGAGGCCGACTTCGGCGAGGAGCGGCTGGTGCGCGTGAACCTGGCCGCGCGCGAGCGCTGGCCGGCGTTCGCGGCCGAGCTGGAGGAGCGCACCGGCCTGCCGACCGGCTACCGCGACAGCGGGGCGCTGATCGTGGCCGCGGACCGCGACGACGCCGAGGCGCTGCGCCGCCTGCACGAGTTCCAGCTGTCGCTCGGGCTCGACGTCGAGTGGCTCGCGCCGGGCGCCTGCCGCCGCTTGGAGCCGGGGCTGTCGCCGCGGATCGCCGGTGGGATCCACGCCCACGGCGACGGGCAGGCCGACCCGCGCGCGACCGTGCGCGCCCTGGCCGAGGTCGTCGGGGAGATCGAGCTGGGGGTCGAGGTCGAGGCGATCGAGCACGAACGCGGGCGCGTGACCGGCGTGCGCACCTCGGCCGGCGTGGTGGAGTGCGGCGCGGTCGTGGTGGCGGCCGGCGCCTGGAGCCCGACGCTCGCTCCCGACGGCAGCGGACCGCCGGTGCGTCCCGTGAAGGGTCAGATCCTCGAGCTGCGTGTGCGCGGAGGGATGCCGGAGCCGGTCACGCGCGTGGTGCGCACGCCGCGCTGCTACCTCGTCGCGCGCGGCGACGGGCGCGTAGTGCTCGGCGCCACGGTGGAGGAGCAGGGCTTCGACACCTCGGTGACCGCGGACGGCGTCTACCGGCTGCTCGAGGCCGCCTGGGAGGTCGTGCCGGAGGTTGGCGAGCTGGAGCTGGTCGAGGCCGGCGCCGGGCTGCGGCCGGGCACTCCCGACAACGCCGCCGTCGTGGGGCCGGGCGAGCTGGACGGCTTCGTCTGGGCGACCGGGCACTGGCGCAACGGCGTGCTGCTCACGCCGCTCACGGGCGAAGTCGTGGCCGAGCTGCTGGCCGGCGGGGCGCTGCCCGATGAGCTCGCGCCGCTGGATCCGGCGCGGTTCGCGGGGGTGCGGGCGTGAAGAAGGTGTTCGTCAACGGCGAGTACCGCGAGCTGGACGACGACGCCACCGTCGAGACCGTCGTGCGCCAGCTGGGCGTCGACCGGGGCGGGACGGCGGTGGCGGTGAACGGCGAGGTGATCCCGCGCGGCGAGTGGCACGAGACCGCGCTGCACGACGGCCAGGAGCTTGAGGTCCTGCACGCCGTCCAGGGCGGCTCGCCGGAGGCGTTCGAGATCGCGGGTCGCTCGCTGACCTCGCGGCTGATCCTCGGCACGGGCGGCTTCCGCAGCCTCGAGGTGATGGCGGCATCGGCCCGCGAGTCGGGCGCCGAGCTGGCGACGGTTGCGATGCGGCGCGTTGACCCGAGCGCGCGCGGGTCGATCCTCGAGGTGCTCGCCGACGCCGGGCTCGAGGTGCTGCCCAACACGGCCGGGTGCTACACGGCGCGCGAGGCCGTCACGACCGCGCGGCTGGCGCGCGAAGCGCTCGGCACCGACTGGGTCAAGCTCGAGGTGATCGGAGACGACCGCACGCTGCTGCCCGACCCAGGGGAGCTGCTCGAGGCGGCCGAGACGCTCGTGGGCGACGGGTTCGTGGTGCTCCCCTACACCAGCGACGACCCGATCCTGGCCCGCCGGCTCGAGGACGCCGGCTGCGCCGCGGTGATGCCGCTCGGCTCGCCGATCGGCAGCGGGATGGGCATCAACAACCCCTACAACCTGCGCCTGATCGTCGAGGCCGCCGGCGTGCCGGTGATCCTGGACGCGGGGGTCGGGACGGCGTCGGACGCGGCGCTCGCGATGGAGGCCGGCTGCGACGCGGTGCTGCTGGCCAGCGCGATCTCGCGCGCGGCCGACCCGGTCGCGATGGCGCGCGCGATGCGTAAGGCGATCGAGGCCGGCTACGAGGCGGCGCAGGCAGGCCGCATCCCGCGGCGGCTGTACGCGCAGGCGTCGTCTCCCGAGGAGGGGCTGGCGGAGCTCGAGCACCGGTGAGCACCGAGCTCGAGCGCGGCGCCCTCGACGAGCTCGCCGAGCAGTGGCGCGGCGCCTGGCAGGGGGCGGGGTTCGAGAGCTGCTGCACGCCCGACGTCTCCTACGAGGACCCGGTCGTGGTCGACCTGCTGCGCCGCGTCGACGCGCTCGACCGCCACGCCGCTCAGCTGCGCGGGGCGTTCCCCGACCTGCGGGTGGAGGCAACGGCCCCCCCACTCTCGCGCGGCGAGCACGTGTGCGTGCCCTGGCGCGCGCTCGGCACGCACCGCGGCGACTTCGGCACGGCGCTGCCCGCGACGGACCGGTTCGTCAGCCTCCACGGCCTGCACTACCTCGAGCTGTCGGACGGCCAGGTGCGCCGCGCGCGCGGCTTCTTCGACCTCTACGACGCCGCGACGCAGCTGGGGCTGCTGCCGGCGCGAGGAGGGGTGGGAGAGACGGTGCTGCTGATGCTGCGGGGCTTCGGTCTGCGGCGCAGGTACTAGCCCTTCGTGACCTTGACCGACCCCTTCATCCCGGGGTGCACGCTGCACACGTAGTTGTACGTGCCGGCCTTCTTGAAGGTGTGCGAGAAGGTCGAGCCGCCGTCGATGCCCCCCGGGCTGCCCGACTCGAAGTCGTCGGCGGTCACGTCGTGGCCCACCGAGTCGTCGTTGGTCCAGGTGACCTTGCCGCCGGCCTTGATCGTCACGGTGCCCGGGTTGAACTTGATGTCCTTCATCGAGACCTGCGTGCCGGGGCCCGTGCCGCCGCTGCCGCCGCCACCATCCTCGGCGGTGGGAGCCGCCGGCTCCTCGGCCGCCGGCTCCTCGGCCGCGGGCGCGTTGCCGCCGCCGTTTCCGCTGTCGCCGTCGTCGTCGTCGCCTCCGCCGCACCCGGCGGCCATGACCGCGAGCGCTACGAGGGCGAGCAGCAATGCGAGCAGGCGCCTCATTGCGGCGAAGAGTAGAAGAAAAGCAGCTCCAGCAGTGCCTTCTGGGCGTGCAGGCGGTTCTCGGCCTGGTCCCACACCGCCGAGCGCTCGCCGTACAGCACGCCCTCGGTGATCTCCTCGCCGGGATGGGCCGGCAGGCAGTGCAGGGCGATCGCGTCGTCGCCCGCCTTGGCCAGCAGCGCCTCGTCGAGGCGGTAGGGGCCGAGCAGCTCGCGCCGGCGCCTGGCGTCGTCCTCGTCGCCCATGCTCACCCACACGTCCGTGTAGATCGCGTGCGCTCCGGCGACGGCCTCGTCGAGCGAGACCGATTCCAGCTCGGGCAGGGCGAACTCGGGCGGCGTCGCGATCGCGAACTCCACGCCGGCCAGGCGGCACGCGATCAGCAGCGAGCGCGCCATGTTGTTGCCGTCCCCGACATAGGCGAGCTTGAGGCCGTCCAGCCGGCCGAAGCGTTCGTGCAGCGTCGTCAGGTCGGCCAGCGCCTGGCAGGGATGGTGATCGCGCGTGAGCATGTTGATGACCGGGATCTGCGAGTGCTCGGCCAACTCCTCAACGGTGCTATGCGGACCCGTGCGGATCGCGATCGCGTGCACCATCCGCGACAGCACGAGGGCCGTGTCGCGCGGCGACTCGCCCCGCGACAGCTGCAGCTCGCCCTCGCGCCGGACCAGCGGGTGGCCGCCCAACACGAACACGCCGGTCTCGAACGAGACGCGTGTGCGTGTGGAGGGGCGCTCGAACACGAGCGCGACGCTGAGGCCCTCCAGCGCGCGCGAGCGCAGCCGGTCCTGCTTGAGCTCGAGGGCACGCGCGACGAGCCCGTTCAGCTCGTCGGTCGTAAGCTCCTCGCCTGTCAGAAAATGCCGCGCCAATGCGTGTCCTCAGCTGGAATCTCTACCACGGGCGCGACTTCCCTCCCGACCCCGCCCTCTTCACGCTCCGTTCGCGGCTGCTCGGCGTGACCGAGCGCGGGGCGACGCACGTGCAGGTGAACCGCCCGCTGCTCGACGAGTTCGCGGGCATGCTCGATCGGCTCGACTGGGGCGTCGCGCTGCTCCAGGAGGCGCCGCCGCGCTGGTTCGCGGCGCTCGCCGCTCGCACCCGCTCGAGCGGCGTGCGCGTGCTGACCTCGCGCAACTGGCTCCCCGCGCTGCAGGCCCGCCTCGCGGACCTCAACCCGGACCTGATCGCCTCCGGCGAGGGAGGCTCGAACCAGATCCTGGTGCGCGCCCCGGGCCGCCTGCTGGAGCATAGGCGGCTGTCGCTCGCGCTGCGGCCGGAGCGGCGGCGGATGCAGTGGGCTCGCCTCGACCTGCCCGGCTTCGGGCGCGTCTGCGTCGCGAACCTGCACGCGTCGGCGGGCCGGCCCGTGCAGGCGAGTCGCGAGGTGGTCGCGGCCGCCGAAGCGGCGACGCAGTTCTCGGGCGACGATCCGCTCATCCTCGGGGGCGACTTCAACCTGCGCCCGGCCCTCCAGCCCGAGTCCTTCGCCACGCTTCGTGAGCGCTTCGGGCTGGGCGAGCCGACCGCGCCGCGCGCGATCGACCACCTGCTCGCGCGCGGCCTCCGGACGGTCGAGCGCCCCCGCCGCCTGGCGCCCGAGGAGCGCGAGGTCGGCGATCCGAGTGGGCTGCGTATTCGGCTCTCCGACCACGCGCCCGTCGTCGCGGAGTTCGTGCGATAGTCCGCGGCTACCCCGGAGGAGGAGTGCGGCATGGCGCAGAAGCGGAGCGGGAGCAGCTCGAGCAGGGCGAAGACGTCGGCGAAGGCGAAGCCTTCGAGCAAGGCGAAGTCCGCTTCCAGCAGGTCCTCCTCCAGTAAGTCCGCGTCCAGTCGCAGCGGCGCTTCGACGCGCAGCGCCGCTTCCCGCAAGGCCGCCGCCAGCAAGGGCGGCAAGGCCACCGCCCGCAAGCGGACCGCCCGCAAGACGGCGAGCACCACCGCCAAGACCGCCGCCCGGGGCGCGCGCGGCGCCGGGGTCGAGGCCAAGACGGTCGCCGAGCTGCGCGAGGCCCTGCGCAAGAACCTGATCGGACCGCTGGAGATGGTGCTGATCTCGCGCGAGCGCATCGAGGAGGTCCTCGGCGAGGCTGTCGACCAAGGGCGCGTGACGGTGCGCGACGCGCAGCGCATCACCTCCGGGCTCGTCAAGCGCGGCCAGCGCCAGACCAGCGACGTGCTGAAGGACCTCGAGAACCTGCTCGACCGCAGTCGCAGCGGCGTCGAGGAGCGGGCCTCCGGCGCGCGCGGCCGGGCCGTCCGGCGCGCCTCCCCGGCGCTCGCCCAGGTCGATCGGGTGCGTCGCACCGCAGGCGTTGGGGCGAACTTCCCGATCACGGGCTACGACGACCTCACCGCGGACCAGATCGTGAAGCGCCTCGGCACGCTCACGCCGGCCGAGCTGCGCAAGGTGCGCGACCACGAGCGCCGCAACGCGAACCGCAAGACCGTGCTCGCGGCGATCGAGTCGAAGCTCAGCTAGCTAGCCTCGGTCCCGGATGAGCGGGACCGAAGCAACACGCACGCGCCCGCGAACGGGCGATCAGCTCGAGCTGACGATCGACCGGCTCGCCCACGGCGGCGCCGGCGTCGCCCGCCTGGACGGCTATGTGGTGTTCGTCCGCGGCGGGATACCGGGCGATCGCGTCCGGGCTCGTGTGACCAAGTCGAAGCGGTCGTTCGCCGAGGCGGACTCGGTCGAGCTGCTCGAGCCGTCGCCGGACCGCGTCGACCCGGTGGCGCCGCACCCGGGCGCGCCCTGGCAGGTGCTGCCCTACGAGCGCCAAGCGACGGAGAAGGAAGACCAGGTCCGCGACGCGCTCCAGCGCATCGGCCGCTTCGAGGCGCCGCCGGTCGAGCGGATCGTGCCCGCCACGGAGCCGCTGCGCTACCGCAACAAGCTCGAGTACTCGTTCGGCGAGGACGAGCAGGGCGAGCTGGTGCTCGGCTTCCACCACCCTGGTCGCTTCGACCTGATCGACGACGTGACCACGGACATCCTGGCCTCCGAGCGCGTGGACGAGGTTCGCGAGGCGGTCAAGGCCTGGTGCCGGGCCGCCGGCCTGCCGGCGTGGGACCGGCGCAACCAGGACGGGCTGCTGCGCAACCTCGTGGTGCGCGAGGGTCGCCGCACGGGCCAGGTGCAGGCGCGGCTCGTGACCAGCACGGGATCGATCTTCCAGGTGGCCGAGCTGGCGGCCGCCACGCCCGCCGACAGCTTCCTCTGGACCAGGGCGGCCGGCGTCGCCGAGACCACTCGCGACGGCGAGACCGAGGTGGTGAAGGGCAGCGCCTATCTCGAGGAGGAGCTGTCGGGCCTGAAACTGCGCATCTCGCCGGACGCCTTCTTCCAGACCAACACGGAGATGGCCGAGCGGCTCTACGGCTCGGCGATCGAGCTGGCCGGGCTGACCGGGCGCGAGCGCGTGCTCGACCTGTTCTGCGGGATCGGCACGATCGCCCTGGCGCTTGCGCTCGACGCCGGCGAGGTGTGGGGCGTGGAGCTGGTCGAGGAGGCGGTGGCCGACGCGATCGAGAACGCCCGCCTCAACGGGATCGACAACGCGCACTTCTTCGCCGGCGACGTGCGGCTGGCGATGCGACCGCTGCTGGAGCAGTCCGGCAAGCCCGACGTGGTCGTGGTCGACCCGCCCCGGGCCGGCCTCTCGCAGAAGGTCGTGCGTCGCGTGCTCGAGGCCGAGGCGAAGCGAATCGTCTACGTCTCGTGCAACCCGACGACGCTGGCGCCGAACGCGCGCCAGATGGTCGACGCCGGCTACGAGCTCAAGACGGTCCGGCCGGTCGACATGTTCCCGCAGACGCCGCACATCGAGTGCGTGGCGCTGCTGGAGCGGGCCTAGGGCTCGACGTCCTCCTCGAGCGAGACCTCCTCGTTCGCGTGCACCGTGCACAGGAACGGGCCCTTGGTCTCGAGCGCCGCGCGGATCTCGGCGTCGGTCAGCGTCGCGCCGCACTCGGCGCAGCGGCGTTCGATGACGGGGTCTACGCCCTCGTGCTCCTCGAGCTCCATCAGGCCTCGCTCCCCACGATGTGCGTCACCGGCAGCCCCGTGGCGGCGCCCGCCTTGCGCGGCAGGTCCAGGTGCAGCCACTTCGAGATCTTCAGCGGCAGCGTCGACACGATCAGCTCGTCGTACTCGCTGAAGTTGCACTCGTCCGAGATCGCCGCCAGCGGATCGGCGTCGCCGACCTTGGCACCCGCCACGTCCAGGCCCTCGCCGCGCAGCTCCTCGAGGAAGGCCGTGCGGTGCTCCTCGGCCTCCTCGTTGCCGGCGTCGTAGGTGTTGGCCGCCCAGGCCAGCCCGTGCGGCGTCGAGGGCACCAGCAGGGTGAACTCGCAGGGCCCGTGAACGGCACGGGCGTGCAGCGCGGCGAGCAGCTCAGGTGATTCCGCGGTGCGGTTGGCGACCACCAAGACCTTCGCCTTGTCGGTCATGTCGGGGAGGGTACCCCGTTAGTACGGAGGGAAATCCGCGTACCACTCGCCCAGCGCGCGGAACGCCGCCCAGAACTCCCGCTTCGCGACCTCCTCGTCGAGCGAGCGGTCGATGTCGGGCACGTAGAGGGCGTCGCAGGACGGCGTGAGGCGCTGGATCTCGCCGGTGGTCGGGGCGATCTCGCGGCCGAGCGGCACGCCCAGCCCGTTCAGCTCCTCGAGCGCCTCCTCGCCCATCACCACGACGATGCGCGGCTGCACGATCGCCATCTCCTCGAGCACACGCGCGCGGCACTCGGGCGCCGACAGGTCGGTGTCGCCGACGGGGCACTTGACGAAGACGGTGCCGTAGACGGCGAGCGGGTCGATGCCAAGGCGCTTGAAGCTCTTCATCAGCGCGCTGCCGGCGCGGCCGTAGAACGCCACGCCCTCCTCGATCTCCGAGGGGACCGGGATGTACTTGAGCAGGAAGATGTCGGCCTGCGGGTGCCCGGAGCCCAGCACCGGCATCAGGTTGCCGCGCGGGCAGTGGTCGCAGCTCTGAATCTCGCGCGTGAGCTGGTTCAGCTCACGGATCGCGCGCTCCAGGTACTTCTCCCTGATCTCGTCATCGGTAGCCGGCACCTCGCCCACAGGTTTTGACGGCTCGGCCCGCTGTCCTTTTGCGCGCATCACTTCTTGCCGCGCGTCTGGATGAACTTGAGCGCCTGGACGTAGAGCAGCGACTGGCGCTTGCGCACGATGTCGGCGTCGCGCAGCGACTCGAGGAACTCCTCCGGCCCGTCGAAGTCGCGCATCTTGATCTTCACCGAGCCGAGCCCCTGCGCCACGTGCGAGTCGGAGCCCGCGCCCGCCACGATGCGGTACTTGGCCGCGAAGCGGGCGGCCTCGTCGTTGAACGCCGTGAATGCCACTCGGGGGTTGAAGACCTCGATCGCGTCGATCTCCTCGACCACGTCGAGCAGGTGCTCGTAGTCGGGCACAGCGTGCATGCGGTCGAACGGGTGCGGCACGTACACGAGCCCGCCCTGGCGGCGGATCTCGGCGATCGTCTCCTGCAGGGTCAGGCCGCGCGGGATCTTCTCCTCGATGAAGAGGCCGATCACCTCGCCCTGGTCCGCCGTCTTGACCTCCTCGGCCACGATCACCTTGATGCCGTTGGCCAGCTCGCGCGCCTCGAGCGCACCTGAGATCTCGTTGTGATCGGTGATCGCGATGGCGCCCAAACCCACCTTCGTCGCGGTGTCGAGCAGGGTCGTCACGGGCGTGGCGCAGTCGGGCGAGTGGTCGGTGTGCATGTGCAGGTCGACGTGGATGAAGTCGCGCCGGGCCAGCCGCTGCTGCAGGTCGGGGCGGCCGTCGCCGTGCCGGCGCGCCGCGATCTCGTCGAACAGCGCCTCGAACTGCTCGGCCACGCGCGACCACTCGATGTCGGGGTGGGCGGCGTCGATGCGCTCCCTGAAGTGCACCACCAGCTGCGGCTCTGCGATCAGGCGCTCGAGCTGCGCGGCCAGCGTGACAGCGTCGCGCGGCTCGAACAGCAGACCCAGCTCGCCATCGCGCAGCGCCTCCTCGTACTGGGGCAGGCGGGCGACGACGGGCACGGCGCCGCCGGCGAGCGCCCGCAGCACCAGCTGCGGCGCCGGCGCGGCTCCGGCCGACGCCGCGACCGCGATCGTCGCGCGGGCCAGGTGCTGGGCCTCCGAGCCGTCGGCCGGGCCGGCCAGGCGCACACGCTCGCGCAGCCGGCGCGATAGCGAGACCGCGGGCGCGGAGGCAGGGTCGCGCAGCCAGATCGTGGCGCGCCAGTCGAGCTCGGCCGGGAGCCGCCGCAGCGCGCGCAGGAACAGCCGCATGGCGCCGCGCTCCTCCTCGGCCGAGAACACGATCTCGGGCGGGCCCTGGTGGGCCTCGGGCCGCTGCAGCAGGTCCGCTCCCGGCAGGATGACGCGGTACTCGCCGGGGAAGTAGCGGTCGACCAGGTCGCGCGTGGCGGCGAAGCTGGCTGTGCGCCCGTCGAGCCGGCCGAACAGCAGCTCGACCACCTTGCGCGCCACCTGCGTGGAGACGAAGCGCTCGGTTGTGGAGTGGAAGGTGCCCACGTTCAGCGCGCGCGAGTGGCGCAGCGCCGCCGAGGACGCGCTGGGCGCGAAGGGCTCGTGCACGTGCACGAAGTCGAGCTCGGCGTGGTCGAGCAGGTCCTCGAGCGTGCGCGAGACGTCCACCGGCAGCGACACCGAGCCGCCGCGCCGGAATGGCAGCGACTGCCCGACGGCCAGCACCGACGCGCAGCCCTCCTCGGCGAACAGGGCGTCCGGGTTGGAGCGCAGCTCCTGGACGGTGGCGCGGCCCTCGTGGACCAGCTCGCGCGAGTCGGACGGGGCGATCACCACAACGCGGTGACCGCGCCCGCAGAGCTCGTCGGACAGGCGCTCCACGAAGCGGTTGACCTCGTGATGCTGCTCCCATGGCCAGGGAGTCACCTGGGCGATCGAGAAGGGCTGGCGGGGCACCGAGCGCAGCATACGCGCGCGAGCTGGGTTGGTT
>Ga0307416_100002797_pt1 | contig 10136 bp, 7 predicted proteins | sample DK1Cmetagenome_2_FD_203821 | JGI IMG/M metagenome (GOLD analysis project Ga0307416, IMG submission 203821) | Maize rhizosphere microbial communities from greenhouse at UC Davis, California, United States - DK15-C-3 | ecosystem: Host-associated > Plants > Roots > Rhizosphere > Soil | place: USA...
CAACCGATCCCGAAGACGAGCCACAGCCACCAATACCGCGAGATTGCCTTCAAGGCCACACGGTCCTCGACAGCCGAAGCACCTTCCATGTCACTCCCCTTTCATGCGCCGCTGCGGCGCGTCTGTACCCAGCGTCGAGTCTATGCCCCGCAGTAGGACGCCTCTCGGAGATCGCGACTATGCGGGCAGCACCCGGTCGACGAGCGCGCCGGCGGGCCGGCTCGCGATCCGGGGCTCGACGTCGGTGCGGTAGGTCAGCAGCGCGAGGCTCGAGACGATCATGTAGTCCGCTGCGTAGAGCTGCTCGCCGTCGAGAACGCCGTCCTCGATCCAGGCATCGACGCGGTCTAGCAGCGCGGGAAGCTCGGCGAGCATCTCGCGCTCGGCCCGCTCGTCGGCCTCCCAGATGTGACGCCCGATCATCGGGACGGCGCGCTTTCGCACGCGCCGGCTCTTGAAGAGCAGCCGGCCGAGCCGCCCGGTCTCACCGTCGTCGCGCATCGTGCCGTCGTCGCGTACCGCCGCCGCGAGCACCAGTCGCCGTGCCCGCATCTGGAGGACCTCGTCGCCCCAGAGCTCGGCCGCCTCGACCGTCTCGCGGCGCTCGGGGTCCGCCGGGAACAGCGGAGGGTCGGGCTGGACGTCCTCGAGGAAGCGCGCTATCGCGCGGCAGGTCTGCACGCGCTCGCCGTCGTAGCGCAGCGCCGGCACGGTGCCGAGCCTGTCCGCGCGGGCGATGCGCTTGTGCTCGCCCTCCCCCATCTGGTGCGTTCGGCGCGCCTCGGCCGGAAAGCCGAGGACCTTGACCGCGACCGAGTGAAGCCCGGGGATGAGCTCGACGCGCCGATAGGCGATTCCCTTGTGCTCGAGCAACAGCATCCCTGTGCGGCACGGGTGCGAGCCGGGGATGACGTAGAGCTTCGCGTCCGCCATCTTCCGGGGACTTTACGCCGATAATCCCCGCCTCATGGCCGACGTCGACACCCTCAAGAGCTACGCCGACAAACACGGCCTCGCGCTCGAGAGCGGCAGGGTCGTGACCGCGGGGTCGCTCGTGAGCTTCCGGGCGGCGAGCGACCACTCGCTCAGCGGGTCGCTGCCGGGCGGATTCGAGGGGACGATCGCGGTGATGACCTACGGCGGCGAGGATGGCAGCTCGCACGAGACGCTGTGCATCACCGAGGTGCCCGAGAGCATCGCCTTCCTGCCGAAGCTGTATTGCCGCGACGCGAGCTTCAAGCACACGCGCTCCTTCACGCTGGGCTCCGAGGGCTTCGAGTCCGACTACCGCGGGACGGAGTTCGAGAGCGAGGCCGTCAACCGCACATGGGCGGTCCAGGTCGCCGCCGACCAGGACGATGGATGGCTGCGCGAGCTCTTCGCCCCCACGTTCCTCGACTGGCTCGGACAGCGCTCGCCGGAGGACTTCACCTTCGAGCTGCTCGAGGGGCAGCTCACCTGCCGCATCGAGGGCGAGGCCGACGACGAGGCCGCCCTCGACCGCCTCTGCGAGCTGACCGCGCACGTCGCCGAGCGCATCCGCGGCGAGTCGCTCGAGGAGGAGCGCCCCGACGCCCCGTTCTCCGCGCCGCTACCGCCGCCCGAGCCGGCGCCGGAGCGCGAGGCCGCCGACCGCGCGGTCGCCCGGCGCGACTGGGACGAGCCACCGAAGGACATGATGAGCGCGATCCGCGGCTACGAGAAGGTCGCGCGGCGCGAGCCCGGCGGCTGGAAGGCGCCGATGCTGCTCGGCGGCGGGATCGCCGCGCTGATCCTCGTCCTCACGATCCCCTTCAGCCTCGTCGCCGGCGGCCTGAGCGACTTCGGAGTGCTCGCCGCCGGCTCCACCGCCGTGACGATGGTGCTCGCCGCGATCGCGATCGGCGGCTTTCTCTTCTGGGCCGCGCGCCGCTCGCAGGTCCAAAAGCGCGCCATGCGGTACGGGCAGCGCGCCTTCGTGATCAAGTACGCCGCGGCCCGCGGGCTCGAGCACGAGGACCCGAGGGCGTTCCACGCCCGCTTCCTGAGGCTGGACCTGCCCGGGCCGGCGCGAAACGTGATGTTCGGGCGCCACTCGGTCACGGGCCGCGAGACCCGGGTGCTGCTGTGCTCCGATCCGTCGGGCGCGTCCGCGGGCTTCGAGGTCGCCCTCGTCGCGGGGCCCGACGGTCCGGCGGTGGCCTCGCAGGCCACACCGGCGCAGACTGGGCCCAGCGTCGAGGGACTCGACGACGTGGCCCGCCGCGCGGCCGAAGCCGCCGGCTAGCTCATCCGCTGCCTACTTTTTCTTCTTCTTGACGGTCCAGGCCCGCGTGGCCGGCGCCGGATCGGTGTTGCCGGCGGCGTCGGTGGCGCGGACCTCGAAGGTGTGCTTGCCCTTCTTTACCTTCACGTCCTCGGGGCTGGTGCAGGGCTCGAAGGGGCCGTCGTCGAGCGAGCACTGGAAGCTCGAGCCGGGCTCGGACGAGCTGAAGACGAAGCTCGCCGTCTTCGTCTTGGTCTTCGGCTTCGGGCCCGCCGTGATCGTGGTCTCGGGAGCGGCGGTGTCGCCGGCGGGGGCCGGGGCCGGCGCGCCTCCGCCACCGCCCGGGGGCGGGGGCTGTGGCGGCGTGAACGGGGCGGAGTCGAGCGTCTCGCAGCCGATCGTGTCGTCCGGCGGGCTCGAGTCGGTGATGGCGATATCTCCCTCGGTGCCGCAGTCGATCGTGTCGACGACGCCGTCGCGGGCCTCGACTCGGTCGGCTCCGCCCAGGGCATCGAGGTCGTCGGCGCCGAATCCCCCCGTGAGCACGTTCTCGGTCGCCGTGCCGGTGAGCGTGTCGTTGCCGGACCCGCCGATGACGTTCTCGCGCGCGCTGGTCAGGTCGTCGCCGTCTGGGCCCGTCCCCGCGGTCAGGTCCACCGTCAGGCCGTCCGTGCGCGTCGCGTAGGTCACGGTGTCCAGCCCGGTGCCGCCGAAGAAGTCGTCGGCGCCGTCGGGCCCCGTGCCGGCGCCGCCGGCGAGAACGTCCGCGCTCTCGCGCCCGTCGAGGATGTTGGCGACGCCGTCCCCCACCAGCACGTCGGATCCCGCGCCGCCCGTCAGGTTCTCGACGTCGGGGCGCACGTCGTCGCCGTCGGAGTCGTCGGTGCCGCCGCCGATGTCGTATCGGAGGTCGTCCGTGCGGGCGCTGAGGAAGACGCGGTCGCCGCGGGCGATGTTCTGCCCGGCGGCGGTGCCGCTGGTGCCGCCGATGTAGACGTCGGCGCCATCGGGGCCCGTCGTCGTCCCGGAGACCAAGTCGTCATCGCCCCCGCGCCCGTCGAGCGTGTTTGCCTTCCCGTCGCCGTTCAGGTCGTCGTCCCCGTCACCGCCAATCAGGTTGTCGAACGCCGACGAGATGTCGTCGAGCTCCCCGGTGGCGCCGTCGTCGGCCGCGCCGTCGAGGTCCAGGTCTAGGTCGTCCGTGCGGTTGGAGTACGTGACGGTATCGTCGCCGGCGCTCGGGCCGGCGAAGAACGTGTCGGCGCCGTCGGGTCCGACGCCGGTGCCGCCCCGCAGCAGGTCGTCGCCCCCCAAGCCGTTGAGCACGTTCGCGGAGACGCCTCCTGTGAGGACGTCGGGACCCGAGCCGCCGGTGAGGTTGTCGATCGCGCTGCCGAGCGAGTCGCCCTCCGGCCCGGCGGCCGTGGCGAGCGATGCCGTTATGCCGTCGGTCCGGGCCGAGTAGGTGACGGTGTCGCTTCCGTCGCTGCCGCCGCCGAAGACGTCCGCTCCGTCGGGGCCGGCCTGCTGCCCGCCGGCAAGCGTGTCGGAGCCGTCCTGGCCGAGCAGGCGGTTGGGGTCTCCGTCGCCGCTCAGCGTGTCGCCGGCGGTTCCGCCGGTCAGGTTCTCGATGTCGGTGCGCACGTCGTCGAGCTCGCAGCCGGTCGCGGGAGGGGCGCAACCCGCGCCGTCGTCGTCGCCGCCGCCGATGTCGGCGAAGATCGCGTCGGTGCGCGCGGCGTAGGTGGCGGTGTCCCCGAGGCTCGAGTTCTGGCCCCCCACGGTGCCGTGCAGACCGCCGATCAGCTCGTCGCCGCCGTCCGCCCCTCCCCCCGCCTCGGCGCCGCCGGCTATCTCGTCGTCGCCGGGACCGCCGGCCAGGTCGTTGTCGTCCACGTCGCCGGTGATGTCGTCGTCACCGGCGCCCCCGGCGATGTCCTCGATATCCGCCCTGATGTCGTCGCCCTCACATCCGGCCCCGGGACAGGCGGCGCCGTCGTCCGCCCCGCCTCCGATGTCCAGGTCGAGATCGTCGCTGCGGCTGTCGTAGGACGCGTCGTCGTCCCCGGCGCCGCCGATCAGCACGTCGGCCCCGTCCGGCCCGGTCCCGGCGCCGCCGCTGAGGGTGTCGTTGGACTCCTGGCCGTCAATGTCGTTCGGCTGGGTGTTGCCCGTGAGCACGTCGACGCCGTCGTCGCCGGTCAGGTTCTCGACGTCGTCGTCGATCGAGTCGCCCTCGCCGAAGCGGCCGTCGTCGCCAACGACGTCGTCGTTGTCGGCGGTGATCCCCTGCGTGCCGGCGGTGAGCTGGTAGTCGACCTCGTCGCCGGTCGCCGTGCTCGTGCCCCCGTTGAAGTCGTCCGGGCCCTCGGAGTTGCGGAGCAGGTCGTTGTCGTCGCCGCCGTTGAGGGTGTCCGTGTCCTGCGGAGCCGCGGCGTTCTGGCCGCCTTCGAGCGTGTCGTTGCCAGCGTCGCCGTTCAGGGTGTCGTTGCCCGCGTCGCCGCGCAGCGTGTCGCCGCCGATGCCGCCGTTGAGGACGTCGCCGTCGGCGTCGCCGTTGAGCGTGTCGGTCCCCTCGTTTCCGTTGACCGTGTCCGCGCCGGCGTCTCCGTGGACATTCGTGTCGTTGTCCAAGCCGCCGCTGACGACGTCGGCTCCGGCGCCTCCGCCGAGCGCGTCCCTGCCGGCGTCGCCGTTGACCGTGTCGCCGTCCCCCCCGCCGTCCAGGTCGTCGTCGTCGTCTCCGCCGTTCATCGTGTCGATGCCGGCGCCGGCCTCAAGGTCGTCGATGCCGGCGCCGCCGTTGAGAAGGTCGGCGTTGGCCATGCCGTTGACACCCGCGTCGAGGAAATCGTCGCCGTCGCCGCCGTTGAAGACGACGTCGTCGTCGTCGGTGAACGGCATCAGGAACTCCGTGTCCGCCGTCGGGTCGGCGTTGAGGACGATGTCTGTGAGGTCGTCGCGCTCGCACTGGACCTCCGAGACCGCGGAGCCGCCGTCGCTGCAGCGGTCGGCGTCCTCGCTGACTGTCATCCCGACGTTCGTGTTGTAACGAATCTCGTAGTCGTCCCCGCCCGCCGAGACGAGCTCCACCTGCGGTGAGGGATCGCCGCTGTCGGCGATCGCCGTGACCGTGAGCGTCGGGCCGCTGATCGAGACCGCGACGTCGGCGTGCGCCGACGACGGAGCGACCAGCAGCATCGCTGCGGAAGCGACCAGCAGTGCGGTGCGCAGCCTCACGTCTTGGGCCCCTTCTTCGCCGGTCGATCCTCGGCGACCGCGTCGGCGACCCGGTCGCGCCCGCTGAGCTCGCGCAGCTCGCGCAGCAGGTCCTGCTCGCGCACTTCCGACGAGAGCCGCGTCGCCGCGGCGGGCGCATCCGGGCGTTCTGCGGGCGGAGGGTTCGCCATCCCGACGCAGTCTGAAGAGCGCATTCCGCCCTGTCGTCAGGGTCGCGACCCTGATCTTTTGGCCCGATTCGCGCAAGACTGCAGTCTGAGGTGGTGGGAGAGGCCAAAACGGGGGAGCCGGCGCTGCTGGAGCGCCGGGGCGAGCTCGAGGCGATCGAGACCGTGCTTGCCGCGGCGCAAGGCGGCTCCGGTCGCTGTCTAGTGCTCTGGGGTGGCGCCGGGCTCGGCAAGTCCCGGCTCGTCGCCGCGGCCTGCGACGCTGCCCGGGGGCGCTCCCTCAGCGTCCTTCGCGCGCGCGGCGGCGAGCTCGAGCGCGATTTCACCTTCGGGGTCGCCGTCCAGCTCTTCGAGCCGCTTCTCTCCGCGCCCGGAAGCGACCGCGACGCGCTGCTCGCGGGGGCAGCGGCCCTCAGCGAGCCGCTGTTCACGGGGGGCGGGGCGCTGCCCACGGGCTCCGGAGGCGAGTTCCCGTTCCTCCACGGCCTTCACTGGCTGGCCGCGAACGCCTCCGAGCGGGCTCCGATGCTGCTGTCGGTAGACGACGCTCATTGGTCCGACCCGCTCTCGCTGCGCTGGCTGGTCTACCTCCTGCAGAGACTGGACGAGCTCCCGATCGCGCTCCTCGTCAGCGCCCGGCCCGAGGAACCGGGTCCGCAGGACGAGCTCGTGGAGCGAATCGCCCGTCACGGCCTCACGGACCAGAGGTCGCTGGCGCCGCTCAGCGACTCGGCCGTGGCCGAGCTCACACGCGCCGAGCTGGGCGACGCCGACGACGAGCTGGTCACGGCGTGCGTCGCGGCGACCGGCGGCAACCCGTTCTACGTCCGCGACTTCGTGGCGGCCCTGCGGGCCGGCGGCATGCCGGCGAGCGCGGCCGGGCTCACCGCGGAGCCCGTGTCGGGCGCGGTGCTCGGCAGGGTCTCCGCGCTGCCCGAGCCGGCGCCGTCTCTCGCCGCGGCGGTCGCGGTGCTCGGCAGCGGCGCGGCGCTCGAGCGGGCGGCGGCGCTCGCCGGCATCGACGCCGACGAGGCCGCGGCCGCGGCCGATGCTCTCGCCGGCGTGGCGGTTCTCGAGCGCGGCCCGCAGCTCGCATTCGTTCATCCGCTCGTGCGCGAAGCGATCTACTCCGATCTCCCGGAGGCGAGCCGGGCGCGCGCGCACGCCCGCGCCGCGGAGCTGCTTCGCGACGGCGGCGGCGACCCGGAGCACGTCGCTTCGCATCTCGTCGAGGCGGGCGGGGCCGCGGGAGAGTGGGCGGCGCCCGCCCTGCGCGCCGCCGCGGCGCGGGCGAGCGAGGGGGGCGCGCCGGCGGCCGCGGTGCGCTATCTCCGAGCGGCGGCGAACGGGATCGTTGCCGAGTCGGATCGCGGCGAGCTCCTCGCCGAGCTCGCCGTCGCCGAGGCGAAGACGCGCGAGCCCGGCGCGCTCGCCCGCGCCGAGGAGGCGCTGGAAAGCATCGCCGACTCGCGCGAGCGGGCCGGGGCGGCGCTCGAGATCGGCATGGCGCTCGTCGACGCGAGCGAGCCGAGGGCCGAGGAGATCTTCGCTCGCGGCCTCGACGGCCTCGACCCCGAAGACGATGCGGAAACCGAGCTCGCGATGAGCCTGCGCGCCTCGCGGCTCGCGGTCGGGATCGGGCACGCGACGGCCGACGCCGGCGACCTCGAGACGGTCGTCGACCGCGGACAGCGCGGGGTGGCCACCCCGGCGGAGCGCCTGATGCTCTCCCACGGATCTCTCGGTCGGGCGCTTCGGGGCGAGGCGATCGACGAGGTCCGCCGGCTCGCGCGCGCCTCCCTCGCGGGAGAGGCCCCCGACGTGACGAGCCCGACCGCGATCGCCGCCCACTCGCTCGCCGCGACCTCGCTGTTCATGGCGGGCGATTTCGAGGAGTCCGAGAGCGCCCTGTCCGCGGTGATCGACAGGGCCCGCGACCGCGGCGCGGTGCTGGCGTTCGGCGCGCTGTCTCACATCCGCGCCCACGCGCTGCACCGCCGCGGCCGCCTCGAGGAGGCGATCGCGGATGCCCAGAGCGCGCTCGACACCGTCCGCTACGGGTGGGAGCCGGAGCTGCCCGCGGTCTACGCGGCGCTCGCGCTGTGCCTGATCGAGCGCGGCGAGCTCGACGCCGCCGAGGCGGCGCTCGAGGTGCCGGGCGGAGAGGACCGCTGGGGCGCGACCTTCACCTGGGCGGACGTGATCGACGCGCGCGGCCGGCTGCGGCTCGCGCGCGGCGACGCCGAGGGAGCGCTCGAGGACTTCCTCGCGTGCGGCGAGCGCCTCGAGCCGCTCGGCGCCTCCCACTGCGGGGTCGTCCCCTGGCGACCCGGCGCGGCCGAGGCGGCGCACCAGCTCGGCGAGATCGAGCGGGCGGGCGAGATCGCGGGCGCGGAGCTCGAGCTCAGTCGCGCATTCGGGGCCAGGCGCGAGCTGGGGCTCGCGCTGCGCACCGCCGGCGCGGTCGCCGGCGGCGACAAGGGGCTCGAGCTGATTCGCGAAGCGGTCGACGTCCTGCGCGACTCCGATGCCGAGCTCGAGCTCGCCCACGCCCTCAACGACCTCGGCGGCGCGCTGCTCGAGGAGGGCCATCGACTCGTCGCGCGCGAGGCGCTCACCGAGGCACTCGACCTCGCGCACCGCTGCCGCGCGGACGCGCTCGAGGAGCTCGCCCGCGAGCGCCTCGTCTCGACGGGGGCCCGCCCCCGGCGCGCGAGCGCGCGCGGGAGCGACGCCCTGACCCCGAGGGAGCGCCGGATCGTGACGATGGCCGCCGAGGAGCTTTCGAACCGCGAGATCGCCGAGGCGCTGTTCATCACGACGAAGACCGTCGAGACCCACCTCGGGCGCGCCTACCGAAAGCTGGGTGTCGCTTCGAGGCGTGACCTGCCCGCCGCGCTGGGCGACTGACTACTCATAGCCGTGCAGCAGGCGCTCGGCGACGCCCTTGATCGTCGCGTGCCCGTAGCCCGCGGACGGGTTGCCACGCGTCAGGACCGCCAGCGACAGCCGCCGGTCGCCGTTCGTCAACAGCGCCACTTGGTTGATCTTCCAGCTCGCCGACTCCTGGGCCCAGCCACCCTTGAAGTGGATGTGCCAGCCCTGCGGGACGGTCGGGGGTATCCCCCACCGCTGACGCGAGACGATGTCGGCCATCAGGCGCAGTGCGTAGTCGGTGTGGCGCCTGGGAATGAAGCGCTCGAGCTCGTAGAGAAAGCGCGCCTGGCCCTCGGCGGTGATCCGCGAAGACCCCCACGTCGGCCCGGTGGAGAAGCCCTTCATCCCGGCGTCACGGGCGAGATCGTGAAGGGCTCCAGCGCCGACTTGGAGGTAGATCGTCGACGCCGGCCCGTTGGCCGAGTGCTTGATCATCGGCGCCAGCAGGCTGCGGTCGTGGTCGTCGAGGCCTCGGTTTCGCGCCCGGCGCAGATAGGCGACCATCAGCATCACCTTCACGACGCTGGCCGACTCGAAGTGGGCGCCGGCGTTGTGACCGCGCAGCCCGCCCTCCTCGTCGAGGATCGCGAAGCCGACGTGGCCCCGCCGATCGGCTGCGAACTTCCGCGCAGCCTCGACGCGCTCGGCCCACTGGGTGTCCGACGCGGGCGGGCCCTCGCCCTGGCGCGGCGGCTTCGCCGCGACGGCGGCCGCCGTCGAAAGCAGGAGCAGGGCGACGGCGACCACGACGCGAAATCGGATCGACCTCACATCGCGCAATGTAATGCCATGCGAAGCTGCCGCCAATGGCCAAGCTCTCGCTGCCGGCCCGCATCGCGATCGCGGGGCTTGCGACCGTGGTCGCGATGCTCGTCGTCGTCCAGTTCGCCGTGCCGCCCTGGGCGGAGAAGCGGATCGAGGATCGCCTCACCGAGGGCGGCGGGGCCGCCGATGCGTCGGTCGAGGCCTTCCCCGCCGCGCTGCTCATCGCCGGCAACGGCGACTCGCTCGAGATAACCGGCAGCGAGCTCGAGCTCGACGTCGACCCCGAGGAGAAGGTCTTCGACCGCCTCGACGGATTCGACAGCGTCGACATCGAGCTGACCGACTTCCGGGCGGGGCCGTTCGCGGTCGACGCGTTCGCGCTGACCCGCGACGGATCCGGCACCTACTCGATGCAGTCGCAGCTGACGACCACCGGCTCGGCGCTGCTCCAGTACGGCGCCGAGCGCCTCGGCGTCCCGGGCTCCTCGTTCCTGCCGCTGATCACGGGCGACAACGAGGAGGCCAACGCGCCGATCCCGGTCGACCTCGACATGGAGCTCGAGTCCGACGACGGCCGGATCATGGTCACGGGGGGAACCGGCGAGGTCGCCGGCTATCCCGCCGGGCCGCTCGCCGAGCTAATCACCTCGGCGATCGTGGTACAGATCTAGCGGCTAGATCGTGTGCCGTTGGCGCGCGCCGCCTCGACGGTCTCGCCGAGGGTCGCGAGGGCGCCGTGCTCGGGGGTCCAGCCGAGCTGGTCGCGGGCGCGTGACGTGTCC
>Ga0307416_100002799_pt1 | contig 10135 bp, 9 predicted proteins | sample DK1Cmetagenome_2_FD_203821 | JGI IMG/M metagenome (GOLD analysis project Ga0307416, IMG submission 203821) | Maize rhizosphere microbial communities from greenhouse at UC Davis, California, United States - DK15-C-3 | ecosystem: Host-associated > Plants > Roots > Rhizosphere > Soil | place: USA...
AGGACGTCGCGGACGTTCTCGACGCGCTCGTTCTTGATCTCCGACACGTGCACCAGCCCGTCCTTGCCGGGCATGAAGGTCACGAACGCGCCGAAATCGACGATGCTCGCAACCTTGCCGGTGTAGATCGTGCCGGGCTCGGGCTCGGCGACGATGCCGCGGATCCAGTTCCGGGCCGCCTCGATCTGCGACAGGTCCGACGAGGCGATCTTGATCACGCCCTCGTCGTCGATGTCGACCTTGGCGCCGGTCGTTGCGACGATCTCGCGGATGACCTTGCCGCCGGTGCCGATGACCTCGCGGATCTTGTCCTTCGGGATCGACATGGTTTCGATGCGCGGCGCGTGGCTCGAAAGCTCCTCGCGCGTGTGATCGAGGGCCTTGGCCATTTCGCCGAGGATGTGGGCGCGGCCGTCCTTCGCCTGGGCGAGGGCGGTCTTCATGATCTCCTCGGTGATTCCGGCGACCTTGATGTCCATCTGCAGCGAGGTGACGCCTTCCGACGTGCCGGCGACCTTGAAGTCCATGTCGCCCAAATGATCCTCGTCGCCGAGGATGTCGCTGATCACCGCGAAGTCCTTGCCTTCGAGGATCAGGCCCATCGCGATGCCGGCCACCGGGCGCTTGAGCGGAACGCCGGCATCCATCAGCGCGAGGCTGCCGCCGCAGACCGTGGCCATCGAGCTCGAGCCGTTGGACTCGGTGATGTCGGAGAGGACCCGGATCGTATAGGGGAACTCCTCCGCGCTCGGCAGCATCGGGTGAAGCGCGCGCCAGGCGAGCTTGCCGTGGCCGACTTCGCGGCGGCCGGGGGCGCCGAAGCGGCCGACTTCGCCGACCGAGTAGGGCGGGAAGTTATAGTGCAGCATGAAGCGCGAGTAGGAGAGGCCCTCGAGCCCGTCGATCATCTGCTCGGCTTCCTTGGTACCGAGCGTGGTGGTGACGATGGCCTGGGTCTCGCCGCGGGTGAACAAGGCCGAACCGTGGGTGCGCGGCAGGAAGCCGACCATCGCCTCGATCGGGCGCACGGTCTTGGTGTCGCGGCCGTCGATGCGGCGACCTTCTTTGAGGATCGCGCCGCGCACGATGTCCGCCTCGAGGCTCTTGACCAGCTTGCCGGCGACGAGCTGCTCTTGCGGATCGGCTTCGATGAAGGCGTCCGCGGCCCGGGTGCGGGCGGCGGCGAGAGCGGTCGAGCGCTCCTGCTTGTTGGTGAGCTTGTAGGCGGCGTCGATCTCCGCGCCGATCAGCTCCTTGAGCTTGGCCTTGACCGCGGCCTTGTCGTCGGCCTGGACGAGCTCCCACGCGTCCTTGGCGGCCTTCTCGGCGAGGCTGATGATCGCGTTGCAGACCTTCTTGGACGCTTCATGGCCGAACATGACCGCGCCGAGCATGACCTCTTCGGACAGCTCCTTGGCCTCCGATTCGACCATCATCACCGCGCCGGGGGTGCCGGCCATGACGAGGTCGAGGTCGCTCTCCGCGATCTCTGCCGAGCTTGGATTCAGGAGGTACTGGCCGTCCTTGTAGGCGACGCGCGCGGCCCCGATCGGGCCCATGAACGGAACCCCGGAGATGGTGAGTGCGGCCGAGGCGGCGATCATCGCCAGGATGTCGGGCTCGTTCTCGCCGTCGTAGGAAAGGACCTGCGCGATGACGAGGATCTCGTTGTAGAACCCTTCCGGGAACAGCGGGCGGATCGGGCGGTCGATCAGGCGGCTGGTCAGCGTTTCCTTCTCGGTGGCGCCGCGCTCACGCTTGAAGAAGCCGCCGGGGATGCGGCCGGCAGCGGAGAATTTTTCCTGGTAGTGGACGGTCAGCGGGAAGAAGTCCTGGCCGGGCTTGACCGACTTGGCGGCGGTTACCGCGCAAAGGACGACGGTTTCGCCGAGGGTCGCGAGCACCGCGCCGTCGGCCTGGCGGGCAACGTGGCCCGTTTCGAGCTTCAGGGTCTTGTCCCCGAGCTCGATTTCGACAGTTTTGATATTGAACATTGATCGTTCCTTCAGTCCCGGCGGCCGGATGCCGACCGGTTCAGCTGTTTGCAGGCTAGCCGGCCTGCTGCGGTTCGGGGCGCTTTTGGCCCCAATTGCGCCCCGCCGAATTGCGGGACTGATGGTCTCTTCGTCATGCTGAACTTGTTTCAGCATCCATCCCGGAGACCGTGGCGCGGATGGAGAAATGGATCCTGAAACGAGTTCAGGATGACGAAAGAGCGCGGAATTGCCGCGCTCTGGTCGTCACTTACGAAGGCCGAGCTTGGCGATGAGGCCGGTGTAGCGCTCGGCGTCCTTGCGGCGGAGATAATCCAGCAGCGAGCGGCGCTTGTTGACCAGCATCAGGAGGCCGCGGCGGGAGTGGTTGTCCTTGGCGTGCGTCTTGAAATGCTGGGTGAGATTCTGGATGCGTTCGGTCAGGATCGCGACCTGGACTTCGGGCGACCCGGTGTCGCCCTTGCCCTGCGCATGCTCCTTGATCAGCGCTTCCTTGCGCTCGGCGGTAATCGACATCGGTTCACTCCTATTCTTCTTAAAGGTTGAAACCCCGGACGACCTTCAGGCCGTCAGCCGTGGCTTCGACCAGCGCGACCGGAGTTCCCTCCGATGTCGCCAGTGAGAGCCCCGGCTTCGCGGGGACCCCGAACAGCATCTGTCCGTGTCGGAGCAGACGAGCCTGATCGGGAGTGACGGGGAGGGCCGGGATGTCGTCCAGCGCCGCGGTTAGCGGCAATACCGTCCTCGTCAGTGCGCGCGCCTTAGCGGCTTCCTCCAGAAAGTCCAGCGAAATGGCCGATTCGAGCGAAAAGGGGCCGGCGCGAGTTCGTCGGAGGTGCGAAACATGCCCGACCGTTCCCAGCGCAGCGGCGATATCGCGGGCGAGGCTACGGATGTAGGTGCCTTTGGAAACTTCCGCCGAGAGTGTGACCTCGTCCAGGGGCTCCGCGCCTCCGCGGCTCCGCGTGACATTTGCTTCTCGCGGTGACGCGGAAACGCGGAGAGAATGCACCTTTATGGCCCGAGCCTTCATTTCGACAGTCTCGCCTGACCGCGCGCGTTGATAGGCGGCCTGGCCGCCGATTTTCAGGGCCGAGTAGGCTGGGGGGACCTGGTCGATCTCGCCGGTGAAGCCGGGCAGGACGGCTTCGATCTGTTCCAACGTCGGGCGAATGTCGCTGGTCGCGATGATTTCGCCCTCGGCATCCAGCGTATCGGTCTCCGCGCCGAAGCGGATGGTGAACTCATAAGCCTTGGTGGCGTCGAGCATGCGTCCGGCGAGCTTCGTCGCCTCGCCGAGCGCGATCGGCAGCACCCCGCTCGCCAGCGGGTCGAGCGTGCCGCCGTGGCCGACCTTCGTCCTGGGCTCGCCGGCTTCGCGCAGGATGCGCTTGACGGCGGAAACGGCGGTGGTCGAGCCGAGGCAGACCGGCTTGTCGAGGACGATCCAGCCGTTGAGCACTCAGCAGCGGCCGCCCTTGGCCGGCTTGAAGTCACCGATGCGGACCGCCGCGGCCTTTTGCGGCCAGCTTTCCAGCGTCGGCTGATTGCCGGGTGGGAGCGTGCAGGTGCGGGCATTCACCGCCTTGCCGCCGGTGCCGATCAGCTCGGCCTTGAACGTGTACCCTTGGGCGCTGTTGTTGGTGACCGTCATCATTGTGCCCGAAAAATAACGGACGGCGACTTTGACCTCGCCGCGCGCCGGTTTCGATGAAGGATCGACCTTTCGCGCGTGGACAGGTTGGCCGCGATCGATGGTGAACAGCATATCCTCGCCGACGCGGACGGTGAGCGGCGCCGCGGCCGCGCCTGATCCGGCGGCAATCGCCAGCGCGAGCAGAACAGCCTTCATTTGCGCGGGAGGCTCAGGCTGAGCTGGCGCGCTTCGCCCTCCCGCAGCCGCTCAAAGAAATGCTTGCGGCACAGCGCGACATAGCGGTCGTTGCCGCCGATCTCGGTCTGCGCGCCGGCCGCGACGGCATGCCCTTCCTGGTCGACGCGCAGGTTCATGGTCGCCTTGCGCCCGCATTCGCAAACGGCCTTGAGCTCGACCATGGAATCCGCAAGCGCCAGCAGCGCTGCCGAGCCGGGAAACAGCTTGCCCTGGAAGTCAGTCCTCAGGCCGTAGCAAAGCACCGGAATGCCGAGGCGGTCGGCGACCTCGCACAGCTGCAGCACGTGGCGCTGCGACAGGAACTGCGCTTCGTCGACGAGGATGCAGTCGAGCTTGCGCCGCTTCAGCTCGTCGGTGATCTCCGCGAAGAGATCGACCTTCTCGTCGTAGCTGTGCGCGGGCGCGGAAAGGGCGATGCGCGACCCGATCACCCCTGCCCCCGCGCGATCGTCGAGCCGAGCGGTCCACAGCATCGTCTCCATCCCGCGCTCGCGGTAATTGTAGTCGGCCTGGAGCAGAGTGGTCGATTTCCCCGCGTTCATTGCCGCATAGTAGAAATAGAGCTTGGCCATCGGCGCTTGCTTAGCGCGGTCGAGGCGTGGCGGCTAACGCCCGCTATCCATTAGCGCTCCATGCGATAGAGCAGGTTTAGCGAAACACCGGTTTCCAGTTGTCCTGGAGCGACGATGCCGCCATCGCGCTCCGGCGCAGGGGGCGGCGGGGGTGGCGGCGGCGCCGACGCGTTGCTCACCCGGGTCCCGGTGACAACCACTTCGGTACCGCGATAGGAGACGCCCTCCTCGACGGACAGCAGCCGAACATTATTGTAGCCATTGTTGCGCGCATATTCCGTCGCTTCTGCCTGACCTCGTGCCATGGCGCGAATGCGGGCCTCCCGCCGCAGCGGCGCCGGGTCCGAAATTGCGAAATTGGGTCCGTACACGGTATCCGCGCCGGCCGTCGTCAGGGCATCGAGCAGTGACGTCAGCTTGTCGATGTTGCGCGTTTTTATCTGCACCGAGTTGCTTGCGATGTAGCCGATGAGCGTCTGCCGGCCGCGCCCGTTCGGCACGTTGTCCCAGCGATAGTCGGGCTGGAGCTGGATTCCCTGCGTCTGGATGTCGCGCTCGCGGATGCCGGCCGCGCGAATGGTCCCCAGAAGCTTTTCGGTCTTCACCTTGTTGGCCGCGACTGCCTCGGTCGCCGTGGACGCCTTGGCCTGAGTTCCGACGGTGATGCTGGCCTCGTCAGGAGGGGTCCTCAGCGATTCCGCGATGTTGACCCGGACCAGGGGCGTGTTCGCCATTTCGGCAATGCTCGCGCTTGGCGCCTGCTGCGCCAGAGCCGTTCCCGGATGGGCCAGCGATGCCGCCAAAATGATCGCCGCACCGATCGACCGATAATAACGCATGAAAACCTCCCTCTCGGATCGCGTGAAAAATCACCGCGCACAGTCTGAGACGCGGGTCCGCAGGAAATCCTTTGAGCAGTTCGAAGAAAGTTGTGGAAGTCGCAGTCAGTTAGAGATTTCGATCGCTTCTCGAACGTCTGCGCCGGCTTCAGCCAATTTCGGACTATCAGACCGGCCATTCGTCCTTCAGGATGGAGAACAGGACGGTGTCGCGGACGTGGCCGGTCCAGGTGATGCGGTCGGCCCGGAGCAGTCCTTCGCGGACGGCGCCGAGCTTCTTCATTGCCGCTTGGCTGCGCGCGTTGCGCTGGTCGACGCGGAACTCGACGCGGCGGATGCCGCAATCGAACGCGCGCCGCAGCATCATGTCCTTGACGCGGCGGTTGAAGCCCGTGCCGCGGAACCTGGGGCGGTAGTAGGTGCCGCCGATCTCCAGCACCTGGCGGTTCGGGTCGATGCCGAGATAGGAGGACATGCCGGCAAGCTCGTCACCGTCGAACAGGACGAAGGTGCGGTTGCGGCTGCTGGTGCGATAGAGGTCGATCGCATCGTCGAAACCGCCGGGACCGAAATTGGTCGCATAGATTTGCCAGATGTCGCCGTCCTCCGCGCAGGCGGCGCGGAGCGCATCGCGGTGACGCTTATCGAACAGCTCGGCGCGACAGCCGTCGCCCGTCATCGGTTCGGCGAGCCGGTCTGCCAGTAGCTCAGGCATGTGCCGTTAGAGCGAAGTCGAGGATTGCCTGCGCCTGGCGTTCCGACGCGGGGACTTCGGATTGGTCGATCGATGCCGCCGACATCGCGTTCTGCGCCTGCTCGAACCGAGGCTGCAGCTCCCGCGCTCGCGCCAGCGCGCTCGGGAGTTCCTGGACGCTGTCGATGACCTGGCCCAGACGCCAATGCGCGTAGTTTGGATTTGCCTCCCAATCGATGCGATCGAGGTTGAGGAAGATGCACGGCCGCGGGGTGCGGATGAATTCGTACACCTGGCTCGAGGCGTCGCCGATGTAGACGTCGGCGGCTTGGGTGTAGGTCATGTCGATCGAGCGGGTGCTGCCGCGGTCGATCAGGATGTTCGGCGCCTTGGTGCGAACCGACGGGCCGCGGCGGAGCTTCACGTGCGGCGCGACGATGAAGTTCCAGTCGGCGATCTTCTCCATCGCTTTCACGACCGCGCGGCCGTGGCGGATCCAGGTGCCGACGTGCCTGTCGAAATGCGGATTGTAGAGCGCGATCGGCCCGTCGTGGGCGAACAGGCGTTCGGCCTCCGGACGGATCAGCTCGAACTTGCCGTAGCCGACGACTCGGATGTTCTCGTCGGTCCCGAGGCCGCGTTCGATCAGCCGCTGCTTGTCCTTTGGACCGTTGACCAGCGTCAGGTCGAAGTGCGCGTGCTTCGGATTGTAGCCGCCTTCGCGGTCCCCGGCGCCGTGCTTCAGGTGGATCATCTTCGGGCGGAACCCCGGCAGAAGGCGGAGCCACGAGCTTGTCGTCTCGGTCGTGATGATCACCGGGTAGCGCGCAATCTTCCGCGCATTCAGTACCAGTGCGAGCAGACGCGGCGGCGGGTCGAAAAGGCCGCGCCTACCCGGGTTGGGTGCGCGTAGGCGCTCGACCCTAAGACGCTGGCCGGGATCGTGGGAGCGAATGAAATCGGCGCCGGCGCGGGTGGATGCCAGCACTGTCACTTCGACTTCCGGCTCTTTGGCGAGTCGAAGAGCCGCGGGTAGCCAGTGCAGGAACTGGTGCGCCTGGGAGATGGCGAGGAATGCGATCTTGGTCGGGGCGCAATTGCGCGTCCGCCGCTTGGCGCTCATTTGCGGTCCAAGTCCTGGGCGACCTTCTCCGAGCGCAACAGCCGGTCGATGTGGGTGCCCTCGTCGAAGCTCTCGTCGGCGATGAACTTGAGCTTCGCGGCATATTTCATGCGGACCCGATGCGCGACCTCGCGCTGGAGGTAGGCGGTGTTCTGGCGCAGGGCCTTCAGCACCGCTTCTTCGTCCTGCCCCAGCAGCGGCTTCACGAACGCCGTTGCATGGCGGAGGTCGGGCGACATGCGCACTTCGGTGATGCTGACCAGGTGCGATTGCAGCACGTCGTCATGCACGTCGCCGCGTGCAAGCAATTCGCTCAGCACGTGGCGCACCTGCTCGCCGACACGGAGCAGCCGGACCGAGCGACCTTCGGGTGTTTCCGTGCGGCGCATTAGCGCCTTCCGTCATGCTGAACTTGTTTCAGCATCCATTTCTCCACGCGCACTGCGGGTCTCCAGAATGGACCCCTGAAACGAGTTCAGGGTGACGGTTAGAGAGTACGGGCTCTCTCTTCCACCTCGAACACTTCGAGGCTGTCGCCTGGCTTGATGTCGTTGGTGTCGGCCAGCAGCACGCCACATTCGAGTCCCGAAGTGACTTCGGCAACGTCGTCCTTGAACCGCCGCAGCGAGCTGATCGTCGTCTTGGAGACGATGACGTCCTCGCGGGTGAGGCGCGCGTTGAGACCCTTGCGGATGACACCTTCGAGGACCAGCAGACCGGCCGCCTTGTCCTTCTTGCCCGCCGGGAAGACTTCCTGGACCTTGGCACGGCCGACGATCGTCTCGATGATCTCAGGACCGAGCTCGCCCGCCATCGCGCCCTTCACCCAGTCGGTGAGGTGATAGATGACGTCGTAATAACGGAACTCGACCTTGTTACGGTCCGCGACCTCGCGCGCCTTGGCATTGGGGCGGACGTTGAAGCCGATGATCGGCGCGCCGCTCGCGGAGGCGAGGGTCACGTCGCTCTCGGTGATCGCGCCGACGCCCGAGTGAAGCACGCGGACCTTGATCTCGTCGGTCGACAGGCGGTTGAGCGCATGGACGATCGCTTCGACCGATCCCTGCACGTCGGCCTTGATGACCAGCGGCAGCTCCTTGGTCGTCGAGGCATGGCTCGCGAACATGTTTTCGAGGCTCATCGGCGCCGAGGTGGTGCGCTTCTTGTCGAGGACGCCCTGGCGATAAGTGGCGACCTCGCGGGCGCGCGCCTCGTTCTCGACGACCGTGAACGGGTCGCCGGCGGCTGGGACAGCGGAAAGGCCCAGCACTTCGACCGGGACCGAAGGTCCGGCCTCCTTCACCTGGCGGCCATGATCGTCAATCATCGCGCGGACCTTGCCGCTCGAGGCGCCTGCCACGAACACGTCGCCGACCCGCAGCGTGCCGCGCTCGACCAGCACCGTCGCCAGGGGCCCACGGCCCTTGTCGAGCTTGGCCTCGATCACCGTGCCTTCGGCGGCCCGCTCGGGATTGGCCTTGATTTCGAGGATCTCGGCCTGGAGCTGGATTGCTTCGAGGAGCTTGTCGAGGTTGGTCTTGTTCTTGGCCGAGACTTCGACGTCCTGGACGTCGCCGCCCATGTCCTCGACGATCACCTCATGCTGCAGCAGCTCTTCGCGGACCTTCTGCGGCTTGGCCTCGGGCTTGTCGATCTTGTTGATGGCGACGATCATCGGCACGCCCGCCGCCTTGGTGTGGTTGATTGCCTCGACCGTCTGCGGGCGCAGGCCATCGTCGGCGGCGACGACGAGCACGACGATGTCGGTGACGTTGGCGCCTCGCGCGCGCATCTCGGAGAAGGCCTCGTGGCCGGGCGTGTCGAGGAAGGTGATCTTCGACTTGTCGGGGAGGCTCACCTGGTAGGCGCCGATGTGCTGGGTGATGCCCCCGGCTTCGTGCGCGACCACGTCCGCACCGCGGATGGCGTCGAGAAGCGAGGTCTTGCCGTGGTCGACGTGGCCCATGATCGTGACCACCGGCGGACGAGCCTTCAGGGTCTCGGGGGCATCGACGTCCTCTGAAGTGTCGATGTCGATGTCGCTCTCGCTGACGCGTTTGATGCGATGTCCGAATTCGGTGACCAGCAGCTCGGCGGTGTCCTGGTCGATCGTCTGGGTCAGCGTCACCGGCGAGCCCATCTTGAATAGCGCCTTGACGAGGTCGGCGCCGCGCTCGGCCATGCGGTTGGCGAGCTCCTGGACGGTGATCGCCTCGGGGACGACGACGTCGCGGACCTGCTTGGCGGACGGGCCCACCTCCATATGGTGTCGCTTTTCCTTCTCGCGGGCGCGGCGGAGCGCTGCGAGCGAGCGGGCGCGGCTATCGTCTTCGCCGGACAGGGCGCGGGACACTGTGAGCTTGCCGGAGTGACGGCGATCTTCCCGGCCGCGCGTCGGGCGCGCTGGTTCCGGCCGTTTGGGCGCCGGGGCATGACCCGGACGACGAAAGACGCGTTCGTTGGTTTCCTCGGGTTCAGCGGCCGCGGGCTGGGCCTCTTCGGGCGGCGGCGCAGTGGCGGCAAGCGCCTCTGCCTGCGCGCGGCGGGCAGCTTCTTCCGCCGCTGCCTCCTCGGCCTTGCGGTTCTCTTCAGCGCGGCGGCGCTCCTCCTCATTGGCGGAGGACTTGGCATGCTCCTCGCGGCGGCGCGCATCCTCGAGCGCCGACATGCGCGATTCCTCGGCCTCGCGCAGCAGGCGCGTCTGCATTTCCTTGCGCGCGGTGATTTCGTCGGCGGCGGAGGGCTTGCGCGGCTGCGGCGCGGCGGCGGCGGGCTTCGGCGCGGGCTTGGGCGCTTCTGCCACGGGCTCGGGCGGGGGCGCTGGCGGAGCTTCGCCCGGACGGCCCAGGATTCGACGCTTCTTGACCTCGACCACGACCGTGTTGGAGCGGCCATGGCTGAAGCTCTGCTTGACCTTGCCGGTCTCGACCGTGCGCTTGAGGCCCAGCGGCGGCCGGGTGCCAAGCTTCGGTTTTTCGGTCTGGTCTGCCATTCTATTCCTTCGCCAAATTGTCTTCAG
>Ga0307416_100002801_pt1 | contig 10130 bp, 6 predicted proteins | sample DK1Cmetagenome_2_FD_203821 | JGI IMG/M metagenome (GOLD analysis project Ga0307416, IMG submission 203821) | Maize rhizosphere microbial communities from greenhouse at UC Davis, California, United States - DK15-C-3 | ecosystem: Host-associated > Plants > Roots > Rhizosphere > Soil | place: USA...
GTAAAACTTGATAAGAATGGAAAAGAAATCTCTCAGTCTATTTTAGGTGGAAAAGGATTAGATGAAGCTGAGAAAATGATTCCAACTAAAGATGGTGGAGCTTTGTTAGGAATCTATTCCAGAAGTACTACAGGCGGTTCAAAGAAAACTGAAAACTTTGGTGAAGGAGATTATTGGATTATCAAGCTTGATAAAACCGGAAAAACAGAATGGGAAAAGAATTTTGGCGGAAAAGGAGATGACCATTTAAGAACTTTGGCTTTAACCTCTTCAGGCTATTTAATTGGCGGAGAATCCAGATCCGAAAGATCAGGAAATAAAACGGCAGGCATAGAGGAAGGAACAGATTTATGGCTGATCTCTTTAAACGAAAGAGGCGAAGAACTTTGGCAGAAATCCTACAATTTCGGGAACCGGGATATTCTGATGGGAACGAGTGTTCTTCATTCAGCAGATGATAAATCTTCCAAAGGAATCCTTTTAGGTGGTTATACCCAGGCAGAAGGAAGAATTGAAACCGATGATGAAACCTTCTGGATGCTCTACCTTAATGCCGATGGCAATGAGCAGTGGAGAAAACATGTAAAAGGAGAATCCAGAAAAAGAGAAGAGAGACTATCTGATATAAAGTTAAACAGAGATGGCTCTATCATTTTAGCAGGAACCAGTGCCGAAGAACTTGGGAAAGAGAACTGGAAGATCGTGAAGCTGGGAGATAAGCAGCTGGATAAGCTGATTGAAAAACAAGATATTAAAATCTATCCAAATCCTGTTTCAGATTATGCTTATGTAGAAATTGGTTTTGATTTTAAAGAAGCTGATATTATGCTATATGATATGGGTGGAAGGCAGCTTCAGACTTTAAAAACCAAGAATAAAGTGACTAAGATTAATACCCAAAATTTGGTTCAGGGGGCTTATCTAATTACCATAAAGACTGATACGAATAAAATGGCGAGTGCAAAACTCATAAAAAAATAAACACAAATGAAAATTAAAAAAAGAATATTATTCTTATCTGCTCTGCTATTGGTGATAAACAGAATAGCTGGACAGACGGACAGATCTATTGTATTTCCACCCACTCCGGAAATTGCTTCAATAGGTAAATTTATAGACCAACCCATGTCTCTGAGCAGAGGAATTCCTGAGATAACAATTCCTGTTTACAATCTTACGATAAGTGATGAACTTTCTTACCCTCTCAGTTTGCAGTATCAGGCAGGAGGTATCAGAGTCGAGGAAATGGCTGGAAAGACTGGGTTGGGCTGGAATATGAGCGGAATGGGAATGATTACCCGTACCGTGAAAGATTCTCCGGATGATGCAGGCGGAAGCGGTTATATGTACACTTCTTACAATATAGCGCAATTAAAATCCATGGTTCATGATAGTGAGCAGGGTAATATCCTGAATAATCAGAAGGAATATATTGATGCAGAGCCTGATGAATATAACGTGAGCGCTAATGGCCTTCACTTTCGTTTCTTTTATGATAAACAAAATGCAAGATTTGTGCAGGCTCCTTTAAGTAACATAACACTTGAACCGCAGTATAATAACGGGCAGATTATTTCCTGGATATTGACAGATACGGGTGGTATTAAGTATTATTTCGGAACAAACAATAAAGTAGAGTATTCCGATCTTTCACAAACGATCACGCTTGCCAGTGATGCTCCGGGAGCAGAAGGAGGAGTCAGCAGTACACTCCCTCATATTCTGACATGGTATTTAGTTAAAATAGAAGATACTAAAAATAATATTTTAGAATTCCAATACAAGCAAAATCCGACGTATCAATATTATTCTAAAGCGGGCGAGTCTACCGTGAAATTTTTCCCTAGTGACAAAGTTAAATACATCAATTACAGTCAGAGAAGAATTACAGCTATGTCTTTGGAAAAAATAAAATTCAATACAACGGAGATTGAATTTGTTGATGACATGACCAATAGACTGGACTTGGTCTATAATAAGGCCCTGAAAGAAATTACGGTAAAAGAAAATGGAAGATTAATAAAAAAAGTAATCTTTAATTACAGCTATTTTACTTCTGATAATTCAAAGCCATACGATCACTATTATTATTTTACAGAGGATGGATACAGACTAAAACTTGATAATATAAACATTTACAACGGTATAGACCAAAAGCCGCAGAAATATGAATTCATTTACAATTCAAGAAAGCTTCCCAGCAAATACAGTTATTCACAGGATGCATGGGGGTTTTATAATGGAGAAAGCAATTCGGAGCTGATTCCTAAAACAGTAGGTTATTTCACGGATGCAGGTACAGCGAAAAGAAATGTATCATTAGAATATGCTAAAGCCTGTGTACTTGAAAAAATTATTTACCCTACCGGAGGCTTTGTCACTTATGAATATGAATCTAACCGGGTTTCCAGGGTTGTACGTCCAGCTGTTTTTAGGTTCGGAGAAACTGAAACCAAGAATTTCTGGCTTGAAGCAGACAAAGATATTGGTCCGGTTAATGTTACCGTAATAGATAAACCAGAGTACAGACAGAGATTATCAATCAACCGCCCGGGTAGTACCGTTACATTAATGACTAATATAGAAGGCTGTACCAGTCAGTTAAACAGCAGTGACTGTAAATATACCGTAAAAATAGTAGGGGTTAATAATTCTACAAATATGACCATAGCACAGTCTCAGCTATCTCTTAACTTGCCTAAAGGAGAGTATGATGTTATCGCTTTAAAAACAGGAAATGGCAACAGTCAAACTTTCGGATTCAGTATTGTTGCTTACTGGGATGAGTTGTTAGATGATCCTTTTAATCTGATTGTTGGGGGACTCAGAACAAAACGTATTAAACTTTTTGATTCGGATGGAATTTCATTGCTGACAAAACAATATGAATATGACTACATTCAAAATGGAGAAACCGTATCCAGCGGCAATATAATGGATTATCCTGTTTTCGGATTTAACTATACGGCGGGTCTTAATTATTCCGAATCGAAAATAAGCAGTACGCCAGTCTCTCCTTTAGCTAACCTTGCGATGGCTTCAGTTATTTATGACAGGGTTACCGAAAAAAGGATAGACGCACAATTAAGAACACTAGGACGTACAGAATATTCATACACATTTGACATGAAAACAGATCCTGAATATTACACAGAGGGAACTATTAATAGTGACCTTACCGCAAGTGTATTTGACTGGAGAAACGGACTGCTTTTATACAAAAAGGATTTTGATGAGAATAATACTCTTTTACGTTCGGTCATCAATGAATATACGAGTAAAAATAAATTCTCAATCAGTAATTTCGGGGGCTATTTTGAAGCACGGAAAAAGAATACCACTCCTTTTTACAGCTATCTGTTTTATCCATTTATTACTGATACTTTCAGCATTGATAAATCAGAAACGATAGATTATCTAAACGGAACACCGGTAGTAACTCAAACAGAGTTTTTCTATAACAACCCGGTTCATTACCAGCTTAACAAACAGAAAATGACTTTTCCTGACGGAACTATTGGTGAAACTTCCTACAGCTATGCCCATGAGAAAGGGAATCAGCTGATGATTGACAGGAATATGATCGGGATTCCTTTTGAAACAACCATTACTAAAACTACTAACGGTGCTACGAAAACATTGTCAAGAACTGAGGCTATTTATCCAAAAACTGTAGCAGAAATAACCAACAATAATGTTTCGTTAATTCTTCCGCTATCTTTACTTTCTTATGATCTTCAGACTGGAACGACTTCTTCTAGAGAAGTCACTTACGACAAATACGATTCAAAAGGCAACCTCCAGCAGTATACCACAAAAGACGGTATTTCCAACACCATCATTTGGGGCTACAACCAAACTCAGCCAATTGCCAAGATAGAAGGAGCAAAGCTGGCGGATATCCCACAGTCACTCATTGACACTATCGTAAATGCATCTACTAATGATGCCCAGCTAAGTACTGAAGCATCAGAAGAGTCATTGATCTCCGCATTAGACGTGTTCAGAAATAATGCTGCGTTAACAGGTTACCAGATCACTACTTACAGCTATGATCCTTTAATCGGAGTAAAAAGTATTACCCCATCCTCAGGAATCAGAGAGGTTTATATCTATGACACAGCTAATCGATTGAAAGAAGTGAAGCAGCTGGATAAAGATGCAGCTGGAAATCCGGTGTATAAAATTGTGAAAGAATACAAATACAACTACAAAAACTAACACACGATGAAAAAGTTAATTATTCCTGTAGGATTACTGATGATGGTTACTGTAGAGGCGCAGCTCGCCCCACTTCCTAATACCGAAAACTATATCCAGTCCAAAACTTATCTTGATTATAACGGAACTACACCAACAAAATCTTCTGAAACCGTCCAGTATTTTGATGGACTCGGAAGACCAAAACAAATAGTCAGCGTAAAAGCATCACCTCTTGGAAGAGACGTGGTGACCCATATCGAATATGACCAGTTCGGAAGACAGGTAAAAGACTACTTACCGGTTCCACAATCAGGAACCCTGAATGGAGCTATTGTTCCTACTCCCCTTGCCAATGCTACCCAGCCAGGTATTTACGGTTCAGAAAAGATCTATGCAGAAAAGATCCTGGAAAACTCCCCGCTGGACAGAATCCAGCAGCAGATCCAGGTAGGAAGTGACTGGGCTGGGAAGCCTGTGAAATTTGAGTATGATGCTGTTACAGTTGCTGATCGAGTTAGAAAATTCATAACTGCAACAACCTGGCTGGACAATGCCACTTCTTCAATAATAAGAATATCAACAGGATTGGATTATAATATAGGAACATTATATAAAAATACAGTTACCGATGAAGATGGCAATAAAACCATAGAGTTTAAGAATGGTAAAGGACAACTTTTGTTAGTTAGAAAAGTATTGAGCATCACAGAAAATACAGATACTTATTATGTATATAATGAATATGATCAACTTACATTTGTTATTCCTCCCAAGGCATTATTTGCTTTTTTTGATGAATATGGTGCTGGTTCTGATGACGAGATTCCTGATAGTATTTTGAACGACCTATGTTATCAGTACCGCTATGACGGCAGGGGCAGACTTGTGGAAAAGAAACTTCCTGGAAAAGGCTGGGAATATATGGTATATGATAAATCAGACCGTTTGATTTTGACTCAGGATGCTGTAATGGATTCACAAAATAAATGGCTCATGACCAAATATGATACATTTGGAAGAGCGATCCTTACAGGAATTATTTCAGCAGGAGAAAGAGCTGCTTTACAGGATTTAATTAAAGACTTGGTAATTACCGAATCCAGAAATGCTACAGGTTTTGCCAAAAGTGGAATGACGGTTTACTACAGCAATAATTATTTTCCTTCAGATATCCAGTCTGTATTGAGCGTTAATTACTATGACACCTATCCCCCAGGATCTTCCGCAGTCACCAATGTATTTGCACAGGAGCTTTTGACCGATAACCCGGCCAATTCACAGACCACCAAAGGAATGCTTACCGCTTCCTATATCAAAAATATAGAAGATGACAAATGGACAAAGAACTTTATTTGGTATGATACCAAAGGTAGAAATATAGGCTCAAGAAGTAACAATTATTTGGGAGGATATACTGTTGTTAATCATAAGCTTGATTTTGCGGGAATGGTCCTTCAGAGCAATACCTATCACAAAAGACTTAGCACAGATGCTGAAAAGAGCATCGTGGAAAAATTCACCTATGATTCCCAGAACAGGCTTCTGACGCATACCCATCAGGTAGGCAGCAACTCTGTTGAATATCTGGCTCAGAATAAGTATAATGAACTTTCTCAACTGGAATCAAAAAAAGTAGGGGGAATATCTTTAGCATCTCCTTTACAGACCATCGATTATAAGTACAATATCAGAGGCTGGATGACCGGGATTAATGATCCGGCAAACCTGGGAGCTGATCTTTTTGGTTATAAAATCAATTACAACCAGGTTGAAGGGTTGGAAGTTCCTGATGCTTCTGACAGCGGACTGAAAGTAAAGGCAAGGTACAATGGAAATATAGCTGAAGTATCTTGGAAAACTCTGACTCAGGAAAATGAGCCTTTGAAAAGATATGGTTATGTATATGATCCTGTAAACAGGCTGACAGCAGGTTTTTATCAGAGCTCAGGAAATGAGACAGGAAGGGAATATTTTGAAAAGCTGGAATATGATCTTAATGGAAACATCACCCGATTAAAAAGATCAGAGGGATTACTGCAAGGCAGTACTACAGCTTTGATGATAGACAATCTTAAATATGACTATGTTGGAAACCAACTCACAAAAGTTACCGAAGAACAGATAGGAAACAGTAAAGGTTACCCCTATGTGGTAACTCCCACAGCCATAGGGTATGATCTGAACGGAAACATGCTGAATCATAAAGATAAAGGGATTTCATCAATCCAATATAATTATTTAAATTTACCTAAACAGATTACCCAGAATGCTCAGGTAACAAATTACGTCTACAGAGCAGACGGTGTAAAAGTAAAGAAGCTCTTTGGAGATATAGAAACCAATTATCTAGATGGATTCCAATATAAATCTACAAAACCATCAGAAGAATCAGGAGGAGGAATTATTATTGTAGATCCTAATGAAGTAGCTGCAATGAAGTTAAGAATTATTCCTACATCAGAGGGATATTATGATGCCCTTGGCAATCAGTATATTTATAATTTCACTGATCATTTAGGCAATGTAAGGTTAAGCTATACTGATACTAATAAAGATGGAATTATGCAACCGAGGCAATACCGTGTACAGCAATGTGATGGACCTTGGGATGCTTGGAATCCACCCAATTGCATAGATTACTGGAATCCAGGTGAAATTGTGGAAATCAACAATTATTATCCTTTTGGGCTAATGCATAATTATACTGTGACCACTCAGAATGCTTATCAATACAAGTACAACGGTAAGGAACTTCAGGAGACGGGTATGTATGATTATGGGGCAAGGTTTTATATGCCAGAGATTGGAAGATGGGGCGTACATGATCCTCTATCTGAAACGACTTTCCAGCCGTATAGCTATGGAGATAATAATCCTATTTTTTATAATGATCCGACAGGTATGATTGCACAACAACCTGAAGCACACGCTACAATATATAAGAACAAAAGAACAGGAGAAGAAGTGAATATCAACGATGGAGTAAATGAAACTGTTTTAGTTAATGGACATGATTTTGCAAAAGCAAAGACTTATGCTAAATACTATAATTCTAATAATAGTATTTTTGGTGGGGGTAATGATTATGAAGTAAATCAAGGGTACATAGATTTTTATTATAATACTAGATATGGCAACGGTTTTAGCTTTGTATCTTTATTTGATTCTGGCCCAGATAAAAGAAAGATGCCTACAAGTGATGAAGATACTATGATATTGCTTGAAATGCCAGATATAGGTAAAGGACCGTTAAAAAGTAGTTTGAGGGCAGTAGGAAAAGCTGCTGGAAAAGCACTTGCCAAAAAAGATGCTAAAAAAACTTCAGGCTGGGTAATCAGAAAAGTTTTTGATTCTTTAGATCCTAATATACAAAAAAAAGTTAAAAATGCAATTAGTAACGGAATAGTTGCTCCTGAAGGGCAACAAGGTATAATAAGGTTATCAGCAACAGAAGCTGCTACAACAGGTTATAAATATAAGCTAAAAATATTAGGAAAAGGAGGCGATTATAGAATTTATGGTAATCCAAATGCAAATGGACACATTGTTTTTGATAAAGTAATGGGTCATTAATACATTAAACTTATGAAAATATTAAATAGAAATATAGAAAAGTTATTTGTGATCTCCTCAGAGTATATAAATAATGTTTTAAAAGATGAAGATGTTTTAAATGATTTAAAAGAATCTTGTCAAGAAGGAGATTTAAAACTAATAAACAAAAGTATTGTTTATGTTCTATACGAGAAAAACGAGCTGTATATTAATAGTTTTAAAATTGAAATAGATATAGAATGTAAAGAAAAAAAAATAGGTTTTTATATTCTATATTTAGATGAAGATGAAAATTTTATTGATGAATTCTTTGTTATAAAATGAGATTACTGTTGGTATGAGTGTCCTCGCTCGTGCTGCCGAATAAAATAAACTACTGTGAAAAAACAGTGGTTTATCGTTAATAACAAGAAACGTTATATACAATAGGTAGAGTAAAAAGTGAAAAAAGATCTTCGGTACAGGAATTACAGATTATCTAGACGGATTCCGGTATAAAAACGACACACTTAAATTTTTCCCTACCACAGAAGATTATTTTAATTGAAACCGGAAAGTATGTTTATAAATATACCAATCATCTTGGAAATACGAGACTGAGCTATTTTAAAAATGGCTCAGGAGCAGAGATCATTGAGGAAACATCAGGCTGGCCTATTACAGAGGAGTCAACAATGTATCAGTAATAGATAAGGATACCAATTACTATCCTTTCGGGATGGAGTATGATGGTTTTCAGGGGGTAAACACTCAACTACTAAGTTATAATTGTGGTTTCCAGGGCAGGAAAAGCAAACGGAAACAGGATGGAATTCTTTTAAATGGAGAAACAGCATATCGGAGCTGGGAAGATTTTTTAATGTAGATCCTTTAAGCGAAAAGTATGCTTACCAGTCACATTATAATTTTGCAAATAAATAGAGTTGTTGATGCAAGAGAAATTGAAAGGTTAGAAGCAAAATTAGTAAATGAAAATACTATAGAATGGAGAGTTAAAGTAAATAATAATTTGGGGACTGATTACATTAAAACTCTGCTAAAAGATGCTGCAAATGTTTTAAGTCAGAATGGTTTAACTTCAGATATTTACTCCATCAGTGATTGGCAGTTGTCTTCGTAAAAATGTTAAATATTTCCTTCAATTCAATTAAAATATGAAACCGAAAATAAGTTTAATTATATGTTTAGTTGTAAATCGTCAGCAAAAAGTGTACTGATTTAGGCTCTCACTTAAGGAGTGTTTCATAAGAGATTAATTTTTAAATTTGATATTATGAACACCAGGAAAAAACCAACTCCTGAAACCTACATTAAAGAGATCAGGAGAAAAACCAGAAGAATCTTCACAGCCGAGCAAAAGATTTTCATTGTAATGGAAGCCCTTCGTGCAGAAACTGGGGTGTACAAGTTTTAGACAAGCCTTTTACTGTAGGCGTAGGTGGAGAACTTACAGTTGGTGCAGGAGCAGGATTTGAACTTGGATACTTTAGTGGTAATTATGACAGTGGAGTTTATTTAAATCTCTATAAATCTGCGGGATTGAATGTAGGTGTTGGTGGAGCTTATAATGAATATACAACTCAAAACGGATACGCCCCTTTAACAACGGATAATTTAGGAGGTAATTATTGGAATATTCAGGGAGGAGTTGGCCCAATTTCTGGAAACTATGGACAAACGGCAAAAGATGCTGATGGTAGAAATGTTTCTATAGGAGGAGCAAGTGTTTCTTCCGGCATTTTGAATTTTATCAAAAGACCTAAATTATCTATAGGAGGTAGCGTACAGGCTGGAACAACATATATTAACCCAAGTAAAAGAATTAGAGAAAGTGGTAAGTAGAGATTTAGGATTTAGAATACCCGGAGCAATAGTTTTCTGTTTGGTTGTTATTGGATATTTCTTTTATAGAGAATATCAGCAGAAGCAGCCAGAAATAGTTCGTCAAAATATTTCAAACAAGAATTTCTCAGGCATTGTGGATAGTACATTTACTGTTCATATGAATCACGGATTGACGACAATAATATTCAAGAATAAAAAAACAATAAGCGGATTACAACAACAATACCACTATATGTTAAAAAAAAACGACAGTATAGTTAAGCGTAAAGGCGAAGACAGTATTTATATATACAGAGATGGAGAAGTAAAAGCTTACAAGTATTAGATATTGACGAATCTGTCTCACAACTGAGGCAGATTCTTTTTGTTATAAAAGTACTTGTTTTACTGTTTTATTTTCGACACTATCCCGTGAAGTGTGTAAGTTAAAAAGTTAAGGCTTAGATTTTATAATCTGAGCCTTTTTTCAAAAATAAGGATAAATTGGTTTAAAATAATTCCCCAATTTTGAATAGGCATTGTCCATT
>Ga0307416_100002803_pt1 | contig 10126 bp, 9 predicted proteins | sample DK1Cmetagenome_2_FD_203821 | JGI IMG/M metagenome (GOLD analysis project Ga0307416, IMG submission 203821) | Maize rhizosphere microbial communities from greenhouse at UC Davis, California, United States - DK15-C-3 | ecosystem: Host-associated > Plants > Roots > Rhizosphere > Soil | place: USA...
CGATGCGGCCTAGCTCCGACGATCAGAAGGTGTTGATTCCCGGCACATCGATCACTGTGGAGGTTCCGGCTACGAGCGCCAATCTCGGTCCGGGATTTGACTGCTTCGGGCTCGCACTCGATTGGCGGGAACGAGTGAATCTGGCGGTGATCGAACACGGTTATCAACTCGAGGTGTCAGGCGAAGGGGCAGCCGAGCTGCCGCGAGACGAAAGCCACCTGATCATCCGCTCGGCCCTCGTCGGCCTAGCGGATCTAGGCGCCCAGGCACCTGGACTGTGGCTTGGTTGCCGCAACACGATTCCGCACGGTCGAGGCCTCGGCTCCTCGTCCGGGGCGATCGTTGCGGGACTCGTCGCAGCAGCCGGACTGGCCGACACGGAGGTCGGACGGGATTGGTTGCTGGGGCATGCTACTGCCATTGAGGGTCACCCAGACAACGTGGCTGCGGCTATCTACGGCGGTTTCGTGCTGGCGTACCAGGCTCGGAGTGGTGTCACAGTCGCACAGGGCGGGGTCGATGCCGCTATCGGCGCAGCCCTATTCATCCCCGAGACGTCGTTGGCTACCGTGGCCGCTCGCGGGCTGCTCCCCGACACCGTGCCCCATATCGATGCGGCGGCGAACTCCGGTCGGGCGGCGCTGCTAGTCCACGCCATGGCGTCCGAACCACAACTTCTCTACGACGCCACCTGCGACTGGCTGCACCAGGGCTACCGCGAAGCAGCGATGCCACGTTCGTACGAGCTCATGAAATCGCTTCGTGGGCAGGGGTTTGCGGCGATGATCAGTGGTGCGGGTCCAAGCGTTATGGTACTCGGGCGCCAAACAGATCTTGCTGTACTTCAAGATCGACATGTACCTGGATTCTCGGTCCGGCTCAGTGGCATAGGCTCAGCTGTGTCGATCATCGAGCCGAACATCGCCCAACAGGGGCGAGATCAGACCGTGCGTGCACGATGACCGGCAGCTCGCTTCGCCGACTGCAGGAGCTCGCGACCGGGCAGGCTGTCAGAGTGCCATAGGTGGAAACTCCGGATACAGGTGCTAGCCTTAGACAGCCGACACGGTCAGGGCAGCTGCGGTGACCGGCTCCCCAACCAGCTAAGTCACAAAGACGCACGTCTGACCAAGTAGCGCCTCAAAGGTTAGGTGCGACGCGGACGAAGCTTTACGGCCCTCCCGTCAGCCACATCTCGAGAACAATTGTCGCGATGCGCTGAGGACCTCTAGAAAGACCCGTTGGCCGGGGAAATCACCCCGAGCCATGGATGGGCACCGACGACGGTGCCCGAACTGACAAGGACACAAATTGACAGACATCGCCGAAGTGACGAGCGCATCTCCCATCGAGGAAGGCGCCGGCGAACAAGCAACGCAACTCCCCAATGATCGTCGCAATCGCAAGGGTTCCGGTTTGGACTCGATGGTTCTAGCCGAGTTGAAGCAGCTCGCAAGTTCCCTGGGTATCAAGGGCACTGGGGCCATGCGGAAGAGCCAGCTCATCGACGCCATCCGGACCGCCCAGGGCCGCGCCAGCGTGCCGCCAGTCCCAGATGGCACTCGCCAAGACAATGGCAGTCAAGTGGGCAGTCAAGGAGGCGAACGCAGCTCAGCGGACCAACGCAGGCCCGAGGACCGCCGCGATCGGGATATCTCCAGCGCAGGAGATGAGCTGCAACAGGCGCCACGCGAGGCTTCTGGCCAGCGCGAGGAGGTACAGATGCTTGATCACCCCGTACAGCCAGAGCTGATGACAGCTACCCCGATTACAGACACCACCGCAACTGACGGGCGGGCGGCCGAGGTCAGTGAGCCCGTTCGCGAGGAGTCTGCCACGCCGCAGGACCGCGGTGATCAAGCTCGCGAAGACACCGGCAGAGCTCCGGAGACAGCCGACGGGCAGCGGGAGTCCAATCGGCTTGCCGAGCAGGCTCGTGGCGATGAACGGGCTCAGGAAGCTCGTACTGGTGACGGCGAGCGTGAGGACGGGTCTCGCGAGGGTCGGCAGAACGACCGTCGGGATCGCCGAAACCGCGACCAGCAGTCGCGCGAGAATCAGCAACGCGACAATCAGGGTCGAGACAACCAGGGGCGCGACTGGGAAGAGGAAGGCGGTGGCCGCCGGGGTCGCCGGCGTCGCAGCCGTGATCGCCAAAACCGGCGTAGTCGCGGTGGCGGCGGCAATCTGGAGCGCTACGAGTCCGAGCCCGTGGTGTCTGAGGACGATGTGCTCGTCCCGGCTCGGGGCATCCTGGACGTCCTCGACAATTACGCATTCGTCCGCACCAACGGCTACCTTCCGGGACCCGATGACGCGTACGTCTCGTTGTCGATGGTCAAGAAGCTCGGCTTGCGGAAGGGTGACCTGGTCACCGGCGTCATCCGTACGCCGCGTGAGGGCGAGCGTAAAGAGAAGTTCAACCCGATGGTAAGGATCGACACCGTCAACGGTGGCGACGTGGAATCGATCAGGCAACGGCCCGACTTCTCTAAGCTCACACCTCTGTATCCGCAAGAGCGGCTCAAGCTCGAAACGTCGCCGACACAGATGACGGGCCGGATCATCGACCTCATGTCGCCGATCGGGAAGGGCCAGCGCGCGCTGATCGTCTCTCCTTCTAAGGCCGGAAAGACCCTGGTGATGCAAGCCATCGCCAACGCCGTCGCCACCAACAACCCCGAGGTGAAACTGATGGTGGTGTTGGTGGACGAACGGCCTGAGGAAGTCACTGACTTCCAACGTCAGGCCAAGGGTGAGGTGATCTCGTCTACCTTCGATCGACCTGCCGAGGATCACACTGCAGTTGCGGAGCTAGCGATTGAGCGGGCGAAGCGTCTCGTTGAGCTCGGCCATGACGTCGTGATCTTGCTCGACGGTATCACCCGCCTCAGCCGGGCCTACAACCTCGCTGCCCCCGCATCCGGACGGATCTTGTCCGGTGGTGTCGACTCCGCCGCGTTGTATCCGCCGAAGAAGTTCCTCGGTGCGGCGCGCAACATCGAAGGTGGGGGATCGCTGACCATCATCGCTACTGCCCTGGTAGAGACCGGTTCGAAGATGGACGAAGTGATCTTCGAGGAGTTCAAGGGCACCGGTAACTCCGAGATCCGGCTGCGGCGTGAATTCGCTGAGAAGCGGATCTTCCCCGCGATCGATGTAGATGCCTCCAGTACACGACGCGAGGAGCTGCTGATGAGTCGCGAGGAGCTAGCTATCGTGTGGCGGCTGCGTCGCGTGCTGTCCGGCCTGGAGAGCCTGCAGGCTTTGGAGATGCTGTTGGATCGGTTGCGTAGGACCCAGAGCAACGCTGAGTTTCTGATGGCAATCACCAAGAGCATGCCTGCGCAGGAGTAACCAGTCCACGGGACTAAAAGCAGGCACTTCACCGTTCAGCATTTGGTGCCCCAGGCATTTGGTGCACTAGGTATTTGGTGATCAGGCAAGCCTGCGGCAGAATCGCTCTTTGGTGCCGGTTCACGCCATAAGCGCGCAATGCGTGGCGACCCGGCGCACATGATGAGGAGATAAGCATGAAACCCGACATTCATCCCGCGTACGTGGAGACCCTGGTGACGTGCACCTGTGGCAACACCTTCACTACGCACAGCACCGCACCGAACGGCGTCATCCACGCCGACGTGTGCTCAAACTGCCATCCGTTCTATACGGGCAAGCAGAAGATTCTCGACACCGGCGGTCGCGTTGCTCGCTTCGAGAAGCGGTATGCGGCTAGGCAGCCGGCTAAGAAGAAAACCGGCAAATAGCTCTACAAACAGCGCCGGGAGGCAGGGAGATTGGCCCCTGTATCCCGGCGCTTGCCACGTCCCGACCACCGACGTGTCAGCGTCAGTCGTCGCCATAGCAACCACCCACGCTGACAACTCGGAGAGGAGCGAGTCGAATGTTTGAGTCGGCAGCTCCTTTGCGTGCTGAGTTCGCTGAGCTAGAGACAGCGCTTGGCGATCCGGCGGTTCATGCTGATCTTGTTCGGGCCCGCAGGGTCGGTCGTCGTTACGCCGAGCTGATGCCGATTGTGAAGGCGTTGGACGAGTACGACCGGATCACCGATGATCTTGCAGCCGCACGAGAGTTGTCCGAGGAAGACTCTTCGCTGGCTGTGGAGGCTGCCGAGCTGGAAGCACGGCTGGGGCCGATCACCGAACGGTTGACTCGACTACTGGCGCCTCGTGATCCCAACGACTCCTCAGATGCGCTGATGGAGATCAAGTCAGGTGAAGGCGGTGAAGAATCAGCTCTATTTGCTGCCGACCTGCTCAAGATGTATTCCCGCTATGCCGAGAACCGGGGTTGGAAGATCGAAATTCTCGATGCGCAGGAGACTGATCTTGGGGGCTACAAGTCCGTGACCGTTGCGATCAAGGCACCTGCCCTAGGCGAGCCTGACGCCATGCCCTACGGGGTGCTGAAGTTTGAAGGCGGTGTCCATCGAGTGCAAAGGGTGCCGATTACCGAATCACAGGGTCGGGTACATACCTCAGCTGCCGGCGTGCTGGTGATGCCGGAAGTTGCCGAAACTGAGATCGAGATTTATGAAGATGATCTTCGAATCGACGTTTACCGCTCATCGGGTCCAGGGGGCCAGGGCGTCAACACCACCGATTCAGCGGTGCGGATCACCCACTTGCCGAGCGGCATCGTTGTTTCGTGCCAGAACGAACGCTCTCAGCTCCAAAACCGCGAGCAGGCGATGCGCATGCTGCGGGCGCGGTTGATCGCAGCTGCTGAGGAAGAAGCGGCGAACGCTGCCTCTGCGGCCCGACGCAGTCAGGTCCGCACCGTCGACCGGTCGGAGCGCATCCGCACCTACAACTTCCCGGAGAACCGGATCTCTGATCACCGAATCGGGTTCAAGTCCTACAACCTTGATCAGGTGTTGAACGGCGACCTGGACGCGGTGATCAAAGCGCTGCAAGAAGCCGACACCCAGCTGCGACTTTCCCAGGCGGGTGTCCCAAGCCAGTGAGCAAGGCTGTCCGGCCGCTGTTGATTTCGGCTGCAGGCCAGCTGCGCGAGGTCGGTGTCACCTCACCTGAGCAGGACGCTCGGCAGCTCTTGGCGTACGCCGCGGGAATTGAGCTGGCTCGACTGCCGCTGCTCGATGCCGTCGAAGATGCTCAGGCCAGCCACTTTCAGACCTTGATCAACAAGCGAGCGCGTCGGATTCCACTGCAGCACCTGACCGGTCGGGCACACTTCCGTTACCTCGAAGTTGAGGTGGGTCCCGGCGTCTTCGTGCCAAGGCCCGAGACAGAAGTGATGACCGGTTGGGCGATCGAACAATTGCGTCCGATGGTCTACGCGGTGACGCGTGGTCAATCGCGACACCTGCCGGTAGCCGTCGAGCTCGGTACGGGATCCGGCGCAGTGGCAAAGGCTATTGCCACTGAGTTGACCGGAACCCGAGTCCACGCGGTCGAGGTATCTGAAGAGGCGGCGGCGTACGCGGCACGCAACTTGGCGGATACGACGGTTGAGCTGTATGTGCAGGACATGATCGGCGCGTTGCCCGAACTCAATGGCACCGTTGACCTGGTGATCGCCAACCCGCCTTACATCCCGCTGGACGCCTTCGAGTCGGTAGTGCCCGAGGTGCGTGATCATGATCCAGCGCTTGCCTTGTTTTCCGGTCAGGACGGCCTAGATGCGATCAGAGTGGTGGTCTCTGAGGCAGCGCGGCTGCTCCGACCGACAGGCTTGCTGTGCATTGAGCACGCTGATGTGCAAGGTGAGTCGGCACAACAGATCGTCATTCAGCACGGTGGCTTCGCCGGCGTACGCGATCATTCCGACTTGGCTGGCCGCCCGCGCTTTGTCACCGCCGTCCGTGTTTGATTGCTCCGCTCGCCAACCGCCGTTCCTCCGCACAAGCCACGAAACCAGTTTCAAAAGGGCCGCGAAGCTCCTCATTTCTGGCCTTGTGCGGAGTAGCGCGACATGGCGTGTCTCGTTAGCCCGTCAGAATGCCGAAGCAATCGCGATCAGATTCGTGATCTTGTCGTTCCCACGGCTGTCAACACGCGATTCTGGCAAGATTGACCGGTGACCACGACCGCTGTGCCCGGCGAACCGGACCCGAGGGAGGCGGCCGAAGCCGAACCCCACGCGAGATACCGGCGGTTCGACTGCACAGCTGGTGATCCGTCACGTAACGCGGAGGCGACGGAGGCCGCGCGCCTGGCTATTGAGGCTGGCGAATGCATCGTGCTGCCCACCGACACGGTCTACGGGATCGGTGTTGACGCATTCAGTGCCAAGGCGGTGCAGCGACTGCTGGATGCCAAGCAGCGCGGCCGTGACATGCCGCCCCCGGTACTGATCGGTGAGCCGACGCTGATTCGGGCGCTAGCAGTCGACGTACCCGAGAAAGCAAAGGATCTTGTCGACAAGCATTGGCCCGGCGCCCTGACCGTGATCTGCCGCATCCAGCCGAGTCTTCGAATGGACCTTGGCGAGACTGAGGGCACCATTGCGCTTCGGGTGCCTGATCACGGGCTTGCTCGGGAGATATTGCGACGCACTGGGCCGATGGCAGTGAGCAGCGCGAACATCAGCGGCAAGCCCGCGGCCCTGACCTGTGACGAGGCGATCGAGCAGCTGGGAGACTCGGTCGCTGTGTATCTCGACGGAGGCCAGCTTCAGGAGGCGGGCGGGGCGCCGTCGACCATCGTCGACTTCACCCGCCACGAAGACGGCCAGGTCTTGCGGCGAGGTGCGATTAGTCTTGAAACGTTGCGTGAGATCGCGCCGAATCTTCTTGATCTGACCGATGAGAGTGAAGGCACGGAGGATGTCCCTTCGACAGGTTCCGGGCGTGGCCAGGATGAGGATGAGCCTTCATCAGACTTAGCGCGCAGCCAGGATGAGGATGAGCCGTCGCCAAGCTCAGGCCCCAATCCGGCAACAGGGGGCTGAGTGCGCGAGTATCTTCTGGTCCTTTGCATCGCGGCCGCAGTGACCTATCTGCTGAGCGGCGTATGTCGTCGCTTAGCGCTGCGCACCGGGGCGATGGCCCGAGTGCGGGACCGCGACGTACACACCATCGAGATGCCGTACTTCGGCGGCGTCGCCATGCTGGCTGGCGTGGCAGCCGCGATCTTGATCTCTTGGCAGCTGCCTTTTCTGGGCCGGCTGGTCACTGTGCAGCAGGATTCCCGGGCGGTGTTGGTTGCGGCTGTGGTGATCTGTCTCGTGGGTGTACTCGATGATGTCTTCGAGCTGCCACCGCTGACCAAGTTCGCAGGGCAGGTTTTCGCGGCCGGTATTGCCGTCGCGCTGGGCGTGAAGATGTTGTGGATCCCGCTGCCCAACAAGATCGTCTCCCTCGACGGCACAACCTCAGTCGCGATCACTGTGTTCTTCATCGTGCTCTGCTCGAACGCAGTGAACTTCGTCGATGGGCTAGATGGACTGGCGACCGGCGTGGTGGGCATCGGAGCATTGGCGTTCTTCGCCTACTCGTATCTGCTCACGGTCCACGAGGGCCTCACCAGGGCGACGACCTCAAGCCTTGTCACGGTAGCGATTGCTGGTGCATGTCTGGGGTTCTTGCCGCACAACTTTTTTCCCGCACGAATGTTCATGGGCGACTCCGGCGCGATGTTGCTCGGCCTGCTCCTTGCCACGTCCACCATCAGTCTGACCGGGCAGATCGACATCTCGCAGCTGCAAGAAGGCCGCGGGGGATTGCTGCCGACGGTCCTGCCCCTGCTATTGCCGCTCGCCATCCTCGCCCTGCCGTTCCTGGATCTCTCCCTGGCGTTCATTCGGCGCACCTACGCCGGGAAATGGTGGTTCCTGCCCGACAAGCAGCATCTGCACCACCGGCTTCTGGAACGCGGTCACAGCCAGCGCCGCGCCGTCATGCTGATGTACGTCTGGTCTGCACTTGTCTCGTTCGGCGTCATCATCTTGGGACTGGTCCAGACCGAGCGGCAATGGACTGTTGTCGCCATTGGAGCGGTCTTTGCACTGGGTTTGATGGTGTTAACACTTGGCCGCCCGGTACGCGCCAAGCATCAAATCCGTAGGGGTGAGTCGCTGTAAGTTATTCCCCGACACAGCCATCTCAGAGGACGCCCGGATCGTGCGCCCCTGCCTGGACGAACGAGCGAGCAGCCAGCCCTTTGCTAACAGGCGGCACTCGGCGTTACTGCTGGCTGCGAGCGAGTGAGGAAGGCAGCGGCTTCAGAGCGCGGTCCGCGCTGAGCGAGCGAAAGCGAGCGAAGCAATCAAAGCAATCAACTCCGTGTTAACGTGCACGCACGCAGCCCTGCGACCCTGGTTCGCGTGACGCAAGCCGGGCCACGAAATGATCACGACCTAGAGCTCCGACACTGAAAAAGGACTGCCTCGCTCATGACTGTCGACAGTCGCCCCGAGCCTGCGGCGACGCCTGCCGATGGACCGAGCATTCACGTCATCCGGGCACGCAAGCTGCTTCTCGGTGGCGCCGTCGGCGGTGTCGCCGCGACAGTGCTGTGCTTGATCGGCTTCACCATCGGCTATGGCACGAGCGGTCTGATCTCGGCTGCTCTGGCGGCCGCCATGGTCTTGTTCTTTTACGGAGTGGGGCAGTACGTCATGGTGCTCTTCGCCGATGCGGGCGCCCGAACCCTGCTCATGGTCTCGATGTGCAGTTACACCGCGCGCGTCGTGGTTCTAGGGCTGGTACTTGTGCTCTACAACGGCCACCGCGAAGCCTGGCCGACATTGGTCCCCATGGCGATCTTCGTAACCACGATCATCGTCGTTGCGGGCTGGCTAATTGTTGAAGTCTTTGTCTTTTCTCGCTTGCGAATCGGCGTCTATGACACCGAGTACCTGCCGCCGAGCAAAGGTGTCTTGGAGCCGTGACCCCCGCCAGAATCACTGCTAGCGTGTGTCGCACCATGAAGGAACAACCCCAGGCGGCCATGGACCAGCCGAAATCGCAAGGAGGCGAGAAATCAAACGGCATGGACTTGGGGCTTCGAGTGCTCTCCTACCTGATCTCCGGCGTCTTGATCTACGGACTGCTGGGATGGCTTGGCGACTACTACCTCGGCACTAGGTTCCTGCTGCCAATCGGCATCGTTGCAGGCGCCGCATTCGGGTGTTACGTGATCATCCGGCGCTTTGGTCACGTCGATGACGCGGAGCTTACGGCCAACGCTAAGGATCGCCGCAACCAGGCAACGGTAACCGGGCACACGCGTGAGGCGGAGGAGGGGAAACGGTGAGCGGTTTCTTGTCGGGCCTGGTACCGCTGGAGACGGGCGGCTTTGAGGCTCCCGGTGTCCATAGCTTCGACTTCCCGCCGATCTTTGAGAGCGTTCCCTGGCTCGACAAGTACATGTTCCAGGCCATACTGTCGGTGATCTTGATCCTGGCGTTCTGGTTGATCATGGCTCGCAAGAGTGCCATGGTGCCCAGCAAGGGCCAGTACATCGGTGAGACGGCATACTTCTTCGTCCGCAACACGATCGCTCGGGACATGATCGGGCATGACTTCCGCAGGTACCTGCCACTGCTGATCGCCCTGTTCTCCTTTGTATTGGTCAATAATGTCTTTGGCATCTTCCCATTTCTGTTGCTTCCCACTCCTTCGCACGTGGGTTGGCCGTACGGCCTGGCGATCCTGGTGTGGTTGATCTACAACGGTGTCGGCATTGCCACGCACGGCTTCTTCGGATACCTCAAGCACACGTCGCTGCCATCCGGCGTGCCAGCGTTCATGTGGCCGCTGATCATCCCCCTGGAGTTCGTTTCAAACATCATCGTTCGCCCGATCACCCTTTCCTTGCGACTCTTCGCCAACATGTTCGCCGGCCACTTGCTAGTGCTGGTCTTCGTGCTGGGTGGGGAGTACTTGCTGTTGCACTCCGCGTCGATCATCAATAAGACCGCGGGTGTGGTGGCCCTGATCTTCAGCATGGCGATCTTCGGCCTGGAGCTCTTCGTTCAATCCCTACAAGCTTTTATCTTCACCGTTCTCACCGCCCAGTACATCTCCTCGGCTGCAGCCGAGGAGCACTGACAAGCCTCGGTTTCGGCAGGTCCGCGAAACCCCGTCAAAGAAAGAAGTCCCAATGACTCCACTGGAACTAACCGGATCCCTTGGTAT
>Ga0307416_100002804_pt1 | contig 10126 bp, 8 predicted proteins | sample DK1Cmetagenome_2_FD_203821 | JGI IMG/M metagenome (GOLD analysis project Ga0307416, IMG submission 203821) | Maize rhizosphere microbial communities from greenhouse at UC Davis, California, United States - DK15-C-3 | ecosystem: Host-associated > Plants > Roots > Rhizosphere > Soil | place: USA...
ATGCGCCCGACTGTCGCCACCTGCGTGCCCGGAGTCGTCGACGCGATCCGGTTCACCGCGAGCACAAGCTCGGCAGCCGTCACGAGCGCGTCATGCCGCCGGTCCATTGGCGTCGTGCCGGCGTGGTTCGCGAATCCTTCCACCGTGACGTCCCACCAGCGGATGCCGACGATGCCTTCGACGACGCCGATGTCGATGCCGACCTCGTCGAGCACGGCGCCCTGCTCGATGTGCAGCTCCACGAATGCGGCAATCGACTTCGGCGCGCGCCGTGCCTCACCAAGCCGATCCGGGTCGCCACCCACGGCACGAATGCCGTCACGGATCGTGAGGCCGCTGTGGCTCTTCATGTCGAGCGCGGCAGGTTCGAGGCGGCCCGCCATGGCCTGGCTGCCTACCGTGCCGCCTTCCTCGTCGGTGAACACGACGACCTCGAGAGGATGTCGCGTCCTGATGCCTTGCGCTTCAAGCAGACCCACGACTTCCAGGGCGCCGAGCACCCCGACGTCGCCGTCGTAGTTGCCGCCCTGGGGCACGGAGTCGATGTGCGAGCCCGTCATGATCACCGGCAGGCCCGGCTCGGAGCCCGGGCGGCGGCCGATGAGGTTGCCGGCGGTATCCACCCGCACTTCGAGCCCGGCATCCACCATGAGCGATCTGATGTAGGCCCGCCCTGCGATGTCGGCGTCGCTGAAGGCGACGCGGCTGACGCCACCCTCGGGGTTCGCGCCGAATCGACCGAGTTCCTGGATGCGACGCTCGAGGCGCGCGGCGTCCGCCCTGGGCAAGGTATCCTCGGCGGACGCCACCGTGAAAGCGGCGAGCTGAAGTGCGGCAAGGGCCCATGGCCGTACCCGGATCGGGACGGCGAATTCGCATTTCATGACCATGTCCGGCGGTTCCGCTTGTTAGGCATCCCGCGCCAATTTACATTCTGCCGGCACCTTCGGCATCGGCGATTGGGGGAGGGGGAAGCTTGGCAAGCACGCGCTACGACGTCATCGTCATCGGCGCCGGACACAACGGACTTACCTGCGGCGCCTACCTCTCGCGCGCGGGCCTGAAAACGCTCGTGCTGGAGCGGCGTGACGTCATCGGCGGCGCTGCCGTCACCGAGGAGTTCGCGCCGGGATTCCGGACGTCGACCTTCTCCTACCTGATGAGCCTGCTTCACCCGAAGGTCATCAGGGACCTGGAGCTTCGCGATCTGGGCCTGACGGTGCTTCCCGCGACCGACCTCTTCTGCCCGGTCGGGCGCGACAACTACATCGTGCTGAGCGGGGATGTCGGTCGCACCGCGCGCGAGTTCAGCCGCTTCTCGCGACGCGATGGCGCCGCCTATCCGGAGTTCGACGCCTACCTCAACGAGGCGGCGGGCATCGTGCGCGAGCTGCTGTTCGACACGCCGGTCGATCCGTCGCGGCGCGACCTGCGGAGCCTTCGCGAGCTGTGGAAGCTCGCATGGAAGTACCGGCGCATCGGCAGGAACTTCTACCGCGTCGTCGACCTCCTCACCATGAGCGCGGACGACTACCTGTCGCGCTGGTTCGAGCACGGGGTCACGCGCGCGGTGCTGGGTTACTATTGCTCGATCGGGACCTTCGCGGGACCCAGGACGCCGGGCTCGGCGTACGTCGTGCTGCACCATCTCATGGGCGAGCACGAGGGCGCGGGCGGCTGGGGGTTCATCCGCGGCGGGATGGGAGCCATCAGCGGCGCGATCGCGGCGTCGGGACGCCGGCACGGCATGGAGATCCGCACCGGCGCCGAGGTGGCAAAGGTCGAAGTGAGCGGCGGACGGGCCACGCGTGTGGTGACGACGGCAGGCGACTCCTACGAAGCCCGCGCGGTAGCCTCCAATGCGAGCTGCAAGGTGCTCTTCGAGCGGCTCGTCGATGCCGCCGAGCTGCCGCCTGATTTCCTGCGGCACATCCGCGGCTACCGCACGTTCTCGACGGCCTTCAAGATCAACGTCGCCGCGGAGGCACCGCCACGGTTCTCCGCCTTCGATGCCGCGGCCTGCGGATTCGCGGCGCCTAATTACGCGCACATCGGCCCGGATGTCGATTACCTGCAGGCGGCATTCGAGGATGCCAGCCATGGCCGGTATTCCCGGCGTCCATTCGTCACGGCCGTCGTCCCTACCACGGTCGATGACACCCTGGCCCCTGCGGGCAAGCATGTCGTGAACCTGTTCGGCGGTCATGCGCCCTACGAGCTGAAGGACGCAAGCTGGGAGACCGAGCGGCCTGCATTCCTGAAGAACGTTTACGACACGATCGACGAGCTGGCCCCCGGATTCAGCGACGGGGTAATCTCGGAACAGCTGCTCTTGCCGCCGGACATCGAGCGCATCATCAACTCGCCGCAGGGTCATATCTTCCACGGCGAGCTGTCGCTCGAGCAGCTGTTCTTCCAGCGACCTGCGCCTCACTACGCCGATTACCGTTCGCCCGTGCGTGGCCTCTACCAATGCGGTTCGTCCACCCATCCCGGCGGCGGGGTGTCGGGCATCCCGGGCCACAATGCGGCGCGGGAGATCCTGAAGGACTGGAAGTCGATCAGTGCCTGAAGCAACCATCACCTTGGACGCCGATGGCTGGCTCGACGCGCTCGTCGCGTCGCAGCGCCCGCGCCATTCGCTGGACCAGGCGTTCTACACGCATCCGGCCATCTTCGAACGCGACCGCGAGCGCATCCTGCGCAACCATTGGATACTCGCGGGTCATGCCTCGGACATCCCGGACGCGGGCGACTACCGCCTGTTCGAGATCGCCGGCGAGTCGATCATCCTCGTGCGGGACGGGCGCGGCACGATCCGCGCGCACTACAACGTATGCCGCCATCGTGGCAGCCGCGTGCTGCTCGAGCCGGCCGGGCGAGGGCGCGCGATGACCTGCCGCTACCACGGCTGGACCTACGGGGCGGATGGCTGCCTGCAGTCCGCGCCGCGCATGCCCGATGACTTCCGTCCCGAGGACCATGGCCTGAAGCCCTGCGCCCTCGCGATTGTCGAGGGCCTGGTCTTCGTCAGCCTGTGCGACGACGCGGGACCGCCCCTCGAGTCCGTGGTGGCGGGCCTCACGCCGTACCTGCGCCTGCACGGCATCGCTTCCGCGCGCGTGGCGCGCCGGGAAACCTTTCCGGTGCAGGCGAACTGGAAGCTGACGGTCGAAAACTACCTCGAGTGCTACCACTGCAAGCCCGCGCATCCACAGTACTGCGGCGTCGAGATAAAGGCGGACAAGATCGGTGACGGTTCGCCGGTGGCGATGGCGCGCTACGAGGCGCGGCGCAGGCAGTGGCAATCGCGGGCGGAGGCGCTCGGCGCCACGCTGCCGGACTTCGGGACGGTCCTGCCCCTCGACGAGCGTCTGCCGCGGGCACAGTTCGGCGCGGCCTATCGGGCACCACTGCGCGAATCGCACGATTCCGCGACCCAGGACGGCCGTCCGGTCGCGCCGCTGATGGGCGATTTCCGCGATTACGACGGCGGGGAGACGGCGCTGGGGCTCGGCCCGTTCACCTACATGCTCGCGTACAACGATTACGCGACATTCTTCCAGTTCGTCCCTCGCGCTGCCGAGCAGAGCGACATCATCGTGACGTGGTTCGTGAACGGCGCTGCGCGCGAAGGCACGGACTATGATCTCGCCCGCCTGACCTGGCTGTGGACCGTGACGACCGAACAGGACAAGTCGATCATCGAGGCGAACGCCGCCGGCATCCGCTCGAGCCGCTACGAGCCGGGTCCTTCGTCGCTGCTGGAGGATGACCTCGACGGCTTCCGCGCCTGGTACCTCGGCGTCATCGGTCCTCCCGGTCGCCGGCAGCAGCTGTCGCGACGCGGCGGCGGCCGGTATTTCGGCGTGTGACCGCACTCGCGCCGCGTTGAACGCCTACACGATCGGGATCCTGGTCAGCCTCGCGGTCTACCTGGCCGTCGGCACCTGGGCGGGGCGCAAGGTGCGGCACCTCGAGGATTACTTCGTCGCCGGCCGGCAGGCGCCCACGCTGCTGATCCTCGGCACGTTGGTGGCGAGCCTGCTCAGCACGACCGCGTTCCTCGGCGAAGTCGGCATGGCGTACTCAGGCTATGGCGCGCTCGTGCTGACGCTGGTCGCGATCAACGTGGTCGGTTACATCGTCGGCGCGCTGTACTTCGGACGGCACCTGCGCCGCAGCAAGGCGCTGACGGTCGCCGAGTATTTCGGCGAGCGGTTCGCGAGCCGGCGCGTGCGCGTGGCAGCCGGCGTCATGATCGTCGCGGGCCTCGGCGCCTACCTCATGGCCGTCACGCAAGGCACGGCGCTCGTCGTGGCCGAGGCCTCCGGGCTGCCGTACCGCGTCGCGCTGCTCGTCGTGTGGGCCGGGTACACGGCATTCACGTTCTACTCCGGCTCTCGCGGCGTCGTGATCAACGACACCATGATGTTCCTGCTGTTCGTGGTCGCGGGATTCGTCGCGCTCGGCTTCGTGGTCGCCGCTGCCGGCGGATGGTTCGCCTCCGTCGAGGCGCTGGCGACGTTTGCGGCGAAGCCGGACATCATCGCCTGGCACGGGATGACGGGCACCGGGGCGAACTGGCAGACACCGGGCGATGCACTGACCTGGGCCGTCATCCTGGGCGTTGCCTGGTCCGTGGTGGTGGCCGTGAGTCCCTGGCAGGCGAGCCGCTATCTCATGGCTAAGAACGAGCACGTGGTCATCCGTGCGGGCTGCGGCGCGGGTGCATCGCTGTTGCTGCTCTACCCGGCGCTGATGTTCTGCGGCGCGGCGATCAACCTCGGCAATGACCGTATCGTGCCCGCGGAAGGCGCGATGATCTGGGCCGCCGAGAACCTGATGCCGACGCTCGCGGGCGTCATCGTGCTCGCGGGCATCGTCGCGGCAGGGCTGTCCTCGGCAACCACCTTCCTGTCGCTGGTGGCGTTCAGCGCGAGTCACGACGTGATGCACGCCGACGGGACGAGCGACGATGCGAAGCTCCGTATCAGCCGCCGGACCATGATCGGCGTCGGGCTCGTGGCGCTCGCGCTGTCCATGGTCGTCCCTCCCAACATCTTCTGGATCACGTACTTCGCCGGCACGGTATTCGCATCGTCGTGGGGTTCCGTCGCCTTCATGAGCGTCTGGAGCCGGCGCATCACCGAGGCGGGCGCGTTCTGGGGAATCCTGGCGGGGTTCGCGGGCAACGTGCTGCCGAAGGCGCTAGCACTCCTCGGCGTGATCACACTGCCGGCCTGGGCGGATCCGATCATCATCGGGGCGGTTCTGGGCGCCGCCGTGACGATCGTCGTGTCGCGCCGAGGCGCCGTGTCCGAGGCGGAGGCGCGCTACCGCGCGAAACTCCATGACGTTCCACCCGGCGAGCTCGATGCCGGCGAGATGCGCAGGACCTTGCGCTGGCCGAACTTCCTGATCGTCGGAGGCGTGGCACTCGCGCTCGTCATGGTCGCGGGCTACGCGCTGCCGTACCGCGCGGCGACCGGGGCGGGCGCCGGCGAGCTGGTCCTGAGCCTCGGCTGCGGCCTCGTGCTCGTCGGCTGCGGCTTCCTCGCGCGCTGGGCGGTGCTTCGCCGCCTGTGACAAACGCGGGGGCCGGCGGGCGACCGGCCGGCGAATCCACTAACATGGCGCGTTTGAATGCGCCTGGATCGCCATGCCCGTAGTCACCCTGCCTGACGGCAGCCAGAAGACCTTCGACCGACCCGTTACCGTCGCGGACGTCGCCGCATCGATCGGCAAGGGCCTCGCGAAAGCGGCGCTCGCCGGCAGCGTCGACGGCAGGCTCGTCGATACCTCCCACGTCGTCGACCGCGACGCGAGCCTGCGTATCATCACGTCGAAAGATCCGGAGGGGCTCGAGATCCTGCGCCACTCGACCGCGCACCTGCTGGCGCAGGCCGTGCAGGCGATCTACCCGAAGGCGCAGGTCACGATCGGCCCGGTCATCGAGGACGGGTTCTACTACGACTTCGCCTTCGAACGGCCTTTCACGCCGGAGGATCTCGAGCGCTTCGAGTCGAAGATGCGCGAGATCGTGAAGGCGGACCAGCCCGTGAAGCGACGCGTGCTCGGGCGCGACGCGGCGGTCGCGCACTTCAAGTCGATCGGCGAGCATTACAAGGCGCAGATCATCGCCGCGATCCCGGCGGGCGAGGAAATCTCGCTCTACGGGCAGGGCGACTGGGAAGACCTGTGCCGCGGCCCGCACGTGCCGTCCACCGGCAAGCTCGGCGTCTTCAAGCTCACCAAGGTCGCGGGCGCCTACTGGCGGGGTGATTCCCGCAATGAGATGCTCCAGCGAATCTACGGCACCGCCTGGCCGGACGAGAAACAGCTGAAGGAATACCTGAGGCGACTCGAGGAGGCGGAAAAGCGCGACCACCGCCGGCTCGGCCGCGAGCTCGACTTGTTCCACTTCCAGGAGGAAGCGCCCGGCGCGGTGTTCTGGCACCCGCACGGATGGACGGTCTTCCAGCAGCTCATCGCCTACATGCGCGAGAAGCAGACCGCGGCAGGCTACCAGGAGATCAGCAGTCCCGAGATCATGGACCGCGAGCTCTGGGTGCAGTCGGGTCACGTCGAGAAATTCGGGGAGAACATGTTCCTGACGCGCACGCCCGACGAGCGCGTGTACGCCATCAAGCCCATGAACTGCCCGGGGCACGTGCAGGTGTTCCGGCAGGGCCTGCACAGCTACCGCGAGCTGCCGTTGCGCTACGCCGAGTTCGGCAAGGTGCACCGCTACGAGCCCTCCGGAGCCCTGCACGGCCTGCTGCGCGTTCGCGCCTTCACGCAGGACGACGCGCACGTCTTCGTGACGGAGGACCAGATCGGCGAGGAAACGGTCCGTGGGATCGCGCTCATGATGTCGATCTACCGCGACTTCGGCTTCGACGACGTCCGCGTCAAGTTCGCGGACCGGCCCGAGCGCCGCGTCGGCGACGACGCTACCTGGACGAAAGCCGAGGAGGCGCTGAAGGCAGCGACGCGCGCCGCCGCCGTCGACTACGAGTTCAATCCCGGCGAGGGCGCGTTCTACGGTCCGAAGCTCGAGTTCGTGCTGAAGGACGCGATCGGGCGTGACTGGCAGTGCGGCACCTGGCAGGTCGACCTCAACCTGCCCGGACGGCTCGGTGCGCACTACGTGGACGAGCAGAGCCAGCGCCGCACGCCGGTCATGCTGCATCGGGCGATCTTCGGCTCACTCGAGCGATTCTTCGGGATCCTGCTGGAGCACCACGCGGGCAGGCTGCCGACCTGGCTTTCGCCGGTGCAGGCGGTCGTGATAAATATCAGCGAAAAGCAAGGCAAATTCGCCGACGAAGCCGCCGAATTCCTTAAAAATCAGGGGCTTCGCACCGGAATCGACTTGCGGAACGAGAAGGTGGGCTATAAAATCCGCGAGCACACGCTGAAGCGTGTCCCGTACCTGCTCGTCGCAGGAGATCGGGAAGTCGAGTCCAGGCAGTTGGCCGTGCGCACGCGCTCCGGGAAGGATCTGGGTGCCATGCCCCTGGAAGAGGTGGCCGCTCGGATCGCCCGCGATGTGGCGAGCCGCGGCCTTGGTTCTTTGGAGGATTGAATATTTCGACAACGAAACGCGTAAGGCGCAACGAGGAGATCCTTGCGCCGCAGTTACGCGTGATAGGCGCCGACGGGAGTCAGATCGGCGTCCTGAGCCGCAGCGAGGCGCTTGCAAAGGCCACCGCTGAGGAACTGGATCTCGTGGAGGTTTCGCCGACTGCCGAGCCGCCTGTCTGCCGGATCATGGACTTCGGGAAGTACCTGTTCGAGCAGAACAAGAAGGCTCACTCGGCGAAACGCAAGCAGAAGCAGATCCAGCTCAAGGAAGTTAAATTCCGGCCGGGCACGGAAACGGCGGATTACCAGGTCAAGCTGCGTAATCTGATCAAATTCCTGACGGCAGGTGACAAGGCCAAGGTAACCATGCGGTTCCGTGGCCGGGAGATGGCCCACACCGAGGTCGGGCGCAGGCTCCTCGACAGGCTCGTGGTCGACCTGGCCGAACATGGCCAGATCGAGCAGCAGGCCGCGATGGAGGGGCGCCAGATCACGATGGTCATATCTCCGAAGAAGAAGTGACCGGCGGGCAACCGCCGATACGCCTCCAGCCCGCGCGAGCGGTGTGAAGAGGTCATAACAGGAGACGACAGATGCCCAAGTTGAAAACCAACCGGGCCGCGGCGAAGCGTTTTCGCAAGACGGCGAAAGGCTTCAAGCGCGGCCAGGCGAACCGCCGCCACATCCTCACGAAGATGACGAAGAAGCGTAAGCGCCAGCTGCGCGGCGCGACGATGGTCCACGAGACCGACGTCGGCCGGCTCGTGCGGCTGCTGCCTCACGCCTGAGTTTCGTCATTCTTTTTTTTGAATATGGACAAATGACATGGCAAGAGTGAAGCGTGGCGTAATCGCGGGACGCCGGCACAAGAAGGTCCTCAAGAAGGCGAAGGGCTACTACAACGCCCGGCGCAAGGTCTATCGCGTCGCGAAGCAGGCCGTCATCAAGGCGGGGCAGTACGCGTACACGGGGCGGCGCCTGAAGAAGCGCGACTACCGCGCGCTGTGGATCCAGCGCATCAACGCGGCCGCGCGCGGGTTCGGCCTCTCCTACAGCCGGTTCATCGCCGGCGTGCAGGCGGCCGGCATCGAGATCGACCGCAAGGCGCTCGCCGACATCGCGGTGCACGACATCGCGGCGTTCGGCGCGATCGCGGAGAAGGCGAAAGCCGCACTGGCCGCGAAGTAGCGCGATTCCGGGGGGATCGGGTGAAGGACCTGGAGTCGCTCGTCGCGCGCGCGCTCGCGGATACCGACGCGAGCGCGGACCTTGCCGCGCTCGACGCGGTCCGCGTCGCCGCGCTCGGACGCAAGGGTTCCGTCACCGAGCTCCTGAAAGGGCTGGGCAGCCTGCCGGCCGGCGAGCGCAAGGCGGCCGGGGCGGCCATCAACGCGGCGAAGGGCCGCATCGCCGCGGCGATCGACGCGCGCCGCGCCGCGCTCGAATCGGCCGACCTCGAGCGCGAGCTCGCAAGCGGCGCGATCGACGTGACGCTGCCAGGCCGGGGCCAGTCCGTCGGCGGGCTGCACCCGGTGACCCGGACGCGCCTGCGCATCGAGGCGATCTTCCGGCGCGCCGGTTTCACCGTCGCGGAAGGTCCGGAAGTTGAGGACGACTTCCACAACTTCGAAGCGCTCAACATCCCGGCCAACCATCCGGCGCGTGCGATGCACGACACGTTCTACTTCGGCGACGGCCGGCTGCTGCGGACGCACACTTCGCCCGTCCAAATCCGCGCCATGAAGCTGCAGGGCGTGCCGATCCGCATCATCGCACCGGGTCCGGTGTATCGCCGCGACTCGGACGTCACCCACACGCCGATGTTCCACCAGGTGGAGGGCCTCGTCCTCGACGAGGACGTCAGCCTCGCGAACCTCAAGGGCATCCTCACCGGCTTCGCCGAGCAGTTCTTCGAGAAGCCCCGCGGGCTGCGTTTCCGGCCCTCTTATTTCCCATTCACGGAGCCGTCCGCTGAAGTGGACATCCAGTGCGTGCTCTGCGACGGGGCGGGCTGCCGCATCTGCAAGCAGACGGGATGGCTCGAGATCCTCGGCTGCGGCATGGTGCACCCGAACGTGCTGACCGCCTGCGGCGTCGATGCGACGCGCTGGCAGGGCTACGCGTTCGGCATGGGTATCGAGCGCCTCGCGATGCTGCGCTACGCGGTCAACGACCTGCGCATGTTCTTCGAGAACGACCTGCGCTTCCTCGCGCAGTTCAACCGGGGCTGACGATGCGCATCAGCCTGGCATGGCTCGGCGAATGGGTGGACTCCGGCCTCGACGCATCGGAACTCGCTGCGCGCCTCACGATGAGCGGGCTGGAAGTCGAGTCGGTCGAACCGGCCGCCGGAGATTTCCAGGGCGTCGTCGTCGGCGAAGTGCTCTCTGTGGAGCGGCATCCGGACGCCGACAAGCTGACGGTCTGCCAGGTCGCAGGCGGTTCCGCGGGAAGGCTGCAGGTCGTGTGCGGTGCGCCGAACGTGCGCCCCGGCATGAAGGCGCCGCTCGCGCTCGAGGGCGCACGCCTCGCGGCC
>Ga0307416_100002805_pt1 | contig 10124 bp, 10 predicted proteins | sample DK1Cmetagenome_2_FD_203821 | JGI IMG/M metagenome (GOLD analysis project Ga0307416, IMG submission 203821) | Maize rhizosphere microbial communities from greenhouse at UC Davis, California, United States - DK15-C-3 | ecosystem: Host-associated > Plants > Roots > Rhizosphere > Soil | place...
AGCGCCGTTGCGGGCACGCCGCGCGCCAACGCCGCTCGCGTCCTGCCGGCGCACCTGGAGAGTAATTTCATCAACCCTGACTTCCGCGGCGCACAGCCGCTGAAGTGCCTCAGGACGCCGGACGAACATCGCGGCGCCGTGGCGTGGCCATTCACCGGACCACAGATTCTCGATGTCATCGAACGCGAGCGTTCGAGCGTCGGTATCGTCACGCTGGCGCCGGAGCTTCCCGGCGCGATCGATCTGGTGCGGACGCTCACCGGCGCCGGTCATATCGTGTCGCTGGGGCATTCGGGTGCCGACTTCGACACGGCCGTCGCGGCAATCGAGGCCGGCGCGAGACATGCGACACATCTCTTCAACCGGATGACGCCAATCGCGCACCGCGCTCCAGGTCTCGCGGGCGCGGTCCTCGCGCGTCACGACGTGTCCGCCGAGCTGATCTGCGACGGTTACCATGTGCATCCGGCGATGTGTGCCGTCGCCATCGCCGCGAAGGGGCCATCGCGCGTCATGGCCATCACCGACGCGACCTCCGGTGCCGGCCAGCCCGTAGGTTCGGCCGCTCTGCTCGGGGGGCAGACGATTCACGTGCGCGACGATGCGGCGTTTCTCGACGATGGAACGCTGGCGGGCAGCACGTTGACAATGGATCGCGCCTTCCGGAACCTCGTCACGGCGTTCAGGCAGTCGGTCATCGATGCCGCGTTGATGTGCTCGACCACCCCGGCCCGCCAGTTGGGCCTTGGCCAGCTGGGACGGATCGCCGAAGGGGCGCCGGCCGACATGGTTGTGCTCGACCGCGATTTTCGAGTCGTACGGACCTTCGTCGGCGGGGCTCAGGTCTGGCCGCGCAAGCCGATGTAGGGCACCCATTCATGGGTGCCGCCGCCGGGTGAACATCGGACCACGCCGACGCGTCTAAGCCGCCATGAAACACCTCGCCCTTTGCCTGCTCGGGTCGGCTGCGCTTGCCAGCACCGCCTGCACCATCGACGTGCACGGGATGGATGGGCAGGGAGTCGCGGTTCGCGAGCAGAAGCGCATCCCGCTGACGGGAAGTCCCAATGTGACGATCCGGACCTTCGACGGCTCCATCGAGCTGCGGTCGTGGGATCGAGACGAAATCCTCCTCGACATCGAGCGTCGTGCGGAGACAGCGGTCGACGCGAAAGTGATTGAGGTCGAGACGTCCGAGGCCGGCGGCAACGTGCTGATCGAAGCGAAACGTCCGGAACGCAGAGGGTTTCTGATGCATATGCATCGCGCCCCGAGCGTTCGCATGATGGTCACGGTGCCGCGAATGCTGAATCTCGAGGCGCGAACGGGCGACGGGTCCATTGACGCCCGCGACCTGTCCGGCCGGCTCGAGCTGCGGACCGGCGACGGTTCCGTACGCCTTCAGCGAATCGACGGCGATATCACCGTCAGCACCGGCGACGGCTCGGTATCGGCGCGCGAGCTCGGCGGGATGGTGGTCGTGAGTACCGGCGATGGCGGCGTGGACATGAGCGGCCGGTTTGCCGGACTGCGGGCGCGTACCGGTGACGGTTCGATCGGGATCGACGCATTGGCTGGAAGCACGATGCAGCGTGAGTGGACGGTCAGTTCTGGCGATGGCGGTGTCACGATCCGCCTGCCGCCCGATTTCAACGCGGAAGTTGACGCACGTACCGGCGACGGCGCGATCTCGACGAGCGGCGACATCGCGCTCACGCGGCCGGCCGGGGAAGGCGAGCGCCGGCGCGTCGTACGCGGGCGGGTTGGCACCGGAGGAGAAGTCCTGACGCTTCGAACAGGTGACGGCTCGATCCGAATCGTCGCGCGGTAAATCGGCCGACACTTGCCGCAGACTTTTGCTGCAGTGGGGCGAGCCTTTCAGGCTCGCCTCGCGAACCCGAAGGGCTCGCGCCACGAATAGAGTTTCACCGTATAGGCGCCGTCGCGTATTCCGTCCGATCGTCAACCCCGGCGTCGAGAAACGCGTCGCGGCGTTCGCGGCACTTGCTGCAGAGACCGCAGTGCCGTCCCCCCCGGGGGTTCATGCACGAGAGCGTCAGCTCCAGCGGCACCCCCAGCTCGAGACCGAGTGTGACGACCTCACCTTTTTCCAGCGTGGCGAATGGGGTAGCGATTTCGATCGCGTGATTGAGTCCGAGCGAGAGCGCGCGGCCCATCGCGTCGAAGAATGCGCTGGTCGCGTCGGGGAACGGATTGTGCGCGAGCGTGGCCAGCACGACGCGGTGCAGGTCATGCTGTGCGCAATAGATGGCCGCCTTGCTGAGCAGCATGATGTTCCGGCCAGCCAGGTAAACGTCCTCGTCCGGCGTGTCGAACGCCGGCGGCTGTCCGGTCAGCGCCCAGTGCGTCGCCGGGTACAGGTCCCGCGCGGTGAACATCAGGCGGGCGAGCGATTCAACGCCGGCGAGCGCCGGCGAGGCGAGCAGACGGCCGGCCGCTTCGAGTTCTTCGACTTCCCAGGCCAACCCGCAGCTCACGTAAACCGCATGGACGCCACCATTCCGCGCCTCGGCGGCAGCAAGCACGGCGCTGTCGAGGCCGGCGGAGAACAGTACGGCGCTTGCCGGCCTGACCGGTCTATTGAGTGCGGTTTGAGTCAACGGCACAGCCTCGCGGCACTAACATTACAGGTCTATGTACTCCGTCACCAAGAGGATCGAGTTCTGCTACGGCCATCGCTTGATGGATTACGACGGCGTGTGCCGTCATCCGCACGGGCACAACGCCATCGTCGAGATCGACATCAGGGCCGAGCGGCTCGACGGACGGAACATGGTGGCGGATTTCACCGACATCAAGCGGATCGTCAAGGGGTGGATCGACCGTGAGCTCGATCACAAGATGATCCTGCGCCAGGACGACCCGCTTGCCGAGGCGCTGCGGCAGCTTGGCGAGCCGATGTACCTGCTGGAAAGCAATCCGACCGTCGAGCGCATCGCCCAACTCATTTTCGACACGTCGCGCGAACAGGGACTGCCGGTGTCGCGCGTCACCGTGTGGGAAACGCCGGCCTCGTGGGCGACTTACACCGCCTGATCGCGTTCGATCTCGACGGCACGCTCGTCGACTCACGCCGCGACCTCGCCGACTCAGCGAACGATCTGATCACGGAGCTTGGCGGCGCTCCGCTGCCGGAGGAAGCAATCGCGCGGATGGTGGGCGAGGGGGCCGCCGTGCTCGTCCGGCGGGCGTTGATGGCTGCCGGCGTGACCGACGCCCGTGCGGCGGTGCGGCGCTTTCTCGAAATCTACGACACTCGCCTGCTGCGGCATACCCGCTTCTATGCGGGGATGGAGGAGTCGGTCCGCTTTGCGCGGACGCTGGGCCGCGTTGCCGTGCTCACGAACAAGCCGCTCGGGCCGAGCGAACGGATTCTCAACGGGCTTGGCGTTCGCGGCCTGTTTGACTTCGTCGTCGGCGGTGACGGGCCGTTGCCGAGAAAACCGGATCCCTCGTCGCTGAACGCGTTGATGCACCAGGCGGGAGCCGCAGCCGCGACCTCGCTCCTCGTTGGCGATTCACCGATCGATCACGAGACCGCGGTCCGCGCGGGCGTTCGCTGCTGCATCGTGTCCTTCGGATTTGGCTGCGAGACCTTTCCGAACGCCCGGCTGCGTCCGGAAGACAGCGTGGTGCCGGACGCCGGCGCGCTGCGCGACGTCCTGGCGGCGTTCGGTCGCGACTGTCAGCGCCTGAACGGGAGCTCGTAGGAGAAGTAGCCGAACACGCCGGCATCGGTCGCACCCGCCGCGAATGAAAGCGGCACGCCGATGCCGACGATCGTTTGCGCGTCGCCGATGTCCCAGCCCGTCCGCACGCCGGGGATCACCGTCGTGCCGTAGCTGCGCTCGGTCACCAGGCCGTCGATTTCTTCAGCCCACTCGAACACGCCTTCGAGCATCAGATTCAGCATCGGGCGGATGCGCCAGATGCCGCTGGCGGCGACCCGCGGCGTCAGTAGACTGTGTTCGGCGGCGACGCCTTCCGCGGACGGCAGGTGAGTGAATCCGGCATTCCAGTGGAAATAAAGGTCACCAACCTGTTTGCTGAAGGGCAGATTGACTTCCCACCCGGGGCTGCCGCTGCCCAATCCCTTCACCGCGTCCCCTGTCGGAAAGACCAGGGACACGCGGGGCGAGAACGCCGGCCGCCCGCCAGACTCGCTCCAGACCTGAAAGCGGTAGTGCAGCAGCACATCGCCAATCCCCGAGTCGGATTCGGTGCCCCCGAACGCGACCGTATAAGACAGCTGGTGGGCCTGGACACGAACCGGCCATTCCTGTGTAAAGGCCGACACCCATGACCCGTTTCCCGGCCGATAGATGCCGAAGATGTTCTGGAAGATTCCCGCCTCCTGGTTGAACGCCTCTTCGACCAGGAAGGAGTTGTCGGTGATCTCCCACGGGCGGGCACTGCCCCCGGCCGGCGTCGGTTTCTCCTGGGCATAGGCCGATCCACTGAGCGCGGCACAGAGCAGCACGGCTCGCGCGACGTTCACCAGCAGCTTCGACGCCGCGCGGGTTCCAATCACGATGCGGCGATCATTCTTGCCCCGCACACGGACGCTGTCGGACGCTTCGTCCCGCTCTTCGACCTCGATCGCCTCACCGGGCTTCAGATCGTTCTGCTCGATGAAGCGCAGAAAGACCTTGTCCTGATCGATGACGCGGCTGACCGTTACTGGCGTGCCCAACGGACACGTCAGGAGGCTTTGCGCGTGCTGCGGTTTTACCAATCCTTCCGAATTCGGAATCGGGTCGCCGTGCGGATCGGCTTCCGGCCGCCCGAGCATCTCGTCGATGCGTTCTATCAGCCGGTCACTGACCACGTGCTCGAGCTGTTCGGCCTCATCGTGCACTTCGTCCCAGGCGTATCCCATGAACCGTACGAGGAAGAGCTCGATGAGCCGATGACGGCGCAGGACCAGCGCCGCCAGCTTTTCACCGGCGGAGGTCAGCGCAACGCCCGCATATGGTTCGTATTCGACGAGGCCCGACTCTGCCAGCGTCTTGACCATCGTCGTCGCGGTACCCGGCGTGACCCCAAGCGCCGAGGCGAGCTGTCCCATCGGCAGCAGGCGGTGGGGTGCCTGAAGACCGGCAGTACCGACATAAATCGCCTTCAAATAGTTCTCTACGGTGCTTGATGGGAGCATTTGAGCCCTAATGCATCTAAGTTCGTAAAAACCTAATTTGACTTTTTACCACTCTTAGCCGTATTTTTGAAGAGTCAAAATTATGAAATTCAGCAGGCGGACCTGGCTTCAGTCGATTGGCGCGACGTCGCTGGTCGGCGCGGCTGTCTCACGCCTTGGCGGGCAGACGCCCCAACCGCTGCCGTCCTCGCACGACAACCACGCAATGGGTGTGATCGGCCGCGTCGGAAGCGATCAGCTGTCACCGTCGAAGTATCTGCGAGCATGGAACTTCTCCGATGTCGCCCCGGCGGAACGGTCGAAGTTCTATCGCGAGACGAAACGGCCGGATGGAACGATGCTCCGCGAGTACGACATCTACGCGGTCGACCGCGAGATCGAGATCGCTCCCGGCATGTTTTTCCCCGCCTGGACCTACAACGCACAGGTGCCCGGCCCGACCATTCGCGCCACCGAAGGCGATCGCGTCAAGGTCACCTTCAGGAACGCGGGGACGCATCCGCACACGATGCACTTTCACGGGTGGCATCCACCGGAAATGGACGGCGCGCTGCACGGCCAGGAAGTGCACCCGGGACAGACGTTCGTCTACGAGTTCGACGCCGATCCGTTTGGCCTGCACCTCTATCACTGCCACACGGTTCCGCTGAAGCGTCACATCCACAAGGGGCTCTACGGCGCGTTCATCATCGATCCCCGCGATGGCCGGCCGCCGGCCGACGAGTTCGTCATGGTGATGAACGCATTCGACACGAACTTCGACGCGGAGAACGAAGTCTACGCGGTGAACACCATCGCCAACGCCTATATGCAGGAGCCGATCGAGGTCACCGTCGGCCGTCTGGTCCGCATTTACCTGATCAACGTCACCGAATTCGATCTGATCAACAGCCTGCACTTGCATGGCATGTTCTTCGACGTCTTCCGCACGGGCACATCGCTCGCGCCGGGCGAGCGCACCGACACGTTGATGTTGTGTCAGGGTGAACGGGCGATCGTCGAAACGACCTTCCGGTACCCCGGCGACTTCATGTTCCACGCGCATCAGAGCGAGTTCGCCGAGCTTGGCTGGATGGGACTGTTCAGGGCGGTGAAACGTGACAGCTAAGAACTGGGTGATGGCCCTCGTTCCGCTGGCGATTCTGGCCGCGCTCCTCGTGGTCATCGTCCGGTCGCGTCCCGCCGATGCCGTTCGCGCCGCGAATGCGCCGCCGGTGGAGCGGCTGACGTTTCAGCGCGTCACTCTCGAGCCGGGCGCGATTATCGCCACCGTCCTCAACGACGGTCCCGACGACGTCACCATCGCGCAGGTGCAGGTGGACGATGCGTTCTGGACGTTCAGGGCGGATCGGGGCCAGTCGCTGCGGCACCTGGGCCGCACGACGCTGACCATCCCCTATCCGTGGGTCGAGGGCGACGCCCACGTCGTCCGCGTGCTCACGTCGACCGGCACGCCGTTCGACCACGAGATCCCCGTTGCCGTGGCCACACCGACGGCGAACAGCCGCTTCCTCGGCGTGTTCACGCTGATCGGGCTGTATGTCGGCGTCCTGCCCGTGGCCATTGGACTGCTCTGGTTCCCGGTCCTGTCGCGGCTGTCGTCGCGCGGAATGGACTTCCTGCTGGCGCTGACAGTCGGCCTGTTGCTGTTCCTGCTGGTCGATGGCGCCGAAGAAGGATTGGAGGCAGCCGGCGGACTGCCCGGCTCCTTCCAGGGCGGCGTACTGTTCGTGCTGGCTGCCGGCGCCGCCTACCTGATTCTGGAGTGGGTTGGCGACGCGCTCAAGGCGCGCCGCCCCTCGACTGCGCTCGGGGCAAGCGGCCGCGCCTCCGCAAGCTGGGTGCTGGCGCTGATGATCGCCATCGGGATCGGACTCCATAACTTTGGCGAAGGGCTGGCGATTGGATCGGCCTTCGCATTGGGTGAGGCGACGCTGGGGACGCTGCTGATCGTGGGCTTCGCGCTGCATAACACCACCGAGGGGCTCGCGATTGTCGCGCCGCTGGCGAAGGAGCGGCAGAAGACCGGACTGGTCGACCTGATGAAGCTGGGGTTGATCGGTGGAGTGCCGACGATTGCCGGGGCATGGCTCGGCGGGCTCGTCTATTCGCCCGTATGGTCAGTCCTGTTCCTGGCGCTTGGCGTCGGCGCGATTGCTCAGGTGACGCTGCAGATCTCGCGGCAGATTGGCCGCGGCGAGGAACGCGCCCGCGGCCGGACATTGACGTCGACGCCCGTACTGAGCGGTCTGCTTGCCGGGTTTTTGGTGATGTACGTAACAGGGATGCTGGTGGGATGAGCTTCTGGGGCAGACACGTATCGGTGAAGCTGATCGGGACGGCAGTCGTCGTGCTGCTGCTGGGCGCGTTTGCAGTGGCGCTGACGCGTCCGGCGCCGCGCGAGATCACGCTCGTTGTCCGCGGCATGGCCTTCTACCTCGAAGAGGGCGGCCCGCCCAACCCGACGATTCGCGTGAACGCGGGCGAACGCGTGCGCATCGTCCTGCGCAACGAGGAGCGCGGCATCCGGCACGATTTCGCGGCCCCGGCGATGGACGCGGCTCTGGATCCGATCGGCTGGAACGAATCAGCCGACGTTACGTTCGCCGTTCCGGATGCGCCGGGCAGCTACGACTACTGGTGCCGGCCGCACATGCTGATGATGCGCGGGAAGATCATTGTTACGGCGCACGATCGCGACTCCTGAGGGCAAACAGCGCTACGTCCGGCGGCTGTTTGCCACCATCGCCGACCGCTACGACTTCATCACCGGATTTCTCTCCTACGGCCAGGATCGACGCTGGAAGCAGCGGCTGATCCAGCTTGCCCGCCTGCAGCCTGCCGATCGCCTGCTCGATCTTGCGTGCGGAACCGGCGACATCGTGTTCGCGGCGGCGCCCCGGGTGGAGCGGGCGGTAGGTCTCGACGTCACCCATCGGATGCTACAGCTTGCGAATGCCAGGACACCCCTGAAGGGGCGCCCTACGGAGCAGGCACCGCTGAAGCGGCGCCCCACGAGTGAGGTCGTAGGGCACCCCTTTACGGGGTGCCAGGTGCAATTCGTCACCGGCGACATGCTCGCGCTGCCGTTTCCCGATCGTTCGTTTACCGTCGTGACGATCGGTTACGGGCTGCGCAATGTTCCTGACCTGCAGCGCTCCCTGCGCGAGATCCGCCGCGTAATGGCGCCGCACGGGCGTGTACTCTCGCTCGACTTCAACAGGCCGGCCAATCCCCTCGTTCGTACTGCGTACTTGATTTACCTCACCGTCGTCGGATCAGCGCTTGGTTATGTTCTCCATCGCGATCCGAACACCTACCGCTACATTCCGGAGTCGATCCGGACGTACCCGGGGGCCGAAGGCGTGGCGCGCATGATGGAGCAGAGCGGGCTGACCGACGTGCGCGTGGTGAAGGTGCTGGGTGGACTGATGGCGATTCACATCGCTGTGGCACCCATCGAGGCGGAGCGTGACGCTACCGAGCCAGCCAGCGCTCCAGCGCCAGCATGATGAACTCGAGGATGTCATCTTCGCTGAGGGCGTCGGGCGGCGTGCCGGCTTTGACGGGACGTTCTTCCTCCAGACGGCGGGAGCCGCGTGACTGGCTGATCCGGCCGATGACCTGCGGGCGGTCGCCGCTCGTGTCGAGCGCGAATTCGACGAAGTCGTCGCGGCCGTGATCCGACGCGAGCCTGAGTCCGTCGGCGGGCGTGGACACCGTGAACGGGTACCCCTCAGCCTTCAGTGCCGACGCCACCTGGTGGACCACGGGTGTCGCCACGTTCTGGAGAAACGCCCCATATGCGCGGGTTGCCTCGTCTGCCTGTTGACGGCGCACCTGCGCCCGGCCCCGTGCGGCGGTGATTGCGTGCAGCACACGCTTTCTGACTTCTCCTGTTTCCATAATCAGACGATCGCGCGCGTCCTCAGTGCGGTGATATCCGCACCGCTCAGTCCGAGTTCTGCAAGCACTTTATCAGTGTGCTGACCTAACGTCGGCGGCGCGGTGCGAACCGCCGCGGGCGTATCGGATAGTTTGATCGGTGTGCCGAGGACCTTCATCGATCCCAGCACCGCGTGTTCGACGGCCTCGATCATCCGCCGTGCGCTCACCTGCGGGTCGGACAGCGCTTCCGAGACACTGCGGACCGCCCCGCAGGGCACGCCCGCATCACCGAGCGTACGAATCCACTCGTCGCGTGTGCGGGTCCGCATCACCGGCTCGATGATTCCCTTCAACAGCCCTTCGTTGGCGACCCTCAGCGGGTTCGTCGAGAAGCGCTGCTCCTCCGCGAGCTGCTGCAATCCCGCCGCGGTGCAGAAGCGCCGGAACTGATCGTCGTTTCCGACAGCCAGAAAGAGCTCGCCGTCTGCCGCCCGAAACGTATCGTACGGCGCGATCGTCGCGTGGCGGTTTCCGACGCGGTGCGATTCCGCGCCCGTAGTGAGATAGATCGACGCGTGGTAACTCAGCAGGGAGATGACGCCGTCCAACATGCTGATGTCCACGTGCTGACCTCGCCCTGTGCGTTCCCGCGCGAACAGTCCCAGAACGATGCCCTGCGCCGCGAGAAGGCCGGCGACCATGTCGGTCACCGCCACGCCGACGCGATATGCCCGCCCGTCCGCGTCGCCGGTGACGCTCATGAGGCCGCCCTCCGCCTGGATGACGGCGTCATATCCCGCGTGATTGCGCCGCGGGCCGTCCTGACCGAAGCCCGATATCGAGCAGCACACGAGGCGCGGATGCCGGTCCTTCAGCGCCGCGTAGTCGAGCCCCAGCCGGCTCATTACGCCGGGACGGAAATTCTCCACCAGGACGTCGGCGGTGCTGATCAGCTGGTTGAGGACGCGGCGCCCCTCGGCGGCCTTGAAGTCGAGCGTGACGCTTTCCTTGTTCCGGTTGATGCTGAGGAAGTAGGCGCTTTCCTGGCCGACGAACGGTG
>Ga0307416_100002809_pt1 | contig 10122 bp, 7 predicted proteins | sample DK1Cmetagenome_2_FD_203821 | JGI IMG/M metagenome (GOLD analysis project Ga0307416, IMG submission 203821) | Maize rhizosphere microbial communities from greenhouse at UC Davis, California, United States - DK15-C-3 | ecosystem: Host-associated > Plants > Roots > Rhizosphere > Soil | place: USA...
TCGCCGCCGCACCGCTCGCGGACGCGCAGGCCGGCGCGCCGACTGCGGCGGCGATGCCGGTCGCCTATCCCGCCAAGGGACAGAGCGCACAGCTGCAGGACAAGGACAAGTACCAATGCTTCGAATGGGCACGCGGGCAGTCGGGATTCGATCCGATGCAGCCGCCGCCCGCCGCCGCCCAGCCGGCGCCGACGAGCGCGCAGACGACGACGTCGCCCGGCAGCGCGGCGGGCTTCGTCCGCGGCGCGGCGATGGGCGCTGCGGTCGGCGAGCTCGCGAACAACGACGCCGGCCGCGGCGCCGCCGCCGGCGCGCTCGGCGGCGCGGCGATCGCCGCGGTGCGGCAGCGCCAGGCGGCGCAGCAGCAACGACAGCAGCAGGCGCAGCAACAGCAGCAGAGCGCGGCGCAGCAGCAGGCGGCGCGCGGCCAGCAGAAGGCGACCTTCGACCGTGCATTCGCGGCGTGCATGGACGCGCGCGGCTACGCGGTCCGCTAGCGCCACCGACACGGCGAGGAGATCGACATGAAGACCCGACCGACTTTGGCGCTGCTCGCGACCGCGCTGCTCGCTGCAGCGTGCCGCCACGGCGATGCGCCGCGTTTCGAGGAGGTGCGGCCCGTGAAAAGCGTCGTCGTCGGCGCGAGCGCCGGCTCGGTCGGCGCGACGTACCCGGGCCAGGTGCACGCGCGCTACGAAAGCAGGCTGGGCTTCCAGGCGTCGGGCAGGATCGTCGCGCGTCTGGTCGATGTCGGCAGCACGGTCAGGCGTGGCCAGCCGCTGCTGCGCCTCGACCCGGCGCAGGAGTCGTTGCACGTCGTCGCCGCGGCCGCCGACGTCGACGCGGCGAAGAGCCGCGTCGCGCAGAACCGAACCGATGTGCAGCGCACCGAGCAGCTGCTCGCGAAGAAGTTCGCATCGCAGGCCGAGCTCGACCAGCAGCGCCTCGCGCTCGCCGAGTCGGAGTCGCAGCTGCGCTCGGCCCTGGCCCAGCAGCAGATCAAGGTCAACCAGCGCGGCTACACCGAGCTGCGCGCCGACCGCGACGGCGTCGTCACCGCGATCGCCGCCGAGGCCGGCCAGGTCGTGTCCGCGGGCCAGGCCGTCGTCACGGTCGCGGCCGACGGCGACCGCGAGGTGCTCGTCAGCATCCCCGAGTCGCGCGTCGACGAGCTGAGGAAGGCGCGCACGCTCCAGGTCTCGGTCTGGGCGCATCCCGGCAAGCACTACGCCGGCGTGCTGCGCGAGCTCGCTCCCGACGCCGACAGCGTGACCCGGACGTACTCGGCGCGCATCGCCGTCCGCGGCGCCGACGCCGCGCTCATGCTCGGCATGACCGCGTCGGTGTTCACTCCCGACGTCGACGGCAGCACCGCGATCCGCCTGCCGTTGACGGCGGTCCTCGACCGCAGCGGCCAGCCGCTGGTCTGGCTGGTCGACGCCGACACGTCGCGGGTCGCGACGCGCGCCGTCGCGCTCGGCAGCGCGCAGGACGACTCCGTGCTGGTGACGTCCGGGCTCGCGGGCGGCGAGACCGTCGTCACCGCGGGCGTCCACATGCTGCACGAAGGTCAGCGCGTCAAGGTCGTCGGCGCCGCGAGCGCGACATCGGCCGCCAGGCTCGCGCAAGGAGCGTCCCGATGAGCGGGATCAACCTCTCCGAGTGGGCGCTCGGCCATCGCCAGATGATCGTCTTCCTGATCGCGCTGCTCGGCCTCGGCGGCGTGTTCGCGTACGGCAAGCTCGGCCAGAAGGAAGACCCCGAGTTCACCGTCAAGACGATGGTCGTCCAGGCTGCGTGGCCCGGCAGCTCGGCGCAGCAGATGGCCGACCAGGTCACCGACAAGCTCGAGAAGAAGCTGCAGGAGATTGCCGAGATCGACTACACGAGCAGCTACTCGAAGCCGGGCGCGACGCAGATCAAGGTCAACCTGCGCGAGGCGACCGCGCCGGCCGCCGTCGCCGGCGTCTGGTACCAGGTGCGCAAGAAGCTCGGCGACATCGAGCACACGCTGCCGCAGGGCGTTCGCGGCCCGTTCTTCAACGACGAATTCGGCGACACGTTCGGCAACCTGTACGCGATCACCGGCGACGGCTTCGACTACGTCGAGCTGCGCGACGTCGCCGACGCCGCGCGCGACGAGTTCCTGCGCGTCGCCGACGTCAACAAGGTCGAGCTGACCGGCGCCCAGGACGAGAAGATCTATGTCGAGGCATCGAACGCGAAGCTCGCGTCGCTCGGCATCGATCCGGCGCTGATCGCGTCGACCCTCGCGTCGACCAACACCGTCGACGCGGCCGGCACGGTGCAGACCGCGTCCGAGCAGGTGCGGCTGACGGTGAGCGGAAATTTCGATTCGGTCGAGACGATCCGCTCGATTGGCATCCGCGCCAACGACCGGATGTTCAGGCTCGGCGACATCGCCGAGGTCCGGCGCGGCCTGGTCGATCCGGCGAGCTCGAAGATGCGCTTCAACGGCCACGAGGCGATCGGCCTTGCCGTCAGCATGAGGAAGGGCGGCGACGTCATCCGGCTCGGCGAGCAGCTCGACGAGACCGTGCGACGGGTGCAGGCGAGGCTGCCGGTCGGCATCGAGATCCACGCCGTCTCCGACCAGCCGCGCGTGGTCGAGGAGTCGGTGCACGAATTCAAGAAGAGCCTGCTCGAGGCGGTGGCGATCGTGCTGCTCGTCAGCTTCTTCTCGCTCGGCATGCGCACCGGCTTCGTCGTCGCGCTGTCGATCCCGCTCGTCCTCGCCATGACGTTCCTGGTCATGTACGTGCTCGGCATCGAGCTGCAGCGGATCTCGCTCGGCGCGCTGATCATCTCGCTCGGGCTGCTCGTCGACGACGCGATCATCGCCGTCGAGATGATGGCGCTCAAGCTCGAGCAGGGCTGGGACCGCTTCCGCGCCGCAACGTACGCGTACACGGCGACGGCGTTCCCGATGCTGACCGGGACGCTCATCACCGCCGCCGGCTTCCTGCCGGTCGGCTTCGCCAAGTCGAGCTCGGGCGAGTACGTCTTCTCGCTGTTCCAGGTCGTCGGCATCTCGCTGATGTTGTCGTGGATCGTCGCCGTCGTGTTCACGCCCTACCTGGGCTTCAAGCTGCTGCGCGAGCACGCGGGCGGCGCGCACGCCGACGAGGACGCGGTGTACCGGCGCGGCTTCTATGCGCACTTCCGCCGGTTCGTCGGCGCCTGCCTCGCCCGGCGCCGCGTCGTGATCGGCGTCACCGCCGGTGCATTCGCCGCCTCGGTCGCGCTCTTCGGCGTCGTTCCGAAGCAGTTCTTCCCGGCGTCCGACCGTCCCGAGCTGATGGTCGACCTCTGGCTGCCGCAGGCGGCGACGTTCGAGGCGAGCCAGCGCGAGGTGATGGCGCTCGAGGCGCGGCTGCGCGAGGACGCAGACGTCGTCGCGGTGACGAGCTACGTCGGCACCGGCAGCCCGCGCTTCTACCTGCCGCTCGACGTGCAGACGCCGAACCTCAACCTGGGCGAGATGATGGTGATGACCAAAGGCGGCGAGGCGCGCGAGCGCGTGCTGGGGAAGATCCAGCAGCTGTTCGAGAACGACTTTCCGCTCGTCCGCGGCCGCGTCAACCGGCTCGAGAACGGCCCTCCCGTCGGCTACCCGGTGCAGTTTCGCGTCTGGGGCCGCGACAACGGCCAGGTGCAGGCGATCGCCGACCAGGTCGCGGCGGTCCTTCGCGGCGACCCGCACGTGCGCCGTGTCAACCAGGACTGGGGCGAGCGGCTGAAGCGCGTCCGCGTCGACGTCGACCAGGACAAGGCGCGCCAGCTCGGCATCACGTCGCACCAGATCCAGGACGCGCTCCAGGGGTCGCTCTCCGGAACGACGGTCACGCAGTACCGCGAGGGCGACGACGACATCGACGTCGTCGCGCGCCTGGTCGCGCACGAGCGCACCGATCTCAACAACCTGAAGGACGCCAGGATCTACCTGCGCGAGGGCAAGTTCGTCGCCGTCTCGCAGGTCGCGCGCGTCGCGCTCGACAGCGAGGAGAGCGTCCTCTGGCGGCGCAATCGCATGCCGACGCTGACGGTGCGCGCCGACGTCGCCGGCGCCGAGGCGCCCGACGTGTCGCTCGCGCTCAAGCCACGCATCGAGGCGCTCGCGCAAGGCCTCCCTCTCGGCTACGGCATCGACGTCGGCGGCACGCTCGAGTCGAGCCGCAAGGCGCAGGCGTCGATCCTCGCCGTCATGCCGCTGACGATCGTCGCCGTGCTGCTGCTGCTGATGGTGCAGCTGCAGGACATCAAGAAGATGGCGCTCGTGCTGCTGACCGCGCCGCTCGGGCTGATCGGCGTCGCCGCGATCCTCGCCGCGTTCCGCATCCCGTTCGGCTTCGTCGCCATGCTCGGCGTGATCGCGCTCGCCGGAATGATCATCCGCAACTCGGTCATCCTGGTGGTCCAGATCGACCACGACCTGCAGGCCGGCGCGCCGCTCTGGGACGCGATCGTCGAGTCCGCCGTGCGGCGCCTGCGGCCGATCGTGCTGACCGCGCTCGCCGCGATCCTGGCGATGGTGCCGCTCACGCGCTCCGTGTTCTGGGGGCCGATGGCGTGGTCGATCATGGGCGGGCTGTTCGTCGCGACGCTGCTGACGCTCGTCTTCCTGCCCGCGCTCTACGCCAGCTGGTATGGCGCCACCAAGCCGCGACGCGCGGCATGACACCTGTCGAGGAGACGACGATGAACACCAAGCGCACGATCGCGCTGCGCGCCTGCGCAGCGGCTCTGCTCGCGCTGCTCCCCGTGGCGAGCTCCGCGCTCGACCTCACCGAGTCGTACACGCGGGCGCTCGCCGTCGATCCCGACCTGCGCGCCGCCGACCAGGCGCTGCTCGCCGGCCGCGAGAAGAAGGTGCAGGGCGACGCGCTGCTGAAGCCGCAGGTCGGCCTTTCGGCCGGCATCAACGCCGTCGACCAGCGCGCGTCCGTCGACGTGCCGCCGGCGCTCGCGGGACTCGTCAAGCCCGAGAGCTCGGGCATCGCGCACCAGGTCGCGCTGCAGCTCTCCAAGTCGCTCTACGACCGCAAGGCGGGGGCCGACAAGCGGCAGCTGCACGAGCAGGCCGCGCTCGCCGAGATCCGGCACCGCGCCGCCGAGCAGGACCTCGTCCGGCGCGTCGGCGAGGCGTACTTCAACGTGCTGCTGGCGCAGGAGGCGCTGCGCGTCACGCAGGCCGAGAAGGCCGCGGTGCAGCTGCAGCGCGACCGTGCGCAGGCGCGCTTCGACGTCGGCCGCGCGAAGATCACCGACCTCCAGGAGACGCAGGCACGTCTCGACGCGGTGCTGACGAAGGAGGTCTCGGCCCGGAGCACGCTGGCGTTGCGCGAGGCGCAGTACCGCGAGCTGACCGGCGTCGGCCCCGAGCGACTGGCGGAGTTGCGGCCCGGCTTCGTGCCGACGCCGCCGGCGCCCGACGACCTCGCGTCGTGGCAGGCGCGCGGCCAGGCGCGCAACGTGCGCGTGCAGTCGAGCCGCGGCGCGCTCGCGATCGCGAGTGCCGAGATCGCCAAGTACACCTTGCGCGGCCGGCCGACGCTCGACGTCGTCGCGAGCTACACGTACAAGGGGCAGAGCAGCGGCCTGTCGTCGGCTGTCTCGCCCGACAGCACCCGTGCGGCGGTCGTCGGCCTGCAGTTCAACGTTCCGCTCTACAGCGGCGGCGCGATCGACTCGCGCCAGCGCGAATCGATCGCCAAGAAAGGCCAGGCCGAGGAGGAGCTGAACGCGGCCGAGCGCGACATGCGGCTGCAGGTCCAGGACGCGTTCCTTGCCGTGAAGACGGGAGTCGCGCGGGTCGGCTCGCTCGAGCAGTCGGTGCGATCGGCCGAGACGGCGCTCGAGGCGACGGCGCTCGGCCGCGACGTCGGCACGCGCACCGAGCTCGACGTGCTCGATGCGCAGCAGCGCGTCTTCAACACCCGGCTCGAGCTGGCGCAGGCGCGCAACGACTACCTGCTCGGCAGGCTGCGGCTCGCGTCGGCGGCCGGCGAGCTCGACGCCGGCGAGCTGCGCGCGCTCGGCAACTACCTCGCACGCTGACGACCACCCACGGCCGGCCGGAACGACCGGCCTGTTCTCTTTGTTCGGAGACTTCATCATGGACATCGACGTCTTCACGCAGGGCGAGCTGCCTTCGGTCCTGCGCGTTCTGCGCAGCGCGCTCCGTCCTGACGGCGCGCTGACGCCGCGCGAGCGCGCCTTCCTGGCAACCTACGCCCAAATCGTCGGCGTCCGCCTCGCGGCGGCCGACCCCGAGCCGCTGCCGGCGGACGAGGTGCAGGTCGACGACCCGCACGCGCGCAAGCGCCTCGTCCAGCTGGCCGCGCTCGCCGTGCTGCTCGGCCGCCCCGTGCGCGCGAGCGCATTCGAGTATCTGCACGCGCTGGCGCGCCATCTCAGAACGCACGACGGCGTGATCGACGTCATCGCGGCACTGCACAAGGGCCGGCGGCTCACCGTTCGCATGCTGGCCCTGCGGCGCGGGTTCAAGGGGATTCTCGGCGACGCGTACCGCGCCGAAGGCGCCTTCGGAGTGCTGCGGTTCCTCGGCGCGTTCTGGTTCAAGATGGCGGTCAATCGCGACCGGCTGTGGGACCACCGGCGGCTGGGCCTCCTGCCCGAGGGCACGCTCGGACGCGAGTACTGGGCGCACATGACGCGCCTCGGCTACGGCTTTCCCGGCGAGCGCGGCGGGATTCCGTCGAGCATCGCGTACCACGACGTCGGGCACGTCCTCGCCGGGCACGACACGACTCCGCTTGGCGAGATCCAGCAGGGAAGCTTCCAGGGAGGAAACCGGCGCGACGACGGATTCTTCTTCGTCCAGTTCGCGATCCTGCACTTCCACCAGGGCATCCGCCTCACCCCGGGGCGGAGCCGGAGGTCGATCTTTTCGATCCCGCCAAGGTGCTGTGGGCGATCCACCGCGGCGCGCAATGCCGAATCGACATCACGCGACAATGGGATTACCGGCCGCTGATGAAGCTGCCGCTCGTGGAGGCGCGCGCGGCCTGCGGGCTGCTGCCGCATCTCGGCGCGGCGCTCGAAGCGGCGTAGCCGGCGTTGACGTATGCACTCGGCATGCCAACGTGCGAGGCCGTCCAGCCAAGCCGCTTACGTCGAGGGCCAATCACCGCACGAGCGGTACGCATGAACGCGCCACCGCCTTCCACCTTCGATCCGACGAACTACCTGCCGATGCTGGAGTGCGCACCCGTACGTACGGTTCGATCCATTGCTGAATGCGCGGTGGAGAAGCGAAGACCTGAAGGCCGCCGCAGCCGCTTAGACCCTGGCGACGTCTTCAGGAGCTGAGCTACCCGGCAGCGCACCGACCAGCGGCGATCTCTGGCCGGCGATATGGTCGAGAACGAAGCGTGACGTCACGATCGAGCACCGTGTCAGCAGCACTCGGTACCTCGTGTCCCGTTCGGCCAATGCAGCCCGTTGGAGCAGCGTCGCAACGTGTGAGGGGTCCATGGGCAGCAATGTAGCCCGGGCAGTACTTGGTTCGGCCGGCGACTGACCCGCAACGATCGAGCTGGTTGTGGCGTATTGCGCGCCTCCGGCGGATCCGCGAACCGATCCACCGCTCAGCGGCCAGCTTGGGCTGCGACGAACGCGCCCGAAGCGGAGCGGTCACCAGCGGACTTGAGACGCAAAATGACCAGGGTGGTCGAGTTCTATCGGTGGTGGATCACCGACGATCGCACCGGTGAGCGGCGGCTTACGGAATACAAGCTGAGCCGCGCCGACGCGCAAAGAGCGGTCCCGGGAGCCGTGCCCGATGCCGGGAGCCGCGAAGTGCGCAACTCGCCACGCCCAGGCGATGCGTCCCCGACCGCAGTCCGGAAGAGCGTTGGTCATGAAAACCGCGGTGTTGCCGCGAAGCTCGAGGAGCAGTGATGGCGACAAGCAAGAAGGCATCCGCCAAACGAAAGCTGATCGCGCACGGCGACAAGGGCGATCAGAAAGGCGGAAGTAGCACAGAGCTGCTGACCGACCGCGCGCAAGGTCTCGAAAGCCGCCAGCGCAACCGCTACCTCGGATCGCCCTGGCCCGAGCCGGCCGCCGACGGAAGCTCAAGGTCGCCGCGCCCTCGCCGTCGTCATTCGGGCATCGTTTCGCCGCTGCCGCCAACTTCCTTCGGCATGTCCCTGAATTTCGGCAGCCCGTCGCGCATCGGCAGCACCGTCTCCGCGTAGTTGAGGTGGAAGACAGGCTTGAATTCCAACGCCGGGATCGTGGCCGCATACACGTCGACAAGGCCCAGGCCGGGATGCTCGGTGAACAAGTGGCCGCCGCAGGTCGTGCACCACTTTCGGTAGCTGCGCGGCGTCAGGCTGAAGGTCGCGATGCTCTGCGCGCCCCGCGTGATCTTCACGGCGTCTGGCTTCCACAGGCTGAAGGCGTTCACCGGACCCGCCGACCATTTACGGCACGACTTGCAGTGGCAATAGCCCATGACCTCTGCCTGACCTGTGACCGCGAGCTCAACGCCGCCGCAAAAGCATGTTCCTGAGTAGCTTGTCATATGGCCTCCATGCTCGACCCAGACGGCGATTGTGCTGATCTGCTTTCGCCGCGCCAACTGTGCCGTCTTCACGACCGCTGGCGCGCCGCGCGCGGCGGCGAACGGAAGCGTGATGAACAGCAGGACCTGACAGAATCGCTTGTCTCCTGACGCCACCCGAAAGGAACGCATGGTGCACCGTGGCCACGACGAGCGTTTCGCTCCCGAGCATTGCAGCGCCGGCGAGCTGGCCCGGGCCATCGGGGAAGGGCAGCTGAGCGCCCGCGACGCCTGCGAGGCGGCGATCGCGCGCATCGAGGCTCGCGACACCGACGTCAACGCGGTGGTCGTTCGCGACTTCGAACGAGCGCGCGAGCAGGCGAGTGAGCGCGACGCGCGGCGAGCCCGCGGCGAGCGGCCGCCGCTCCTCGGCGTGCCGATGACGGTCAAGGAGGCAATCGATGTCGCCGGGCTGCCGACCACCTGGGGCATCGCCGCGTTTCGCGACTACAAGGCGAACGAGGACGCAGTGCTGGTGCAGCGGCTGAAGTCCGCCGGCGCGGTCATCCTCGGGAAGACGAACGTGCCCGTCGGTCTCGCCGACTGGCAAAGCTTCAACCCGATCTACGGTCGCACCGTCAATCCGCGCGACCCTACGCGAAGCCCCGGGGGCTCGTCGGGCGGCTCGGCTGCGGCGCTCGCTGCGGGCATGGTGGCGATCGAGGTCGGCTCGGACATCGGCGGGTCGCTGCGTGTGCCCGCCACGTTCTGCGGCGTCTTTGCGCACAAGCCGACGTTCGGCCTGGTGCCCGACCGCGGGCATGGCTTCCCGGGCACCGACGGCGGAGGTGTCGAGCTCGCCGTCGCTGGTCCGATGACTCGCCATGCCGCCGATCTCGAGCTCGCGCTCGGCATCATTGCCGGCCCGGATGTCGACGCCGCGACCGGCTACCGGCTGGATTTGCCGGCCCCACGCCCGCACGATCTCGCGAGCGCGCGACTTCTCTTCCTCGACAGTCACCCCAATGTGACCACGAGCAGCATCCTGGCCGACGCGGTCGCCCGCGTCGCCGCGATCGCGGCAGGCGCCGGCGCCGAGGTTTCTCGCCGGAGCGAGCTGCTCCCCGACCTGAGCGCGGCGCACGCCGCCTACACCGAGATGCTGGGAGCGATCTTCACGCGTGGCTCGCCGACGGTGAGAGACGTCATCTCGGCGCACCGCTGGATGGAGCTGCTCGACGCGCAGTTTCGGCTGCGTCGCCAATGGCGCGCGCTCTTCGCTCGATTCGATGCCGTGGTCGCGCCCGCGTTCGGCACCGTCGCATATCCGCACGTCGACAACCCCAACGATCCAGGCACGATGCTGCAGATCGACGGCAAGTCGACCCCTTACTTCGACCAGCTCGCGTGGCCGGGAGTCGCCACCTTCCCCGGTTTGCCGGCCACCGCCATTCCGGCCGGAGCGACGAGCGAACGCCTGCCAATCGGGCTGCAGGTCATCGCCGGGTTCCTTCAGGACCGAACGGCGATCGCGATCGGGACCTGGCTTCACAGTGGGTCAGCCGAGCGCG
>Ga0307416_100002811_pt1 | contig 10118 bp, 10 predicted proteins | sample DK1Cmetagenome_2_FD_203821 | JGI IMG/M metagenome (GOLD analysis project Ga0307416, IMG submission 203821) | Maize rhizosphere microbial communities from greenhouse at UC Davis, California, United States - DK15-C-3 | ecosystem: Host-associated > Plants > Roots > Rhizosphere > Soil | place...
CCAGAACGGCTATGGACGCTTCCTTTTCACCGGTTCCGCCTCGGCGATGTTCGGCCATGCCTGGCAGGCCAACTACGCCGCGGCAAAGGGTGGCCTGATGGGTCTCAGCCATATCGTCGCGATAGAAGGTTCGGCCTATGGCATCACGTCGAACCTCCTGCTGCCTACCGCCCAATCCCGGCTGGCAGCGGAAATGGATGCCGGTTTCATGGAAATACCGGCCTTTGCCGACGCGGTTAAGGGCGCTGACTATGCCGCCAGCCAGGGCCGCATCGAAGTGCCGTTCAATACGCCTCTTGCCGTGTATCTCGTCAGCGAAAAATGCACCTCTACCCACGGCATCTATTCTCAGAACAGCGGCCGCTACGCAAAGGTCCGCATCTGCGCTGCTGACGGCTGGGTCGCGCCGATGGGAACCACCCCCCCCAGCGTTGAAGATATTGCAGCGCATTGGGACAGCATCACGGACGGCGCGATCGCTCATGAACCGTTGACCGTCTATGACGAATTCACCGCCGTCGCCAAGGCGGCGCGTCGCCAGGGCCTGATCTGACCCGCTTTTGACGCCCCCCGCAGGGCGCGTCGTTCGCCTTGTTCAACTGTTGGAGGGGACGCGCGCGACGAGCGCGCGTCTCTTGTCATCAGGGCATTTTGCGCCATTCGCCAACCAGCATGAGAGCAGTGGATGGCGGGGCAGCTCAGGGCCAGCACAGATCCAGGCGCAGCACGCCGTTCACCAAACCCGTTGCCAGCACGGGCTTCGTTCCCGGCTTGATCCGGAAGTCCGGGACGCGGCTCAACCATTCCTGGAGGAAGATGCGGATTTCCCGCCGCGCCAGTACCGCGCCGGGGCAGGCGTGGGCGCCATTTCCGAACGCCGCATGAACCGGCTTTTCCCGGTTGAAATCAACGACCAGCGGATTTTCGTTGATGCGGTCGTCCAGGCCCACCCAAAGATTGCCAGGCAATATTCGATCACCGGCGTGGAACTGCACGCCTTTATAATCAAAATTCTCGGCGATCACGCGGCATGTATTGGCAAGGCCATGCCGGCGAATCATCTCTTCTATGGCATGCTTGACGAAATCCTCGTCATCCAGTCTCTGGACCAATTGCTTGCGGTGTCCCGGATTCATCGCAAGGAAACGCGCAATGAAACCGATCATGCCTGCTACAGTGTCGAGCCCGCCGAACAATACCAATGTCGCATAGCTGACGGCCTCATCCTCCGAAATCCGCCCATCGCCAACATTGACATTGACCAGCTTGCTCAGCAGATCCTCGCCCGGATTGTCGCGGCGGGCACGGATCTTGTCCAGCAGATATCCGCCCATTTCCTGCTGCGCCCGCAGCCTTATCTCGGCCGTGTGACCGCGCACCGAACGTTCCGCAATCGGCAAAAGCTGATGTTTGTCGGATAATGGCAGCTCGACCAGTTCCAGGAACACGTGGATTGGCAAAACCTTGGCGAAATCCTCGATAAATTCGCATTCGCCCTGCGGCAGGACGCGCTCTATCGCCTGCACCGCCACGTCGCGCACCGTGCTTTCCAGTTCTGAAACAACAGCCGGCATCAATGACTGCATCAGGGGGCGGCGGTATCGGGCGTGTTCCGGTGGATCCATCTCCAACGGAATCTGACGCGGCGTACCCTCCGGCATGGGAGGCAGGACGATATGCTTGTGCGAAAAATGATGATAGTCGCGCTGCATCGCGACGATGTCGTCACCCCGCGTCGCAACCCAGTGACCGCCATTATAGGGCGTCCAGAAAATATCGGGGTTGGCCTGCTGCACCGCTGCATATGCTGCTTGAACGTCCTCGGCCGAACCAGGGACGTCGTAGATGTTGAAATCGCGTACCAATTCGGGCGGCACATGGTCCGGGCGGGGAGCCAGCTCGATTTCGGGCATGATTGTCACGTCAGCGCTCATAGTCGTCCTCTCTGAAACTGTTTCGACCCTGCGGACGAGCGGAGCAAGGACATGCCCGTGGGCAGATAAGGATTTCACACATGCGATGAAGTTCGCCGTCCATTAACGTCCGCTGCCCTTCAATCTTCCGGCGCTATCGCAACCCGCAGGCCGTCCAGTTCGCTCGTGAGCGGGATCTGGCATGACAGCCGTGAATATTCATCGCGATGATCTGAACTGTCGAGGAGGTCGCTCTCATCCTCGCTGATGGGGGGCAGAAGGCCGGTAAAGGCGGGATCGACCTTCACATGGCAGGTGGCGCAGGAACAGCAGCCGCCGCACAGCGCCAACATTTCATCGACGCCGGCGTCCCGGATAGCCTCCATCAGGGAAAGCCCCGTAGCGGCGGCAATTTCGCGTTCCGTGCCATCGCGGGTCGTTACGATCAGATTTGGCATGATAATTCCTTTGGGACGAAGTTCAGTCGCCGAAGCGGACATGGAGATGCCTGGGCACACGCATCATGGTGCCGCGTATTTCCGGTCGCGGCTTGTCGGGATCGAAGCGCAGATTGGGCAGATTGTCGAGCACCGCATGGAGCGCGCGGGTCATCTCCACGCGCGCAAGATGCTGTCCCACGCATATATGCGGCCCGCGGGAAAAGGAAAAATGCGCCTTGCGTTCGCGGAATATGTCGAACCTGTCCGGGTTGGGGAATATCGCAGGGTCGCGATTGGCCGCGCCAGCCACCACGTCGAGCAACGACCCGGCCGGGATTTCCATGCCGCCCAGAACGACGTCCTGCTTCGCCATGCGGAGCTGAACAGCCACGGGACCGTCCCAGCGCAGCGCTTCCTCAATCGCGAAAGGAATGAGTTTGCGATCCGTCCGGATAGCGCCGAGCTGGTCGGGATGTTCCAGCAGCGCGGTCAGCAGCACGCTGGTGCCGCGATAGGTCGTGTCGCCCGCGGCGTTCATCAGCTGCCGCAGGAAGGAAATCAGCACCAGAGGCGGCAGATAATCGCCATCCACTTCGGTATTGGCGAGCAGACTGACGAGATCCTCACCGGGATTGCGCCGCCGTTCCTCAACCAGCGCAGTGAAATATTCCCCCAGCTTGCGCGACGCCTCCTGCGCCTTGTCGATGTGCATGTAATCGGTCTGGCCGATCGCCAGGCGCTGGAAGGTCCGGACGTCGGACGCCGGCAGATCCAATTGCCGGTAGATCACCTCGAAAGGATAGAGCAGGGTGAATTGTTCGACCAGATCGGCGCGGCCCATGCCCACGAACTTGTCCATCAACTTGTGGACAACGGGGTCCACGATGGTTTCGCCCCATAATTTCACATATTGAGGCAGAAAGATCTTCTGGAAGATTTTGCGCCAGCGGCCATGTTCGGGATTATCCATGACGCTGATGCTGCCCTGGCCGAAGGTTTCGCCGATGTTGAACCTGTAGCCATGGTTGGAGAAGCGATCCGTGTCGGTGAGAACGGTCAATATCTCGTCGGAACCGACAATGGTGAACATCTTGCGATCGGGATAGGTGGCGGACTGCAGACCCATTTTAGGGCGGTAATCGCCCTCCAGCACCGGCGCCTGTGCGCGCCATTGCGCGATCTGCGGGTAGGGATCGAGCATATCTCCGAAATTGATGTCGTCCGCACTGAACGGATCGTAGCTCGGATCGTCATATTCCTGGATTCTGACGGCGGCTTCCATGATTGGAATCTCTCCTATGTAGTATATGCTACATAATTTGACCCGCATGCGCTGTCAATCAAGTGGTGGTCCTACCAAGGACTGCGCGATCAGCTGCTCCAGCACGTCCAGCACGGCCCCGCGTCCGGGAGGGTCGGGAAACAGGGCGTCTCGCAAGATCACGCTGGCGGCGATCATGCCGAAGCCCAGCCGAACGCCGATGCTGAGGTCGAAGGGCGGATCGATCCCGGCCAGGGCATAACGCTGCCTGACCTGGTCGACCGACTGTTCGAAGAAGGGTGCAAGCCCGCGCAACCCCGGCGGCGCATCCTCGCCACTGGCTGGCGTTCCTGCGAGCAGCGCGCGGAACATTGCCTCGTTCCCCTCGAACAGCTCATAGACCTGCCGGGTGAAACGGCGCGTTTCCGCCTGTTTGGGATAGGGGGCGGTGGGATCGGGATGCAGTTCGACGAAATCCGCCATCAGCGCGTGGAACGGCGCGATGACCACTTCATTGAACAGTCCGGCCTTGTCGCCATAATAGCGGAACAGCAACGTCTCGCTGACGTCTGCCAGACGGGCGATTTCGCGTGTTGCCGTGCCGCCATAGCCGCGTTCGGCGAATAATTGCCGCGCGGCATCGCAGATGCGCTGGACCACGTCCTCGCGCGTGCGCCGCCGCCGGCGTACCCGCCCTCCATCCTCGGAGGAGGCAGCTTCGTCTGTCAGGATTTTAGCGATTGCGTCCCTCCAGGATAATGTCGGCCGCGTTCCATGCCGCCGCCATGATCGGGCCGTTGGTATTGGCCGAAACCATCGTGGGCATGATCGATCCGTCCATGACGCGCAAGCCGTCCACGCCCTTGACGCGCAGTTTTTCGTCCAGCACCGCATCGTGGAAATCGCCCATGCGGCAGGTTCCGCAGGCATGATAGCCGGCCTGTCCGATCTGGCGGAAGGCGGAGAGGATTTCATCGTCGGTCTGAAGCGAACGGGTCGGCTCGCGTTCGCCCGCGATCATCGGAGCAATGGCGGGACGGGACATCCAGTCGCGCAGATAGCGATGCATCGCGACCGTGACGGCGCAATCATAAGGATCGGTCAGATATCCCGCCCGGATCTTCGCCGGAGCCGTCAGGTCGGCCGCCGTGATGCTGACCGACCCCTCGCTCCGCGAGCGCAGGGGATAGCCGAACAGGGTGACGCTGTGCGCCGCATCCGCGATCATATTCCCCTTGGCGTCCGGCGCGGCGACAGCAGGCGACAGCAATATTTCTATATCGGGGGTTGCCGATTCCGGCAGCACGGTCGCGAAGGCCCCGACATTGCCATAGCCCGCCGCCATCGGCCCGGTGCGCGTGAGATAATAGCGCAGCACATTGCCGACGAGTTTCAGGCCGGTCAGGTCCTTGTTGTGGCTGTGCGGAACGGCAAGGTCATAGACCATCGAAAGCAGCCGATGCTCCAGCATATGTTCGCCGACGCCGGGGCTATCGGCAACAACCGGGATGCCGAGTCCGCGCAAAAGCGCGGCGGCGCCGACGCCTGACCGCTGCAGGATTTGCGGCGACATGAGCGCGCCAGCGCTGACGATGACCTCACGCCCGCTGGCAAAGTCCTGAACAACCCCGTTCACATTGGCGCGGACGCCGGTTGCGCGCTGCCCCGTGAAGAGGATCTTGTCCACCACCGCGCCCGTGACGATGCGCAGATTCGCCCTGCCGCGGGCTCGCTTGAGGAAAGTCTGGGCGGAGCTCTGTCGTTTTCCCCTCCAGATGGTGCGCGGTGTGTACCCCACGCCAGCGCGGCCCGAACGGTTGAGATCGGCGACCCGCGGTACGCCCATCTGCTCGCCCGCCGCGATAAAGGCTTCGGTCAAGGGATCGCGCATGGGTTCGACCGAGATTTTCAACGGCCCTTCGCCGCCACGCACCCCGTCGCTGCCCAGTTCATGCCCTTCCATTGCCCGGAAGGCGGCGCCGATCCTGTCCCATCCCCAACCTTTTGCGCCAGCGCCTCCCACCCGTCATAATCTTCGGGCTGGCCGCGAAAATACATCATGCCGTTGACGGAAGAGGAGCCGCCCAGCATCTTGCCGCGTATCCAGGTTTCGGCCGGAACGCTGTCATGTCCTTCGGTCTGGAAATACCAGACATGCCTTGGGTCGGTGTAGAGCTTCGCGGCGCCTCTGGGCATGTGGATGAAGGGGTTTCGATCCTCGGGTCCCGCTTCCAGCAGCAGCACGCTGTTCGCCGGATTTTCCGACAGACGGTCGGCCAGCACGCAGCCGGCGGAGCCACCGCCCACGATAATATAGTCGTGTGTCATCACAGCGCTGCCCGGATGACATCACCAATGATGGTGCGGCTGTCTTCCGCGATATTGATCGTGTCGAACATCCGATTGTGGCAGATGCCGACCGCCAGCTTCAGGTCGGGGTCGGCCCAGCCGATATTGCCGCCCATGCCCGGATGGCAGAGCGCCCGCATGTTCCGAGGGGCCGAGACGGGCGGGTTTTCCGCGCCGCCCAACCAGAATCCGGACCAGGCGATGGGAACGACCATGCCGAAGAAGACGGGGTCCGCATCCTCGAAATGCGGGCGTGGCGCGGCGAAACTGGCGACGCGCTCCTCGGACAGGAGGCGGACGCCGTTGAATTGCCCGCCATTGGCCAACATCGCCCAGAAACGGGCGTTGCTCCGCGCACTGAAAATGCCGCCCACAGCCGGAATGCAGGCGCGGCGCACATAGGGGCGTTCGAACGGGTCGGGCATCAGGTCGACGATCAGCGGTTGCGCCTCCCGCATCATATTATTGTCGGGCGCGACATAGACGGCGGCGGCATCCAGCTTCGCGATGCGCGGTTCGACGGCATCGGCAATGCCCATCCAAAGATCGGCGGCGCCCAACGGGTCCGCTATCTCTTCCTTGATGAACTGCCCGAAAGGGCGGCGTTTGGGATCGGTCCGGCGCACCACTTCGCCCACCATCCAGCCAAAGGTCATCGACTGGTAGGAAGAACGGCTACCGGCAGGATAGACACCTTCCATCTCCGCGATGCGGCGGCACATCCAGTCCCAATTGGTCATCAGTTCGGGCGTCACGTCCGGCGGCATGCGCAGCACGCCTGAAACATGGGAAAGGACGTGGCGAATGGTGACGTCGCCCTTTCCGGCCTGCGCGAATTCCGGCCAATAGGTCGCGACGGGCGCGTCATAGTCGACCAGGCCGCGTTCGACCTGGATATGCAGGGCGGTGGCGCTCACCGCCTTGGACACGGAATAGACGTTGAACAGCGTGTCGCCGTCGACGGGCCGGCCGGTGGCGGCATCGGCGAGGCCCGACCAGCAATCGACAATCTGTTCCTCGCCCAGCCACGCGCTGACCTGAATCCCGATTTCCTTGCCTTCCGCGACAAGCCGGTCGAGCGTGTCCTGAACCGCGTCGTTGACCTTCGTCATCCTTCCATTCGCCTTTCCTGCTTGCCACGGCGTCGACGCCAGCTATCAAGTGTGTGCTTGATAGCACGGAAAAGGACGAGGGGAAGAGAGATGGGAGAGCAGTTCGACAATATCACGATGACGCAGGATGACGGCATTGTGGAACTGCGTATCCATCACCATGGGGGTCCGGCCAAATGGGCGCTATGGGGTGGATTGCACAAGGAACTGGGTATTGCATTCGCGCAAATCGCCGCTGATCCCGACGCTCGCCTGCTGTTGATCACCGGGACGGGCGACACCTTCTGCGCTGAGTTCGACATGGACTGCGACATGCCGCCGATGAATGGCGCGACATGGGACGTGATCTTCCGGGAGGGCAGGGCGCTGCTCAACAATCTGCTGGCGATCGAGATTCCGGTTGTGGCCGCCGTCAATGGCCCGGCCTTCATCCATGCTGAAATCGCCCTGCTTGCCGATGTCGTGCTGGCGGCCGAGGGCGCTGCCTTCGCCGACAAGCCGCACGCGCTGGCCGGCGTGGTGCCTGGCGATGGCGTGCAGAGCATCTGGCCGATGCTGCTGGGGCCGAACCGTGGACGGTATTTCCTGATGACGGGACAGGAGATCGGCGCAACCGAAGCCCTGGCCCTTGGATTGGTCGGCGAGGTACTGGCACCTGATGCGCTGATGCCGCGTGCGCGCGAGATCGCCCGCACCATAGTCGCGCGTCCCGCCCTGGCCAATCGCTATACCCGCATCCTTCTGACGCGAGATATCAAGGCGCGACTGGCCAGGGAGCTTGATCAGGGGCTGGCTATGGAGGGGCTGGCGATCCTTGCCGGGTTGCAGGAAAAGGCCTGACGGCGTTCGGGCGGTTCCGATGGGTCAGGAGACGCTGTAGCCCCCGTCCACCGTCAGATGATGGCCAGTGACGTAGCTTGCAGCATCGCTGGCGAGGAACAGGATGGCTCGGGCCTGTTCTACTGGATCGGACATTCTGCCGAGTGGAATGCGTCCCGGAGCCGTCATGGGCCCGCGCATCGGCATGTCGCTTCCCATCCTTTTCGCGCCGCCGCTTGCCGTGCCGCCGGGCTGGATTGAATTAACTCGGATCCTGTGTTCGGCGAATTCGACAGCGGCGGCGCGGGTCATCGCGTCGACGCCGGCCTTGGCGGAATCATAATGGGTGTTGTTGAAGATCGTCGGATGATCCGCGCTTACGGACGACACGTTGACGATGGAGCCGCCGCTGCCCTGATCGCGCATGATCCTGATGGCTTCGCGCATCATCAGGAACGTGCCGCGCGTGGTGACCGCATGCATGATATCCCATTCAGAGGCAGGCATCGTCATGGTATCCGCCTTGCGCCGATAGGCTGCGACATTGGCCAATATGTCCAGCCTGCCCAATAGCCTCTTCGCTTCACCGAACGTGGCGATGACCTGGGCTTCGTCTGCAATATCGCAGACCGCATAGGGCGACTGGTTTGCTCTGGCGGCTTCGCGAACGGCTGCCTCGTCGATGTCGACGAACAGGACGCGGGCGCCAACCTGCGTGAACAGCGTGGCAGTGGCCTGGCCGATACCGGACCCCGCGCCGGTTACAATCGCGAATTTGCCTTGAAGTCCGAAGGCGGAAAGGGGCGTATGATCGGACATGATGTTCTCCGACAGATGATGATGGGGTGCTACCCGCGGCTGATGCGGCACCGCCGGCCGGCATCAGTCCTTATGCTGAGGATAACGTCCCATCATCAGATAAACGCAGCCTGCCGCCATGAAGCTGGCGGCGATGACCAGCAGGGCTGCGTCATAATTGCCGTGCCGGTCAAATGATGTTCCCAGCATCGATGCGCCCAGTGCGCCGGAAAAAGCGATGAAGAATACAGCCATTCCATAGATGGTGGAGAAGGAGCGGATGCCGAAATAGCGCGCCACCATATAAGCCACCACGTCGATTTCCGCACCCAGGCCGAAGCCGATCAGCAATATGGCCAATCCCGCCATCGGTCCTTCGATCGCGCCGTGCCACGCCAGCAGGCATGTTCCGATCGCCGAACCGCAGGCGAAGAGGAAAGCGATGCCCGGCGCCCAGAACCGATCGACCAGGCTGCCGGTGATGATCGCGCCGGCAAAACTGGCAATTCCGGCCATGCCCACCAGCGCGGCGGCGCTGCCTGCCTCCACGCCCTTGCTGATGAGGAGCGGTTGCAGTTGCGTCATGATCGCGGTGGCAGGGGCGTAGCCCAGGCCAGCGCCCAGACAAAGGAGCCATACGCGCCGTTCCCGCAGCAAATGCAGCCAGGTTGGAAGATCGGCATCCATGTGTCGATGCTGAACGTTTGAGGGCGTGCGCGAACGACCTATCCAGAACCAGGCGGCAGGCAATGCGACCACCAGCACGAGCAGCGCTTCGGTCATATAGCCGGCGCGCCAGCCATAACGCGCGATGATGGCGAAGAGGATGGTCGGTAAAGCCGCGCTGGCGAGCGCCAGGCCGCTGCGCGCGATTGCGAGCGAAATGCCGCGCGAAAGTATAAAGGATTGGCTGACCACGCGGGAACAGGTGAGTCCGCTCGCCGACAGGCCAATGACACCGGCTAGCACGCTGAGCAGGTAGAACAGCGCCAGGGAGCCGTTCATCGATGCCAGGCCCAGATAGATGAGGATGGAAAGGGCCATGCCGCCCAGCATGATCCGGCGTGGTCCGAGCCTGTCTATTGCGCGACCCACGAAAGGCGCAGCGAAGGCCACCATCAGCGACGAATAATGCGCGAAGGCGATCTGGCCGCGCGACCAGCCAAATGCTTCCTGCAGGGGCAGGACGAACAGGCTGGACAGCGATTGATAAGCGCCATGAGACAAGCCGATCACCAGGAACGCGGCAAGGCCGACCCGCCAGTTCCGCCGCCATTCGTCCGCAGCAGATTGCCAGCCATGATCGGCGTCTTGCGCGCTGGCCTGACCTGCGTCGGGAAGGTCCTGCGCCTTTTCCATCATGACAGCGCCTCTCTTGCTATGGTTTTGAGGGCTGTGAGTGGCAGCGGCTCCATGAAGCGTCAAT
>Ga0307416_100002812_pt1 | contig 10117 bp, 7 predicted proteins | sample DK1Cmetagenome_2_FD_203821 | JGI IMG/M metagenome (GOLD analysis project Ga0307416, IMG submission 203821) | Maize rhizosphere microbial communities from greenhouse at UC Davis, California, United States - DK15-C-3 | ecosystem: Host-associated > Plants > Roots > Rhizosphere > Soil | place: USA...
GATGATCGCCGTTAGACCAAGGATCCACGCGGTACCTGTCCATGCGGTAAGTATCCCGGCCCTGTGGGCCCTTCTCGAGGGGAGATTAGTGAGAAAATCCCAGTCGATGCGCGCTATACCTTTCAACAGGATATCGCCGAGAAAGATGGCCAGCACAATGATCCCGAAGCCCGTGCAGGCGACGCCAACATACTTGAATGCCGAATCGATCAGCCTGTTCCTGCGTATTTTATTCATACTTCTCCTGATACTTTTGCTTTAGCCAGAAACTCAGGTTATTCAACAAGAAGGTAAAGACAAATAAGGTGATCCCTGCAGCAAAGATGGTCTTGTATTCAATGGAACCATGCTCAACATCGCCGAGGCTTACCTGAACAATATATGCGGTGATCGTCTCAACCGCCTCGCGCGGATCAAGGGTGAGGTTCGGTTGTTGCCCCGCTGCGATTGCGACCACCATCGTCTCGCCGATTGCGCGCGCAATACCCAGTATGACGCTAACCATAATGCCCGAAGATGCCGCGGGTACTATTACCTTGAAGGAAGTCTGAAACTTAGTCGCTCCCATGCCGTATGAGGCCTCACGCAACGACTTGGGTACTGCATACAATGCATCCTCACTCAAAGAAGAGATGACCGGAATGATCATGATGCCCATCACGATCCCTGCTGACAACGCGTTAAAGCTTCCTAAGCCGGGAATGAAGGTCTGCAAGAATGGCGTGACCACCGTAAGCGCAAAGAACCCATATACTACTGTAGGAACTGCGGCAAGCACCTCCAGGGCGGGCTTCAGGGCCTTTCGAAGATCATGATTGGCATACTCGCTGAGATAAACCGCAATTATGATACCGAGCGGTACTGCAGTCAGGATCGCGATCGCTGTTGTCAAAAAAGTGCCCGACAACAAGGGCAGAATTCCGTAACGCTTCTGAGCAAACAAGGGCGTCCATTCTGTGTCGAAGAGAAAATCGCTCAGAGGGACGGTCACAAAAAATCCCCACGATTCTGACACGAGAACCCAGATGATGGCTGCGGTAGTGAGAACGGTAATCAGCCCGCTCAATGCGAGGATCTTTTCAATTACAACTTCACCCGTTCTTTTCACAAGCTTACCGATTACTGAGCCGGAGAGACAAACTCATCGAATTTCGCTGACTGCTCCTGATACTCATTGTCTGTAAGCGGAATGTATCCAACGTCGGGTACAAGCGCCGAGGCGTTCTCAAGATAGAACCCGACAAATGCAACCACCTCGGGCCTGCGGGCCGCGGCGTCAGAAACATATATGAATACCGGACGTGACAGCGGGGTGTACGTTCCGTTCTTAACAGTTTCAGCAGAAGGCAGAACCACACCCTTATCTGCTTTCACTCCCACCAGTTTAAGCTTGTCCTTATTTTCTTCGTAATAAGCAAGGCCGAAAAATCCCAATCCGCCTCTATCTCCCGAGATTCCCTGCACAAGAACATTATCATCTTCGCTGGCTGTGTAGTCACCTCTGCTTGATCCGCTCTTGCCTACGACTGCCTCGGTAAAATAGTCGTACGTTCCCGAGGCCACACCCGGACCATACAAATGCAGTTCCTCCGCAGGCCAGGCCGGATTGATCTGGTTCCATCGCGTGATCTTCTTCTGTGCTTCAGGCTCCCAAATTTTTTTTAGTTGCTCGACACTTATCTCATTAAGCCATGTGTTCTCTTTATTCACTACCACTACAAGACCGTCAAACGCTACCTTCAGCTCGAGAAAACCGATGTTATTATTCTTAGCCTCCGCCGCTTCCTGTTGTTTAATGGGACGCGATGCATTGTTGATATCAATCTCTCCGCGGCCGAACTTGTTAAAGCCGCCACCAGTACCTGAGACACCTACTGTAACTTTTACATCGCGTTGTTCAATCCTGAATTCTTCTGCGATCGCTTCTGTGATCGGATACACCGTACTGGACCCATCAATTCTGATTTCTCCCTGAAGAGGTGTTTCTCCAGTCCCGTTCTCCTTCGATCCACAGCTGCTTAATAATATTGTGGTGATGGACGCGACGTAGAGTGCTAAAATCCTGAAAGCCATAAGCATAATCATTAAAGAATGCGCAAAGGTACTTCCCCGTCCGCGCTTTAATAAGTACCCAATGTTAAGTTTATGTTAACTCGCTTATGGCAAGGTTATCCTTGTGTTAATTAAGCAATGATGCTAAGGAGTTACCGGAATATTAATTCTTTTTGCGCCGTATCAATTATCTGACAAATGCAACGTAACATCATTCTTTTGTCCTTCTGTTTGTGTTTTACAGCTGCATGGTCGCAGGACAAACAGAGGAAGAACACGTTTGGTGAGGGTATCCGTGTGCTCAATGCTGATTCAACATTCAGTATGAAGTTCGGTGTGAGGATCCAGAGTTTATATCAGGGGGATCTCAATCTGGAATCAGACGAATATGTTGACGGCTTTCAGATCAGGCGGTCGCGTCTGAAGTTTGACGGCTTCGCATATAGTCCCAGACTCAGATATAAAATAGAGCTGGCGATCTCGAACCCGGATACGCGTAGCGGAGCGATTCGGCAGTCTGGTAATACGGCCAATATCGTACTCGACGCTTACGTGTCATGGAATTTTTGGCGCAACTGGAGTTTGATGTTTGGTCAGAAAAAATTACCCGGCAATCGTGAGCGCGTCATTTCCTCCCAGGCATTGCAGTTCGTTGATCGCAGCAATCTGAACTCTACATACAATATCGACAGGGATGCCGGTATTCATCTCGCCTATGGTACGGATAAACTAAACCTCGTTGGAGCGCTGACCATGGGTGAAGGCAGGAACATGATCGGTGACAATATTGGTGGTCATGATTACACACTGAGAGCGGACTATCTACCGTTTGGGGCATTCATTGACGATGGCGATTATTTTGGATCAGATCTCGCAAGAGAGGAAACACCCAAGCTAGCTCTTGGAGTGACCTACGACTTCAATAATGGTGCAAGCCGTCAAGGCGGGCAGCTGGGCGATTTCCTGCCGGAAACGCGTGACCTCAGCACCATCTTTGCCGACGCGCACTTCAAGTACAAAGGCTTCTCGTCTATGGCCGAATATGCCAATAAAAAGTCGGAAGGAAGTCCTCTCGTGTATGATGCAGACGGAGTCATCCTTGATTCTTTCGAAACCGGTGAAGGCTTTAACTGGCAAGCCGGATATCTTTTCAAGAATAACCTGGAGATTGCAGCACGATATACCCGGGTTACGCCCGAGCCGATTACAGGACGCAATCCAAACACGCAATACACGCTCGGCCTTTCGCGGTATTTTGTCGGACACAACCTTAAGATCCAGACGGATGCGACATTGATCGAAGAGGAAGCGGAAGACAAAATTCTTATGTATCGGTTACAGCTTGAGCTGGCCTTCTAGCAGCGCTTACAGAAGAAGCCTGACAAAGTAAGATCACGAAAGAAGGTTAATGATAAGTGTAGACAGATCAGGTGACACTGGCCACGTTCAAGCGGAACCAGTCCAAAGAACTTGAGTTGCAATTAACCACATTGTGTGTGTGACGGCTATGTGCCAGCCGGGCCTTTAAAAAAGTGAGAGCTGAGGCTGTTGAGCCAGAGATGGTTTTACATTCCTCAGCGTGACAGGTCGGCGCATCACGCTGCGTATGTGATACAGTCTTGTTTCTCGGTCGCGCGACGCAATGACGATCTCAGTGTTTCCCGCGATCCGTGCGAAAGCGTTCTTTACGATTTTCGGAGAGTTGTTGTCGCGGGAGAGGTGTGAAAGAAAAAGGTGAGTCATGTGGTCGGGCTTGTGTCGCGCAAAGAGGTTTAGTGCCTGATCGTTTGACATATGTCCATGATCTCCGCGTATCCGGTTTTTCAATGGCCAGGGATAACGTCCGTTGATCAATAGGTCTTCATCGTAGTTGGCTTCAAGGAATGCAGCATGACATTGCTCAAAGTTGCGGATGACATGCTCGCACGGGGCGCCGATATCTGTGAAAATGCCCACCTTAACGCCGCAGCACTCTACAAGGAAACTGTGCGGATCGCAGGCATCGTGCAACTTGGGAAACGCAGTAACTGAGAGCATCCCGATCTGCACGGGATTATATGCATGCAAGCGGACGATCAGTTCCTCACGGATGTCAAGACGACTTTCACGAAGCGTATCCGGCGTGATGTACACCGGTAAAGAAAACTTTTTCGAAAGCCCCGGAACACCGTGAACGTGGTCACCATGTTCATGAGAAACGAAGATTGCTTTTACATTTTTTATTGAGAGCCCACGACGTTTCAGCCTCTTAACTGTTTCGCGACACGATAACCCTCCGTCTACCAGGATCGCTTCATCCTGATTTCCAAGGTAATAACAATTTGCATTGCTTCCGGAGTTGAGCGAACAGATGAACATCGACATACCGGCGTCAAGGTATACCGATTTTCGGAAATTCACATTACTTTTTCTGTCCGACTTTTTCTTATGACAACGAGTGTCACTGCAAATCCTAATGGTAAAAAAATTCATTATGTGGGTGTTTGGGAATTTAGACTCAATCTCCGAGCGCATTCTTTCACCCTTCCTTATCCGAGGCACACGCGTCGACCGAACTTCTAACGGTGCGGTTCATTACACCAGCGCGTCGTTGCCGTAAGACAAGTTGGTGACATTCAGGAATGTTGCATCGTTGGAACGAGCGGGCCAGACTCATGCTACCGCTCATGAAAAAGAATAAGATCTCCTGGCTTGTTCGCTTGCCAGAGAATACATTAACCCCTATTTTAGTTCGCTTTCACGTACTCCTCAATTATCCACAGAAACAATGAAAGATTTCAATATCAACAGGCGGCGTTTTCTTCACGGGGCCACCGCATCTCTGGCACTCACTACATTCGGTGCTTATGGCCTCGACATTGTTAATCCGCAAAAAACACTGCGGGTCGGATTGATCGGCTCCGGCTGGTATGGCAAAAGCGATCTGTTTCGACTGATCCAGGTTGCACCCGTAGAGGTTGTTGGCCTGTGTGATGTAGACAAGAACATGGCCTCCGGTGCCGCGGCCATCGTAAAGCAACGGCAGAAGTCGGGCAAGACACCCAAGCTATACACTGATTACAGAAAGCTCCTGTCAGAAAACCAACTGGATATCGTACTGATCGGTACGCCTGACCACTGGCATGCGCTGCAGACGATTGACGCGCTCAAGGCCGGGGCTCACGTATATGTTCAGAAACCCATCAGCGTTGACGTAATGGAAGGAGAGGCTATGGTGGCCGCAGCCCGCAAATATAACCGGGTTGTGCAGGTGGGCACACAGCGCAAGAGCACCCCACACCTGATCGATGCCAAAAAGAACATCATTGAGACGGGTCTTCTTGGAAAAATATCTCATGTCGAGATGTGTTGTTATTATCATATGCGCCATAACGGACCGCTTACTCCACAACCAGTACCGGATTTTATCGACTGGGAAATGTGGACTGGCCCTGCTCCTATGCGTGCCTACGACGGTCTGCCTCACACAAGATGGTGGCGAACGTTTATGGAGTATGGTAACGGAATCACAGGCGACATGTGCATTCACATGTTTGACACTGTGCGCTGGATGCTGAACCTTGGATGGCCGAAAAGTATCTCGTCAACGGGCGGGATATACGTCCAGAAGGAAGGCAAATCAAACATCTCGGACACACAGTCAGCGATCTTCCGATACGACGACCTCAACTGCGTATGGCAACACCGCACGTGGGGCACGCCGGCCGATCCGGAATATCCCTGGGCATTTGTCATTTACGGCGACAAAGGCACCCTGCGCGGAAGCACGATGAAATACGACTTCACCCCTGTAGGCGACGGCGAAAAGATCCACAAGGATGTTGTTTATGAAAAAGAGAAATATCCCGAGGACCTTACCGAAGAACGGATCGAGTTGAACGCCGCACCTGCCACACGTCTGCATATGCTCAACTTTTTGAAAGCAATAGCCGAAAACGGCAGACCGGTAGCTGATATCGAAGAAGGTCATATCTCCACGGCGAGTTGTATCCTCGCAAATCTGTCTATGAAGGTCGGGCGCCCCCTGGTTTACGATCCATCTAAGCGCCAGATCGTAAACGATCCGGAGGCCACTAAACTTCTTCAGCGGGATTACCGCCAACCATGGGTTCATCCCGATGTAAACAAGATCTGACGGATGTACCAGGCCCGTTTTGTCCTTCAAACGTGTAAACGACATCGTTGGAACGTAAAAGCATTGAGCGATTTGTTCAGCAGGTCGGTAATTCTTGTTGTCGTACTCCTGTTTATCTCACGATGCTCAACAGTCGAATCTCCCGCAAGCTCGGAAGGGCCTTCGCCTGAGCTGAGCCCGGAGGAAGCCCTTGCATCTTTTCAGATCGAACCTGGCCTCAAATTACAGCTGGTGGCCGCGGAGCCGATGGTACAAGATCCCGTCGTCTCCACGTTCGACGAAGACGGACGGTTATGGGTTGCAGAGATGCGCGGTTACATGCCCAACATTGAAGGCGAAGGTGAACGTCAACCTGTTGGGCGGGTGTCAGTCCTTGAGGATACAGACGGAGATGGAATGATGGATGTGAGCACCATCTATCTGGACAGCCTCATCATGCCACGGGCGCTGGCTGTCGTGAAAGATGGCATCCTGGTCGTGTTCGAGGAAGCACTCTGGTTTACCCGGGATGAAGATGGCGATCTGAAAGCAGACTCAAGAACACTTATTGATCCGGACTATGCGGGCAGCACATTACCTGAACATTCCGGTAATGGGTTGTGGCGAGGCGTTGACAACTGGTATTACAATGCGAAATCACGGCTGCGCTACACGCAGAAGGATGGGAAATGGATCCGCGATAGCACGGAATTCCGCGGGCAGTGGGGATTGAGTCATGACGATGCAGGAAGACTTTTTTACAACTACAACTGGTCTCAACTCCACGCCGACCTCGTGCCACCAAACTACCTTTCCCGAAACAAGAATCACACTCCTGTAACTGGGATTGATCACGGACTCACGCTGCAGAAAAGTGTTTACCCGATAAGGCCAACACCCGCAGTTAACAGAGGTTACATTCCCGGCATCCTGGACGAAGAAAAAAAACTCAAGGAATTTACGGCAGCGTGTTCGCCATTTGTGTACCGGGGCACCGCGCTGCCCCCGGCGTTTTACGGAAATGTTTTTGTCTGTGAGCCTTCGGGGAATCTGATAAAAAGAAATGTGCTGAAAAGCGAGGGGCTTCATTTGGCCGCATACGATCCGCATCCCGGGAAAGAATTCCTGGCATCCTCCGATGAGCGGTTTCGCCCGGTTCATCTCTCTCAGGGACCCGATGGTGCCCTATATGTTGTCGACATGTATCGCGGGCTCATCCAGCACAAGGCTTATGTTACGCCGTATCTGAAGGAACAAACTCTGTCAAGGAAACTCGAACAACCTATTAACCGCGGACGAATCTGGCGAATAGTTCCGGAAGACTGGGAGCCGAAGAAAAGCACCAGGCTCTCTCAAAAAACAAGTGGCGATCTCGTCGGGCTTTTATCATCTGACGATGGCTGGTATCGCGACATGGCCCAGCGTCTGCTCGTTGAGCGGAATGACAAAACGGTTATTCCATTGTTGGAAGATGTTGCGCGAGCAGGACAAAGCCCCCTTTCAAGGTTTCACGCGCTGTGGACTCTCAAGGGAATGAACGCTCTCGACGGCGATCTCGTGTTTGAAAAAATCAAAGACCCTGACGCGTGGGTAAGCACGACCGCGTTGCGCCTGGTTGAAGATCTCGCGAAAACTGACGAGAGGTCCCGCCAACGCCTTCAGGATCACATGCTCGATGAATGGGACAACGCTTCATCACCACAAGTGCTGCAAATGACTCTTACCGCCAACGTACTTGGCGAGAAGGCCTCACATGACCTCCTTCTGCGTATAGCCACTACGTATGATACATCAGCCCTGATGCGCGACGCTGTTCTCAGCAGTATCGGCGGCCAGGAGTTTGCATTCATGCGAAAGGTTCTTGCTTCGCCTGAGTGGCAAACACAAAAACCGTCAAGGGAGATCTTTCTGGAAATGCTGACGAGCTGTGTGGTGCGAAAAGCAGATGCGACGGAGGTCCGCGGCCTCCTGACAATGCTTGACACACCAAAAGGAAAATTCGGATGGCACGAGAAGACGATTCTTACGGGAATGTCCATTCAGGGATATGCGGGGAAAGTGAAGCCACTGAAGCTTGTGTCCCAACCCCGCATTCTGAAGCGCAGCGATATCGACGTACCTGAATCACAACTGCAGGGACTGGCATCGCTGTTTCAGTGGCCGGGATCTGTCGTGAGGGATACGACGCGGCGTGAAAACACACTTACGAACGAGGAGAAGGAACAGTTTGCACTGGGTAGAAAGTTTTACCTTAGCTCCTGCTCCGGCTGTCACGGCAACGATGGCGCTGGATTGAATCGCTTCGCTCCTCCTCTGCGCGGTTCCGAATGGGTTGTCGGCGACGAGAAAAAACTTGCGCTGATCGTATTGCACGGCATTGAAGGTCCGCTCGAAGTAGCAGGTAAACGTTATGCCGAACCCGAAATACTTCCTGTGATGCCTGGCCACTCCACGCTTGATGACGGCACGCTTGCAGCAATCCTTACATACATCCGCAACGAATGGGGGAATCACGCCCCCGCAGTTACAAGGCGTGGCGTCGGCACAGTGCGTCTCACAAATCAGGGACGTGTTCTCCCATGGACCTCCGAAGAGCTGGAGCGTCACCTCGCCCAGCCGGCGCCCTGACCAGTGCTGGCTGTCGACGCAGGCGGGCCACTGCCTTCTGGCGTCTGGCTGCTTCTCCGAACTAACTCACTTGCAAAGGCCGCAGGCCAAAGACGCAACTTTCATCTTCGGAGCCAGTCGCCAGCAGCCAGCCGCCAGTGGCCAACCACACCCTTCAAAGCTTACACCCCCTCTAACGCGCCTTCATTTCCGACCTTTGTCCTAATTCCGTAATTTGCTCTTATGATGAATCGTCGTGACTTTATTGTTCGTACCTCACAGGCTGCTGCTGTTTTGCCATTTATGACACTGCCTCATACACATGCTGCAATAAAAATGGGAATCGTTGTGCATTCGTACGCCCACAGATGGAACTCAAAAGTCGAAAGCAAAAAATATCCCGGCTTCCGGGACGCCATCGATCTTCTTGAACACTGCCATGAAATAGGCGCGGGCGGTATACAAGTCGTCGTCCGCAACTGGAGTGAGGATTTCTCGAAGAAAGTTCGCGACCGCCGAGAGAAACTTGGTCTCTATCTGGAAGGTTCCATCTCGTTGCCGAAAAAAGCAGAAGACGTTGGCACGTTTGAAAAAGATATCCTCGCCGCCAAAGAGGCTGGCGCGAAAGTTATCAGAACCGTATGCCTGAGCGGAAGACGTTATGAGAACTTTGAATCTCTCGAGGCCTTTAATGAGTTTGCCCGCAATTCGATGTTATCCCTGCAGCTTGCCGAGCCAGTGGTCAGAAAGCACAAGGTGAGGCTGGCGATTGAAAACCACAAGGACTGGCGTGCCGCCGAGCTGTTTGATATCATGAAGAAGGTCCAGAGCGAATGGGTTGGCGTAACCATCGACTTTGGAAATAACGTCGCGCTTATTGAGGACCCTATGACGGTGGTCCGGACACTGGCTCCTTATGTGTTCTCTACACATGTAAAAGATATGGGCGTGAAAGAATATCCCGACGGATTTCTTCTCTCTGAAGTGCCCCTCGGTGAAGGCTTCCTCGATCTTAAGGCAATGTTTGAAATTTGCAGGAAGAGTAATCCCGAAGTAACCTTCAACCTTGAGATGATCACTCGCGACCCGTTAAAAATACCTTGTCTTACCGCGGATTTCTGGGAAACCCTTCCTTCCGTGTCAGCCAAAGAAGTAGCCCATACGTTGAATGTTGTGCGTAAACAATCGTTTGACACCAATCTGCCCACCGTCTCGCAGCTAAACGATGAGCAACGACTGGCAGTAGAGGAAGAAAACATTATCGCCTCTCTCAAGTATAGCGAGAGCGGTCTGGGAATGGGCTGATCTCTTGAAGCATGTGGCTTTGAAGTGCAGGACTGCGAG
>Ga0307416_100002813_pt1 | contig 10117 bp, 14 predicted proteins | sample DK1Cmetagenome_2_FD_203821 | JGI IMG/M metagenome (GOLD analysis project Ga0307416, IMG submission 203821) | Maize rhizosphere microbial communities from greenhouse at UC Davis, California, United States - DK15-C-3 | ecosystem: Host-associated > Plants > Roots > Rhizosphere > Soil | place...
GTGCTGCGCCACCACCGGCTGCTCGAGCTCTACCTCGCCGAGGCGCTCGGCATGCCGTGGGACCGCGTCCACGAGGAGGCGGAGAAGCTCGAGCACGCGATCTCGCCAGAGCTGTCGGAGCTGATCGCCGCGAAGCTCGGCAACCCCACGCACGACCCGCACGGCGACCCGATCCCCACGCGCGACGGTGAGATCGACGAGCAGCCCACACGGGCGCTGGCCGACCTGCGACCGGGCGAGCGCGGGGTGTTCGCGCGCGTGTCGGACTCGAACTCGGAGATGCTCCGCTATCTGTCCGAGCGCGGCATCGCCCCGGGCGCGGAGGTCGAGCTCGTGGGCCGCGAGCCCTTCGGCGGACCGCTCAGTGTGCGGGCGAACGGGCGCGAGCACGCGCTCGGCGATCAGCTCGCGCGCGCGATGCGAGTCGAGCCCGCCAAGTAACCTCCGCGCCGTGGCGCTCGCGAACGACTTCCAGGCCTTCGTCGACTCGCTCCCGCCTGACTGGACCCAGCTGGAGCTCGACCTGCGTATCGCGGACGAGCACCGCTACATCGACGCGGCCACGCTGCTGGTCCAGATCAACGCCATGCCGTACTCCGAGCACGACTGGCACTGGCGCATCCGCTCGGCGCATCATTTCGGACACGCCGCAGCGGCCGAGACGGTGCGCGGGACGCTCGCTCTCCTCGACGCCGAGGGCATCGACGGCGAGCTGGTGCTGCGCGAGGCGCGCTCGGGCCGGGTCGAGGTCGTGCAGATGTGGGGCCGGCCGGAGTCGGTGCGCCAGGAGTTCGACCGCCGCCGCGCGCAGTAGGCGGCGAGCCGTGGCGCGCGTCGCGCTGCTCTGCCCGGACCTCCTGTTCGGCTCGAAGCTGCAGGGAGCGCTGCGCGCGGCGGGTCACGAGCCGGTGGCCGCGGGCGACGAGGCCGAGGTGCTGGTGGTTGACCTCACCGACGAGCCCGACGCCCGCATCGCGCAGGCGGCCGGCGCCGGCATCCCGCGCCTCGGCTTCTACTCCCATGTCGAGCAGGACGTTCGCCGGCGCGCCGAGGAGGCCGGCTTCGAGCGGGTGGTGCCGCGCTCGCGCATGGCGCGCGACGCCGCGGCGCTGGTCGAGTCGCTGCTCTAGACGTTCGTGGGCTTCGCGTCCTTCGGGGCGTAGCGGTGGTGGAGCATCAGGATGTTCCCGTCCGGGTCCGAGAAGATGGCCATGTGGCAGACGCCGCTGTCCATCGTGTCGGCGACGAACTCCACGCCCTTCGACTCGAGCTCCTCGCGCGCGGCCGCGACGTCGTCCACGTGCAGCGCGATCGGATGGGTGTGCTCCTTGAAGTCCCGGCCGAACGCGTCGGATTGCATCACGGCGACGGTGAGCGAGCCGGTCTCGTACTCCCTCGCGGGCATGCTTCCCCACTGCTTGGAGCGCTCGAGCCCCAGGACGTCGCCGTAGAACTGGTCCGCCTTCTCGAAATCGCGGGTGGGCACGGTGATGAAGTCGACGCCGGTGATGTTCATACACCCGACGCTAACGGAGCCAGAACGCCTGCTCCACGTCGGGCGCCTCGGGCAAGATTCCGAAGCGCTCGTCGAAGGCCGCCCAGCCCTCGAGCGCGGCCCGGTTCAGCTTTACGGGGGGTTGGAGTGCCGGCGCGACGGCGGCGAGCTGCGCCCGCATCAGCGGCTCGTCCGCTCCGGACGCGCGCACCAGCTCGTCGATCGTCTCCGCACGGTCCCTCAGCGCGTTGTCGGTGCCCTCGGCGATCGCGGCGAGCATGTCGTCCACGAGCCGCTCGCGCTCCTCGAGCGTCTCTTGCTTCACGGCCAGGACCAGCTCCGGGTAGCGCGGCGCGCCGTAGTCGTCCACGCGGAACTCGCGCGTCTTGACCCCGCGCTCCTTTAGCGCCACGCCCTCGGCGTTCCAGAAGGAGACGACGGCGTCGACCTTGCCGGTGATCAAGCTGGGGACCGCCGCGAAGCCGATGGTCACCTTCTTCACACGCGCGTAGTCACCGCCGTCGTGCTCGACCACCGCTCGGAGCACGGCCTCGTCCGAGGGCAGGCCGGTCACGCCGACCCGTTTGCCCTCGAGGTCGCGCGGGCGCCGCACGTCTCCCTCCCTCGCGATCACCGCCGCCAGCGGCCGCTGGACCAGCGCGCCCACGCCAACGACGTCGCTCCCGGCCTCGCGAGCGAGACCGAGGTCGTGGATGTCCACGACCGACATGTCGGCGCGGTCCGCGGCCAGCAATTTGAGCGAGTCGGTGCTCGCGGCGGGCACGCGGATCTTCAGGTCGCTCGCGTAGATCCCCGCGTGGACAGCGTTCGGCTGGAAGTCGAGCGCGATCGTGCCGGGCTCTGAGCCGCCCCCCGAGTCGTCCCCGCCGCAGCCGGCGACAAGGGCCAGAAGCAGCATCACGGGAAGGAATCTGTGCACGGCGGCGAAGAGTACGGGCGGAACAATGAACGCCACGGAGGTGACCGAAGTGCAGGACCGTGGACCCGCGGCCTATATCGCCGAGTTCGTCGGCACGCTCGTGCTCGTCTTCTTCATCACGGCGGTGGTCTCGCTGTACGTGACCGCCCCGAGCGCGGCGAACCCGGCTCCGTTCATCGACTTCTCGGTGATCGGGCTCGTGCACGCGTTCGTGCTCTTCGGCCTGATCCAGACGCTCGGGCTCATCTCAGGGGCGCACTTCAACCCCGCGGTGACGGTCGTGATGACCGCGCTGCGCCAGATCAAGCCGCCGGACGCGGCGATCTACATCGTCGCCCAGCTCGGCGGCGCGGTGGCGGGGACACTGCTCACCAAGCTGCTTCTGGAGGACGAGGGCAAGGGCGTCAACTACGGCGCCACGCTCGTGTCCGACCGCCTCGGCGGCGACATCCTCCCGGGCATGCTGGCCGAGGCGCTTGGCACCTTCTTCCTCGTCTGGGTGATCGTCGGCGTGGCGGTCAACCCGCGCGCCACAAAGGAATGGGCCGCGCTCGCCATCGGCGCCGCGCTCGGCATGGGCGTCATGGTGATCGCGCCGCTCACCGGCGCCGGGTTCAACCCGGCACGCAGCTTCGGCCCTGCGATCGTCTCCGGCGAATGGGGCGGCGCCGACACCTTCCTGCTGGTCTACGTCCTGGCGCCCGTGCTCGGCGCGCTGATCGCCGGCTTCCTCTACTTCGCATTGCTCGTCGAGCCCGGAAAGCGCGGTGTCGGCGGCATGGAGCCGGTCGGCTAGCCCTAGGCGCCCACCCAGCGAATCCGCGCGCCCGCGAGGCTCGGTGTCGCGCGCCGCGCCGGCGCTTCCTGGTTCGAATCGGCGGCGCTCGCCTCGTCCCCGGCCTCGAGCGCCTCTAGGCGCTGGAGCACCTCCGCGCGCTGCACGTCCAGGTCGCGCAGGCGGCCGAGCAGTCTGTCGCGCACGGCCTGCAGGTCCTCGGTTGAGAGCAGCGCGGCCTGCCCCGGCGGAAGCGTGCGCGGCCCCTCCGGGGCGAGCGGCGGTGGTGGCAGCCGGACGAGCGCCGCCTCGAGCTCCGCGATCTGGCGGTGCAGCTCCCGGCGGGTGGCCGCTCCCCCGCCGGATGCGCGTGCCGCGACGAAGGTCCCGCGGCCCTGCTCGCTACTCACGAGGCCCTCGGACTCGAGCCGCGAGTAGACCGCACGCGCGGTGTTGACGTTCACGCCCGCAACGTCGGCGAACTCGCGGACGCTGGGGAGCCGGTCGCCGGGGTCAAGGGTGCCGTCCTGCACGGCCGCTCGGATCCGGCCTGCGAGCTGGGCGCCGAGCGGTATGCGAGCCGCCCGGTCCACGGTCAGGTCGAGCGCTGGCGACACGTGAACATGCTACCGCACTGTGCGGGTGTGACGGCACAGGTATCGGCACGCTGCGAGGGTACTGTCTTGCAGAAGTGCCAGTACTGTGATAGCACACTTGGTCCACATGGTCCGAGTGACTGCCGATCGGGTGTTCCTGCCGACCAAGAACCTGCTGGAACAGGTCGGCGACATGATGATCCTGACCGGCAAGACGCTGGTGTCGGCGATCAGGCCGCCGTATCCGTACGGCACGGAGTTCGTGCAGCAGTTCCTGTTCATGCTGCGGCTCTGCTGGCTGCCGCTGACGATCTCGATGGTGGCGATCAGCTACGGCGCGCCGGGGCTCCAAGCCGGCAACTTCCTGGTCCTGTTCGGTGCGATCGACCGGCTCGGAGGGTTCTTCGTGCTGGCGTCTATCCGCGAGTTCGCGCCCAATGTGACCGCGATCATCCTGGCCGGCGTCGGTGGCACGGCGATCACGGCCGACCTGGGCGCCCGCAAGATCCGCGAGGAGCTGGACGCGCTCCAGGTGCTCGGCGTCGATCCGATCAAGAACCTCGTCGTGCCGCGCTTCCTCGCGCTGATGATCGTGACGGGGCTGTTCAATGTCTTCGCGATTTGCTTCGGACTTGCCGGGGGGATCGTGGCGACGCTGGCGTTCGACGCTCCGCTCGGGCCGTTCTTCGCGACGCTTCTGAACAACGCGTCCGTCACTGACCTATGGGGCTCGGTGGTCAAGACGACCCTGTTCGGGGCGATCATCGCGATCGTCTCCTGTTACAAGGGGATGACGGCCTCTGGAGGTGCCGAGGGCGTCGGGAGGGCGGTCAACCAGGGCGTGGTGATCGAGTTCCTCGGGATCTTCGCGTTCAACTACGTCTTCACGCAGACGCTGCTTGCCACGCATCCCGAGATCTCGGTGATCAAATGAACGCGAGCGTTGTGCAGCCAGGAGGGACACCGCACAGCTGGAGCGAGCGCGTACTCGTCGCGGCGCTGGCGGTCGTAATAGTGCTCGGCAGCGCGCTGGTCTGGATCGGCGTGCCGCTCGGGGGGCTCTGGCTTGCGGGCCGCGTCATCACGGATCCGCTCCGGATCGTCCTGTTCTCGCTGGTTGCGATACCGAGCACGATGGTCGCGCTCGGCTGGCTCCTCTATCGCGCCGGGGGCCATTACGAGAGGCTGCGCGGGACGGAGCGACGCTCGTCATCCCCGCCTTCCTGGCGCTCGAGTCTCAGCGAGGAACGCGCAAGCGACCGCCGCCGGAAAGGTGGACGGCCCCTGATCGACATCTCGATGACCGTGTCCGCGATCACGGCTCTGGTCGTCATGGCCATTTGGTTCTTCTTCTACGCCACATCCACGCTGGCCCCGCTGCCATGACGGACGTGGCCCTCGGTTGGATCGCGTCGTTCGGGGAGATCGCCAAGTTCTGTGCGCGCGTGGTCGGCGCCGTGTTCAACGGCAAGGTGTTCCACTTCTTCGGCGAGGCGCTCCGCCAGGCCGGCATCCTGATCCTCGGCTCCGCCGTCGTGATCTGGGGGCTCGCGTTCATCCTCGGCCTCCAGTGCGGGATCGAGGGCGCCTACTTCAGCCGCTCGACCGGTGCACCGGCCTACTCGGGCGTCTTCTCGGCGTGGTGCGACCTGCGCGAGATCATGCCGTACGCCTTCGGCTACATGATGTCGGCGAAGATCGGCACCGGTCTCGTGGCCGAGATCGGCGCGATGCGCATCTCCGACGAGATCGACGCGCTCGAGGTGATGGGCATCAACTCTCTTGTGTTCCTCTGCTCCACGCGCCTGCTCGCTGCCTGGCTGGTGCTGCCGTTCATGTACATCGCCGCGGTCGGGGCCGGCTTCCTTGCGAGCTATCTGGCGGTGGTGCAGCAGATCGGCGAGGTGTCCTCTGGAGGGTTTTTCCTGATCTTCTGGATGTTCCAGAACCCGCCTGACCTGTTCTACAGCCTGATCAAGGGCATGGCGATGGCCACCGTGATCGTGATGGTGGGGTGCTACTACGGCTTCACCGCCAGCGGCGGACCGGTGGGAGTCGGCACGGCGACGGCCAAGTCGATGGTGTTGAACACGGTGATGGTCCACCTGGTGGGCATGGTGGGGACGCAGATCTTCTGGGGCTCGAACCCGAGGGCACCAATTGGCGGCTAGCGCCGTCACCGAGCGCTTCGCGCCCGCCGCGCCGCGCACGAGTCCGGACGAGCGTGCCGCGCGCCGGACGCTGCTCGAGCAGGTGCGGCGGTTGGAGGAGGAGTCGGTCGGCCTCTTCGCCTCGACGTGGCCCCGCAAGGGCCTCGACCTGCGTCCGTCGCGGCCCAGTCGGGTGGGCGGCCCTCGCCTGCTGACGCTCGGCGAGCTGGAGACGTTGCGCGACGACCTGGTCGAGCACCTCCGGCGCGGCCATGCGCTCCTCGCCGGGCGGGCCAGCGCCGAGGAACAGAGCCGGCGGCTGATCGAGGAGATGCTCCTCGATCCGGCCAATCATCGGTGGGCGCATGTGTCGACCGAGGACATCGGCGAGCCGGGCTGCCGTCACTGGCACGTGCGTCCCCGCGCCGGCGTGCTCGGCATGCTGATGCGTTGGTGGCGAGTTGTGGTCTCGTCGGGCTGCCCGTAGGGCGCACTACCGGAACAGGTCCTGCTCGGCCGGGCGGCGCAGGGCGGCCGCTCCAGGGCCGTCGTCCTCCGTCACGAATCGGTCGAGGCCGCGCACCAGCACCACGGGCTCGAGCGAGTCCTTCGCCCGCGCCAGGTCGGCAGCGGCGGCGATCGAGTCGGCCACCGCGATCGAGGTCGCGTGGAGCGGGCGCCCGAACGCATCGCTCCGCCCGGTCCACTGGTCGAGCGGGGTCAGGCCGGCGGTGCCCAGCGCAACGTCCGTCTGCCCGAGCCGCCAGGCGCGTCCGAAAGAGTCCGCGATCACGACCGCGGGCCGGACTCCGCGGGCACGCTCGATCCCCGACCTGAGCGCGGCGGCCGACGCATCGGGGTCCTCCGGCAGGAGCACGACCTCGTCACCCTTGCCGGATGCGTTCGACTGGTCCACGCCCGCGTTCGCGCAGACGAAGCCGTGGCGGGTCACGCAGATGAGCGTGCCGTCCACGGCACGGAGCAGCTCGGCGGACTCGTCAAGAACGGCCTGCACGAGGCGCGGATCCTTGCGGTGCTCGGCGGCGAGCGCGGTCGCGCGCTCGCCGGGCTCGATCTCGGCGAGCCTCCGCACCCGCCCCTCCGCCTTCGACACCACCTTGTGAGCGAGGACCAGGACGTCTCCTCCGCCAAGGTCGTCGGGCGCGGCCGCGGCGACCAGCTCGGCCAGGTCGTCGCCCGGCCTGACCGGCGGCGGCGGGGCGAGCGCGCTGACGGTGAACGAGCTCAGCGGGACACGTGGGGGAGTCGCAGCGGCTGGGCGCCCGCGCGGTCGAGCTGACGAAGGGCGCCGCGCGTCGCCGGCGCGGCCCCGTGGCTCAGGTCCAGCTCGGCGCTGAGCGCCGCTAGGTCGTCCGGTGTGTCCACGTCGAGCCCGAGGCCGGGAACCTCCTCGACGCGGCATGGAACGCCCGCCGCCTCCGCCGCGGCCACGTGGCGCTCGAGGCTTCCCGGCCCGAAACTCGGCTCGATCGCGTCGGGCGGCGAGAGCACCAGCGCGTTCGTGCCGGTCCCGTGCCGATCGGGCACAACCACGACGCCCGTCGCGCCGGCGAGCAGTGCGGCGAGCTCCGCGGCCTGCACGAGCGGTGTGTCGCCGGGAATCAGGAGCACGCGGTCGTAGTCGTCGGCGAGCGCGCGGCGGATGCCGAGCAGGGCGGCGGCCGAGTGCCCGCTTTGGCCCTCCTCGCGGAGCAGGAGCACCCCGCCGCGGCTGCCAGCAGCCGCCGACTCAGCCACTCGGTCGGACGTCACAACCGCGATCCCGTCGAGTCCGGGGGCGCGCCGCGCGGACGCGAGCACGTCGACCAACATCGCCTGGGCGAGCGCTACGCGCGAACCCGTGCCGAGGGCCTCTGCGAGGCGCTGCTTTGCGGCAGTGAAGCTCTTTACTGGAAGAATCGCGAGCGTTCTCATCGGCCCTTCCCGGCGGGTTCGGCGAGCCTACCGACTCACGTGGAGCGAGGCGGCGAAGTCGAGCACCTCGCGGGCGAGCCGTGCGCGCGCCTCGGGCGTGTCCATCAGCGTGTCGGTCACGAGCTCGGCCGGCGCGCCGGACGGTTCGTCGCCGACCACGCCGTCGATCGCGTCGCCGTACGCGCCCGCGATCCCGGCCGCGCTCAGCTCGATGCCGGCCTGCTCGCAGAACGGCTCGGTGGGGCCCTTGACGGAGCGCCCGCCCACGAACGGGCTGACCGCGACGACGGGCGCGGGCGCCGAGCTGAGCGCCTCGCGCATCCCCGGAAGGCTCAGGATCGGCCCGATTGAGATCACCGGGTTCGACGGGCCGATCACGATCGCGTCGGCTTCGGCGATCGCCTGGAGGACCGCGTCCGATGGCGCGGCGCTCTCGAGCCCGCGCAGCTCCACGCTCGCGACCGGCCCCTGCGCGCGCTCGACGATCATGAACTCCTGGAAGGGCAGGGTCCGGCCGCGCGCGCCGACCCAGGTGGACACCGGCTGGTCGCTCATCGGCAGCACGCGGGCCTCGACTCCCATCGCCTCGACGACCGCGCCGTGCGCGGCTGTGAGCGACTCGCCCGCGCGCAGGCGCTCGGTTCGGATCAGGCACATCGCGAGGTCGCGGTCGCCAAGGCGGAACCAGTGCGGCGAGCCCGCGCGCTCCAGCGCGTCCATCACGTTCCAGGTGTCGTCCCTGAGGCCCCAGCCGCGCTCGTCGATCTCGTCGGCCAGCCAGTAGGTCACGAGGTCGGGGTCGGGAGAGACGTGGACGCCGTAGACGTCGACGTCGTCGCCGGTGTTCGCAACCACGGTGAGCGCATCGCAGGCGTCCGCGAGCCCGCGCGCCAGCTTCGCCCCGCCGGTCCCGCCGGACAGCAGCACCACCGATTCCATTGCGGGTAGTCTGCCCGGCGGCCCGTGCGACTCGCGGATCGAACAGCCCTCGTGACCGGCGGGGCGTCGGGAATCGGCGCCGCGACCTGCCGCCGGCTCGCTGCCGAGGGGGCGCGCGTGGCGGTGACCGACGTGAACCTCGACGGCGCCCGCGAGGTCGCGGGCGAGATCGACGGCGCGGCGTTCGAGCTCGACGTCCGCTCGACGGACTCGGTGCGGGCGGCGCTCGAGCGAGCGGAGGGTGAGCTCGGACCCGTCGAGATCCTGGTGAACAACGCCGGCTACGACGAGTGGAACTGGTTCACCGCGACCGACGAGGCGCTCTGGCGGAGGGTGCTGGAGGTCAACCTGGTCGGCGTGATCGCGTGCACGCACGCGGTGCTGCCCGGGATGCAGGAGCGGCGGCGCGGGCGGATCGTGAACGTCTCCTCGGAGGCGGGGCGCGTGGGGTCCAGCGGCTCGGCCGTCTACTCGGCCGCCAAGGGCGGCGTGCTCGGCTTCACCAAGGCGATCGCGATCGAGAACGGGCGCTACGGGATCACGGCGAACGCGGTGGCGCCGGGGCCGATCGAGACGCCGCTGCTCATGGCCGCACCCGAGCAGCTCGGCGACATCGGCAAGCGCATCGTGGACACGATGATCAGCTCGACGAACCTGCGCCGGCTCGGCCACCCGGACGAGGTGGCTGCCGCGATCGCCTTCCTCGCCTCCGACGACGCCTCGTACGTGACGGGGCAGTCGCTCGGGGTGAGCGGCGGCCTTGCCAGAATCTGAACGTGCCCGAACACGTCCGGATTCGCGAGGTCGGCCCGCGCGACGGCTTCCAGAACGAGCCCGAGGTGATCGCGACGGACGACAAGGTGCGGCTGGTCGAGCTGCTCGCGCGGACGGGCGTGAAGCGGCTCGAGGTCACGAGCTTCGTGCGCGCCGACGTGATCCCCCAGCTCGCCGACGGCGTGGAGGTGCTCCGCCGGGCGGACATCCCCGACGACGTGGCCGTGACGGTGCTGATCCCGAACGAGCGCGGGCTCGAGAACGCGCTCGAGCTCCGCGACCGGTTCGACGAGGTGAACCTGTTCCTCTCCGCGTCCGAGACCCACAACCGGAAGAACGTGAACCGCTCCATCGAGGAGTCGCTCACGGGTCTCGAGCGCGTGATCGCACGCGCACGTGACGAGGGTCTGCGCTGCGAGGGCGTGATCTCGGTGGCCTTCGGCTGCCCGTACGAGGGCGAGGTGCCGCGCCAGCTCGTGCTCGAGATCGCACGGCGGCTGGTGGCCGCCGGCT
>Ga0307416_100002814_pt1 | contig 10115 bp, 10 predicted proteins | sample DK1Cmetagenome_2_FD_203821 | JGI IMG/M metagenome (GOLD analysis project Ga0307416, IMG submission 203821) | Maize rhizosphere microbial communities from greenhouse at UC Davis, California, United States - DK15-C-3 | ecosystem: Host-associated > Plants > Roots > Rhizosphere > Soil | place...
CTCGCCCGGCTGGCGATCGTGCCGATGGTCCTCGAAGCGCGCGGGCTGGACGTGACGCCGGCGACGATCGAGCGATTCACGGCCGCGGGCGACGTGCGATCGGCGCGGCTGCTCGAGCGAATATACGCCGACGAGATCGGCCATGTCGCGACCGGAGTTCGTTGGTTCGAATCATGTTGTGCAGTGCAGCGATTCGCGCCTGCCGAGCAGTGGCGGGCGCTGGTCGCGAGATACTTTCGGGGGCGTATTAAGCCTCCGTTCAACGACTCGGCGCGTTCCGCAGCCGGTCTGACCCAAGATTTCTACGCACTGGGTTGCCGTTAACGGTTGCCTTTTACACAAGGCTCGGGCGTCGTCGCGGGGTGGGCATCTCACAGACGGCATCAAAAAGGAGGCTCCACGGCTAGCGCCGCGGAACCGACGCATATGGTCGCCGAGGGTTTTGAATGCAGAGTGCCGAGACAATAAAGAACGGGCGATGGAGCGAACAGTTCCGTCAGTTGGTTCGGACCCGCGACCTCTTCGTTCATGACGGTTCCACCCTCCGCCGCGTCAAGGTGACTCCCAGCATCCAGATCGGTTTTGCGATCGCTGCCTTGGTGCTGCTGGCCTGGTCGCTGTTTTCCGCCATTCATCTCTTTTCCGCCGCCTCCGTCGACACGTCCGCCCGCCGCGCCGAAGTCGCCGCGATGGAGAGCCGGCTTGTCGCGATGCGCGCGACCGTCGCCGCGCAGGCCGCCGAGATCGATCAGCGCCAGGCATTTCTTCATGAGCTCGCCGACGCCCGCTACAAGACGACCGTCGCCGAGCTTCGTCGGCTGGGTCTGAAGCCGTCGCGGTTCAAGGCTTATACGGGCCAGGGCGGCCCGCTCGAAGCGCTGCTCGGCGACAAGGCCCCCGTCGTGCAGGATGGCGATCCGCAGTTTCGCGCGCTGTTCATGTCCTGGAAGAAGCTCGATCAGCTTGAGCAGGGCGTTATCTCGATCCCTTCGGCCAAGCCCGTCGCCGGCGCCAGCTTCACCAGCGGCTTCGGCGTCCGCTCCGATCCGTTCCGCGGCGGCGCGGCGATGCACGCCGGGATCGATCTGGCCGGTCCTGTAGGCACTCCGATCTACGCCACGGCCGACGGCGTCGTTGGTCGCGCCGAATGGGCCAATGGCTATGGCAACCTTGTCGAGCTGGAGCATGGCAAGGGCATCCAGACCCGCTACGGCCACCTTTCCAAAATCCTCGTCAAGCCGAACACCCGCGTGAAGCGCGGCGATCTGATCGCGCTGATGGGCTCGACCGGCCGCTCGACCGGCAGCCACCTCCATTATGAGGTCCGTATCGATGGTCGCGCGGTGAACCCGCTCCCGTTCCTACAGTCTTCGGATTATCTGCTCGCCGTGCAGCGCCGCGCCGAAGCCACCCAGATCGCCCTGGGCGGTCCCGACAACTGATCTTCTCGCCCTTAACCGAGTCGCGTACGGCCGCCGGTCATTGCCGGCGGCCCTTTCCATGCCTATCTGGTGGCGCATGACCGAAGCCGCGACGATCGACATTACTCCCGCCGCCGCCAGCCGCGTCGCGGCGATCGCGCGCAAGCAGGGTAAGCCCGCCATCCTCCGCCTCGCGGTGGATGGTGGCGGCTGCGCGGGCTTCCAATATTCGTTCGGCTTGGCCGAGGGGGTGGAAGGCGACGATACCATCGCAACGCGCGACGGGGTGACGCTGGTCGTGGACCCGGTCAGTCTTGATCTGGTGCGTGGCAGTTCGGTCGACTTCGTGCAATCGCTCGGCGGCGCGGCCTTCCGCGTCACCAATCCCAATGCGGCCTCGGGCTGCGGCTGCGGGTCGAGCTTCTCGATCTGACTCCGGCCCCGCGCGGGGTGACGGCGCGCTTGCCGCCAGCTAGGGTGCGGACCCATGAAGATCGCGACCTTCAACGTCAACGGCATCAACGCCCGCCTGCCGCGTCTCCTCGAGTGGCTTGATGAGGCCAAGCCCGACGTCGCCTGCCTCCAGGAGTTGAAGGCGGACGATTCCAAATTCCCCGAGGCCGCGATCCGCGATGCCGGCTATGGCGCGGTATGGCACGGGCAGAAAGGCTTTAACGGGGTCGCGATCCTCGCGCGCGGGCGCGATCCCGTCGAAATCCGGCGGGGTCTGCCCGACGATCCCGATCCCAGTCACAGCCGCTATATCGAGGCGGCAGTGGACGGCGTGATCATTGGATCGATCTATCTGCCCAATGGCAATCCCGTGCCGGGACCGAAATTCGATTACAAGCTCGCCTGGTTCGATCGGCTGATCGACCATGCCGTCGCCCTGTTCGCATCCGAGCAGCCGGTGGTGCTGGCCGGCGACTATAATGTGATTCCGACCGACGACCGGGACGACGTCTATTCGGCCCGCGCGATGGCGCAGGACGCGCTGATGCAACCCGAATCCAGGGCCGCTTTCCGCCGGCTGTGCCATCAAGGCTGGACTGACGCCATTCGCGTCCGCCATCCGGCAGGGCCGATCTATACCTTCTGGGATTATACGATGAACGCCTGGCCGCGTGATGCGGGGTTCCGCATCGATCATTTGATGCTCAGCCCGGCCGCCGCCGATCAGCTGTTGGACGCCGGCGTCGACAAGGAAGTGCGGGGCCGCGATAAGGCCAGCGATCATGCGCCGACATGGGTGCTGCTGCGCTGACCGTGACAGCCTACGCCGGGCCTTCGCTGTCGAGCGCATAGCCGGCGGAGCGGACGGTGCGGATGATGTCCGGCTGATTTTGGAGATTGATCGCCTTGCGCAGTCGGCGGATGTGGACGTCGACCGTGCGCGGCTCGATCTCGGAATCGCGTCCCCAGACTGAATCAAGCAGCCGTTCGCGCGAAAAGACGCGGCCGGGATGCTCGAGGAAATGCTTGAGCAGCCGGAATTCGGTGGGGCCGAGCGGCACCGGGACCCCGCTGCGTCGCACCTTGTGGCTCACCGTATCCATTTCGATGTCGGAATAGGCCAGCCGCTCCCCGGCCAGCGCCGGGCGGACGCGGCGGAGCACCGCGCCGACCCGCGCGACAAGCTCGCGAGGGGAAAAGGGCTTGATGACATAGTCGTCCGCGCCGGTTTCCAATCCGCGAACCCGATCCTCCTCCTCGCCGCGGGCGGTGAGCATGATGATCGGAACATTCGCGGTTTCCGATAGACGGCGCAGCCGGCGGCAGACTTCGAGCCCGGAAAGTCCCTCGATCATCCAGTCGAGCAAGACCAGGTCGGGTGGCGATTCCCGCGCGATCAGCAGTGCTTCCTCGCCATCGCCGGTATGCTGGACGGCGAACTCCTCGCGCTGGAAATGCCAAATCAGCAGTTCGGCCAGCGCGGCATCGTCTTCGACCAGCAGGAGACGGGCGCGAGCCATGGCTTATTCGCCCGCGCCCAGCAGCGGGTCCTCGCCGCGCGGCCGTTCGGCCATCTGGTGGCCGGTCGCCGCGAAATAGACCATCTCGGCGACGTTGGTGGCATGATCCCCGATGCGTTCGAGGTTTTTGGCGATGAACAGCAGATGAGTCGAGGCGGTGATGTTGTGCGGATTTTCGAGCATGTAGGTCAGAAGCGTGCGGAACAGGCTGTTGTAGAAATCATCGACGGCCTTGTCGCTTTCGCTCACCTTGACGGCGGCGTCGGCGTCGCGCGCGGCGAAGGCGTCGAGCACGTTGTGCACCATCTCGGAAACCAGCCGGCCCATCACGGGCAGAATCGAAAGCGGCTCGATATTCTTGGCTTCGGTCAGAATCGGCACGCGCTTGGCGATGTTCTTCGCATAATCCCCCATGCGCTCGATCACGCTCGCGATCTTCATCGCGGCGAGCACTTCGCGCAGATCGTCCGCCATCGGCGCGCGCAGCGCGATCAGGCGCACCACCTGGCGCTCGATCTCGGCCTCGATCGCGTCGATCTTCTTGTCATCCTCCACGATGCGCGCCGCCGCGTCGAGGTCGCGGCGGACGAGCGCATGAAGCGCGTCGGTGATCGCCGTTTCGGCGCGTCCGCCCATCTCCGACACAAGAGCGCGGAGCTGGCCGAGATCGTCGTCGAATGCTTTTACGGTATGTCCGGTGGTCGCCATGTATCCGGTCTCCTCAGCCCCAAAATGCTCAACCATAGCGGCCGGTGATGTAATCCTTGGTCCGCGCTTCGCGGGGATTGGTGAAAATCTCGGACGTGTCGCCATATTCGACGAGCGTGCCGAGGTGGAAAAAGGCGGTGCGCTGCGAAACGCGGGCGGCCTGCTGCATATTGTGGGTGACGATCACGATCGCATATCTTCCGCGCAGCTCGTGGATCAGCTCCTCGATCTTGGCGGTCGCGATCGGATCGAGCGCGGAGCAGGGCTCGTCCATCAGGATCACCTCGGGATCGACCGCGATCGCGCGCGCGATGCACAGGCGCTGCTGCTGACCGCCGGAAAGCGCGGTGCCGCTTTCGCCCAGCCGGTCCTTCACTTCTTCCCACAGGCCTGCGCGGCGCAGCGATTTCTCCACGATCTGGTCCATTTCCACCTTGCCGGAGGCGAGACCGTGGATGCGCGGCCCATAGGCGACATTCTCATAGATCGATTTGGGGAACGGATTGGGCTTCTGGAACACCATGCCGACCCGCGCGCGGAGCTGCACCACATCCATACCGGATGAATAGATGTCCTCGCCGTCGAGCGTGATCACGCCTTCCACCCGCGCGCTCGCGACGGTGTCGTTCATCCGGTTGAGCGTTCGCAGGAAAGTCGATTTGCCGCAGCCGGATGGTCCGATGAAGGCGGTGACATTGTCCATGCTGACGTCGATCGAGACGTTGTTGATCGCCTGTTTCGCCCCATAGAAGACGTTGACGTTCCGCGCGGTCATTTTCAGCGCGCCGGGCTTGTCATTCTGGCCCGTGGCGATGTCGTCGAGGATTGCTGTATCGGTCATGATCACCAGCGCTGTTCAAATTTGTTGCGGAGATAGATGGCGAGGCCGTTCATCGCGAGGAGGAAGACCAGGAGCACGATGATCGCCGCCGATGTCTTCTCGACAAAGCCGCGGCTGACCTCGTCGGACCAGAGGAAGATCTGAACGGGAAGCACGGTGGCCGGTTCGACAAGGCCGCCCGGCGGCGAGGAGATGAAGGCGCGCATGCCGATCATCAGCAACGGCGCGGTCTCGCCGAGCGCGCGCGCCATGCCGATGATCGTGCCGGTCAGGATGCCGGGCAGCGCGAGCGGAAGCACATGGTGGAAAACCACCTGGACCTGGCTCGCGCCCACGCCAAGCGCGGCATCGCGGATCGAGGGGGGCACCGATTTGATGGCGTTACGCCCGGCGATCACGATCACGGGCATTGTCATCAGCGCGAGCGTAAGCCCGCCCACGATCGGGGCCGAGCGCGGCAGATGCATGAAATTGAGGAACACCGCGAGTCCGAGAAGGCCGAAGATGATCGAGGGTACCGCCGCGAGGTTGTTGATCGAAACTTCGATCAGATCGGTCCAGCGGTTCCGCGGCGCATATTCCTCAAGATAGAGCGCGGAGAGCACGCCGATCGGAAAGGCGAGCGCCAGCGTCACGAGCATCGTCAGGAGCGATCCCTTGAGCGCGCCCCAGATGCCGACCAGGGTCGGATCGGTGGAATCGGCGTTGCGCAGAAAGGCGAAATTGAAGCCCGTCTTCACCGCGCCCGCCTGTTCGAGCTTCGCATGGGCGGCTTCGGACTCGGGATCGGCGTCGCCTTTGGCGGCGAGGTCGATCCCGGTCGCGGCGGGCACCCAGATGTCAGCGTTGCTGTTCAGGATCGATGGATCTTCGGCGATGCGATCGCGCACCGCCAGCCACGCCCCGTCCGAGAGATATTCGGCACCCGCCGCGCCAAAGGCAGCCTCGGCGGCGGCGGCGGTCGCGCCCTCGATGTCAGCGCCGGCGAGCGCCTGTTCGGCATCGAAGCCCTTGAGCGCGTTCTGATCGATGATCAGCGTCGATTTGGGAAAGTCGATCGGCAGCCTGATCTCGGTCTGGGTGAAGCCGCGCGCGCCATTGCCGATCATCGTGATCAGCAGGAAGGCGAGAAACAGCACCGACAGCAGCACCGCGCCGAGGCCAAGCAGGCGGAAGCGGCGCTCGGCGGCATAGCGCTTGCGAATGCGCTTCTGCATCGCATTGCTTTTCCATTCGGTCGGGCGCCGCGCGGGGGCGGACGCGAGCTCCGCGGCCGATCCGGGCATGACGAGGCTACTCATAGGCTTCCCGATATTTTTTCACGACGCCGAGCGCGACGATGTTGAGGAACAGCGTGACCAGGAACAGCACCAGACCGAGCGCGAAGGCGGCCAGCGTCTTGGCGCTGTCGAATTCCTGGTCGCCGGTCAGCAGCTGTACGATCTGGGTGGTGACGGTGGTGACGCTGGCGAAAGGATTGGCGGTGAGGTTCGCGGCGAGGCCGGCGGCCATCACCACGATCATCGTCTCGCCGATCGCGCGGCTGACCGCGAGCAGCACCCCACCGACCACGCCGGGAAGCGCCGCAGGCACGAGCACCTTGCGGATCGTCTCCGATGTGGTGGCGCCCATCGCCAGCGATCCGTCGCGCATCGACTGCGGCACTGCGGCGATCGAATCGTCGGCCATGGAGGATACGAAGGGGATGATCATGATCCCCATCACCGCCCCGGCGGCGAGCGCGGATTCGGATGAAGCACCGGCGATGCCGATGGCGGCGGCGAAGTCACGGATCGCCGGAGCGACGGTCAGCGCGGCGAAATAGCCGTAGACGACGGTCGGCACGCCCGCGAGGATCTCGAGGATTGGCTTCATCCAGGCCCTGACCGAGGCCTTGGCATATTGGGTGAGATAGATCGCGCTCATCAGCCCCAGCGGGATCGCGACGATCATGGCGATGATCGCGCCGATGAAGATGGTCCCCCAGAACAAGGGCACCGCGCCGAACGCGCCGGATGAGCCGACCTGATCGGCCCGGATCGCGGTCTGCGGGCTCCATGTAAGGCCGAACAGAAATTCTAGCGGCGAGACCTTGGAGAAGAAGCGAAGCGACTCGAACAGCAGCGATGCGACGATGCCGAGCGTGGTCAGGATCGCGATCAAGGACGCGATCAGCAATATCGCCATCACCACCCGTTCGACGCGGCTGCGCGCGCGGAAATCGGGCCGGACGCGGACGAATGCGTAAGCGCCGCCAGCGAAGGCCAGCAGCAGCGCCAGCGCGGCGCCCATGATCGCGTAGCGGCTTTGCGCGGCCAGATAATGCGGAAGCAGCGCGTCCGACGTGGGGTTGAAGGCCGCGTCGACGGATCCGTCCGCAAGACCTTTCACCTCGGACAATATCGCGCTTCGGTCCATCCCTTCCGGCGGCAGCGCCGATGCGGCGGGGCTGTCTAGCGTCGCTTGCATGACCAGGCCGGGCGCGACGCTGCCCCAGATCGCGACGAATAGCAGCGCCGGCAGGATCGCCCACAGCGCGACATACCAGCCATGGTAGTTCGGCCGCGAATGCGGGCGCGAGCCCGAATTCGTCGAGAAGGCGAGCGCGCGGGCGCGCGCGGCGAACCAGCCGACGAGGCCGAGCCCCAGGATCAGGAAGAAGAGCGCGAAAGTCGACATCTAGATGGCCTGGCTCACTGGACGCTCGCTGGATCGAGCAGGGTCAGCTTCTGCGCGATCTCGGCGTTCTTGGCGCGGACATCGTCGGGCGCGGCGATCAGTCCGCGGCGGGTGAGGTAGCCGCCCTTGTTCCAGGCGCTCGCATATTCGGCGACAAACTCCCTGAGGCCGGGGATCACCTTCAGATGCGCGCCCTTCACATAGATGTAGAGCGGCCGGGCACCGGGATATTCGTAGCTCGCGATCGCTTCATAGGTCGGGATCACGCCATTGAGCGCGATGCCGCGCACCTTGTCGGCATTCTCCTCGAGGAAGCTGTAGCCGAAAATCCCGACCGCATCCGGATTGGCGACGAGCTTCTGGACGATCAGATTGTCGTTCTCGCCGGATTCGACATAGGCGCCGTCCTCGCGGATCTTGGTGCATACCTCCTTGTGCTTGTCCTTGTCCGCCTTTTTAAGCGCGTCCATCGCCGGATCGGCGTCGCAGCCCTTCTCCATGATCAACTCGGAAAAGGCGTCGCGGGTGCCGCTGGTCGGGGGCGGCCCATAGACCTGGATCGCCGTCGCCGGCAGCGCGGGATTGATGTCCTTCCAGGTCTTGGCAGTCTGCGGCTTGCCATAGGGATTGGCCGCCAGGGCCCGATAGACTTCCTCGGGCGTCAGCTTGAGCGCGGGCCCGGCCTTGCTTTCGGCCAGCGCGATGCCGTCGATGCCGATCTGGATCTCTATGATGTCCTTCACGCCGTTCTTGACGCAATCCTCGAGTTCGGATTTCTTGATCCGGCGCGAGGCGTTTTCGATGTCGGGATGCTGCGCGCCGACGCCGGCGCAAAACAGCTTCATCCCGGCTCCCGTGCCCGTCGATTCGACGATCGGCGCCTTGAAGCCGGCATTCTTGCGCGGGAACTGCTCGGCTACGGCGGTCGTGAATGGATAGACAGTGGACGAGCCTACCGCGCGAATCTGGTCACGCGCCGATCCGCCGCCGCTGGAGCCGCCCGTCTCGCTCTGACACCCCGCCAGCATCAGCGCGAGCGCCGTTGCACCGAGAAAAGGATATGCCTTGGTCAAGTTGCCCTCCCGTCCGGCCCAAGCCGCGCGGTCACTGCTGGCTAGGCTCAATCGAAGCGATCTGTGTGACGGTTTCGTTACAGTTTGATGACAGTGGTTCCGCCGCCGGCAGCAGGACGCTCACCGTCGTTCCCCGGCCGACCTCGCTCGCGATGCTGAGTCGGCCACGATGCCGCTCGACGATGTGCTTGACGATCGCCAGCCCAAGGCCGGTGCCGCCCAAGGCACGGCTCCGGCCGGGATCGACGCGGTAGAAGCGCTCGGTCAAGCGGGGAATATGCTCCTCGGCTATGCCGTCGCCCTCGTCTGTCACGCTGAGCCGGGCCATCCCGCCCCGTGCGTTCTGGAGGGCGACATGAATCGCGGTGCCGGCGCGGCCATATTTGAGCGCGTTGCCGATCAGATTGTGGAGGAGCTGCGATAGCTGGACGCGATCACCCGCGATCGCCGGCGCGTCGGCGGCGGCGCGGACGATGATCGGGCGGTCCTGTTCGCGCATTCCTGCCCGGATCGTGCCGCATACCTCATCGATGAGCGGTGCCAGATCGAGCGCCGTCTGCGGAACCTGGAACTTGTCGGCCTCGATCCGCGAGAGCGAGATCAGATCGTCGACCAGCCGCCGCATGCGCCTGGCCTCGCCAAGCATGATGTCGAGGAAGCGTGAGCGGGTGGCCGCGTCCTCCGCCGCGTTCTGGTCCTGCAGGGTTTCGATGAAACCGAGCAGGGTTGACAGCGGCGTGCGCAGCTCATGGCTGGCGTTGGCGACGAAATCGACGCGCATGCGTTCGGCGACATAGGCGCTCGTGCTTTCGCGCAACTGGACGAGGCGCGCTCCGCCTGGAAGCTCGCGCACGCTCATATCCCAGCGCCGCTCGCGTTCCCCGAGTCCGCTCAGCACCACGGGCTCCGGATCGTTTCCGGAGCCTCGCGCGAGACGGTCGGCCGCGGCGGGGTGGCGGATGGCGAGGCGGACATCCTCACCCACGATGTGCGGCCCGAGCAGCGCCCGGGCCGGAGCGTTGGCACGCACTACGATATGACGCTCGACGAGCAGCAGCGGATCGCTGATCGCCTCCATGACGTCGCCGATGTCGGGAGCTGCAACGGGCGGCGCGGACGGGGGCAAGGGCGCCATGGTGCTGGGCGAGCCGGCGGTCGCGTACCAGGCGCCGACACAGGCGATAAGCGTGGTCATCAGCGCCGCCGCCATCGGCGCCTCAAGCGCCAGGGACAGGCCGCCGGCGATGAGGCCAACGGTGGTCGCGGCCACGGCGCGAACAAGATCTGGGATCGCCATCGTGCTGCTTTAGCCCTCCCTTCACTTGCCCGCCACCGCTCGGCGAACGCGGACTTTACCAATATGAAAGATGACAGATGCAAGAGGGTGCAATGACTGATCCGGAAAACAGCCCGCCGGCCA
>Ga0307416_100002815_pt1 | contig 10112 bp, 7 predicted proteins | sample DK1Cmetagenome_2_FD_203821 | JGI IMG/M metagenome (GOLD analysis project Ga0307416, IMG submission 203821) | Maize rhizosphere microbial communities from greenhouse at UC Davis, California, United States - DK15-C-3 | ecosystem: Host-associated > Plants > Roots > Rhizosphere > Soil | place: USA...
CAGGCTCTGCGGGCCGCGATCCGTGATGCCGAGGGCGAGATCCGTTCGACGCAGATGGCCATGAACGATGTGGCCGTTCATAAGGGCGGGGTGGCGCGGGTGATCCGGGTCAACGTGTTCATTCAGGGCGAGAATGTCGGTCCCTACAGCGCCGATGGAATCATCGTTGCCACGCCCACCGGATCTACAGCATATAGCCTGAGCGCGGGTGGGCCGATCGTGGTGCCCGGCGTCGAAGCCATCATCGTCACGCCCATCGCGGCCCACACACTCGCCGTCCGTCCCCTCGTGGTTCCTGCCACCTTCCGGATCGTGATCGAGCCGATCGCTGGATGGTCGGACGACCTCCTCGTCTCATTCGACGGCCAGACCGGAACCACGCTCGCGCCGGGCGAGTCCGTAGATGTGTGTCGCGCCGATCATCGTGTCTGCCTGATTCGGCTGGGCGGGGACGGGTTCTTCGGCCGAATGCGGCAGAAGCTCCACTGGGGCGACCTGTCCGGGCGGCAGCAAGGTCCCTGATTTGCTTACCGAGCTCCGCGTCCGCGATCTCGCCACCATAGCCGACGTCACCCTTCAGCTCGGCCCGGGCCTCAACGTCCTTACCGGCGAGACCGGGGCGGGGAAGTCGATGTTGATCGACGCGCTCTCGCTGCTGCTGGGCGAGCGGGCGGCGGGCGGCAGCGTGCGTCCGGGAGCCGGAAAGCTGGTCGTTGAGGGTGCATTCGAAGGAATCGATCCTTTGACGCGCCGACGGATCGAGGAGCTCGGGCTCGACGTTGAGGAAGGCCGAATCGTGGTGCGTCGGGAAGTATCGGCCGAAGGACGGTCCCGCGCCTGGGCAAACGGAAGTCCTACCACAGCGGCAGTGCTCAGCCAGCTTGGCGCGCTCCTGGTGGATCTCCACGGTCAGCACGAAACGCAATCGCTGCTGCAGGCAGAAGCGCAACGTCAAATTCTGGATGCATTCGCGCATGCAGAGCCCGAAGCCGGCGCCGTGGCCGAGGCGCACGCAAGTCTGGCTGCACTTCGAAGCCAGGAATCCCATCTGACAGTCCGGCGGGACGAGGTTCGTCGGCGGGCCGACTACCTGCGGCATGTCGTCGGTGAAATCGATGCTGCCAGGATCAAGGCTGGAGAGGACGAGGAGCTCCAGGTGGAAGCACGCAAGCTGAGCCAGGCCGGCGCATTGGTCGAGCACGCGCAACGGATCGTCGACGCACTCGAAGGCGAAGCGGGAAACGCGCTGGGTGCGCTCGGAGTGGCCGATCGCGCGCTCACAAGCCTCGAAAAAGTTGACCCGGAGGTGGCCACCTGGCGTGAGCTACTCGACGCGGGGTACGCCAACCTCACGGAGCTCGCCCGGCTCGCGGGAGAATATGCCGGCTCGGTTCAGGAGGATCCTGAGCGCCTCACCTTCATCGAGCGCCGGCGCGACCTGCTGTTTCGGCTCGTTGGCAAATACGGTCCCAGCCTGGAGCAAGTGCTCACCACCCGCGACGAAGCCGCTGCTGAGCTGGATCTCCTGGATACCGCCGACACCGACCTGCGCGCGCTTGGTGCCCGCCGTGTCGCTGCGGAGGGCGCGCTGCGTACCGCGGCCGATGCACTCACGATCAAGCGGCGGGAAGCGAGTGAGCGACTGGCGCGTGGAGTCAATCGCCTCCTGCCACACCTTGGCATACCTGGAGGTAAGCTCACAGTTCACCTCACACCCTTGGCGGAGCCGGGGCCGCACGGGCAGGAGACTGTGCAGCTGAACGTCCAGCTCAACGTGGGGCTCGAGGCCAAACCGCTGGCCAAGGTGGCTTCGGGCGGTGAACTGTCGCGGCTCATGCTGGCGCTCAAGGTCGTGCTCATAAAACACGACGCCATCGCGACGTTGGTTTTCGATGAGGTGGATCAGGGGATCGGTGGAGAGACCGGGGCCCAGGTCGGATCAGCGCTCGCCGAAGTCGCCGAGCGGCATCAGGTACTGGTTATTACCCACTTGCCCCAGATTGCGGCTCGCGCCGATGGGCATCTCGTGGTCTCCAAGCGGGCCAGGAGCGGTATTGCCACCAGCGACGTGCAGGTGCTGTTTGGGGAAGACCGTATCCAGGAGATCGCACGGATGCTGGGCGATGCCGAGGGAGATGCGGCACGGCGGCACGCTCAGGCGTTGCTCGGGAAGGAGCGCGTTGTGCGGCGGTAGCCGCTACCAGAGGCCGAAGTACACCCGGAAGCTGCCCCGGACGCGGTGCGCATTCGGTACCGTGCCGCTGCCCGATCTGATGACCCGCTCGTAGCTCATGCCGGCATCGACCGGCAACCCGGTTCCCGCCGCCTGGAGACGTCCCGGGTTGGAGTAGGTCACACCGGCCGAGAACATCGTCGCGTTCGCCGCCGGCTCAGCCACGATGGATGGGTCGATGCCTGGCAATGCATCGGCGGGAGAGCGATACGACACCTGATCGGCTTTTCGCGACCAGTGCTGCAATCCCACCTGGAGAGCGAAGGTGCGGGCGAGCCGGATGAATGGCTGAACGTTGATCGCGATGATGTCGCCCGGGTCTCTCCGGACGAACGCCAGACGCTCGGGTCCCACGAACGTTCCCGGCGCGGCAAGGCGCAGCTGTACATCCGAGGAGAGCTGGCGGACGTAACTGCCGCCCAGGCGGGCCCCGAGGCTTCCGCTGCCCACATCGGTGATGAGATCCACCTGAATGTCTGCCTGTCCCTCTCCAGTGCCCAGATCGAGCGGCCGGTCGCTGCGCTCCCGCACGCCGGTTGGCAGGCGAACCATTCCGGAGATTGCTGTCCGAAACCCTCCTCGCCGCGACCCCCGGTCCCATCGGTCCACCAGGGTGAGAGCCGCCCCAACCTCCGCATCGCCGCGGAATGACACTGGAGCGTCGTCGGTCCTGAGCGCGAGTGAGCTCGTGAGCAGCTGGCGTAAGCCATCGGGGCCAAGCGGTGACCCCGCGAGCTGGGGCGCAGCATCGAAGCCCGGGACGCCCAGGTTGGAGGCAAGAGTCGCCTGGAGCGAGGCGATGCGCCCCAGCACAGCCGCCCCCGTGGTGCTGGCATTGGTAGGCACAACGGGAGATGCAGTGATCGGGTCGGCGAGCAGTCCGAAAAGATCTGCGCGCAGCGCCGTCGCGTCTGCGAGGGTGGCCTCCGCGAGCGCTCTGGCGCTCGGGTCGGCGTTGTAGTCGCCCGCGGCGAGCTTGCCCGCGAGCGTTGCAATGGCCGCGTCGAAGTTCTCGAAGAAGGGTTGCTGCCCTGCCTGGCCGGGGTTGAGCCCGGCGTCCGCACCGGTGGAGTTCAGGGCTGTGGCCGTTTGGACGCGGGAACGCACCAGCGGAATGCGGCCGAAAATGGTGATGCGGCTCGTGAGGCCGATGCCAAGACCGAGGAACCCGGTTCCGACATCCGCCAGCGCATCGGTTGTCAGTGCACCTAGATTGAGCCGGTAGCCAGGGCTGCTGATAATCCGGGCAATGCGCTGATCCGCGTCCGCGAGCAAGGGGATACGGTCGCTGCCGAGCGCAGGGCTGCTCAGCGTGGTCCCGTACCCTTCACGCTCGCCATTGCGGAACTGGCGATCGAACGTGGCCAGCGATCCTTCGAGCTCGACTCGTAGCGTTCCGCCGGGTACCCCCACGGGTGCAAGCTGCGCTTCTGCACGCACAGGCATAATCAGACCGGCGACGACTCCGAGGCGCCATACGCAATGCCCCACATTCCCTCCCAAGAGAAGCGATCTGCTGTCGGTCGTCTATCGCCGGCGAGGCTCGCAACTTCGCTGTTTACGACGAGCTTTGCTACCCGGCCGACGGTGGCCGCATCGGCACCGGGTCGCGTCAATCTTCTCGGTGAGCACACCGATTATAACGGCGGCCCGGTTCTGCCGGTGGCGATCGAGCGGCGCACCGGCATCGCCGCACGAGCGGCAAGTGGTTGGTCCTTTGTTTCTGCTACCGAGGGGGGAGTGCACCAGCTGGAGATCGACGCACCGATGCGACGGACCTGGACCGACTACCTCGTAGGCGTCGTCCGGGAGCTGCGTGCGCTTCGCGCGGCACCGCCGGGAGCCGAGGTGGCAGTCGCCACCAATCTTCCGATCGGTGCAGGACTCTCTTCGTCCGCCGCGCTCACCGTGGCAGCGGCAAAGGCGCTGAGCCTGCTCGCCGGAAAGCGTCTCTCGGCAGCGGCGCTCGCCGAGGTCGCATTTCGTGCCGAGTATCATCAAGTGGGCGTTCGATGCGGGCGAATGGACCAGACGATTGCGGCGCACGGCCAGCGAGGCTCCGCCCTCTTGTTCGAGACTGCTGCGGGCACCCTGCAACCGGTTCCGCTACCAGGCCGACTCTGGATTCTGGAGACTGGAGTATCGCACCGCCTAACCGGTGGTGCGCTCAACGACCGCCGCCGAGAATGTGAAGAAGCACTGGCCTTCTGCCGCGAGTGGAGGCCGGGACTCGCTTACCTGTCCCAGCTCACACCGGACGATCTGCCCGAGGTGGAGCGCCGCCTGGCTCCGCCGCTGGTTCCCCGGGTGCGGCATGTAGTGACCGAGACGGCTCGCACCCGAAAGGCAGCGCAGGTGCTCGCCGCGGGAGACCTCGTAACTCTGGGGCAGCTGCTGGTGCAGGGGCACGAGTCGCTGCGCGTGGATTACGAGTCCACCATTCCCGAAGCCGATCTGATCGTGGCCTCGGCCAGGGAGCACGGGGCGTACGGCGCTCGGCTGACCGGCGCGGGCTGGGGCGGGGCAGTGGTGCTGCTCGCCCCACCTGAGCGGGAAGCGAGAACGGTGGCGGAAGTCGGCAGTGACTTCCAGAAGCGGTATGGACGAATGCCGGCCACCTGGAGCACGCGAGCGTCTCGCGGCGTGCGGCGCGAGACGCTGCCCGGTTAACGGGCGGGTCGCATCGAGTGACGCCAGAAACCCGCGACACGTGTCAGACTTGCCGGGGCTCTCACCGCGCCTTAACCTAGGGCAGTGCTTTGGACGCAGGCCTCGCAGGCTCACTGGGAGAGAAGACAATTCACCCCTCACAACTTTGTATGCTCTCGATAGGCCAGCTTGGTCTAGCAGCCATCGTACTGACGGGTGTAACCGCCTGCAGTGACGATTCCCTGTCCCGTCGGCCAACCGAGGTAGCCGCTCCAGCGCCTGGGGATTCGCCGCCGCCCGACTCAGGGGCGCCCAACTCGACTCGACTGGGCCCGGATGCGGGCATGAATGCGACACTCACCGCACCCCAGCAGCTCCTGGCGAGTCCACTCAGCGTCTCACAAGTGCGTCTCTCGTGGAAAGATGCATCCTCGTCCGAATCAGGCTTCGACATTTTCAGATCGACGTCGGGCAGCGTGGGGCCATATTCTCTGGTGAGCACGGTAGGATCGAACATCAAGACGTTCACGAACGGCTCGCTGAGCGGCGGCCGGATCTACTGTTATCGCGTCCGTGCGAAGGCAGGTGGTGGAGCGGCTACCTCTCCGTATTCGGCTGAGGTCTGTACCAGGACCATGGCCGGAACTACGCCCATCGTGAGAGTCGTCACCTTTGGAGACTCGAATACCGACTGGGGCATCGATGGGACAAATCCCGAGATCGTCTCCAGGTCATATCTCTCTCTGGGCCCGTACCTGAGTGCCATGACCCCACACGGCTCCGATCAACTTGCTGCCAAGATCGAAACCAAGTGGAGGGCTGTTCGTTCGAACGCCATTCGTGCCGTCAATCATGGGATCAGCAGCACGACCACCGGCGGAGGGGGCTTCGGTGGACCCAACCGGCATTCCGGCGGAGCTCCGCACGCGCGAACGCTGGTCGGGGGCCTCACTCGCTTCGAGGGCGAGGTGCTCGGGCTCAAATGGCCGTGGTCCGGTGGGGAACCGGTAACGACGAAGTACACCAACGGTGCGATCAGACGAGTCCAGGCGTTCACTCCGGCCGCCACTGACTTCGCGTACGTGTCCATGGGCACCAACGATCCGACTTGGAACATCAGTACGACCCAGACGCTCACAAACCTGCGTTGGATGATCGAGCGTTGGCGGGCCGCCGGCCGGCGGGCCGACCATTTCCTGTTGACGACACTGGCACCACGCACGGATTCGCGGGGGGGCAGCTTTTCCGCGCTCAACGACGGGATCCGGACTCTGGCTGCGTCGCAAGGAGTCGTTCTGATCGATCTCGCAAACTACACCTCGGCGGACAACGGACTTACCTGGAGGTCGAGCAGCTTACACGTGGGGGACGGCGTGCACTATAGCGAGCCCGTACGAGATTGGATCGCCACTCAGATCGTAGCGGAAATGCGCGAGCGAGTGCCATAGCTGCCACTCGTCTCCCGGTGCGCGATGTCTCCGCCGATCAGAACTGGAAGTACAGGAATGGCGAGTTGACTGCTCCGTAGATTCGCACCAGTGACAGAAGCAGCAAGGCTGCCAGAGCCACAGCGGCCGCGGGCTTCCACTGGTGCTTCAGCTCGAAGGGATTGGGTGCCAGGTGCGCGATGGCGCCCGCCAGCAGCAGCATCACCATCAGCGCGGCGGTTCCGACGGGCATCAGGCCGGGCTCGAGGGCGAACATGGTGCCGAGAAGCGTCGTCGCATCCTGGAAGGTCAGTGCGCGAAAGAACACCCACCCGATAATCACCAGCACGAACATCCCGGCCCGTTGCAGCATTCTTGGCAGCCTGTCCCACACGTGGCCGAAACGCCGATAGAGGCTGAGCAGGATTCCGTGATACGCGCCCCACACCACAAAGGTCCACGCCGCGCCGTGCCACAGCCCGCCGAGCAACATGGTGATCATCAAGTTCCGGTATGTCAGCCAACCGGACCCTTTGCTGCCGCCCAGAGGGATGTAGAGGTAATCCCGAAGAACTCGTGACAGCGAGATGTGCCATCGCCGCCAGAAGTCAGATGGGTTCAGAGCCTTGTAAGGCGAATTGAAGTTCTGGGGGATGTGCATGCCGAACATGAAACCCAGCCCCACGGCCATATTGCTATAACCCGCGAAATCGAAGTACAGCTGGTAGGTGTAGCCCAGCATGCAGAGCCAGGCGGAGGCTGTGGAAAGCGACGCCACGTCGGCGAGCGGGGGGTCGATAACGGAGGCGATTGTATCCGCCACCAGGACCTTCTGCGCCATTCCGATGATGAAGAAGGACCAGCCCACGTCCAGGTATCGCCCCCGGTCCGCTCGGTCGATCCCCTCCAGGTCTTCCTGCAGCTCTCGAAAACGAACGATCGGTCCCGCCACCAGCTGGGAGAACAATGACACGTAGCAGGAAAATTCCCAGAAATTTCTGGTCGGCTGAATCGTTCCTCGGTAGGCGTCCACGATGTACGTGATGGTGTGGAACGTGTAAAACGAGATGCCGATGGGAAGCAGGATATCGAGCGGCGCGAGCGGCGGGCGTCCGATCAGCCCGCCGACCCAGTTCCAGCTCTCGATGGCGAAATCTGCGTACTTGAACCAGGCCAGCAGCGCGAGATCAGCCACGATCGGGACGACGAGGAGTGCCCGCCGCTCGCGCCGGCCCTTCCACCGAAGAAATCCACGGCCGGCCAGGTAGCTGACCACGGTGGAGAAGAGCATCAACAGGCAAAACTTCGGATTCCAGTAGCCATAGAAGACGTACCCGGTGATGGTAAGCCAGACCCATCGAGAGTTCTTGCCACGAAGAGTCCAGAACACCAGGTAGGTGATCGGAAGGAAGGCAAACAGGAAAACAGCGCTGTTGAAGAGCATGGGAGGGTTTCAGCGCCTGAGCGAATCAGCAAGAACACGGGCGATGCGGTTCACCCCCTCGGGTGACCAATGGTTGTCTTCCCGATAGAATGGAAGCTCTCGACTGCCAAGGTCCTCCACTGCCGTCCGCCGGAAGATGTCGAGACCGTTGATCGTTCTGATTCCCCGCTGGTTCAGCTCCGCGTGGAGGCGAGAGAAGTCCTGCACGGCGCGGAGAACCTCGGCCCGCTCTTCCTCTTCCTGCACGAGCCATGGTCCGTAGAGTGTGAAGCGAGTGGGCAGAAGCAGCACATAAGCCTGGATGCCACGCGCACTGAGTTCTCGGGTCCAGTCCTCGATGTACTCGGACGTGGCGAGTATTTGTTGCGGGGTTTGGGGAATCCGCGATGGATATGTCTCTGAATCCCGGAACAGCATCGAGTGGCCGTCTGGAAGCTCGTACGCCACAACTTGCTGCTCGTAGACATTCGTGAGCAGCTTATCGTTCGACAGGCGCCGAAAGAGCCGACGGGTGGCGTTGCTCAGCGGAGAGGCATCCCACCAGCCTCTTACGATCCAGCGGACGTACCGAAGGTCCTGTTCCAGGTCACTGCGTTGGCCGAGCCGATCCTTCGGGCGTCGGCGGTGCTGTTCCAGGTGCACCAGCACTGCTTTGGTGGGAACCCCCAACCGAGCCAGCAGCCAGTCCAGGTCGGAGAGCATCATCGGCGTGAGATGTGACCTGCCGCCGTTGTATGCGAGGAGTCCCGAGGCACGCGTGAAAGCCGCGGGCAGGGTTTCCTCATCCGAAAGATTGGCTCCGTACATGAAGGAGTCACCGCCGATGAACAGCACATCGGGAGCGGCGCCAGGCGGCATCTCCGGGTTCCGCCGGTACCCCAGGTTGTCCGTGGAGAATCGTAGGGGAGGTCGTAGCTCGGTTGGCGGCAGATTCGCTCGGACGGCGTTCTCGCCGGGGCTGCCCGCGGGAACCACGATAGAAAGATTGGCTCGAAAGGGCGAGTGCCTGCCGGTAAAGCGCTGGGCAGCCATGATGGCAGAGACGCCGAGTCGTTCGACCGGCAGGAAGCGTAAGCCCACATCCACGATCAGCCAGCCCGCCAGCACAGCCACCGCAAGACGGCTGAGGCGCCAGGGTCTTGCCCGGTCTAACGCGCCCGCCTTGTGACGGAGCCCGTCCCATACGAATTCGGTCATGCATCCTTGCCGATCACATGCCAGTGAGTCGCCGCCAGCCGCTTATCGGGCTGACACGAGTACGATCTGCGTTGGTGTTTTCGTGACGTTCTGCCACCGGCGGAGCGCTCCACGGGGGATGGTGACTGCGTCGCCTTCCCCCAGCACATGCTCCAGCTCGTGGATCGTCAACACTACCGAACCGCTGAGCACGAACGCGAATTCTTCCAGCGGAGCAGCGGTTGGACTCTTGCCGCTGGTGCCACCCGGCTTCAGAGTGATGAGTATCGGTTGGATCCGGCTGAATTCCACTCCGGCGAGGGACTCCAGTCGCGCATTGGACCAACCGCTATACAGAGCTTGCCGGTTGCTGGGACGGATCACCCTCGCGGGGCTTTGCTCGACCGTGTCGAAGAACTCGCCCAGCGTAACACCCAGAGCCGCCGCAATGCGTTCCATTGAGCTGATGGATGGAGATGCCTGTTCATTCTCGACCTGGGACAGGAAACTGGCCGAGAAGCCGGCCTGCTCTGCCACCGCACGGAGGGTAAGACCGCGCCCCTCGCGCAACCGCCGTACCGCCGCGCCGATTTGGGTCTCCTTCATGCTCAACATTGTACAGTGCGACTGTACAAAGATGAAGTGCACCTGAAGTGTACGAATGGCTGCGGTGTAGGCGCGGCGCTTGGGTTAGTGCAGGTGAGTGGGCGTTTCCTGAAGTATATTTCCTGATAGCACCAAGCCCGGGTGGCGAAATCGGTAGACGCAAGGGACTTAAAATCCCTTGGGAGTAATCCCGTGCGGGTTCGAGTCCCGCCCCGGGCACTTTGCCATGCAACAACTCAGACACCACTCTCCGGACGCGTGTCGTGGCTCTACACCACGATTGTGCTTCGATTATGTCCCCAACTGTTTCCACGTGGGAACAGTTACCCCGAAAACGGCCGCAGGAGGCTTGTATGCGAGCTTTTCTCTGGGGAACGGTCCTGCTCATATGGGCCGCGATCCTGATCAGTCAATTCTGAACTAAGCTCGGCGGGTGGCGGGGTGTTCGCGCCACCTACTGCGGAGAGATCGACCAGGTGATCTCTTCACCTCGGCTGACGCCGAAGGGCTCGCTCACTACCGTCTGCCCTGATTGCCGCACCGGCCGGGCCTCGAACCGGATCGACATCGCTCCCGC
>Ga0307416_100002816_pt1 | contig 10112 bp, 10 predicted proteins | sample DK1Cmetagenome_2_FD_203821 | JGI IMG/M metagenome (GOLD analysis project Ga0307416, IMG submission 203821) | Maize rhizosphere microbial communities from greenhouse at UC Davis, California, United States - DK15-C-3 | ecosystem: Host-associated > Plants > Roots > Rhizosphere > Soil | place...
ATGGTCGGGGTCAGCACCGCCGTCGCCGGGTTCGGGCTCGGCCTGGCCGTGCCCGTCAACGCCACCACCCGGCGGATCATCGCCGCCCTGATGCGCGACGGCCGCTTCCGGCGGGCCTTCATCGGCATCGCCGGCGGCCGCCGGCCCCTGCCCCCGCGGGTCGCCTCGGCCCTCGGCCGCGAGGCCGGGGTCGAGATCGTCCAGGTGGTCGAGGGCAGCCCGGCCGCCCGGGCCGGGCTGCGCAACGAGGACCTGATCATCGACGTCGACGGGGTCGCGGTGGCCGACGCCGGCGACCTCCAGCGGCTGATGGTCGGCGAGCGCATCGGCCGGCCCCTTCCCGTCCGGGCCTTCCGCGGCGGCGAGCTGCTGGAGCTGACCCTGGTCCCGGTGGAGCTGGGCCGCTAGGACCGCAATTCCTTGAGTCCGGCGCCTGGGTGCCGATCAGGTGTGCAGACCTGATCACCCTGCGTACCCCAGTTCAACGGGAGCTCCGGTGCGGACGACCCTGTGGCGGATCCACCTGGGCGGCGGCTGCCTGCTCGCCCTTGCCTACGTGTACCTGCCGCTGCCGGCGCTGCGGGTGGGGTCGCTGATCGCGCTCTGCCTGGCCACGATCGCGGCCACCCTGGCCTCGATCCGGCTCTGGAAGCCCTCCCGGAAGCTGCCGTTCCAGCTGTTCGCGGCCGGGGAGGCGGTCGGGTTCGTGGCCGGGTCGCTTGGCTCGTCGGCCGCGGTCACCCGGGCCGGGGGCAGCGTGGCCGCGGCCGCCCTGACCATGGTCGCCTACGTGATCGGCATCGTCGGCTACGCGGTGCTGATCCGGGCCCGCAGCCCCGGCCGGGACCGGTCCAGCCTGATCGACGCCACCGTGATCTCGACCGGGCTCGGGATGCTGGCCTGGGTGTTCCTGGCCTCGCCGTACTCGGTCGACGCCTCCCTGCCCCTGGTCGAGCGGGTCCTGTCGGTGCTCTACGTCGTCCTCGACGTGCTGGTGCTGGCCCTGGTCATCCGGCTGGCGGTCGGCGGCGGGGACCGCAGCCGGGCCTATCTGCTGATGACCACCGGCTGGCTGGTGCTGGTCGCCGCCGACGTGGGCCGGGCAGTCCTGGTCCTGCTCGGCACCTACGACCCCTCCAGCCCGGTCGAGGCCGGCTGGCTGGTCGCCTACGCCCTGTGGGGCGCGGCCGTGCTCGACCCCTCGGTGGCCACCCTCACCGACCCGGTCCCGGCGCCGCGCACCGGCCTGACCCGGGTCCGGCTGGCCTGCCTGGCCACGGCGTCCCTGATGGCCCCGGCCATCCTCGCCATCCAGGCCCTGCGCGACCAGCGCCTCGACATCCCGGTGATCGTGAGCGGCTGCGCCTTGCTGTTCCTGCTGGTGCTGGTCCGCATGGCCGACCTGGTCCGCGAGAACGAGGCCACCGTGCGCGAGCTGCGCGGCACCGAGGGGGTCCTGCGGGCCTCGCTCGGCGAGCGCGACGCCCTGGCCGCCCAGCTCGAGCACCAGGCCTTCCACGACAGCCTGACCGACCTGGCCAACCGGGCCCTGTTCAATGACCGGGTCCGCCACGCCCTGAGCAGGGCCCGCCGCGAGGGCGGCGGCCTGGCCGTGCTCTTCGTCGACCTGGACGACTTCAAGGTGGTCAACGACAGCCTCGGCCACGGCGCCGGCGACCGGCTGCTCCGCGAGGTCGCGGCCCGGCTGCGCAGCTGCCTGCGCGAGCACGACACCGTCGGCCGGCTCGGCGGCGACGAGTTCGCCATCCTGGCCGAGGACACCGACCTGGCCACCGCCCGCCGGCTCGCCGACCGGGTCATCGCCACCCTGGGCGCCCCCTCCCCCCTGATCGGCGGCCAGGTCACCATCCGGGCCAGCATCGGCATCGCCGTCGACGAGGACCAGGCCCTTGACGAGACCCAGCTGCTGCGCAACGCCGACATCGCCATGTACGCCGCCAAGAGCCGCGGCAAGGGCGCCTACGAGGTGTTCCAGGGCTCGATGCTGCGCTCGGTGCGCGACCGCCACGACGTGCAGGCGGCCCTGGAGGGGGCGATCGAGCGCCGCGAGCTGGTGGTCCACTACCAGCCGATCGTCGACCTCCACAACGGCCGCGTGGTCGGCGCCGAGGCCCTGGTCCGCTGGCCCCGCCCCGACCGCGGCCTGGTCCCCCGGCCGAGTTCATCCCCCTGGCCGAGGAGACCGGCCTGGTGGTCGAGCTCGACCGGTTCGTGCTGCGCCAGGCCTGCCGCCAGATGGCCGGCTGGACCGCCCAGGCCGGCCCACTGCTCCTCCACGTGAACCTCTCCGCCCACCACCTGCTCCGTAGCGACCTGGCCGGCAACGTCGCCGCCGCCCTGGGCGACTCGGGCCTGGCCCCCGAGTGCCTGGCCCTGGAGATCACCGAGAGCGTCCTGATGCACGACCTGGAGGTGGCCATCGTCCGGCTCCACGAGCTCAAGCGCCTCGGGGTCCACCTGGCCATCGACGACTTCGGCACCGGCTACTCCTCGCTCGCCTACCTGCGCCAGATGCCGATCGACGCCGTCAAGATCGACAAGGCGTTCGTGGACGGGGTCGCCGGGGGGCCCGAGGAGTCGGCCGTCGCCCGGGCCATCATCGCCCTGGCCGGCACCCTGCACCTCGACACCGTCGCCGAGGGCGTCGAGCACGCCGAGCAGGCGACCGCCCTGGCCGAGCTCGGCTGCCACCTCGCCCAGGGGTACCATTTCTCCCGCCCGATCCCAGCCGCCGACATGGGCCGCCTGGCCCTCGAACAGCCAGCGGCCGGGCAGCCCGTCGCCGGCCTCAGCCACCCGGCCTGAGCGGCCCGGCTGGGCAGCCCGCGGAGGCCCCTGCCGGTGGCGAGAGCCCCGGTCGGGAGGGTAGCCGACGAATCTGGAGGGTGCTGATGGGTTTCCACAGCCCCCCTTCCCAGTCCCCCCATTCCCGCAGCCCCGGTGCCCAGAGCCCTCTGGGAGCGCGGGAACGGCGGCGTCTGGCGCCGCTGGCGACCGCCCTCGCCCGGGCCCGGCGGGAGGCCGAGGGGACGCCGCGGCTGGAGCCCGTCGGCGGGGCCCTGCCCCGGGTGGCCAGGGCCGGGTTGCTGGCCGGGACGTTCAATCCGTTCACGCGGGCCCATGCGGCGCTGGCGGTGGCCGGGCGGCGGGCCGGCTGCGGCCTCGTCGTCCTGGCCATGGCCCCGGTCAGCCTGGCCAAGGAGGGGCTGGAGCGGGCCCACCCGGTGGACCGGCTGGACTGGGTCACGGCGTGGGCGCGGCGGCATCCCTGGGCGGCGGTGGCGGCGGCCAGCCACCCGCTGCTGGTGGACATGGCCGAGGCCCTCCGACGGGCCACCGGCGGCGAGGTCGCCCTGCTGCTCGGGGCCGACAAGGCGGCCCAGCTGGTGGAGCCCGGCTGGTACGACGACCCGGCCGCGGCCCTGGCCCGCCTGGACCGGGCGGCCACCCTGCTGGTCGCCGAGCGGGCCGGCCACCCGGTCCCCGGCCCCGGCCTGCGGGCCAGGCCCCTGCCCACCCCGGCCTGGGTGCCCGAGCGCTCGGCGACTCAGGCCCGGGAGGCCGCCGCCCGCGGCCTGCCCCTCGGCGAGCTGCTCCCGGCCGTGGTCGCCGCCGGGGTCGAGCGGACCGGCGCGTACGCCCCCGGCGACGGCTACCTGGGACGGATCCGCGCCCTGGAGACGCTGACCACCGCGGAGAGCTAGGCTTCGCCCCCGAAGCCCCTGACCGCCGGAGGTAGGCTCCCATGGCCGTCCGCGACGTGGAGTTCGTGATCATCGGGGGCGGGGTCGCCGCCGCCAAGGCGGCCGAGGGCCTCCGCGAGGCCGGGGGCGAAGGTGCGGCCGTGGTCCTGACCGCCGAGCCCGAGCTGCCGTACGAACGGCCGCCGCTGTCCAAGGAGTTTCTGCGCGGCGAGGCCGGACGCGAGAAGACCCGCACCCACGACGAGCGCTGGTACCGGGACCACGACGTCGAGGTCCTGCTGGCCACCAGGGCCAGCACCCTGGACCCGGCCACCCGCGCGGTCACCACCGAGGTCGGCGACCAGCTCCGCTACGCACGCGGCCTGGTCCTGGCCACCGGCGCCCAGCCGAACCGCCTGGGGCTGCCCGGCGAGGAGCTGGACGGCGTCTACTACCTGCGCACCGTCGACGACTCGGAGCGGCTGCGGGCGGCCATCTCGCGCGCCGAGAGCATGGTCGTCATCGGCGGCGGCTTCATCGGCGCCGAGGTGGCGGCCAGCGCCACCCAGATGGACACCCGGGTGACCCTGCTGGAGGTGGCCGACACCCTCTGGACCCGGGCCGTCGGCGCCGAGATGGGCCGCTTCTTCGAGGCCTTCCTGCGCGACCGGGGCGTGCACGTCCGCACCCGGACCAGCGCCGAGCGGATCGAGGGCGGCGGGCATGTCGAGGCCGTGGTTCTGCCCGACGGCAGCCGCCTGCACGCCGACGTGGTGGTCATCGGCGTCGGCGTCCACCCCGACACCGAGCTGGCCGAGCGGGCCGGCCTGCGCGTCGACGACGGCATCCTGGTCGACGAGCAGCTGCACGCGGCCGACGGCGTCTGGGCGGCCGGGGACGTGGCCAACGCCGACCACCCGCTGTTCGGGAGGATCCGGATCGAGCACTGGGCCGAGGCCCTCAACCAGGGGCTGCTCGCCGGGCGGAACCTGGCCGGGGCGGGCGACCGCTACCACCGGGTGCCGTACTTCTTCTCCCACCAGTTCGACCTGTCGCTGTCCTACCTCGGCCACGTCCGCGAGTGGGACGAGCTGGTCGTCCGGGGCAGCCAGGAGGTCGCCGACCCGAGGTTCGTCGCCTGGTACCTGCGCGACGGCACGCCCAGGGCGGCCCTGATCGTCAACGACTGGGACGCCGAGGACCCGGTGCGCGAGGTCATCCGCCGGGCCGAGCCGGTGGCTCCTGACCGGCTGGCCGACCAGGGCGTTGACCTGGGCGATCTGTAGGCCGGTCGATGTAGGCCCGACCCGGCTGCGGCCCAGTGCCGGGTCGGGCGCATAAAAGGGCCCCCGCGCCATCCGGGGGGGCCAAGACAGCGCGAGGGGCCGCAGAGGGCATAGTACGCCGTTTTCGCCCATCGTGTTGTGCCAGAAGGGGACGACGGCCCGGTTGCGAGCAAGATCGCCCCATCGTCGGACGCTTCCTTCCCGAGCCGTCGTAGCCCGTGCTACGTAGCCATGGCCTGCGCCCCCCTTGCCTTCCGTGGCATCGTGGACCCCATGGACCACACGACCCTGATCCGGCGGCCCCGGCTCCGCGGGCCCGTGCTGCTGGCCGCCTTCGATGGCTGGAACGATGCTGGTGAGGCCGCCACCACCGCCCTGGACGCGGTCGCGGAGGGGCTGGGGGCCGAGACCTTCGCCACCGTCGACCCCGAGGAGTTCTACGACTTCCAGGCCACGCGGCCGACGGTGCGGATGGTGGAGGGCCGCCGGCGGATCGAGTGGCCGGCGACCGAGCTGCGCGCCGCCCGCCTCCCCGCCGCCGACCACGACCTGATCGTGGTCAGGGGCCACGAGCCGAACCTGCGCTGGCGCACCTTCGCCGACGAGATCGTCGAGCTCGCGGCCAACCTGCGGGTCGAGATGGTGGTCACGGTCGGGGCCCTGCTGGCCGACGTGCCCCACACCCGGCCGGTCCAGGTGGTCAGCTCGGCCGGCGACCGCGACCTGGCCGAGCGGCTGGGGCTCAACCTGTCGCGCTACGAGGGGCCGACCGGCATCCTCGGGGTGCTGGGCGACGCCGCCGCCCGCGAGGGCATCCCGACCATCGGCCTGTGGGCCGCCCTCCCCCACTACCTCAACCTGGCCCCCAACCCCTGGGGGGCGATGGCCCTCATCCACGAGCTGGGGCGGCTGCTGCCCATGGCCGTCGACACCAGCGACCTGGCCGGCCAGACCGCGGCCTTCGACGCCGCCGTGGACGAGCTGGTCGACGACAACCCGGAGCTGGCCGGCTACATCGAGCGGCTGGAGGCCGACAGCGACGACCAGGACGAGGACGAGGTGGACGACGAGGAGGGCTCGCCCGGCCTGGCCGACGTCCCCCCGGAGGAGCTGGTGGCCGAGGTCGAGCGGTACCTCCGCGACCACCCCGGCGGCACTCGCGGGTAGGGCTGGGGGCCCGGGGGGCTCACGTGGCGGAGCGACAGCCCCCCGGGGGACAAAGACATCCGGCCCGCCGGGCCGAGGTCGCCGGCGGGCCGGTTCGCTGCGAGATCAGGTCACTCCGGGGGCATCGGCCGCACGTTGGCGGCCTGCAGGCCCTTCGGCCCCTGGGTGACGTCGAACTCCACCAGCTATCCCTCGTCGAGCGACCGGTACCCCTCCATCTGGATCGCGGAGAAGTGCACGAACACGTCCTCGCCGTCGGGACGGGCGATGAAGCCGTAGCCCTTGTCAGGGTTGAACCACTTGACGACACCGCTGGTCACGAACTCCTGTCCCTCCCTTCACCTTCGACAACCACTTCCGTTGCCGGGCCGGTACCTGACCCGGCGGGCAGGGACAGCTCAAACCGCTCTGCGACGGCAGCCTGCGCCCTTGCTCGGCCGGGATGCTAGCACCCGGTCAGTCATGTCAATAGTCTCAATCTTGTCTATCTCGTCGAAGGTCCTGACACATCCGCGCCGAACTCGGCAAACCACCGTCCCAGCAGGCACGATGGTGGCGCCGGTGCACCCGCGGCGCCCACCCGGCGCCCGTCAAGGAGGCAGCTCGCCCATGGAACCCGTTGTCCCGTCGAACGGCTGGGGGGTCACGCACCTGTTCTTCCGTGTCCATCCCGGCCGCGCCGCCGACCCGGCCCAGGCCGGCAAGGAGCTGGTGGCCGCCCTGGACGCCTTCGCGGCCGCCGGGCCGGGCCGCCAGGCCGACCACCAGGTGCTGTGCGCCTCGGTCCTCGGCCTCAAGGCCGACCTCGGCGTGATGGCCATCGGGCCCGACCTGGTCCGCCACCAGGCCCTGGCCACGGCCCTGCGGGCCGTCGGCCCGCTGGAGCCGGCGTACTCGTTCCTGTCGCTCACCGAGGTCTCGGAATACATGGAGACCGAGGACGACGTCCGGGCCCGCCTGGCCGCCCAGGGGGTCGAGGACCTCGAGAACCGGGTCGCCAAGGCGCTGGAGCGACTGGCCGGCCAGCGCGAGGACCGGCTGCACCCGAAGCTGCCCCGCAAGGCGGTGCTGGCCTTCTACCCGATGAGCAAGGCCCGCGACCCCGGCGCCAACTGGTACAGGCTGCCGTTCGACCAGCGCCGCGAGCTGATGCACGGCCACGGCAAGGTCGGGCGCCGCTACACCGGCCGAGTCCTGCAGCTGGTCACCGGCTCGACCGGCCTGGACGACTTCGAGTGGGGCGTGACCCTGCTGGCCGACGACCTCAGCGCGATCAAGGAGGTCGTCTACGACATGCGCTTCGACGAGGTGACCGCCTCCTACGGCCGCTTCGGCCCGTTCCTTGTCGGCCTCACCTGCGAGCCGGCCGAGCTCCCGGAGCGCCTGGGCCTGCGCTGACCGGGCCCCGGCCGGCGGCTAGTGGTGCCACTCGACCTGGCGCACGCCCTCCAGGCGGCCCAGGGCGTCCAGCAGCCGCTCCGAGCGGTACCGGGGCGGCAGCTTGACCAGCAGGACCACGTTGGTGGCGTCGTCGGTCTCGTGCCGCTCGAGGGCCCGCAGGTCCACCTTCTCGCGCCGCACCAGCTCGACGATCCGCTCGACGTCGAAGCCGGGATGGGTCTCCAGCAGGTACTCCTCGCGGGAGACCCCCCAGCGCTGCAGCACCGTGTCGGCCCGCCGCAGCCCGAACAGGGTGGCCACGACCAGCACGGCCCCGCCGACGCCGAGCACGTAGCTGCCGGCCCCGATCGCGACCCCGACCGAGGCCGTGGCCCAGATGCTGGCCGCCGTGGTCACCCCCTTGACGGTCAGCCCGTGGCGGACGATGGCCCCGCCGCCGAGGAACCCGATCCCGGTGACGACCTGGGCGGCGATCCGGCTGGGGTCGGTCCGGAGTCCGCCGCCGAACCCGTAGGCCGAGATCAGGGTGAACAGGCAGGCCCCGATGGTCAGGAGCATGTGGGTGCGCAGGCCGGCCGGCTGGTCGTTCAGCTCCCGCTCGGCCCCGATGGCCCCGCCGAGCACGGCCGCCAGCAGCAGGCGGACGAGCAGCTCTACGTCTTGGCTCATCGTCGCCCCCGGATCCAGGAGAACCAGCCCGATGCTACCGTGCCGCGTCCCGCCCGGACACCGCTCAATGCTGGTCCAGCGGGCACCAGCGGGTGGTCCGGCCGCCAACCCTCGAGGTGGCCAGCGGTGCGCCGTCGCGGGGGCAGACCCCGCGGCCGCGCGAGCGGGCGAAGGCGGTGCGGCCGGTGCCGCCGGCCTTGATGGCGCCGCGGACGGCCGCCCGGACGGCCCGCCGCAGCCGGGCCAGCTCCTCGTCGTCCAGGTCGACCCCGCGGCGGCGCGGGTCGATCCCGGCCCGCCACAGCGCCTCGTCGGCCAGCAGGTTGCCCACCCCGGCGAGGGCCTGCTGGTTGAGCAGGCGGGCCTTGACCGGGGCCCGGCTGCGCCCGACCAGGTCCCGGAACCGGGGCAATGACACCTGCATCGCGTCCGGGCCGAGCCGCCCCCGGGCCGGGTCGAGGGTGACCCGGCCGAGCCGCCGCGGGTCGTTCAGGAACACGGTCGTGCCGTCGGTGAAGGTCAGCGCGAACCGCTTGAACCGCAGCACCGGGTCGTCGTGGAACCACACGCTGCCGCTCATGCCCAGGTGCATCCCGAGGACCGGACCGTCGGTCTCCAGCAGCAGCTGCTTGCCGACCCGGTCGGCCCCAATGACCTTGTGGCCGACCAGCGCCTCGCGGATCGCCCCGGGCGGCCAGGGCCGGCACACGTAGCTGTCGGAGTCGTCGGCGTCGGCCACCACCCGTCCAAGGGCATGGCATTCCAGAGCCACACGGGCCCGCTCGGCCTCGGGGAGCTCAGGCATGCCCGGAGCATCCCATTGCCGCCCGGGTTGGGCATCTCGAAGGGCCGCCCGGCGTACGTCTGCGGGAGGGGTGATACGCACGATGGGTGATCTCGGCATCACCAGGCCAGTGATGCAATCGGGCAGCAAGGTTCATCAGCGCATCCGAAGCCTGCTCACAGGGGGAATCGTCTGCTCATGGGTCGTCGTGTCCTGTTGGCGCTCTTGTCGGCCGCGGTCCTGGTCGGCCTGGTGGCGCAGCCCGGCTCGGCGGTGAACGTGCCGCAGGCCGTGGTCGTCTCGAGCAATCCGGCGGACTGGACGCCGCACGTGCTCGACGGCAAGGTCGCCGCCATCGTCCAAGTCGGCAACAAGATCGTCGCCGGCGGCCAGTTCACCAAGGTGGCCAGCGCGGCCGCGCCGACCACGGCGATCGCCCGCAGCAACATCTTCGCCTTCGACGCCACCACCGGGGCGATCGACACCGCGTTCGCGCCGGTGCTCGACGCCCAGGTCGAGTCGCTGGCCGTGGCCCCCGACGGGCTGCACGTGTTCGCCGGCGGCAGCTTCACCAAGATCAACGGGGTCGCCCAGAAGAGCCTGGTCAAGCTGCGCCTCAGCGACGGCGCCCGGATCACCGCCTTCAAGGGCAAGACCAACGCCCGGGTCAAGGACATGGCCGTCAGCGGCGGCCGCCTGTACATCGGCGGCACCTTCAAGACCGTCAACGGCGTGACCCGCACCGCCCTGGCCGCCGTCGACCCGGTCACCGGGGCCCTGAGCAACGACGTCAACCTGGCCTTCACCGGTCCCCGCACCGGCACCGTCAACATCGACCACTTCGACATCAGCCCCGACGGCGCCCGGCTGATCGCCATCGGCAACTGGACGTACGTGGCCGGCCTGCAGCGCGACCAGATCGTCATCCTCAACCTGGCCTCCACCCCGGTCCGCGTCACCGACTGGGCAACCACCCGCTTCCAGCAGCAGTGCGCCGCGGTGTTCGACACCTAACATGCGCGACGTCGACGTCTCGTCCGACGGCAGCTACTTCGTGGTCGGGACCACCGGCGCCTACCGGGCCGGCAGCCTGTACGATGC
>Ga0307416_100002817_pt1 | contig 10112 bp, 13 predicted proteins | sample DK1Cmetagenome_2_FD_203821 | JGI IMG/M metagenome (GOLD analysis project Ga0307416, IMG submission 203821) | Maize rhizosphere microbial communities from greenhouse at UC Davis, California, United States - DK15-C-3 | ecosystem: Host-associated > Plants > Roots > Rhizosphere > Soil | place...
GGTGGAAGCCGGCCGGGCGGAACTTGATCCCGAAGGCCCGGCCCCGGCCCTCCAGCTCGCGGGTGAAGCGGCCGGTGAGCACGCCCATGATGCCCGACCGGTCCCGCTCGGCGACCAGGTGCACCGACGGGTGGGGCAGGGTGTGCTGGGTGTGGGGGTCGCGGCCGGTGAGGTCCCAGCGGACTGTCCAGTAGTGCTCGACCAGCTCGGCCAGCGCCGGCCCAGGCCGGCCGCGGGTGACCTCGAAGCTCCGCTGCCCGGCGCGCAGGCCGAGCACGCCCCTCGGCTCCTCCTCGACCGCTGCCATCAGCGTCGTTCTCCCCCGCTCGGGCGGCGGCCCCGGCGCCGTCGCGTTTGTACAAGCCTTCCCAGCCTCGTCTGGGCGACACTGGCCGCGGAGGTGATCGAGACGATGGCAGACACGACCAGCAGGGCGACCGGGACGTTCACGATCAAGGGCTGGGACGAGCAACCCTACGCCGAGGCCGAAGGGGCCCCGAAGCTCACCCACGCCCGCGTCGTCACCACCTACAGCGGCGAGCTCGACGGCGAGGGCACGGCCGGGCTGCTGATGGCCTACGACCAGGCCGACGCTGCCTACACCGGCTACGAACGGTTCACCGGGTCGCTGGGCGGCCGCTCGGGCAGCTTCGTGATCCGGCTCGACGGCGGGTTCGACAACGGCGTCGCCAGGACCTCCTGGACGGTGGTCGAGGGAACCGGCACCGGCGACCTGACCGGCCTGACGGGCGAAGGCGGCTACGCCGCCAACCAGGGCGACCCCGAGGTCGCCTACGAGCTGCGCTGGGCGCTCTAGGATGCTCCCATGCGCAAGGAGGACATCATCATGGGCGTCCAGGGCAGCGGCAAAGGCACCCAGGCCAAACTGCTCGCCGGCGGAGCGTGGCCGGCGGCGAGCTGGTGAGTGACGACCTGGTCGAGAAGGTGGTCCGGCGGCGGCTGGACGAGCACGACTGGAACTACGGCTTCATCGTCGACGGCTTCCCCCGCAACCAGCCCCAGGCCCGGTTCTTCCTGGAGAGCTACGACCCCGAGGTCGACGCCGACCAGCCGGCGGCCGAGGTCCAGGCCGGGATCCGCAAGCGCCTCGGCGTCTAGCGCGGGTGGCCCGGCTCCCGCAGCGGCGCCGCCACCAGGGGACCATCCGGCCCGGCGGGCCCGACTGGGCCTACCTGCCGGTCGAGGTGCCCGACGGGGTGGGCGAGCTGGCCGTCAGCTACCGCCACGACCGGCCCCCGACCCCGCCCGGGGTGCCGGGCAACGTCCTTGACATCGGCGTGTTCGACGAGCGGGGCGCCGGGCCGCAGGAGCCTCCCGCCGGGCCGGGGATGGCCGGGTTCCGCGGGTGGTCGGGCGGGGCCCGGGACCGGTTCGCGATCAGCCGGTCGGCCGCCACCCCCGGCTACCTGCCCGGCCCGATCGGGCCCGGGACCTGGCGGGTCGTGCTCGGCCCCTACACCGTCGCCCCCCAGGGCCTGCGCTGGGAGGTCGAGGTGACCCTCGGCGAGGGCCCGCCGGGGCCGGCCTTCGTCCCCGACCCGGCGCCCGAGCGGGCGGCCGGCCGGGGCCGCGGCTGGTACCGGGGGGACCTGCACACCCACACCGTCCACTCCGACGGCACCCGCACCCCGGCCGAGCTGGCCGCGGCGGCCCGGGCGGCCGGGCTGGACTTCGTCGCCTCCACCGAGCACAACACCGCCAGCGCGAACCTGGGCTGGGGACGCCACGCCGGCCCGGACCTGCTCGTGCTCGACGGCCAGGAGGTCACCACCCGCGACGGTCACTGGCTGGCCCTCGGCCTGGGGCCGGGGGCGGTGGTCGACTGGCGCCACCGGGCCGCCGACGGCGGGCTCGGCCGGGCCCTGGCCGGCCTGCACGACCGGGGCGGGCTGGCCGTCGCCGCCCACCCGTTCTGCCCGTTTCCCGGCTGCGGCTGGGCGTTCGGCTACCAGGGCCTGGACGCGGTCGAGGTCTGGAACGGCCCCTGGACGCCCGACGACGAGGCCGCCCTCGAGGCCTGGGACCGGATGCTGGCCGCCGGGGCCCTGGCCGGGCGGTTCCTGCCCGCGGTGGGCGGCAGCGACGCCCACGGCAGCGGCGACCGGGTCGGCCTGCCCCACACCGTCGTGCTGGCCGACGGGCTGGACCGGCGGTCGATCCTGGACGGCTTGGCCGGGGGGCGGTGCTGGCTGGCCGGGTCGGCGGCGGTCGGCCTGCGCCTGGAGGCGGCGGCCGCCGGCCGCTCGGCCGGGATCGGGGAGCGCCTGGCCGTGCCCGCCGGCCAGCGGGTCGCGGTCCGGCTGGAGGTGCGGGGCGCGGCCGGCTGCCTGGCCCGGCTGTGCCAGGCCGGCGGCCCGGTGCTGGAGGCCGGCCTTGGCGGCGGCGACACCGCAACGGTCGAGTGGACCACCGTCGCCGGCCCCGGGGCCTGGGTCCGGGCCGAGGTCCGCCACCCCCCGGCCGCCGGAGGGGCGCCCGGGGCCATGGTCGCGCTCACCAACCCGGTGCTGCTCGGGCCCGCCGGGACCTAGCGCCCGGCCTCCAGCTTGACCACCAGGTCGTCGATGAACGCCTCCCGGGCCTCGGGGGCGGCCCCGCCCAGGACCAGGCCGGCCAGGTAGGTGGTGACCGGGGCGGCCCGCCGCTCCGAGCTGTGGGCGGCCACCCGAGCCAGCTCCAGGATGGCCTCGACCTCGCCGGCGCCGACCGACGGCGGGTTCGGCCCGAGCAGGGAGCGGACCCGCTCCAGGAACTGCTCGAGCTCGTTCGGCTGGTCCATGGCGCATCCTCCGGTCGCGTGACGTCTCCCCGGTGCACCCTAGCGCGGGCCCGCGTCCCAGGCGGCCAGGTCGGCCGGGTCGTCGAGGTCGGCGAAGGAGCGGCCGTCGGGGTCGAGGCGGCGCCAGTCCGGCTCCTCCACCACCAGGGTGCGCAGGCCGGCCAGCAGGCCGAGCAGGGAGTGGCCGCCGGGCGGGCCGGCCAGACGGGACCGGGCGGCGGCCAGGGCCGGGGCCCGCCGGTAGACCGCGACCAGCGGCTCAAGCCGGGGGCCGCGGCGGCAGGCCACCGCGTCGGCCTCGCCGGCCAGGGCGACCAGGTGGGCCAGCAGCGGCACCCGCAGCCCCGGATGGTCGGCCGCCAGGACCAGCACGTGCTCGGCCTCAAGGGCGTCAAGGGCGGCGGCGAGGGCGGCGAGCGGCCCCAGCCCCGGGTCGGCCACGGCCGGGGCGTCCACCCGCCGGGCCGGGTGGCCCTCGGGGGCGACCAGCACCACCGGGTCGGCCACCTGGGCGGCGGCGGCCAGGACAAGGGCGGCCAGCTCGACCCCGCCGACGCGCAGGGTCGCCTTGTCACGGCCCATTCGCCGGCTGGCCCCGCCGGCGAGCACCGCGGCTGCCGCCATCTAGGCCCCCTTTTGCCCTCTGAGCAGCCGATATAGGCAGGCCAAGCCCTCGAGATAAGGCGGTTGCCCGATGCGGGCACCCTACCTCAGGGACGGATCATGGCGATGACAGCAACGACCCTCCGATCCAAGGAGCAGCCCATGTTCCCCACCGCCCACCCGGACGTCATGGGCCAGCTGGCCACCGAGCGGGCCGCCGGCCTCAGGGCCGCCGCCGCCCGCTTCCGCGGCGGCCGCCCCGTTCTGGCCAGGTGGCGCCCGGCCCGGTTCGTCGAGCCGGCCGGCGACCTGAGCCGGGTCGTCCCCGGCCCGGTCCCCACCGAGGCCCCCCACGTCCCCGTCCCCGCCTCCAAGTCGGGCCGGGCCGCCTGAGCCCTCCGGGCCGGTCGCCCGGGTATCATCCGGTTTGCGCACGCTCGCTCTCAGCCTGAAGGGAACCAAGCATGCCGGAGACCGGTGGCAGCGACGCCACAGCGGCCCCGCGGGTACCGCCCGAGATCAACACGAACGTGCCCCAGTCGGCCCGGGTGTACGACTACTGGCTCGGCGGCAAGGACCACTTCCCCGCCGACCGGGCGCTCGGGGATGCCATCGCCGCGGCGCTCCCGACGATCCGCACCCAGGTCCGGGCGCAGCGGGCGTTCCTGGGCCGGGCCGTGCGCTACCTGACCCGTGACGCCGGGGTCCGCCAGTTCCTGGACATCGGCACCGGCATCCCGAGCGCGGGCAACGTCCACGACGTGGCCCAGGAGATCGCCCCGGAGTCGCGGGTGCTGTACGTGGACAACGACCCGATCGTGCTGGCCCATGCCCGCGCGCTCATGTCCGGGACCCCGCAAGGGTCGGTGGCGTTCATCCACGCCGACCTGCGGGAGCCGGAGGCGATCCTTGGCGACCCGGCCGTCGCCGGGACCCTCGACCTGGCCGAGCCGGTCGGCCTGGTCCTCATCGGGGTCATGCACCATCTCCGCGACGACGACGACCCCCGCCGGATCGTCGCCACCCTGGTCGACGCGCTCGCCCCCGGCAGCTACCTGGTCCTGTCGCAGACGACCCCCGACTTCGACCCGGACGCGATGGGCGCCCTGGCCGCGGCCTCGGAGCAGGGCGGGATCCCGAACGTGCCCCGCAGCCTCGCCGACACCGAGCCGTTCTTCGCCGGCCTGGAGCTGGTCGAGCCCGGCCTGGTGCCGATGGCCACCTGGCACCCGGACCCCGGTGAGGGGCTGGACCCGCGCAGCGTCTACGCCTACGGCGGGGTCGCCCGCAAGCCCTAGACGGTGCCGGGGAGCGCTGGCCGGGTTGCTCCGTAGAATGTCGGGATGCGACTTCTGCTGCTGGTGCGACATGCGGTGACCGAGCACACCGGGGCGCGGCTGTCGGGGTGGATGCCTGGGCTGCACCTCTCGGAGGAGGGGCAGCGGCAGGCCAAGGGGCTGGCCGAGCGGCTGGGGCCGGTGCCGGTGGACGCGCTCTACGCCAGCCCGCTGGAGCGGTGCCAGGAGACGGCGGTGGCGGTGGCCGAGGCCAAGGGGATGGAGGTCCAGACCCTCGAGGACGTCGGCGAGGTCCGCTACGGGGCCTGGACGGGCCGGACGCTCAAGGAGCTGGGCAAGGAACCGCTCTGGAAGGTGGTCCAGGCGACCCCGTCGGCGGCCCGGTTCCCCGAGGGTGAGTCGCTGTTCGAGATGCAGGCCAGGGCGGTGCTGGCGGTCGAGCGGCTGCGCGAGGCCCATCCCAAGCAGACCGTGGCCGTGTGCAGCCACGCCGACGTCATCAAGGCGCTGGTCTGCCACTACCTGGGCATGCATCTGGACCTGTTCCAGCGGGTGGTGGTCAGCCCGGCCAGCGTGACCGCGATCGCCTTCGGGCCGGTGCCGTACCTGGTGCGGCTGAACGACACCGGGGGCAACGGCGACCTGGCCCCGGCCAGGCGGCCCCGGCGCCGGAAGCGAGGGGAGGCGGCCGGTGCCGAGCCGTGACCTCGACCCGGTGACCCGGCTGACCGCCGACGCGGTCGGCGAGCCCGGCCAGCGCACCTTCTACCTCCAGGCCGCCTCCGGGCCCGACCAGGTGACCCTGCTGGTGGAGAAGGAGCAGGTGCGGCGGCTGGCCGAGAGCCTCCAGACCTGGCTGCCCGAGCTGGCCGCCGACCGGCCCGAGGACCCGGGCGAGGCGGCCGCGGCCGAGGCCGGCCAGCTCGACCTGGCCCCGCCGCTGGAGCCCGACTTCCGGGTCGGGCAGCTGTCGCTCAGCTACGACGCCGAGCGGGACCGGGTGGTGATCGAGGCCACCGAGCTCCAGACGGCCGGGGACGAGGACGACGAGGACCTGCTCGAGCTGGCCGACCCGCTCACCGTTCGCCTGTTCGTGACCCGGGCCCAGCTCCGGGTGCTGGCCCGCCACGGCTCCCAGGTGGTGGCAAGGGGCCGCCCGGCCTGCCCGCTGTGCGGCAACCCGCTCGACCCCACCGGCCACATCTGCCCGGCCCAGAACGGCCACCGCCCAAGCGCGACGTGAGCACCGGCGCCCCCGACCCCGGCCAGCACGACCGTGCGGTGGTGTCGCAGGAGCGGGCCCGGGCGTTCCTGGCCGAGGGCGAGCTGGAGCTGCTGGGGCGGATCCCCTGGGCCTCCAACGCGACCGTGCTGGCCAAGGTGACCCACGAGGGCCTGGAGGGGCTGGCGGTCTACAAGCCGGCCCGGGGCGAGCGGCCCCTCTGGGACTTCCCCGACGGCACCCTGTACCGGCGCGAGGTCGCCGCCTACCTGGTCTCCGAGCAGCTCGGCTGGCGGCTGGTCCCGCCGACCCTGGCCCGCGACGGCCCCCTCGGGATCGGCTCGGTCCAGCTGTACGTCGACGCCGACCCCGAGGTCACCGCGTTCGAGCTGCTGGCCGACGACCACCCGGCCCTGCCCCGGATCGCCGCCTTCGACGTGGTCACCAACAACGCCGACCGCAAGGGCGGCCACTGCCTGGCCGGCCAGGACGGCCACGTCTGGGCGATCGACCACGGGCTCTGCTTCCACGTCCAGGCCAAGCTCCGCACCGTGCTCTGGGACCTGGCCGGGACCGAGCTGGAGGCGCCGGTCCTGGCCGACCTGGAGGCGCTGGCCGCCGCCGCGGCGGCCGACGGGCCGCTGGGGGCGAGCCTCGGCGAGCTGCTCGACCCGGCCGAGGTGGCCGCCATGGCCAGACGGGCCAGGACGCTCGTCAGGACGGGCCGCCTGCCCGCCCCCCGGGGCGGCCGGGCCTATCCGTGGCCGCTGGTCTGAGAAAATTCTTATGATGGCTCTCTGGCGCTGAGGGTACGATTCGGCCGCAAAATGGCTTGCCGGCCTTCGACATCTCTGCTTACCCCCGAGGCCGACAAGGTGGGAGGTGCGCCACGTAGGGGTTCCGTGCAACGCGGCAATGGCCCCCGGTCACGACGCCGCGCCGATTCCAGGGTCCTTGACCGCGGTGGGCGGCGGGCCACGACTCCGAACAGGAGGTACGACTCAAATGCATCGTTTGCGTACGGCCAGGCTGGCGGCCTTGCTCGTCGGGCTCGCCATGGTCGCCGCGGCCTGCGGCGGCGGCGGCGACGAGAACGAAAGCTCCGGAGGCGGCACCGCCCAGATCAAGGACGGCGGCACCCTGAACTACGCCGCCGACCAGGAGCCCACCGGCTTCAACAACAACACCTCCAAGGACAACGGGACCTCGGTCTACAACGTCGTGATCAACGTCTACCCCCAGCCGTTCCACGCCCAGCCCGACTTCACGGTCAAGATGGACGACGCACTCCTGGACTCGGCCGAGCAGACCAGCGATGACCCCCAGACGGTCGTCTACAAGATCAAGCAGGACGCCGCCTGGTCGGACGGCACTCCCCTCTCGGCCGACGACTTCATCTACAACTGGAAGCAGCAGAACGGCACCATCAAGGACAACGACGTCGCCACGACCACCGGCTACGACCAGATCAAGAGCATCGAGGGCTCCGACAACGGCAAGACGGTCACGGTCGTCTTCAAGACCCCCTTCGCCGACTGGAAGGGCCTGTTCACCGGCATCGTCCCGGCCCACTACATCCAGAAGCGCCCGGGAGGCTGGAACACCGGCCTGGACAAGGACCCGGACAAGATCCCGTCGGGCGGGCCGTTCATCGTCAAGGACTACACCCAGGGCCAGAGCCTGACCCTGGTCCGCAACGACAAGTACTGGGGGCCCAAGGCCCACCTCGACTCGATCGTGTTCCGGTTCCTGCCCGAGTCGACCACCCAGCCGGCCGCCCTCCAGAACAACGAGGTCGACCTGATCTACCCCCAGCCCCAACTCGACCAGGTGACGCAGGTCAAGGCCCTGCCCGACGTGTCCAGCGAGATCAACTTCGGGCTGTCGTTCGAGCACCTGGACTTCAACTTCAAGAACGAGCACCTGGGCGACTTGAAGGTCCGCCAGGCGATCGCCACCGGCATCAACGTCCAGGAGCTGGTCGACCGCACGGTCAAGCAGTTCAGCGACAAGGCCGAGCCGCTGGGCAACCGCATCTGGCTGACCGGCCAGCCCCAGTACCAGGACCACTTCGGCCAGTACGGCAAGGGCGACACCGCCGGGGCGACCAAGCTGCTGGAGGACGCCGGCTACACCAAGGGCGCCGACGGCATCTACGCCAAGGGCGGCAAGAAGCTCTCGGTCCGCTTCTCCACCACCGCCGGCAACAAGCTACGTGAGACCCAGGGCGAGCTGTTCCAGGCCCAGATGAAGGAGATCGGGGTCGAGATCAAGATCGCCAACGTCGACTCGACCAAGTTCTTCGGCGAGTGGCTGCCCAACGGCAACTACGACATCGCCGACTTCGCCTGGGTCGGCACCCCGTTCGCCATCTCCAGCAACCGCGACATCTACCGGACCGGCGGCGGCAGCAACTACGGCAAGTACGCCAACAAGAAGGTCGACGACCTGTTCACCCAGGCGAACTCCGAGACCGACGAGGCCAAGTCGGCCGAGCTCGGCAACCAGATCGACCAGCAGATCACCGCCGACATGGCCACCATCCCGCTGTACACCAAGCCGACCTTCATCGCCTACCGCAACACCTTCGCCAACATCCACGACAACGCCACCTCCGAAGGCCCCTTCAACGCCGCGGTCACCTGGGGGCAGAAGTCCGCTTAGAAAGCGGAAGGCAGGGAAATGCTCTAGACGCGGGCCGGTGGGAGACCGCCGGCCCGCGTCGTCTCACCGTCACAGGTTGTGACGTCGCCTGCTGAGGGGGCGCCATGCTCAGCTTCATCATCCGCCGGCTGCTAGTCGCCATCCCGCTGGTCCTGCTCTCCTCGGTGCTGGTGTTCCTGCTGGTGGCCAACTCCGGGGACCCCTTGGCCGACCTCAAGGGCCGCAACCCACCGGTGCCGCCTCAGGTCATCCAGGCCCGCGAGAAGACGATCGGCCTCGACAAGCCCCTCCCGACCCGCTACGTCACCTGGCTGGGCAACTTCGTCCAGGGGGACATGGGCAAGTCGATCCGCGGGATCGAGGTCCGCCCGCTGCTGTGGCAACGGCTCAAGGTCACGCTGCGAATGGTGATCCTGGCCTCGGTGCTGGCCATCATCCTGGCCATCGGGGCGGGGGTACTTTCGGCGGTGAAGCAGTACACACCGACCGACTACACCTTCACCTTCCTCGGGTTCCTGTTCCTGTCCATGCCCGTGTTCTGGTTAGCCGCCCTCCTCAAGGAGTACGGGGCGATCCGGCTCAACAAGCTGTTCGGGGACCAGGTGGTGTACACGGTCGGGGCCGAGACGCCCAACCTCACCGGCAGCTTCGGGGCCCGGCTGGCCGACTACGCCGGCCACCTGATCCTGCCGACGGTCGCCCTGGCCCTGATCAGCTTCGCCGCCTGGTCGCGCTACCAGCGGGCCACGATGCTGGACGTGCTCGGCTCGGACTACATCCGCCTGGCCCGAGCCAAGGGCCTGTCGCGAACGCGGGTGATGACCCGCCACGCTCTCCGCAACGCCCTGATCCCGCTGGTCACCGTGGTCGCGATCGACATCGGGGCGGTCTTCGGAGGGGCGATCATCACCGAGCGGGTGTTCTCCTGGCAGGGCATGGGCGCGCTGCTCGTCCAGGGGGTCCAGACCAGCGACGTGAACGTGCTGCTGGCCTGGCTGATGGTGACAAGCGTGCTGGTCGTGCTGTTCAATCTCATCGCGGACGTGTTGTACGCGGTGCTGGACCCGAGGATCCGCTATGGCTGATACTCGACCCCGCCCCCCGGCGGGTCAGACCCCGCCAGGCTCCGGCCCCGGCGGCAACGGCCAGGAGCTGCAGACCACCGAGCACGGCGTCAAGGTCCACGAGGTGGCGGCCACCACCACCGAGCGCGAGTTCACCGTCCAGCGGCGCAGCCAGACCCAGATGGTCATTCGCCGCTTCATGGCCCACAAGCTGGCCGTCGGCAGCCTGGTAGTGTTCGTGCTGGTGGTCATCGTCTCGCTGGTCGGCGGCCGCTTCTGGAAGTACGGCTACGCCGACATCACCGACCAGTTCTCCTCGCCGCCGTCGCTGCAGCACCCCATGGGGACCGACGACATCGGCCACGACTCGCTGGCCCAGGTGCTCCGCGGCGCCCAGAAGTCGGTCCAGGTGGCGCTGATGGTAGCGATCCTGGCCACCACCATCGGGGCGGTGATCGGGG
>Ga0307416_100002821_pt1 | contig 10106 bp, 12 predicted proteins | sample DK1Cmetagenome_2_FD_203821 | JGI IMG/M metagenome (GOLD analysis project Ga0307416, IMG submission 203821) | Maize rhizosphere microbial communities from greenhouse at UC Davis, California, United States - DK15-C-3 | ecosystem: Host-associated > Plants > Roots > Rhizosphere > Soil | place...
CAGCCCGGCACCCGAGAGCCAGGCCCGGAGCACTTCCCTGATTTCAACCACACTGACCTCCCTGAATCCCAACCCCGTTGACCTCCGCGTCGACAATGCCGTCGCGTCGATCCAACAAGGCACCACGAGACCCGCCGGCGAGGCGCGCCGGGCGGTCCCATGACTGGCTAAACAGGTGGTCCCATGACACTGACCAAAACCCGGCTACAACGGTCCCACGCTCCTGGCAGGCGACAGTCCTCGTGCATGGACTATGGATGACTCCAACCAGCTGGGATACGTGGGCAGGTCGATATCGCCAGCTCGGCCATCAGGTCATCGTGCCAGGCTGGCCCGGCGTTGATGATCGCTCCCCGCAGAGCGTCCGCAACGATCCCAAAGCACTCGAGGGAATCGGAATCACTCAAATTGTCGACCACTACGATGCGGTCATCCGGAACATGCCAGAGCATCCGATCATCATGGGGCACTCATTCGGCGGCATCTTCATCCAGATGCTCCTCGACCGCGGCCACGGAATTGCCGGCGTCGGAGTGGAACCCGGGCAGCCTGCCGGCGTTCTCTCGCTCCCGTTCTCGACCCTGCGCACAGGCCTGCCGATCCTATCCAACCCATTTCGCATCAACAAGGCCAACAGGTTAACCAAACGCCACTTCCATTACACGTTTGGCAACGACCTGAGTCGTGCAGAGTCCGATCGGGAATGGGAGTCAAGCGCCATCAACTCTTACAACCGCGTGTTCTTCGAAGGAGTGCTCTCCCTTTTGAATGAAAAGTCCGGCATCACCAAAGTCGACTTTCGCAAACCGGATCGCGCCCCGCTCCTTCTCATCTCAGGCGGCATCGACCACGTCGCCCCGCCTGCAATCCAGAAAGCAACTCTCAAGAAATACGCCCCAGGACCCTCCCCCGTCGAGCGCGTCGAATTCCCGGAGCGTAGCCATCGGATCGTCAGCCAGCAGGGTTGGGAGGAAGTCGCCGACTATGCCCTCACCTGGGCGCTCGATCATGCGATCACCCGCGAACCACATCCCCGCCGGTAGCCAGGCGAGTCCTCCGAACAACCCAGCGGACAGTGAAAAACGCACAACCTACTGAAAGCCGCTGCGGCTTGGGGCGGTCGACGCATAAGGAGAACTGATGTCATCCTCGACCTCGCTCAGGAACGGTTCCGCCACTTTCCCTCTCAGGCTGGCGGCCATTGCCGGAATACTTGCGGCCTGCATCCTCTTCGTCAATGCCGGCAAGCGCGCCGGAATCATCCCCCTCAGCCCTCTCACCCAGTTGATAGCGCCGCTGGCGCAGGCCTTCGCGATCGTGCTGATTGTCGGGATTGGGCAGGTCGCGCTGCGGCGGACCGAACGGTTTTCCGCGATAGCAACCGCCGTAAATCTTGTTGGTTTGGCCGCGGCAACGGGAACCGAATGGGTAATCAACCTGGTCTTCGCGCAGCTAGACGCCACACAGATCACGGCGCTGCGTTCCGGACCGCTGGGCATCGCGTCGTCGCTTCGGTACTGTTCCTAGCCGGCTCGCTGCTGTTCTGCATCGCGCTCTTCCGGGGCGGAACCGCGCCCGTCATTCCGACCGCGGCCTACGCGCTGGCCTCCATTCCCATCGCATGCCGCAGCCTGGTCCCCGAGATTGTCCTTGATCTGGCGCTTGCCCTCCTGGCCGCTTCGGTCCTCTGGCTGGCGCTCTGGCTCCTCACCCTGCCCAAATCGGTCCTCGCCCACCCGGAGCAGCCGACATACGTCCCTGCCGCGAAGACCGGCAGGTAACCGCCCGGTCACAGCGCGCCCGTCGGCGTCGTTCTCTGCCTGTGCATAAGGTGAGGCGGCTAGCATGAGGGTCCCTTACGGACTGCCGAGGAGACGAAGATGAGCGATCAGCCCCTGCGGCAGGACGCCGTTGACAGGACTCCCTCCATACCCTTGAAATTGACGACCAAAGTAGCTCATCGTCCCTTCATAGCGGAACGACCGATCGATCAGCAGGCAAAGCGAGGAAAACGGTGAAGCAGTTTCATATCTCCGACGACGGCGCCGCGACCTGCCAAGGCAGTTTAGATCCCAGCGATTCCCCCGGGACTCTTACGATCAATCAATTACTGCTTGAAAGCCGCACCGGGCTCGAGCGTGTTCACGCTTCGGATCTTGAGCGGGAGATGGCAGCGGGCGCCCTTGTTGTTGACACACGGCCGGTCGATCAGCGAGACCGCGACGGCGATCTTCCGGGAGCGGTCGTCATTGACCGAAACGTTCTCGAGTGGCGGCTCGATCCTTCCAGCCCCCACCGGCTCCCGACTGCTGACGACCCCGGTCGGCGGATCGTGGTCGTCTGCAATGAGGGCTACAGCTCCAGCCTCGCTGCACACACCCTGCAACGGCTGGGGCTGACCCGTGCGACCGACCTAATCGGCGGTTTCCAAGCCTGGGCAGCACTGCGCAAGCAATCCAACTAAATAACCCCAACGTCGAGCGCAACCTGTCCGTCGAGCACGAACCCCCTAAGATCCACCACGTTCTCAAGCTGCTTCCCCTGCTGCCATCGACGAAGATTGCGCACGAACAGCTCGACGGCGGCGCGCTGCCAGCCCACGAAGTCGGCCGACTGGTGCGGGGACACAAAGACGTTCTCCATCTCCCAGAATGGATGACCCGCGTTGAGAGGCTCTGTTTCGAAGACATCGAGCGTGGCCGCTCCGATGCGTCGCGATTGCAGTGCTGCGAGCAGGGCATCCTCATCGAGCAGCGGCCCGCGACCCACGTTCACCACGTGGGAGTCGGGCCGCATGGCTGCGAGCTCCCGGGCGCCGATGAAGCCGCGCGTCGAGTCGGTGAGCGGTGCCGCTAGTACGAGGTCATCGATTTCCGGCAGCAGCTGCGGGAGTTCGTCGATGCCCCGCACCGGTCCCAACGTGCGACCGTCCACCGCCCCGCCGTCGGGGCGCGGCGTACGGCCCACGATGTGGACCTCCATACCGACAGCCCTGAGCAGCAGCGCGATGCGTGCCCCTACCCCGCCCGCGCCGATCACGGCGGCCCTGCGTCCCTGCAGCCGTAGCGTGGAGCGCTGATCCCACACCCCCCTTCGCTGGTTCTCGATCGAGCGTCTCATGTCTTTCGCTTGCAGCAGGATGCTTGCGAGCACGAACTCTGCCATGGGCTGCTCAAAGAGCCCCCGGGTGTTCGTGACGAGCACTTTTGAAGCGGCAACTTCGGGCGTTGCGACCGCGTTGACGCCGATGCTATTCGTCTGAATCCATTCGAGTCCGCCCGGTCCGCAGTCGCGGATCAGCGTCGTAGCAAGGTCCCACACAAGCATCACCCGAGCGTCTCGCCGCGCAGCGCGCAGTTCTTCGGCGGTGCGCACGTACACAGGCACTGCGACCTCCTCGATGAGCGCAAAATCGCCGCGAATCGGGGCATCCTTCGCGAGGACGACAATAATTCGGGGTTTCAACCGAACCTCCAACGGTTGTGACCCTGCAACGGAATGGTGCTGCTTTCCTCCAACTCGGCTTTGAGTAACGAGTATGTTCAGCGGTCTCGTGACGTGCCGTTGAATAGCCAGTCAGGGCCTGCGACCTCGCCGTAGCTGTCGCCCGTCACGAGGTTCCATACGCGCTTGTAGGTAGCAGATTCGAGAAGCGTCTCGGCGCTGCGGGCCCCGGGAAGTGCGCCGAGCACTTGAGTCATAAATGCGTAAGTATCGGTGTGCCGGGGCAGTACGAACTGCCCGATGAGGTTGCAGCTGCCCGCCGTCGCAAAGAGGGTCTTGGTCGCGGGGTTCTCGGCCAGGCTGCTCGCAGCCTGGGGTAGGCACGACGGCTCGATGTCGAGGAGTGCCCAGAACATCGCCTGGAAGCCCAGGACCTGTGGCTCGACGAGCAGCCGTAGCGAGACGATCTCCTGTTCTTGGAGGGTCTCGACGATGCGCCGTACAGTGCTCTCGGATTTGTCGCTCGCGGCCGCGAGCGACGCGAACGAGGCGCGCCCGTCGCGCAGGAGCATGCCGAGAATGTTGCGTTCCTCGCCCGAGAGCTCGACGTCCGGGCTACGAGCTTCGACGTCGATGTCACGTTTCGCGGTGTTGGGCAGCCAGTCCTGGCCGGAGGTGTAGGTGTGCGTAACCACAAACTCCTCCGAGGTGACCGCGAAATCCTGACCGATGTCTGAAAGGATCTCGCGCAGCGATGAGAGCGACTCAGGCACGATTTCAGCGAGGCAGTGTGCAGACCCGACCGTAGCGGCGAGGTACCGTACATTGGGGTGCCGCTGTAGGTACGTGAGGAACTCCGGTCGCAGAGCATCGCGTCCCCGGTATTTCACCATTGCCGGCGGGCCGTAGCCGAGACGAGAGACGTCGGTGCGGCCAATCACCCGTACGAGTCCGCGGCCGTGCAGCGACTCGTAGCGTCGGCGCACCGTACTTACAGAGCTGCCAATCTCCGAGGCGATCTTCGGCCAGGGTGCGCGCCCATCAGTGTGGAGCGCAGACAGGAGTGACCTGTCCAGTGAATCCGGTTCCATGATTCTATTCTTGCACTATTGACCGTTTACGTGGACGAAACATTCAAAATCGGCCATTCAGTTCACCGTAACCTTCAAAAATTACCCTTGACGTGACACGGTGGGACTGATTTGATGTGGGTCACCTGCACTGACGACCTGACCTGAATTGAGGCCCCTATGGCTATCGTCTCCTCCGACCGTAAGCACTCGAAGCTCATCGCGTCCGGTGGCGTGCTCGCCGCTCTCGCGTTGCTGGCCACCGGCTGCTCGAGCAGCAACGGCAGTGCGGCCGCCGTTGATGAGAACTGCACTCCAGTCGCACAGGTCGAGACCATGACCGAGGGCAAGCTCAAGGCTCTCGTCGTCGAGCACCCGCCGTTCGTCACCATGCAGGGGGGCACGCTCTCCGGCATCGAGGGCGAGCTGCTGCAGAAGGTCGCAGCGGACCTCTGCCTCGAGCTCGACGCGCAGGTGACCTCGTTCGCTGGCGCCATCGAGGGCCTGCAGAACAACCGCGCAGACCTCTCGTCGAGCAACTGGACCGTCAACGACGAGCGCCGCGAGCTCTTCGAGGTGAGCAAACCAATGTACGAGAGCCGTATGGGCCTCGTCACCAAAGGCCAGGACTGGGATACCGCGGAGGCGCTGGAGGGAAAGAAGATCGGCACCCCGCAGGGATATCTCTGGAACGAGCAGCTGCACGCGCTCTACGGCGACAACGTCACTGAATATCAGTCCGACGTCGCTGTCATCGACGACGTGAAGGCCGGTCGTATCGATGTCGGAATCGTGAACAACCACGCAAATTCGTGGCGCCTCACCCAGGACCAGTACAAGGACCTGACACTGAAGACCATGCAGACCTCCGACAAGCTGCCCCATACGCAGAAGGAGGCCCTCGCGGTCGTGCTCGTGAAGAAGGGCGAAACCGATCTCAATGACGCCGTCAACGTCGTGCTCGGTGAATACCAGGACTCCGGGGAGATGAAAGCGCAGTTTGAAGAGTACGGCTTGGACCCCCAGTTCATCGTCTCGAGCGGATCCTGACCCGGGCCCTGACCCACGGAGTTGAAACTCATCATGGACAAGACTGAAAACCGGGTCATCCTTAACGCCAACTCGATCTCGAAATCGTACGGCGCCCACGACGTGCTCAAGGATATCTCTCTCGAGGTGCACGCCGGCGAGGTCATCGCCCTCATCGGCCCGAGCGGTGCAGGCAAAAGCACCTTCCTCCGCTGCCTCAACTACCTTGAGCACCCGACCAGCGGCGGCCTCACCCTCGACGGCGAGCAGGTCTTCAGGAATCCCCTCAATCCCTCGAAGCAGGAGCTAGTACAACTGCGCCGCCGATTGGGGATGGTGTTCCAGAGCTTCAACCTCTTCCCGCATCTAAGCGTGCTGCAGAACATCGTGCTCGCCCAGACGCTCAACGGGAAGCGGTCGAAACAGGAGGCCGAGGAGTACGCGATGAAACTCCTCACCCAGGTTGGTCTGCCCGATAAGGCCTCTGCCAAGCCCTCGCAGTGCTCAGGCGGACAGCAGCAGCGCATCGCGATCGCCCGGGCGCTGGCCCTCGATCCCGAGATAATGCTCTTCGACGAGCCCACGTCGGCGCTCGATCCCGAGATCGCCGACGAAGTGCTAAAAGTAATGCGCGACCTCGCTGAGACCGGCATGACGATGATTGTCGTGACCCACGAGATGCGGTTCGCGGAGCGGGTAGCGGACAGGGTGCTACTGCTTGACGGCGGACGCATCCTGGAGGAGGGCACACCCGAGCAGGTGTTCACCAACCCGACCCAGGAGCGTACAAAGACGTTCCTGCAGGCGGTGCTGAATAGATGAACGGCATCAGTATCGAGACCCTTTTTTCGGGCATCGGAGCCGGTCTTAGCATTACGGTGATCCTGACAGTGGTCTCCTTCGTCGCGGGAAGCGTCCTCGCGGTGCCACTTGCCCTGGCGCGCACATCGCATCTGTGGGGATTGCGATGGATGGCCATCGGCATTATCGACATCTGCCGCGGTGTGCCGCCTCTCGTTTGGCTGCTGATTATCTACTACGGCATCAGCCCACTTATCGCGCTCGAACCGCTACCCGCCGCACTCATCGGCCTCAGCCTCATCTCGGGCGCCTACCTCGCCGAGAACTTCCGGGCCGGCATCGACAACGTGCACAAGGGACAACGCGAAGCCGCCATGGCGCTCGGACTCACGCCGACCCACCAGTTCTGGCGGGTCGTCGCACCCCAGGCCGTCAATATCGCGATGCCACCCTCGGCCTCATACGCGGTGAGCCTTCTGAAGGACAGCGCAAAGGCGTCGATCATTGGCGTCGCCGACATCATCTTCATGGCGCAGCTCGAGGTCTCTCGAGGCGCCCCCGCAGTGCTCGTCTTTTCGATCGCGGCCGTGCTCTACCTGCTTGTCGGCATCCCGCTGTCGTACTTCTCGCGCTATGTCGACAGCGTGGTCCGCAGAAAGGTGGTGACCGTATGATCTTCGAACGATGGCTCGAATGGCTGCCAGCCCTGCTGGAGGGCCTCGGCGTCTCGCTTACCCTCACCGCATGTGTCGCCCTAGTCGGCCTTCCCTTAGGCCTCGTGTTCGGCCTGCTGAGCACGCACCAGAACCGCCCCGTGCGCACGGTCTTCATCGTGTTCATCGAGATACTCCGGGGCATCCCGCTCCTCGCGGTGATTTACCTGCTCTACTTCGGACTCCCGAGCGGCGGCATCACCCTCACCGCCTTCGTGACGATGGTGATTGCCCACGGGCTCAACCTCTCGGCCTACTCGAGTGAGGTCTTCCGGGCAGGCATCCTGCACGTCGGACCAGGACAGCGCGAAGCGTTCGCCAGCCTCGGCATTACCCAGATAAAGGGCTTCTTCCACGTCGTGCTGCCTCAGGCGATGCGAGCGGTAATCGGCCCCATGATGTCACTACTCATCATGGTGTTCCAGTCCAGCTCGCTCGCTTACACCATCGGCGTCGGCGAACTCACGAGCAAGGCATTCTCGATCGGCGCAATGACGTTCCAGTACTTCGACGTCCTGGCTCTCGCGGGCATCATCTACGCGGTGATCTGCATCGCGTCGTCCCGCATCGCCTCGAACGTGGAGGAACGCCTGAAGACGGGTCGCTGAGCGCAGCTTGGCACCAGACAGGGGCAAACCAGTGCCCCCGAAACGCGCGGGATCGGGTGAAGTGCGAGCCCTGCTCTGCCCTGACGAAGGAATCACAAGAAATGAGAGAGTCATGAAAATCGGCGTTGTCGGCCTGGGAGCCATCGGCGCACAGGTGCTGTGGAGCCTCAGCAAACGGTCCGGCGTCGAAGTGCACGGTTTTGAGAGCGGCTACATCGGCCACCCCCTCGCGGGGGCGGGTGGAGAGGGTCGCCTATTCCGGAACCTCGAACTCACCACGATGGGATACATGCCGATCGTGAAGCGCTCGAACGAGCTCTGGGAGGAGCTGGAGCTGACGGGCGGCCGGCAACTGCGCCGCAAAGTCGGCGCTCTGCTGCTCGGTGCTCCGACCGATGCGCAGATCGAGCACGCGCTCTTGGCGGCACGGGAGTGGGACTTGGAGCACGAGATTTATGACAGGGAGGAGATGTGCGAGCTCTTCCCGCAGTTCTCTGTGGCAGATGGGGACGTCGGCATCTGGGATACCGGTGCTGGCGTCATCTCGCCCGAGCGGAGCATCTCCGTCGCCGTCGAGCAGGCGGTGCGAGCCGGAGCCACGGCGCGCGAGTTTACAGCGGTCGCCGCAGTCGATGAGCGGACCGACGGCGTCACCCTCCGTCTCGAATCCGGCGAGAGCCTCGATTTCGACCGGGTGCTCGTTGCCTGCGGCGGTTGGACTACGAAGCTCGTGCCCGAACTGCGCGACTGGATCGTGGCACGGCGCCTCACCTCGGCGTGGTTCTCGGGCAAGGACGACGGCAGTCTACAGGGCCTGCCACCCTTCATGCGGGTCGCTCCCTCCTACTGCTACGGCATCCCGAACGCGGACGGGAAGCTCGTGAAGCTCGGGCTCGGGTTTAACGACCATCTGGCGACGGGCGACCCCGACTCGGTGCCACGGAAGTTCGGTCACAAGGAGGCGCAGGCCGAAGTTGAAAAGTTCTCCTGGATCCTGCGCGACCTTCTCCCGAACCTTGACCCGAACCCCGTCCGGCTAGAGACCTACATCGAGAGCTACACCCGCTCGATGCACGAGTTCATGGCGGTCGCGCCCGGCCGCAGCAACACAGTGGTGCTCGGCGGCTTCTCCGGGCACGGCTTCAAACTTGCCCCCGCGCTCGGCGAGATCGGCGCGGACCTCGTGGCCGACGGTAGCACCAAGTTCGACCTCGACTTTCTCAGCGCGGCGAAACCAGTGTTTTCCATAACCGATGTCCATAGCGGCATCACGACCCACAATCCAGTCGTCGCATCCACCGGCGGCGAGAAGTAGCCCTCCCCAAAAGATGTCCCACCACCTCGACAGAGTAGGAATAATGAGTAACAACACCCCGATCGCGACTTTCGACTGCTACCGCACGTTGATCGACTTCGACCTCAACCGTCTCGCGCTGCCGATCGTGCAGGAGCGCCTCGATGAGGTCGGCATCGATCATGACACCTTCCTCGATAACCTCCGCGTGATGCGCTTCCAGGCCGTTGCCGAGCGGCCCTACCGCAGGTACCAAGATCTCGTGCGCTCGACCCTTGAGAGCGCGATGCTGCTGCACGGCGCCCGCTACGAGGACGCGTACGGCGATCAGCTCGTCGAGGAGGCGAAGTCGCTTCCCGTCTTCCCCGAGGTACCCGAGGCGCTGCGCAAGCTCAAGGAGAAGGGCGTGCAGCTGGCGATCATCTCGAATTCGGATCGCGATTTCATCCCGCACCACGTCAAGACGATCGGCGTCGAGTTCGACTACGTGATCACCGCCGAGGACGCCGGCTGGTACAAGCCCCGCCCCGGTGCCTTCGAGCACCTCTTCAAGACGATCGATCGCGACCCGAGCCTCGTCACCCACGTCGCGCAGGGTTGGGAGTACGACATCATGCCTGCGAAGCAGTACGGCGTGCGTCGCATCTGGGTGAACCGCTACGGGTTCAAGGGCAGCGATTTCTACCAGCCGTATCACGAGATTCAGGATCTTTCGACGCTGCCTGACTTCTGGAATAACTGAGCGACGACGTGAAGTGGTCCCGCACCTCCTTCGAGGTGTGGGGGCCACTTCCGTACGTGGCAGGAGCGGGCAGACGTGGCACAAGGCCGCCTTCCACGACCACGTGCAGCAGCAGTCCCGCAGGCCGTCGCTTCCAAATAGTCCCGCAGCAACTTCCGCGGTCAGCATCCTCAACCGCCACCCATTTCCCAGGTCACGAGGGCGCTGATCGCACTACCATCCAACGAAGGTGACCAATGACTTCCCTCAGCCCTATCCTTAAGCAGGCCACGCCCGTCGTCGTCGACCACGCCCTCGGCAGCTGGATCTACGGCACGGACGGCAAGGACTACCTGGATTTCACCACCGGCATCGGTGTCACCAGCACCGGCCACTGCCACCCGAAGGTGGTCGCCGCCGCGCGGG
>Ga0307416_100002822_pt1 | contig 10105 bp, 9 predicted proteins | sample DK1Cmetagenome_2_FD_203821 | JGI IMG/M metagenome (GOLD analysis project Ga0307416, IMG submission 203821) | Maize rhizosphere microbial communities from greenhouse at UC Davis, California, United States - DK15-C-3 | ecosystem: Host-associated > Plants > Roots > Rhizosphere > Soil | place: USA...
TTTCCCCTGCTCGACGGGCCTCGCGACGAGTGGCTGGCAATGCAGGCGGGTGTGCCCCTGTATCCGGCGTTCTTCGGTCGCGATGCGGTCACTGCCGGGTGGCAGACGGCACTGGTGGATCAGGGGCAGTGCCTGAGCGCGGGCCTGACGAAACTCGCACGGCACCAGAGCTCGCGGTTCGACGACTGGCGGGATGAGGAACCGGGCCGGATCCCGTATCAGATGCGCCGGGGCCCGCTCGCCATCCTGAACCTCAACCCATACGCGGCGTACTACGCCGATTTCGCCAGCCCGCTCATGTTCGTGATCTCGCTGGCGAATCTCTATGCGTGGACAGGTAACGCCGACTGCCTCCGTCAGCATTGGGATGCCGCCCGGCGGATCCTCGACTGGGCGCGTGACTATGGCGACCGCGACCGGGACGGCTACCTCGAGTACCAGACGCGCTCGAGTGCCGGCACCAAGAACCAGGGCTGGAAAGACAGCGGCGACGCGGTGATCTACGAGGACGGCACCCCAGTGCCGGCACCGATCGCGACCTGCGAGCTGCAGGGGTACTGGTACGCCGCGCAGCAGCTGATGGGTGGCCTGAGCTGGCTGCAGGGGCGAACCGCAGACGCACACGCCTATCTGCAGGCGGCGTCGGAGCTGAAGACGCGATTCAATCGGGACTGGTGGCACGCGGAGGATGATTTTTTTGCGCTGGCGATGGATCCGCAGAAGCGCCTGGTCCGCGCTGCGTCGTCGAATGTGGGTCACTGTCTCGCGGCGGGCATCATCGACGCGGCCCACATTCCGCCCGTGATCGGGCGGCTGTTCGCGCCAGACATGTTCAGCGGCTGGGGTATCCGGACGCTCTCGTCCGATCATGCCTCCTACAACCCGGTGAGCTACCACCGGGGCTCGGTATGGGCGGTGGAACAGGCGACGATTCTGTTCGGGCTGCGGCGATTCGGATGGGACGCACGCGCGCACGATCTCGCGACCGCATTGTTCGATCTTGCCCGGCTGTATCCCGAATACCGCATTCCGGAATGCGTCGGGGGCTATTCGCGGTTGGAACGACTGACCCCCGGCGCGTACCCACAGGCAAATGCGCCGCAGCTCTGGAACGCCACGGCGTTTCCGCTGGTAGTGCAAAGCCTGCTCGGCATCCTGCCGTTGGCCCATTACGAGGTGATGCTCATCGACCCGGTCCTGCCGCCGTGGCTGCCCGAGATCGTGGTACGTGGCCTGAGGGTCGGCCACGCGGTCGTGACGCTGCGGTGCTGGCGTGAGCCGGATGGCCGGTCCGCATTCGAGGTGTTACACAAGCAGGGGACGCTGCGTGTCGTCCGCCAGCCACCGCCTCAATCGCACTCCGCCGGTATCGGCGATCGGATGCACGCAGTGCTCGATACGATGCGGCAATGACCCACCAAGGCCAGAGGTTCTGTCATGAAACCCACACTCAAAGCAGTCGATGAGCAGGTGATGGTGATTACCGGCGCGTCGAGCGGGATCGGGCTGGTTACCGCGCAGCGAGCCGCACGTGCCGGCGCTCGTGTCGTGTTGGCCGCCCGCAACGAGGCTGATTTGCGACAGGCGATCGACGGCATCCGCGCGGAAGGCGGACGGGCGATTTACGTTGTCGCCGACGTAGCCGAGACCGATCGGGCGGTGGCGATTGCGAGCGCGGCTCTCGCCGAATTCGGTGGACTCGACACCTGGGTCAACAACGCGGCGGTGTCCATGTACGGCTGCATCATGGACCTGTCGGTTGACGAAATGCGACGGCAGTTCGACGTCAATTACTGGGGCCAGGTATACGGCTGCCGTGCCGCGGTTCCTCACCTGCGACAGAACGGCGGCGCGATCATCAACGTCGGCAGCGCGCTGTGCGATCGCGCGATTCCGCTGCAGGGGAATTATTGCGCCGCCAAGCACGCGCTCCGGGCGTTCACCGACACGCTGCGGATGGAACTCGAGGCGGAGGGCGCGCCGATCGCCGTCACACTGGTGAAGCCGGCAAGCATCGACACGCCGTTCTTCGAAAAGGCGCGGACCCACCTCGATGTCGAGCCGCAGCCGGTGCCGCCCGTGTATGCACCCGAGATCGTCGCTGACGTCATCCTGCGATGCGCGGCCCGGCCGACGCGCGACGTCATCGTCGGCGGATCAGGCAAGCTGCTGTCGACCGCCAACCTGGCGCCGCGGCTGGCGGACCGCTACATGGAAAGCCGCCTTTTCCAGGCGCAGCAGACCGACATCCCCGTCCGCGAAGGCCGCGCCGACAATCTGTTCGCCCCAGTGGAACATGACGGCGGGCAGCGCGGACGGACGTGGAGCGGCCGGACGAAGAGTACCAGCGCCTATACCGCGGCCGCGCTGAGGCCTCGCGCGGCAATCGGCGCCTTGCTGGGACTCGCGACACTGATGGCGGCGACTCCGTGGTGGTTGCCGCCGCGCCGCTGAGGCGACCTTTCCCGAACTGCCCGCGTCAGGTACGGCGACGAGTGGGAACGAACATCAGAATCGCGCCGCCGACGATCGCGATAATGCCCAGCACCGGCGGCACGGCGAAGCCCTCACGTTCCGCGGTTTGCACCTCCAGAGGGCCTGCGTCGAGCACGGTGTCGCGATCGGTCCAGAACACGCCGCCCCAGACCAGGGCGACGATGCCGACGATGACGAGCAGCAAGCCAATAGCACGTGTGGCAGACATGGCGATACCTCGCCGTCGGCCGGTGCAAGGTATCTGCCGTTCGGCGGCAGCCAAGCGGGGCCGTGGCGCGGCGCCCAGAACATTTTTCCAGCGGCGCCGGCGTCAGAGCCGGCGGCAGAGCACCAATATTGCGACACTGAGCGCGGCCGCGCACATCCCGGTGATCGCAATCAACCGGCTTCCACGCCCGTAATCGCGGCCCGTCTCGAGCGGCGGATCGCAGGGATCGCCAATCCACTGATCGGTGACAAGCTGTCCCTCCAGCCAGATCGAACCAGCGAGCTTGCGCCTCAGCGCGCCGGCTATCGCGGCTTCACTCCAACCGGCATTCGGCCCCGGCAAGAGCGCATGTTGCTCGAGACCAATCCGCAGCGCCGCGTGTCCGGAGTACCCGGGCAGGACCGCCGCGACCGCCGCGATCATCAACCAGGTCAGCCTCGCCGGTATGAAATTCATCACGTCGTCGAGCCTGGCCCCGCACCAGCCGAATCTCAGATATCGCGGCGTCTTGTAACCGACCATCGAATCCATCGTGCTGACGATCTTGAAGACCACCAGCAGCGGCAGTCCGCCAACCACATACCAGAACAACGGGCTGATGAAACCGTCCGTCAGGTTTTCGGCAAGGCTCTCCACCGCCGCGCGGCGGCAGGCGCCGCCGTCCATCGGCGCCGTGTCGCGCCCGACAAGCTTCGACACATTTGTCCGGGCCTGGCAAAGGTCGCCCCGCGCGACCGCGCGCTCGATCGCGCTGCCGTGACGCAGCAGATCACCAATCGCCAGGCAGCTGTAAACGATGAACACATGCACCGTCCACCCGAGCCAGAGGCTGAGCGCGGCTGTTGCCGAGAGGAGACCGATGGTGACAGCGACCCAGAACAGCGCCAGCAGGGCGAACAAGACCACGCCGCCGCCGTAGCCGGTGGCGCCGACGCGCCGCAGCCCGGCTTCGATCGCTTGCAATGACCGGCCAATCAGGCGGACGGGGTGAAGCGCGTATTCAGGGTCGCCGGCGGCGAAATCGATCGCGATGGCAACCACGAGCGCCGCCGGCTCCGGCGCGAGTGGGGCTACAGCGATCGCCACTTGTCGGCCCAGCCGAGGGCGAGCGCGGCCAGCACCAGCGCCTTCGGATCGTCGCGCCGACCGCGATGCAGCGTCCGCTTGTAGTCCGACCACGAATCGGGCCGGCCCGCGGCGTTTGCTGCCAGGATGGCTGCCTGTTGCACCGCAGCGTCCCACTGGATCGAGGCGGGAACCGTCCCGTGGCGCACTCGATCCAGCACCGTCGCCAGTGCATGTGCCGCGGCGCCGACCAGCGGTTCATACATCAGGCCCTTGATGTTCTTGCGCAGCAACTCGAGCCGAGGCGGATCGAGCAGGCCGCTCATGTCGTCGGCGAATGTTGCTTCTTTGACTCCGTACCGGCCGAGCGCATGGAACACGCCTCGCGTATAGCTTGGCTCGAGGCCGTTCTGCCATCGCAGCGCCTCCTGGGTGGCCTGCCTCACTGCCCTGCCGATCAGCTCGCCAAGCTTCACGTGGGGACTCGTCGAGGTGCGGATGCCCTCGAGACCTGCGGGGGCGGCGATACAGAACTGATCGGTCCCCGTCCCGGTCGCCAAATCCGCCGATTGTCGGCTCGGTACGGCGAGCCGCTGCAAGGCCGCGCTCTTTCCCTCGGTGATGGTCACGGCGGCGCGCGCCAGCGCGCCGGCGGTCAGCGGCCGGTTTACCAGCAACATCGTGTTGATCGTGCCGGCGTGGGCAGGTACCTTCTCCATGCCCGCATCCGTTTCGCGCCAATTCGCGATATCGCCGGCACACGTCGCATTTCCCTCGACGCCGCCGGTTACGACGGCCAGCACGTCGACTTCGTCGTCCGACTCAATCACGATCGCCGCGTAGTTCATGTTCGCAGCGGTACCCATCATTGCCGTGGCGTCGCCAGGCAGCTGCGCGTCGGCGCAGATTCGCTCGTGGTACCCCTCGTATCCGATCTCCGCGATCAGCTGATGCAAATCATGGTGCCCGGCCCCTTCGCAGCTCTGGTGGTTCAGCAGGAACCGGACGTGATCCGCCTGGCCGCCGTTGACGACCGACGTGGATAGCACACGATGCGGAACCGCGAACTCCGCCAGGAGATATCGGCCGCAGCGCTTCAGCGCAAATTCCCGCCGCTCCACCAACGTGTCCCAGCGACTCGTGATCACTGCAGGAGGCCGTCCAGTCCGCGACCGTGGCGATCGAACCAGTCCGCCAGCCGCTCGTAATGATCGCGCTTCGGCGTCAGCACACCCATCGGCACGCCAAACAGCTCGACACAGACGTCCGGATTCTCAAGTGCGCCGTGCAAGTACGTTCCGATCGCGCCGGGCAGGCAGGCCCCCTCCGCCGTCCCGTCGTCGAGCCGGGCGAACGGCTGCGCCGTGCCCTCGAACGTGGTTTCACCCATGTGGATCTCATAGCCGGTGAACTTCACGCCTCCGCGGGTGGTCGCCGCCTTCACCTCGGTGCGCTTGTCCGGCTTCATCTCGGTCACGACCGGCAGCAGGCCGAGGCCGGCCGCCGATCCGCCACCCTCCACGTTCAGTGGATCGTCGATCCGCCGTCCCATCATCTGAAATCCGCCACAGACACCCACCACCGTCGCGCCGCGGCGCCGCTGGGCCAGGATCCACGCAGAAAGACCGGTCGAATGCAGCCATTTGAGGTCGCCGATCGAGTTCTTGGTACCGGGTAACACCACGAAGTCGTAGTCGGCTGCTGCGGGCGACTGGATCCAGTCGGCCCAGGAGAGCAGCCGGAAATCGGTGGCGTTCGACATACAGGGCAGACGCACGATGGCGAGGCGAGCGCCCGCCGGAGCCAGCCTTCGCGGCTCTGTGTCGAGGGCAAGGCTATCCTCCGCATCGATCGCGATATCCGACGCGAATGGAAACACTCCGAAGCAGCGACACCGCGTTCGGGCCTCCAGCACCTTGACGCCGTCTTCGAACAGAGAGACATCCCCGCGGAATTTGTTGACGGCGAATCCGCGCAGCAGGCCGCGCTCATCGGCGGTCAATAACCCGACCGTGCCGAGGATGGACGCGAACACGCCGCCACGCTCGATATCCGCGACGAGGAGCCACGGCGCCCTCAGCCGGGTCACGAGATCGAGGTTGACGATGTCGGACTGGCGCAGGTTCAGCTCGCTGACGCTGCCCGCGCCCTCAATCACAATCACCTCGAAGCGGCGTGCCAGACTCTCGTACGCCGCCAGTACATGGGGCCGCAGCTCGGCTGCGTGTTGGTAGTAGGCCCGTGGTGGCAGCGTCTTCCACACGCGGCCATTGACGACGACCTGGCTCGATCCGGCGCCGTTCGGCTTGAGCAGAATCGGATTCATCGCCGGCTCCGGCTCGAGGCCGCAGGCTTCCGCCTGCACGACCTGCGCTCGGCCGATCTCGCCGCCCTGGCGACAGGGGTACGAATGGTTCGACATGTTCTGCGCCTTGAACGGCGCCACCGCAACACCCCGCCGCTTGAGCCACGCGCAGACTGCCGTCGCCATCCAGCTCTTCCCGGCATTCGATGACGTGCCGCCGATGAAAAGAGGACGCGCAGCCACTACGCCTGCCTCCGAACCAGCCAGATCAGATACGGTCCGCCGATGCAGGCCGTAATCGCGCCAGCCGGTACTTCCGCCGGCGCCAGGATCACGCGTCCAAGCGCGTCGCAGGACGCCAGCAGCACGCCCCCCAGAAAAAACGCGCACGGCATCAGGACGCGTCCGTCTGCGGTCAGGCGCACCCTGATCAGATGCGGCACCACCAGGCCGATGAATCCGATCGGACCCGTGACCGCCACGGTGAGCGCCGCGAGCACCGACCCCGCGACGTAACCGAACCGCATCAGCCGGCGGACATCGGCGCCTCGAGTGCCTGCCCATTGATCGCCGACCGCGATGAGATTCCATGCGCGTGCGCGACGAACGATCAGCAGGGCAAGCGCGGTGACGACGGCCATGAAGACGCCGAGCGGTCCGTACGAGATTGCGTCCAGGCTGCCGATCAACCACCGCGCAATCGCAAAAGACGCCGACATGCCCGACAGTCCGTAGACCAGCAGGATCAGCGCCGAGCACACGCTGTTGGTCGCAACCCCCGCCAGCAACAGGGCGAACGGGGAGAGCTCCTGCTGGCGAATCGAGGTGCCCAGCACGAAGAAGAGCACACAGCCCGCTCCGGCGATCGCGCCGATCCAGATTGCCGAGACACCGCCGCCAATATGCAGACCGAACGCAATCGCCAGCACCGCTCCAAGCGAGGCGCCGGTCGAGACCCCCAGGGTGTACGGAGTGGCGAGCGCATCGCGCAGCATTGCCTGAAAGACGCAGCCACCGAGCGCCAGCGCGGCGCCGGCGAACAGGCCGAGCAGCGTCCGCGACAGCCGCAGCTGCACCAGGATCGACCAGTCAGGCGCCTCGCGTCCCCACACGCGCGCCAGGTCGAGAGGCGACGGACCGACGAACGGCAGCAGCAGTGCCGCCGCGACGAACGCAGCCGCCGACCATGCGATCCACCGGCCGCCGTGCTCCTGCACCGCCACGCTCATCGATAACAGATCCTCGCCCGGCCGTCCGGCGTGACCATCCGCTCGAGGCGGCTGGAGAAATGTGTCAGCCAGTCAGTGCGATCCATCGCATCGCGCACGGGCAAATCGCGCGCGATCGTCCGTCCGGAAAGAACGATGATTCGCGTGCAGAACTCCAGAGCGAGATTCAGATCGTGCGACACCGCGATACACAAGACACCGGCGCGCGCCTGGCGTTTCAGCAGCTCAAAGCAGTTCAACTGCTGATCGATGTCGAGAAAGGCGGCCGGCTCGTCGAGCAGCAGCATCGCCGGACGCTGCGCCAGGCACGCGGCGAGAAACACGCGCTGACGCTCGCCACCACTCAACGTGGCGACCCGCCGATCGTGAAGGTCGAGGCAACCGCACTCAGCCATCGATTGGTCGACAGCCTGCCGATCGTCGACCGATTCAAACCAGCGGTCCGCGTGGGGATAGCGGCCCATCATCACCAGCTGGCTCGCGGTCATCGGAGACTGCACGTGCACCGTCTGCGGCAGATGGCTGATCGCACGAGCGCGTTCGAGCGACGTCCATCCGGAGAGCGGCCGGCCATCGATCGCGATTTGGCCGCTTGTGGGCACGCGTAATCCGGCGATCAAGTCGAGCAGCGTGCTTTTGCCGGCGCCGTTTCTGCCGGTCAGCGCGATGAACTCGCCGCTCGCCGCCTCGAACGTGACGTCTTCCAGAATCGGGACCGCGCCGGCGCGCCAACCCACCCGACTGAGGCCCAGCATCCGCCTACCCGACCCCCGCTGTCGCCAACCATTGCGCCAGCGTCCCGGCGGCCTCGACGACCCTGGGTCCAGGCACGACGAACGCATCGCTGGTGACCGCATGGATACTGTTCGTCTGCGCGGCCCGGACGTGCACCTGCTGGCGCCAGAGGCGCTCGGTCGCCGGCTGACGGCGCCGGTGCTCCTCTTCCGTCTCACCCATGTCGCCAGCATCGACGATGACGTCGGGGTCGAGCCGGATCACCGTTTCCATCGAAATACGCGGGTACTCCGGCAGGCCGGTGCCGTCCAGCACATTGCGGCCTCCCGCCATCCTGACCAGATCGTTCAGATATGAGCCACGACCGACCGCGACCAGATCAGCGAGCGTGCCCGGCTGCCGCCCGACGATGACCAGCACCTTTCGCACCGGACGAGTCGCGGCGTCGGCACGGATTGCGGCAAGTTGTCCTTCGAGTTCCTCCACCAGCCGGGCGGCACGATCGTCCGCCGCGATCGCCTTGCCGATTGCGCGAATCGATGAGTACACGTCTGTGAGCGTCCCGCGATCGACGGTCAGCGACGCGATCCCCAGGGCCGCGAGCTGCTGGGGCACGGCGTGGGGCCCCGCATGCACAATCACCAGATCTGGCCGCAGCCGCGCGATCAGCTCCGTCTCGGGACGCATGAAACTTCCGACCTTCGGAAGTCGCAGCGCGGCCGCCGGGTATCGGCAGTACGACGACACGCCGACCACCCGATCGCCCAGACCAAGTGCAAACAGCGTCTCAGTGATGCTGGGCGACGTCGAGACAATGCGCGCCGGACCCGCCGCCGTGAGCGGCAGCGAGCAGACGGACCAAAGCGCGACGGCGACGAGGGCCGCCTTTACCAGGCGCGCGACCACCGGTTGCCGTCCTTGCCCGTCTGGGCACGAAGCGATGAATTCACGCCGGCGTCGAGCTCCAGCTTGCGGGCAAACAGCCAGAGCAGATCGGATACGCGGTTCAAGTAGGCAAGAATCGACGGCTGGATCGGCTCGCCCGAGTCGTGGAGACGCACCACTCCACGCTCGGCGCGGCGACAGACGGTGCGCGCCACGTTGAACGCCGCCGCCGCGCGCTGGTCACCCGGCAGCGACCAGTCCGACAGCATGCCCTCGATCGCTTCGAGACGATGGACCTCGTCGGTCACCCGCCCGACCGCCTCAGAGCCAATGACCACCTGCGGCTTGGAACTGTGTGGAGGCGTCGCCAGCGACGACCCGATCTTGAACAGATCGGTCTGCACCGCGCGAGTGAATTCGGCGACCGCGGAGTCGTCGCAAATCGATCGGGCAAATCCAAGCGCGGCGTTCAGCTCGTCGATCCCGCCGTACGCCTCCACCCGAGCCGACCCTTTCGATACGCGGATTCCGCCGGCCAGACCGGTCTCTCCCCCGTCTCCTCGGGTCGTAGCAATGCTGCCCATGCGTCTGTCCTCGCTGAAGCGCCGGGCTATCGGCCCAGCTGGTATTTGAGCGTGACGCCGATGCCCTGCAGCGGATAGCCCTTTTTCTCGTAGTAGTAACGATCGAACAGGTTGCTCACGCTGATAAGCATGGCGTGCTGCGGTCGAAGCCGGTACATCGCGGTCAGATCGACCACCACGAAGTCCGGATAATCGACCACCGGCGACCCGGCCGTGTTGAAGTCCTGGTCCTGCCGTCCATGCACGTAGCGAGCTGACAGCCGGCTGGACAGCGCGCCGGCGTCGAGATCGAGGCCGGCCCGAATCGTATCGGCGGCGACGTTCAGGATGTTCCGTTCGCCGGTCGTCGGCAGCTGCTCGCGCCGCGAAAAATAGTGGGTCGCATTGCCGAACAGGCTGATCGTCGCCGACACCCGGTGCACGGCGTCGACATCGAGTCCGGCGATATGCGACCCGAGGCTGTTTACGGCGATCAGCACGATCGGTTCGGGCGGCGGCGGATTGCTGATCAGGAAATTCGAGACGACGCGATCCTTCACCGAGGTTCGGAAGTACGTCACGTCAACCAACGACGCCGCTGACGACAGCTCGATGCCGA
>Ga0307416_100002823_pt1 | contig 10104 bp, 8 predicted proteins | sample DK1Cmetagenome_2_FD_203821 | JGI IMG/M metagenome (GOLD analysis project Ga0307416, IMG submission 203821) | Maize rhizosphere microbial communities from greenhouse at UC Davis, California, United States - DK15-C-3 | ecosystem: Host-associated > Plants > Roots > Rhizosphere > Soil | place: USA...
CATCACCTCGCTGGGGGCGGCCCTGGCCGGGCTGGTGCCGCTGCCCAACCTGTTCCACTTCGCCGTCATCCCGGCCTACGCGATCATGGCCCTGATCGGCCTGCGCTACCCCGCCTGGGGCAAGCGGGCCCTGCTCGGCCTGCTGGCCGGCATGATCGCCACCGGCGTCTACGACATCCTGCGCATCGGCCTGATGTTCGCCGGGCTCTGGGGCGATCCCATCCCCAGCATCGGCCGCCTCGCCACCGGCGACCCCACCATCCCGTGGTACTGGGGCTATGTCTGGCGGTTCGTCGGCAACGGCGGCGGCATGGGCATCGCCTTCGCCATGCTGCCCTGGCGGGGGGTCAAGCTCGGCATCGCCTACGGCACCGCCGTCTGCCTCGGCCTGGTCGCCATCCTGTACTTCTTCCCCGTCGCCCAGCTGCACTTCTTCGCCCTGACCCCGCCGACCGCGGCCGGCGGCATGGCCGGCCACTGGGTGTACGGGGCCGTCCTGGGATGGCTGACCGCCCGCTGGCTGCCGCCGGTCGGCAGGCGCCGCCGCCGCCCGTCCCGGGAGCGCCGCGACCGCGACGAGCCCCGCGAGACCCACTCGGCGACCGTGCTGGTCGCCGTCCCCGACTCGGTCGCCGGGCACGGCGCAGTGGCCGCCGGTCCCGAGCTGTCCATGCCCGGCGGCCGGCTCTCCTCGGACGAGCTGTACGCCGTCCGCTGCGCCCTGGAACAGCCCCCGCGGGCCCACGGGTTCGCCTCCGACCAGTGGACCCTGCGGCGGGTCGCCCAGGTGGTCGAGCGGGCCACCGGCGTCCGCGGCTGGCAGCCCACCGAGCTCGCGGCCATGCTCGAGGCCTTGGGCCTCAACCTGCGCCTCCGCGAGCAGCACCGGGACGCCCAGGACCAGCCCCGCCGGGGCGCCGCCCGGACGATGGTCTCCTAGCCTCCCCTGGCCTCGCCGACCCGGCGCCGCCGTAGGATGGCGCCATGGAGGCGCTGACCGCGGCCGGCCTGGCCACCCTCGCCGGCGTGACCGAGGCCGAGGTCGGCCGCATGACCGACCTCGGCATCCTGGTTCCGCGCGAGGGCCCGGCTCCCTTCCGGGTCGGCGACCTCCCGAAGATCCGCCTGGCCCTGGCCTGCGAGCGGGCCGGGCTGCCGATGGACGGGATCGCTGCCGCCATCCGGGCCGGCCGGCTGTCGTTCGCGTTCCTGGAGGATGTCCCCTACCACCGCTTCGGCATCCCCTCGGACCGCACCTACCGGCAGGTCAGCCAGGACACCGGGATCTCCCTGGAGGTGCTGCGGGAGTCCATGGAGGCGATGGGGTTCACCTGGACCTCGCCCGACGACCCGCTCCGCGACGACGAGCTGGAGGTGGTCCCCCTGGTCGACCAGGCCGTCTCCAGTGGCATCCTCGACCGGACCTGGATGACCCGGGTCGGCCGGGCCTACGCCGAGGGCCTGCGGCTGGCCGCCCGGGTCGAGAACGAGGCCTACCAGGCCCGCTTCGAGGAGCCGGTGCTGGCCGCCGGCCTCGGCCAGCGTCAGGCCATGGAGCAGGCGTCGGCCCTGGCCGCCCAGTTCACCGCCCTGGTCGACCGGGCCCTGCTGGCCATCTACCGCCGCCAGCAGGAGCTGGTCTGGATCGGCCACCAGGTGCTCAACATCGAGGCCGCCCTGGAGGCCGAGGGCGCCCTGGTCCGGCCCGGGCGGGTGCCGGCCATGTGCTTCCTCGACCTGGCCGGGTACACCCGCCTCACCGAGGAGCGCGGCGACCAGGCGGCGGCCGAGCTCGCCGGGACCGTGGCCGCCCTGGTCGAGCGGACGGCCAGGGCCCATGGAGGGACCGCCGTGAAATGGCTGGGCGACGGGGTCATGCTCCACTTCCCCGACCCGGCCAGGGCGGTGGCCGCGGCCCTTGAGGCGGTCGGGCGGCTGCCGGCGGCCGGGCTGCCCCCAGCCCACGTGGGCGTGGCCGCCGGCCCGGTGGTGGTCCAGGGGGGCGACTACTTCGGCCGCACGGTCAACCTCGCGGCCCGCCTCGCCGCCCGCGCCCAGGCCGGGCAGGTGCTGGTCACGGCCACGGTCGCCGAGGCCGCCGCCCCCGACGGGGTCGCCTGGACCGAGCTCGGCGACCTGCGGCTCAAGGGGTTCGCCGCCCCGGTCCGGGTCCTGGAGGCCCGCCCGGCCTGAGCGCGGCTAGGGACAGACCCGCCGGAGGTAGGGGTAGGGGTTGACCGGGGCGCCGCCGCCCGGGTGGACCTCGAAGTGGACGTGGGGGGCGGTGTAGCGGGCGTTGCCGGTCTGGCCGTTGTAGGCGACCAGCTGGCCGGCCCGCACCCTCGTGCCGGCGCCGACGGCGTAGCCGGACAGGTGGGCGTAGAAGTACTCGATGCCGTTGTCGCCCTGGAGGTAGAGCTGGATGCCGCCGTTGGTGCTGGACGACTCGCGGCTGACCACCCCGTTGACGATCGCGAACACCCGGGCCCCGTGGGGCGCCATCACGTCCGTGCCCTGGTGGCTGCGGCCGCCGGAGCGGGCCGCGCCCCAGGTGTCGACGTAGGAGTAGGGGCGGTCCAGGATGCACGACGACCCCGGGGCGCTCCCGCCCCCGGCGGGGGCGGCGGCCGGGGTCACCTTGGCCGCGGCCCGGCGGCGCTGCTCCAGGCGGACGAGCCGGGCCTCCACCGCCTGGGCCTCCTCCAGCCCGGCCTCCAGCTTGGAGACGGCCGCCCGGGCCTGGTCGCGCAGGGCCTTGGCACGCTCGTAGCCCCTCGTCACCCGGCCCAGGGCCGAGCGGTGGGCGTCCCCGGCGACCTGGGCGTCCTCGATCAGCTGGGCGTGGCGGGTCGCCAGCACGGTGGCCAGCTCGAGCCGGCCGGGGACCAGGGCCGGGTCCTGGTCCAGGAGGGCGTCGGCGATGGCCAGGCCGCCCGAGCGGTACATGGCCGCCGCCTGGCCGGCCAGGGCCGCCCTGGCCCCGCGTTGCCGGCGGTCGGCCGCCTGAAGCTGGCCCTGGTCGTAGGCGAGCTGGTCGGTGGCCTTGGCCAGGGCGGCCTCGGCGGCCTGGAGCTCGGCCGTGGCCGTCTGGAGGTCGGCCTTGAGGGCGCGCTGGCGGCGGCGGGCGTCCTCCAGCGGGGCCGCCTGGAGCGCCGGGATCCCGGCCAGCAGCAAGCCGAGCACGGCAAGGCCGAAGACGAGTCGGCGCATCGGGTGCAACGTCCTTCCGTTGGGGGGAACGGATGGCGGTCTGCGACGATATCGGGGGGAGCGACAGTTTATCGGCGGCCGCCGGCCGGTCCAAATCGGCCGGGTCAGCCGGTGTGGAAGGCGGCCAGGCGCTCGGCCTCGTCCTCCAGGGCGCGGCGGGCGGCCGGGGCCAGCGGCTCGAACGGCTCCAGCTCGATCTGACCGTCCTGGTGGCGCCAGGTCCCGGCCACGGCCCCGTCGACCAGGAAGGTCGGGAACGAGTGGGGGGCCCGCACGTGGAAGATGCGGCCGCGGTGGCGTTCGGGCAGAAGCTGGGTGCGGCGGGCGTGGACGAGCAGGTTGGCGTCCCAGGTGGACAGGAAGCGGGGCGGGGCCGGGGTGCCCGGGTCGGGCAGGGGGGCGTCCGGGAGGTCGAACAGCTCCCCGCCCTGGCCGTCCCGGAACCGGCGGGTCCCGACCCGCTCCAGCACCGGCCGCAGCGGGGTCAGGGGCATGCCGGCCCAGCTGCCGAGGTCGGCCAGGGAGGCGGGTCCGAACCCGGCCAGGTAGCGCCGGACCAGGTGCTCCAGGGCCTCGTCGGGGTCGGCCTTCCAGGGGCCGAGCCAGTCGGCGGCCAGGCCGTAGAGGTCGGCCCGGCGCCGCTCCCAGGTGCCCGAGGGCGGCACCCGGACCATGTCGACCCAGAGCCCGACCCCGGTCCAGATCGCCCGCGGGAACCCCTGGTCGGTGAGCAGCCGGATCAGCTCGGGCTGGCGGGCCGGGCCGGCGGCCAGCCGCTCGCGGACCAGGGCGGCGGCCGCCTCGGGGTCGGCGCCGCCGAGCTGGCCGCGGGCCGCCCGGGTCCACCACTCCCGGCGGGCGGCCCGGACGGCCTCGGTGAACAGCGGGTAGTCGGCGGCCGAGACGACGTGGATGGTGACCCGCAGCAGGGTCGCCTGGACGGCCCGGCGCTCCTCGAGGGCGGTGGTCAGCCGGTCGCGGCGGAAGTCGCGCAGCCGCGACCACAGCCCGACGTACGGCGAGGGCGCGTACTGGGCCTGGAGCCCGGCGACCTGCTCGAGGGCGGCCTCGAGGGGCAGCTCCGAGCGCTCCAGCAGGAGCTGACGGGCCAGCAGGGCCCGGTTGAGCTCGCGGGTCGAGAGCACGCGCCCGGTCACGGCCGGCGACCTATCCGCCGCCGTAGGTGTCGAAGCCCAGCCTGACGGCAAGGCCGAGGCCCAGCACGGCGATGGCCACCCGCAGGCGGGCGCCGGGCAGACGCCGGACCAGGCCGGGGCCGATGCTCCCGCCGACCAGGAACCCGGCGGCCAGGGGGGCCGCCGCCGCCCAGCGCACGGGCCCGAACAGGGCGAAGCCGACCGCGGCCACGGCGTTGGCCAGCCCGAGGGAGACGTTGCGGGCGGCCACCAGCCGGGCCAGCGGCTCGGCTACCGACACCGTCAGCAGGGCCAGCAGCACCACCCCGGCCGCGGCCCCGAAGTAGCCGCCGTAGACGCCGACGGCGAAGACCCCGGCGAGCAGGGCCGGGCTGCGCTCGGACACCATCCCGCCGGTGAGCCGGGTGATGCCCGGCTGGAGCAGCAGGACCAGCGACGCCCCGCCGATCAGCAGCGGCACCAGCTGCTCGAACACCGGGGCCGGGGTCGACAGCAGCAGCGCCGCCCCGGCGACCCCGCCCAGCGCCGTGGTCATGGCCAGGCGCCGCAGCCGCCCCGCCTGGCCGGCCAGCTCGGTCCGGGAGAAGCTGGCCGCGCTCAGCGTGTAGCAGACCAGGGCCACGGTGTTGGTGACGTTGGCGGTCAGCGCCGGCAGCCCCACGGCCAGCAGCGCCGGGTACGACACCAGCGACGCCAGCCCGGCCACCGACCCGGCGACGCCGGCGACGACCCCGGCGATCGCCAGGAGGACCACGTCCGCGCCGTGCACCGGGCGGATTCTACGGCGTCGCCGTCTCCACGGTCGTGCGGGCGTCGGCGTGGACGCGGTCGCGGCCGGCGTCCTTGGCGGCGTACAGGGCGCGGTCGGCCCGGGCGACCAGGGCGGCCACGTCCTCGCGGCCGTCCCACTGGGCGACCCCGAGCGAGCAGGTCCCCTCGGGCTGGGCGGTGCGGAGGCGCCCGGCGATCTCCATGGCGTCCTCCAGCCCGCAGTCGGGGAGCAGGACGGCGAACTCCTCGCCGCCGTAGCGCGCCACCAGGTCGGTCTTGCGGACCACGGCCTGCCAGGCGGCGGCCGCCTCCTTGAGGAACCGGTCCCCGGCCTGGTGGCCGCGGCGGTCGTTGTACTGCTTGAAGTGGTCCAGGTCGAGCATGGCCACGCACACCGGCTGCCCGGACCGGGCCGCCCTGGCCAGCTCCCGGGGCAGCTCCTCGTCCCAGGCCCGCCGGTTCGGCACCCCGGTGAGGCTGTCGGTCCTGGCCAGCCGCCCGACCTCCCGGTACAGGGCCCCGACCTGGGCCAGCAGCCACAGCATGGCCCCGAACAGCACGCTCAGGGCGACCCCGACGACCAGCACCACCGGCGCCGGCATGGTCCGGTCGGTCAGGACCGGGCTGCCCGGCAGCGGCGCGAAGCGGAGGGCGAAGGTGCGGCCGCCGAAGCTGAACCGCTCCCGCTGCACGTTGGGCCCCCGCGCCTGGAACCCCGTCGGCCAGCTGGCCAGCGGGCCGCCGTCCGGGACCGCCTCGTCGTACAGCTCCACCCCCATGAACGGCTGCTCCGCCCACGGCTTCATGGCCGCGTTCAGGAAGTCGCCGGTCCGGAACTGCCCGGTCGCCCAGCCGGCGAAGTAGCGGCGTCGGTCGGCGACCGGGGCGTCCGGCCGCAGCTCGTGCTCGTACACGGGCACGAACAGCTCGAAGGCCACCGGCCGGTCCCCTGCCGGCAGGTCGACGTCGCCGGCGAGCCTGGTCTGGTTGCTCATGGTGGTCTTCCCGCTGTCCCGGGCCTGGTCGAGGGTGGCCAGGACGCTGGGGACGGCGCGGGCGTCCGCCCCCAGGGTCGAGCTGGAGGGGATCCGCGGGTAGCTGTAGAGGTGACGTAGTAGACCGGCCGCCGGCCGGCCGGCCGGATGGTGAACCCGGGCTCGTCGGCCCGGGCCTTGGCCAGAACGCGGGCCGGTGGGCGTCGGTGACGAGCGAGCGCCAGCCGATGCCCTGGAGCCCGGGATAGCGCTCCGGCAGGTCGAGGCTGCGGGCGAAGTTGTTGAACTCGTTGCGGCTCACCGAGTCCGAGGCCACCCAGAGCGAGCGGGCGGCCTGGAGGGCGTTCTCGTAGTTGGCCATCACGCCCTCGATCGTCGCCGTCCGCGACGCGGCGGCGCGGTCTAGGCGCTCGTGACGCTGGCGGACGACCGTCGACTGCCACCCGTTGGCGACCAGGCCCGACACGACCATGCCGAGCACGACCACGGCGACGGCGGCGCCGCGGAGCATGTCGGACCAGGCGGTCCGGTCGCTGGCGCGGGTGCGTCCGCCCGCGCGGAACTGGCAGGGTCATGGAACCCGTATCGACCGGACCGGCACCCGGCTCAAGCGCCGGTGCCCGCTTATGGGCGCTTGGGGACGGTCCCGGCGATGACGGCCTCGCGGGCCCGGAGGTGGTCCTTGACCTTGGAGACGAGCACGGCGGGGTCGAAGGGCTTGGTGACCCAGTCGTCGGCGCCGGCCGTGAAGGCCATGGCCCGGTCGGCGTCCATCGACCTGGCGGTGAGCATGATCACCGGGACCGGGCTGTCGGGCCGCTGGTCGCGGAAGCGGGCGCAGACCTCGTAGCCGTCCATGCGCGGCATCATCGTGTCCAGCAGGATCAGGCTCGGCCGCACGTCGAGGGCCTTGTCGAGGGCGTCCTGGCCGTTGTCGGCCACCACCACCTCGAAGCCCTCCAGGCGCAGGTTGAGGGCGACGAACCGGACGATGTCGCGGTCGTCGTCAGCGATCAGGACGAGATTGCCCATAGCCCTCCAGGCGTCCGGCCGGCCCCTACCGATACGGGTCGGTTTGCAGCACCTGGTCGATCCGCCGCCGGAACCGGCCGGACCCCTCGACCCGGGCGCCCAGGTCGCGGACCCGCTCGGCCAGCCGCCGGTCCGAGGTCACCACCATGGCCGAGGCCGGGTCGGGGTCGCCGGCGACCATCCCCACGATCTCGTCGTCGGCGGCGTTGCGGCCCCGCCGGGAGGCGAAGGCGACCTCGACCGACCCGTGCCGGCCCGGTTCGACGTCGGGCGGCCGGCGGTCGAACACGGCCGTGACGTCCTCGCCGCTGGCGGCGGCGTACCGGTCCAGCTCGCCGATCAGCCGGCGGACGGCCCGGTCGGGGTCGTTCCACCAGCGGTCCGGCCGCGACCCGATCAGGTTCATGCCGTCGACCAGCCAGCGCGGCCGCCCGCCTGTGCCATCCGTCACCCCGGGCCCGTGCTCCATGTCACTGTCCATTCCGCTTGCCATGCTGTTGATTGACTCCTGGCCCGCTTCTACCACGCGGCCGACCGCGGAAAGGGGTTATCCACATGGACGAGACCTTCTCCTACTGCTCGCTGCCGCAGATGCCGCCGCGCGAGCTCCCGGCCGGGACCGACCCGGCGCGCGTCGAGGCGATCCTGGTCAACGAGTCCAAGTGGGTGAACCACACCGTCCTGCACTACTACTTCTTCGACCGCGAGGCCGACGGCGAGCACGTGTTCCTGGCCGACGGGACCCGTCAGTGGCGTCCCTGGACCACCGACAAGGCCCACCAGGACGTGGTCCGAAGCGCCTTCGACCACTGGAAGGCCCAGGGCATCGGCCTGGAGTTCGCCGAGGTCACCTCCCGCGACGAGGCCGAGGTCAGGATCGGGTTCATGCAGGGCGACGGCTCCTGGTCGTACCTGGGCCGCCAGATCCTGGACCGGGGCGTCAACGAGCGGACCATGAACTTCGGCTGGGACCTGCTGGGCTCGCCCCGGGAGGCCGACACCGCCCTGCACGAGATCGGCCACACCCTCGGACTGCCCCACGAGCACCAGAACCCCAACGCCGGCATCGTCTGGGACGAGGAGAAGGTCTACACCACCCTGGCCGGGCCGCCCAACAACTGGCCGCGGGACAAGACCCAGTGGAACATCCTGCGCAAGATCGAGCCCGACACCGTGCAGGGCTCCAACTGGGACCCCGACTCGGTCATGGAGTACCCGTTCCCGGCCGGGCTGATCCTGCAGCCGGAGCGGTACCGGACCGAGCCGCTGCGCCCGGCCGGCGGCCTCTCGCCCCGCGACCTGGCCTGGGTGCGGGCCTTCTACCCGGGCGAGGAGGAAGGGGAGCTGCCCGAGCTGCTGCCGTTCCGTTCCCGCGAGCTGGCCATCCTGGCCGGCCAGCAGCGCGACCTCGTCATCCGCCCGGCGGCCACCCGCGGCTACACCCTGCAGACCTTCGGCGAGTCCGACACCGTCATGGTCCTGTTCGAGCGGGAGGCGGGGGCGCTGCGCTACCAGGCCGGCGACGACGACAGCGGCGAGGACCGCAACGCCACCCTCCAGCTCAAGCTGTTCCAGGGCCGCGAGTACGTGGTCCGGATCCGGCTCTACTTCAGCCAGGGATCGGGCGAGACCGCCATCATGCTGTGGTGAGCCGATAAGCTCGCCTCCTCGCACCCGGGTGCCGGGAGGCCGGCATGCACCACATCGAACCGCTCCTGCTGGCCCTGATCGTGGCCGTGGCCGGGCTGAGCGTCCTGGCCCGCATGGTCAGCGTGCCCTATCCGATCCTGCTCGTGGTCGGCGGGCTGGTGCTCGGGTTCGTGCCCGGCATGCCGTCGGTCGAGCTGCCGCCCGAGCTGGTCCTGGTGGCGTTCCTGCCGCCCTTGCTCTACTGGTCGGGGTTCTTCTCCTCGCCCCGCGACCTGCGGGCCGACACCCGGGCGATCAGCGCGGCCGCGATCGGGCTGGTGCTGGCGACCACGGTCGCCGTGGCCGTGGCCGCCCACGCCGTGATCGAGGGGATGGACTGGGCGGTCGCCTTCGCCCTGGGCGCGATCGTCTCGCCCACCGACCCGCTGGCCGCCACCGCCATCGGCCGGCGCCTGGGCGTGCCCCGCCGCCTGATCACCCTGCTCGAGGGCGAGAGCCTGGTCAACGACGCCACCGCCCTGGTCGCCTACCGGCTGGCGGTGGCGGCGGCGGTCAGCGGCAGCTTCGTCGCCTGGCAGGCCGGGCTGCGCTTCGTGGCCGGGGCCACCGGGGGCGTGGCCGTCGGCCTGGCCGTGGGCTGGCTGGTCGCCGAGCTGCGGCGCCGGCTCGACGACCCGGTGGTCGAGATCGTGGTCTCGGTGGCCACCGGGTACGCCGCCTACCTGCCGGCCGAGCAGCTCGGCGTCTCCGGGGTCCTGGCCGCGGTCACCGCGGGCCTGTACCTGGGCTGGCGGGCCCCGGAGCTGGCCTCGGCCTCGACCCGTCTGCTCGGCTTCTCCTTCTGGGAGGTCCTGGTCTACCTGGCCAACGCCATCCTGTTCATCCTCGTGGGCCTCCAGCTGCGCCCGATCCTGTCCAGTCTCGGCGGGACCGCCGTGGCCGTCCTGGTCGGGGAGGCCCTGGTGGTCAGCGCGGTGGTGGTCGGCGTCCGCCTGGGCTGGAACTTCACCCTTCCCTACCTGGTGCGGCTGCTCGACCGGCGCCCCGGGCAGGTCCTGCGGCGCGTCGGGGCCAGGGAGCGGCTGGTGACGGGCTGGAGCGGGATGCGGGGGGCGGTGTCGCTGGCCGCGGCCCTGGCCCTGCCCCAGGACTTCCCGATGCGGAACCTGATCCTGTTCCTGACCTTCGCCGTCATCCTGGCCACCCTGGTCGTCCAGGGGCTGACCCTGCCGACCCTGATCCGGCGGCTGGGGGTCTCGGGCGACGGCACCGAGGAGAAGGAGGAGGTG
>Ga0307416_100002824_pt1 | contig 10104 bp, 6 predicted proteins | sample DK1Cmetagenome_2_FD_203821 | JGI IMG/M metagenome (GOLD analysis project Ga0307416, IMG submission 203821) | Maize rhizosphere microbial communities from greenhouse at UC Davis, California, United States - DK15-C-3 | ecosystem: Host-associated > Plants > Roots > Rhizosphere > Soil | place: USA...
GCCTCCTGGGCGAGCTCGAGGGACGAAGTGGGATCGCCCGCGTCCCGCGCGGCCGCTGCCGCGTTGTTGAGCGCGAACGCCATCCCGAGCTCGTAGCCCGCCTCCTCAAACGCGGACACCGACTCGGCGAAATACGTCTTGGCCGCGGCGAAGTCGCGCAGCTGGGCCGCCATCGCCCCGCGGTTCTGCAGCAAGATGCCGCGGACCCGGGGGGAGCGTGCACGCGCCAGGGCCGCGACGGCGAGCGCGTCCCCGGCGTCGAACTCGCCGCGGAGCTGGTACACGCCGACCTCCACGTTCATCGCTTCGGCGACGAGGTCGTCCGATCCCGCGTCCTCAGCGAGCCGCACGGCGACGCGCGACGCGGCGATCGCGGCATCCCAGTCCGTCCCGGTGCGGTACACCCGCGCGAGACGCAAATGCGCCTCGGCCCGCTCGACGGGCGTCGCCGAGGCGCTCAGCGCGGCCTCGTACGCGGCGATGGCCTTGTGCGTCGCTCCCGCCTGCTCGTAGCGAAATCCACCGTCGAGGTGCATGCGCGCCGTGAGCAGCGGCGCGTTTCCGCCGGAGCCGTTCGGGGGCGTCGTCGCCCGCTCGCCGCCGAGGTTAATACGCGACGGCATAGCCCGAGAGGTGCGAAGTCGTGAAGCTGACCTTGCGGTCGGCCTTGTCGTCGACGCCGCCCATTACCTCCAAAACCTGATTCGTCTCCGTGTCGATGTAGGCGCCGACGAGCGTCGCACGCTCGGCCACCGAGTTGTCCGAGTTGTCCGAGCAGCTGGAATACTTGATCGTGATCGTCGCCGGCTGCTGGAACTGGTAGCTGTCGTGCCCGACCGCGTGGATCTCGACCTCGAGAAACGGCGACTCCGGGATCGTGACCTCGAACTCCGTCGGCTCGGGCACGGCGCCGGCCGGGATGGCGATCGAAACACCGCGGACGGCGATGCCCCCACCGTCCGGTCCGATGACTTCGCGAGCACTCTGCACGTCGTGCGTGGGACAGGCCAGGAGCTGAACCGTCGATTCCGTGGCCGATACCTCAGCGACCTCGAGCTGTCGCGCAGCGCCGGTGCGGGACTCCGGTTGAGTGCTGAGATCCGCGCAGCCCAACGCGGCGAGGGAGATCAGGGCGGCCGCTACGCGCGGGGGGGAGAGCCTGGGTCGCATCGGTACTCCTGGCTTTGGTACTACAGAGTGCGGCTGCCGCGTCCGCAGTCGTGTGGCGACGACGAGTAGCCGCGGAGGGACAGGGGGCCGACGATCCAGCCACCCGGAGGTAACATCTCCGTGGCGCTCCCCTGCGGGCTCGAGTGTACGCCGGGCGCCGCTCGCCTCTTCCAGCAGCGGCCGGCCTCGGCCGGGCGCCACGGAATGGCCATGGTCCGGTGCGCGCTCACCGCCTTGCCGCGCTCTCGGCTGCCTGGATATCGTGCGCGACATGCTGCTGCTCTCGGTCCTGCTCGCCGCTCAGGCGGTCGCCGCGCACGCACCGGCGGCCGCCTCGTCCGTTGATTCCTTGATGGCGCCCGGCGTCTCGCGCTCGCTCGCCACCTACCGTGCCGCACGGGTGCGCGACGTCCGGTACGACCTGACGCTCGACGTCACCGGGCGCGACACCGCTCGGGGGCACGTCACGGTGCGCTTCGCGCGCGGCGGCGGGCCGAACGCCGGCGACGCGATCCTCGACTTCCGCGGACTCGCTCTCGACAGCGCGCGCGCCAACGGCCGCCCGGTGGCGGGGCTCGTCGCCAACGGCGCCCACGTCCGCGTGCCCGCGGTCGCGCTTCGCGACGGCGAGAACACGCTCGACTTCCGCTTTGCCGCCGCCGTGGCGCCGGCCGGTGCGAGCGTCATCCGCCTCCACGACACCGTGGACGGCGCCGACTACCTCTACACGCTGCTCGTCCCTGCCGACGCCAACGCGCTCTTCCCCTGCTTCGACCAGCCGGACCTCAAGGCGCGCGTCACCTTCACGCTGCGCACGCCGCGGGCGTGGACCGCCGTCGCCAACGGCGCCCTGCGCGACTCGTCGGACGACGGGCGCACGCGGACGTTCCGGTTCGCCGAGACGCGACCGATCAGCACGTACCTGATCGCGTTCGCGGCCGGCCCCTGGCAGACGCGCACGCGCACGATCGACGGGCGGCGGATCACGATGTACGTGCGGGCCTCGCGGGCAACCGAGGCCGAGACCGACTCGCTCATCGCCGAGAACGCGCGTGGGCTGGCGTGGCTGGAGCGCTACTTCGACCGGCCGTACCCGTTCGGCAAGTACGACTTCGTCCTCGCCCCGGCGTTCCCGTTCGGCGGCATGGAGCACCCGGGCGCGGTGTTCTACAACGAGGAGACCTTCATCTACCGCGAGCGTCCCACCCTCACGCAGCGGCTCGGCCGCAGCGCCACGATCTACCACGAGGTGGCGCACCAGTGGTTCGGGGACCTCGTGACGATGCAGTGGTTCGACGACCTGTGGCTGAAGGAGGGATTCGCCTCCTACATGGCGGCCAAGATGCAGGACGCGCTCGACCCCGCGTCGATGGCGTGGAAGACGTTCTACCTGCGCAACAAGCCGCCGGCCTACGGTGTGGACGTCACCGAGGGGACGACGCCGGTGTGGCAGGCGCTCGCGAACCTCGACCAGGCGAAGAGCAACTACGGCGCGATCGTCTACAACAAGGCACCGGCGGTGCTCAAGCAGCTCGACTACCTCGTGGGCGACACGGCGTTTCGCGACGGATTGCGCGCCTATCTCGCCGAGCACGCCTTCGCGAACGCCACCTGGCGCGACCTGCTTCAGGCCATCGGCACGGCGGCCGGCCGCGACCTCACGGCGTGGGGGAGTAGCTACGTCCTGCGTCCGGGCATCCCGGTGCTCGAGGCGACGGCGACGGGCGAGACGCCGAGCGGCACCAGCGTCGCCGCCGTGCGCGTCACGCAGCGGCCGACGCGCGCGCTCTCCGGCCGCGCCCCGTGGCCGATCCGTACGGAGCTTCTGGCCTGGGGCGACGGGTCGGAGCCGGTGCGGCGCCGGGTGGCGCTCGACAGTGCGTCGGCCACGGTCCGCCTGCCGCGCCCCGTCGCACGGCCGGCGCTGCTCTTCCCGAACGCTGGCGACTACGCCTACGCCGTCACTCTCCTCGACTCGGGGAGCGTCGCGTGGACCGAGCGCCACCTTGGCGTGGTGGACGACGCGTTCCTGCGCGCGATGCTCTGGGGCTCGCTCTGGGACCTCGTGCGCGAGGCGCGGCTCGCCCCCGCGCACTACCTGGCGCTCGTCAACCGCGAGTTGCCCGCCGAACAGGACGAGCAGGTCGTGAGCGCGGTGCTCACGCGCGCCGCTCGCGCCATGTCGCGCTACGTGAGCGACGCGCAGCGCGATTCGCTCCTCCCGGCACTCGAGGGCACGCTGCTCCGGGTCGCGTACGACACCAGCCGCGGCTACGGCATCCGCAAGTCGAACCTCGACGCGCTGGTCGCGATCGCGGGGACGCCGGCGACGCTCGCCCGACTCGATGCGCTCCTCGACAGCGCCGACGTGGCGGGAATTCCCCTGCGCCCGCCGACGCGGTGGGCGATCGTCGCCGCGCTGGTCGAGCGCGCCGCACCCGGGGCCGAGCGGCTGCTCGCCGCCGAGACGCGCCGCGACTCCACCACCGAGGGGCAGCGCCGCGCCTTCGTGGCCGGCGCGGCACGCCCCACGGCCGAGAGCAAGGCCCGGTACTTCCGCCGCTACTTCGCCGACAGCACGCTCAACGAAGACTGGGCCACCGCGAGCCTCGGCGCCTTCAACGCGCCGGCACAGCAGCGGCTCACCCTGCCCTACCTCGTGCCCGCCCTCGACTCGCTCCGCTGGATCCAGCGGAATCGCCGCATCTTCTTCCTCGGCGCGTGGCTCGACGCCTTCCTCACCGCGCAGACGTCGCCGGCGGCGGCCGCCCGGGTGGACGAGTTCCTGCGCACGCATCCGCGACTCCCGGCCGACCTGCGCTCGAAGCTCCTGCAGAGCGCCGACGAGCTCCGGCGAACGGTGGCGATTCGGCGGGCGTACGCGCGCGAGGACGGCCACGCGGCGGGAGCAGCACGCTCCGACCGGCGCGACTGAGCGCCGCGCGCGGCCACCGCACGTTCCGGCGCCGCGACGCCCCTACTGGGCCCGCGGAAGTGCGGTCCGGAGCGAGAGCCTGGTCGTGAGCCGCCCGCGCCGCGTCTCCGCGGCCTGCTCGACGCCCGACGAGAGCTGCGCCCACACGGAATTGGTGACGCGGACCTCCCCGCCGGAGTTGAGGAACCACGGGGTGTACTGCTGGTCCTGCTCGTAGCCGGCCTGTACTTCCACGAAGCCCTTATAGTCTTGCGTGCCGACGTACAGCCGCGTCGAAGCGGCGGCGCCCGTCCGAATGTCGCCGGTCGTGTCGCGTGTCGAGGAGAATCGGCCGCCGAGGAGCCACTGGGCATGCGCTCCGAGGGGTTGTCCAAAGGCAATCCACACTTGCCCTGCTTGCGACCTGAGCCCGCCTCCTGACTCGTCGTTCGACTGACCGCTGAATCCGAGGGCGAGCTCGAGCCGCCTCTTGTTCCACGTCTCCTCCTGCCGCTGCTTGATGGCCTGCACTAACTCGCGGTCGAGCCGATCGACCTCGGCCTGCTGATCCGGCGAGAGCGGGATGTCATGACTCGGTTCGAACGTGTCCGCCCCTGCCTCGAGTTGGGGGAACGGGTTGGTGGAGGTAGCGGCTGCCGCATACACCTTGTGTTGCTGCAGCAGGTTGGCAATCACGCGCTGCTCGAGCGTGTCATCGAGGCGGACGTCCGCATCATCGAGAAACGTCTCTCTGAAGCCGATGGCAAGGGCTGTCGGCTGTCGCGTGTCCGGGTCGAGCTTCGCCGCGACCGATACGCGGAAGCGATAGAGCAGCTGACGGTCCTTGTACGTCTTTCTCGTCAGGTCACGACCCTGAGCGAGGAGCCAGGGAGCGGCCTCGAGGCCGATTGCCGAGGGCAGGCTGATGTTCCCGTCCTCGCCGGTGAAGTCGGCGACCGACATCGCCAGTTCACGGACGGACGTCGGCCGAAGGATCGCACTTTCGTCGAGCTCGACGAGCTTGAACGCGGGCCCTTCGGGGACGGTGAAGTCGGCCCGCAGCTCGTAGATGGGCGTTGCGTCGGCCACCTGTCTCGCCTCCCGCGCCTTCACCGCCGCTGAATCATCCGGCGGTGCCGCGGGGTCCTGCGCTCCGGTAGCCGGGGCGACCAGTACCGCCGCAACGGTGACCGTCGCGAGAAGCCAGTGGGCGCGCACGGGTCACTCCTCCTCGAGAAGGAAGAGGAATTGAACGCCGATCGAGGCACGGGTGGTCGTCTTCTCAACCCCGTCGGCACCGATCTCGCGGGTTCCCTGGAGGAGACGAATGGCGGGCGCGTACCGCTTGCCATTCAGTAGACTGACAGTGACGACGGCTTGCAGGATTCGCCCCGCGTAGCGGCTGGTGGGAAGCGGGAGGGCGCTGACGTTCACATCACCACCGAGCAGCACACCACCCCCCAAGTCTTCGGGTCTGTCCTCGCCCTTCGTCCAGAGGTGCAGTGTGTAGACCGCGGGCTGCATGAACCCACTCACCGCGTGTACCTCGATCGGCCCACCAGAAGGCTGGTATCTCGCGGTTTGCACCATGGGACCTCTGAGAGCTCGACTGGGGGGCCAGACTTCTCTGGAAGCCGACGGGGTCCCGCCGCACTCCCGCGGAATCGCTCGCGACGTCAACGTTTAGTATGCCACAGGCCGAGGTATTCCCAACTGACCGGGCACGTCAGCCGGAAGCGTGTGCATCGCCTGCCCAGGCCGAACACGCCGACAATGGTCGTCGCGGGAGGGTAGCAAGCGACCGCCCGTCCGGCCAGCTCGCTCGTTCAGCGATCGGGTCGCGGCGCGCGTAGCCCATGCGACCGCCCGTGCACCACGTGAGGACCTCCGCTCACCGTGGCCGGGTCGGTGCGCCAAGCCTAAGCCGAGCCTAACAGGACCTCTCATGTCGACACGTTGGCCGCACCTTCCACTGGCCGCCGCGGCGGCCCTCCTCACCGCCACCAGCCCCGCCGCCGCCCAGCAGAAGGGGAAGCGGGCCTTCACCCCGGCCGATTGGTATCGGGTGACGACCGTCGGCGCGCCGGCGATCTCGCCGGACGGCCGCCTCGTCGCGTTCACCGTCACGACCGTCAACGAGGCCGAGAACAAGCGGCACAGCGAGGTGTGGGCCGTACCGACCGGGGGCGCCTGCACTGAGCGCACCGAATGTGACCCCATACGCTACACCTCGCCGAGCACCGAGAGCTCGGCGCCGCGCTTCTCGCCCGACGGCCGCTACCTGCTGTTCACGTCGAAGCGGCCGGGCGTGAACGCCACCACGTGGGCGCTGCGCCTCGACCGCCCGAGCGGTGAGGCCTTCCCGGCCGACAGCCTGCCGCGCGGCGGCTCGACGCCGAGCGACCGCCGCTTCGTGGTGTGGTCCGACTCGGTCACGCCCGACACCACGGCGGGCCCGGACTCCGCAGCCAAAAAGGCCGACCCGTGGGCGAAGATGATGGCGACCGCCCGGCCGCCGCACGGCGCGGTCACCCACCCGGTGGACCCGGCGCGCTTCGACGGCCGGCACGTCTTCGACCTGCGCTACAAGACGAACGACCGGGGATTTCTCCCGGTGCAGAGCACGGCGCGCGTTTGGCGCCCGCTGCAGGTGTGGACGCAGGCGCTCGACGGCACGCCGAAGCGCCGGGTGACGAACACGGCGTACTCGCACTTCGACGCCGCCGTGTCGCCCGACGGGCGGTGGATCGCCTTCGCCGCGGACACGGCGCTCCGCTCCGACTCGGCCGTGACCGCCGCGCGCGATTCCGTGGAACGACTTCCCTACGATCCGGTGCGCGACGAGCGCGACCCGAACGATCTGGACATCTACGTCATCCCGGCCGCCGGGTGCGCAGGGGGGTGCCGGCCGCGGCGCCTCACGCGCGCCGTCGGGAACGAGACCGACCTCGCCTGGTCGCCGGACGGGAAGCAGATCGCCTTCATCGCGCAGCCCGGCCGCACGAAGTCGGCGCGCATCTACAGCGTGAGCGTCGAGGGCACGGCGGCGCCGCCGCCGGAGAATCTGCTCGGCGACTGGCGCTACGAACCGGACGAGTTCGAGTGGCTGCCGAGCGGCGAGATCTCCTTCTCGGCGGCAGTGGGCGGCCGCACGGCGCTGTTCACGCTGCAGCCCAAGACGCGGGCCGTGCGCGAGGTCGTCGGCGGCCGGCGGCGGTTGAGTGGCTTCACCCGGGACGCGCGCGGGGCAAGGGTGGCGTACGTCGCCACGAGCGTCACCGCGCCGACCGAGCTCTACGCGGCCGACGTCGACGGGCGGAACGAGCGGAAGCTCACGCACTTCAACGACAAGCTGAATGCCGAGATCGCGTGGGCGGACGCCGAGCGCTTCACGTACCCGTCGGCGGGCGGGTTGGAGATCGAGGGCTGGCTGATGAAGCCGTACGGCTACACGCCGGGGCGCAAATACCCGCTCGTGCTGTACATCCACGGCGGCCCGCACAGCGCGTACGGGGAGAACTGGTTCGACGAGTTCCAGAACATCGCCGGCGCCGGCATGTGGGTGCTCTACACGAACCCCCGCGGCTCGTCGGGCTACGGCGGCGCCTTCACCTACGCCACGCGCGGCCGGTGGGGCGCGGAGGACTACCAGGACCTGATGAAGGCCGTCGACATCGCGGCGCGACGGCCCGACGTGGACTCGACGCGCATGGGCGTGACCGGCGGGTCGTACGGCGGCTTCATGACGGCGTGGATCACCACGAAGACCGACCGCTTCAAGGCCGCGCAGGTCGACCGCATGATCAGCGACTGGACGTACTGGTACGGGGCGTCCGACGTGCAGGGGCTCACCGAGTTCGAGTTCTTCGGCAAGCCGTGGGAGAACTTCGCGATGTACGACACGCTCTCCCCGATCCGCCGCGTGAACCGCGTGAAGACGCCGACGCTGATCGTCCAGAGCGAGGAGGACTTCCGAACGCCGATGGGGAACGCCGAGCTCTGGTTCATGGCGCTCAAGAAGCAGGGCGTCCCCGTGGAGCTCGTCCGCTACCCGCGCTCGACGCACGAGCTCTCGCGCTCCGGCGAGCCGTGGCTCCTCGTCGACCGCCTCGGCCGCCTCCGCCAGTGGTTCGGCCATTGGCTGCTCGACCGACCGGTGACGACGGCGGAGCGGACGACAGTGAGCGGGCGGCGGAGCCAATGAACCGCGGCTCTCGGCTCTCGGCGCTCGGCGCTCGGCTACGGCGGGACGAGCAGGAGGACGTGCCGCATGCCGAGCGGTTCCTCATTCACGCCTCAGCCGAGCGCCGAGAGCCGAGAGCCGAGAGCTGATCTTATTCACCCGTCCACCACGAACCTCCACTCCCCGGTCCGCTGCTTCTGCCAGATCGTGAGGTACTTGGCGACGATCACCTCCGTGACTGAACCGTCGGGGTTCTGCTCGTTCACCTTCACGTAGCCGACCGTGAAGCCCAGGTCGCCCGAGGCGGCCACGTCGCCGAGCTCCGGCGTCCAGAAGAAGAGGCCCGGCGGCTCTCCCTCGTGCGCTGCGCGGATGGCGTCAGGCCCGAACGCCCACTCGACGCTGCCCGCACTCCCCGCATTCGCGCCGTCGTCCGCCACGTACCGGGCGAACGCCTCGGCATTGCCCGTGATCTGGGCCAAGTCGCTGAAGGCGCGGTCGGTGGCCTTGATCGCCTCGAGCTCCTCCGCGGGGTCCGTGTTCGGGAAGTAGCGCCTGTGCTTGGTGTCCGGCGTCTCGAACCCGGCTGGCGGCGTGAGTGAGACGGCGCCCGGCGCGCGGGCGGTGCGCTTGTACGCGGCCATCTTCCAGCTTCCGTCCGACTGCCTCGCCCAGTACGCGAGGTACTTGCCGGGCAGCACAACGCCATTCGGGAGCGTGAGCTCGGTGTAGCCGTAGCTGTAGCCGCGGGTGCCGTCCGACGAGACGTCGACGCGGATCGCGGTCCAGCGCCACGCCGAGAGCGAGTTGTTCGGGTTGAGGAGAAGGACAGCCCGCGCCTCCTCCGGCCCGCGGGCGAAGCCCGGCCCGGGCGCGATGAACACGCCGTCCGGCGCGAGCGGCGCGACGAGGGCCTCCACCAGGTTCGTCCCCGCGGCGGCCGCGGCGTACGCCCGGTCGGCAGCGAGCAGGCTCGCGCGTAGCTCGCGCAGGTCGAGGTGCGCGCGCGCGCTCGCCTCGGCGCCTTCGCCCTTGGCGCTCGACAGCGAGGCGGCGCCGGCACCTGGCGCGGTGGAGGGGTCGGCCGCGCACGCGGCGAGCGAGAGCGCGAGCGCGGCGAGGAGCGGGAGCCGTTGCATGGTGACATCCTCCGATGGCGGGGAGTGGTGGACCCGGCGCGTGGCGCGCCGTGCGGCAGCATGGTCGCCCGCTCCCGCCGCGCGGCCAACGCGCGGGTGACGAGCCGCGACTGCCGATGTCGACCAGCCACTCCGCGTGACGAGGCGCCCTGCCAGACGCAGGGCGGCGTGTGAGTGGGCCGCGGGCGCCGCGCGGGTGCGCCAGTCCGCCGCGGCCGTAGTCGCACCTCACCCGTGCCGCTCGTCCCATCCCGGTGCGTCTCGCCACTTCGCGCTTGCGTGCGGCGCGGGCGTGCCGCTCCGTTTGGGGGTCCCGCGCGCGACGCCACGCGCTCCGCGCCGCCTGGGCCAGTCCGGCCGTGCCGCCCGCGGCCCCATCGGAGGAGCCTCGATGCGCACGCCCCCTGGAACACCCTCGGTCAGCGCCGCGCCGCTGTCACCGCTGCCGCCATTCGCGTGGTGGTATCCCGCGCCGACGGCGAGCACTGCGCGGGTTCCGGCGGCGGCCGGCCGCGGGCTGGCCCGGCGCTGGGCCGCGCTCGTGCTGGGGGTGTGGACGCTCGTCGCCCTCGTGACCACGGAGCAGAGCTACTACACGCTCACGCGGATGGGGCGCGACGTGCAGTGGGAGCGGCTGCTCGTCGCGAACATGTCGAGCTGCTGGCTGTGGGCGCTCCTCACGGCGCCGATGGTGTGGC
>Ga0307416_100002825_pt1 | contig 10101 bp, 7 predicted proteins | sample DK1Cmetagenome_2_FD_203821 | JGI IMG/M metagenome (GOLD analysis project Ga0307416, IMG submission 203821) | Maize rhizosphere microbial communities from greenhouse at UC Davis, California, United States - DK15-C-3 | ecosystem: Host-associated > Plants > Roots > Rhizosphere > Soil | place: USA...
TAATGCAAAACATCATTTTTATCAAACTGGCCGTTTTGATTGGTATCTTCGATAGTTCTAAAATACAAACGGTTTTTAGATTCAATTAAGCTCCAATCTACCAGTTCTTGAAGGTCAGCAGAAACTTTCGTAAAATTTTCTCCGCTGATGTCACTTAAATATAAAGTTTTAATATCACTAGTATCTATTTTACCATCTTTATTGGTATCTGAATCTGTCAGGGTATAAACCATCACATTATTATGAGTTCTATCTGCAACCGTTTTCAAATACGTAGCTGTTAAAATCAAAACCGGTTTATCTGATAATGGTCGGATAGAATCTGAATCTACTTTTTGGAATTTTAAATTCTGAAGGTATCCTGTAATTTCATATTCGCCTAAATTAGAAATTGTAAAACTCACATCATTTACGCTCGAAGAACCATAACGCGCTTTAGAACCTCTTTCAAAAACTCTTAAATCTCCAACTGGATGAATTAAATAACTTGTTCCTTCCATTTGAATTGGCAAATCGGCGATTTCAATTTGAGTTGTATCGGCTTTAGTAACACTTACTTTGTTTGAAGCGCCATAACTTACTTTTGGTTTTTGAACTTCCTCTCGACAGCCGATTACTGTTCCGACAAGTATTAGCGCGATATATTTAAAATACTTTTTCATCTACAATGATTATATACGATTATCAAATATACTATTTTTGATTGTATTTTTGAGTTTTATTGAATTTTACTAGTGCAAAGATATTGAGAAGAACAAGAGGAAAATATCCACAAAAGATTAATTGCCATTTTTGAGCAAAAAAAGAAATTTGAAAAGTTCGCGCTTCTTCTTCTTTTTTATTTTTTTGCTCAAAGTAAGCCTGCTGCCTCATTAATTCCCCAGTGCCACAATTCATGACATGATGCTCAATGGTATCTTTAACTTTTTTACAAGTATTACTACTCCCTAAAACATAAATATCATCTTTATTTGTTATCCAAGTAGGAGCTTCTTCTTCAAACAAAATATCCAAAGTGGTAATAAATGTTTGATATTGAGATCCTGAACCAAAATGCATTCTAATCCCATTTATAGTATCTTTTTCAGTTCGTAACTTCCTAAGATAAAGCCTCATTTCTTCCAATTTCTTATTCTCCAATTGGCCTCCATCAAAATTAAATACTTTATACTTACGTAGAGTAGCAAATTTGTACTCTTCGAATTCATTACCATGGGGAATATACAATTCTATCCCATGACAAACCTTAAAAGCATCAACTTTGTAAAAATGATACAAACAAAACAACGGAATCAAAACCAAAGAAATCATTCCTGGAACGTAAAAAATCTTTTTTCTTTTTTCACGTTTTTCTATCATAACCTCGCATTTATCTTAACGTTAAAAACCCTCGAAGTCATATAATTTGGAATCGCATATTGATTTTTTGAATAGACGTCACGAACCCAAGTATTGGTAATAGCATTTTGATTATTGAAAAGATTGAAAATTTCCAGTCCAACAGCCAATTCTTTAAAGTTTTTCAGCCAGCCTTTTTTTGTATTTTGCGTACTAGCGTCTACAAAAACTTTTGCAAAACCAATATCTGCTCTCCTGTAATCATTTAATCGGTTTTGATATAAATACGGATCAGAATATGCTGGCGCACCTCCAGGCAAACCTGTATTATAAACCAAATTCAAATACACTTTCACGCTTGGAATATTCGGCATATAATCCTGAAACAGCATCGCAAATTTCAGACGCTGATCTGTCGGACGGGCAATATACCCTTTGTTTTCATAATTCTCCTCCGTTTTCATATATCCGAAACTTACCCAAGATTCTGTTCCTGGAACAAATTCTCCATTTAATCTAAAATCAAGACCTTGTGCATACGCTTTTGCATTGTTATTTGCAACATAACGAATTCGGACATTGTCAATTGAATACACATTTACATTAGAAAGCGATTTATAATACAGTTCGGTCACCCATTTAAAAGGACGATTCCACATTCTAAAATTATAATCATTTCCTAAAACAACATGAGTTGCTTCCTGAGCTTTCACATTTGGATTTACAACTCCGTCCAAATCACGTAATTCTCTATAAAATGGCGGCTGATGATACAATCCGCCCGAAATTCTAAAAACCATATCGCGATCCCAATCTGGTTTTATGGCAAATTGCGCGCGCGGACTTACTACAAACTGTGTTTTTCCTTCTTCCAAAGCTCCCGCAACATTCCAACCTTGAAAACGCGCACCCAAATGATACCAAATCTGACTTGAGCCAATTTCCGACTGCTTATTCCATTGTGCATAACCCGAAAATCGATTTATGGTATTAAAATTTGTCGCTCGTATATTTTGATATGGCAAAAGCGGTCCTGTGTAAGGCGTATACGGCTGATTATTTTTTGGAAGAATAACCAAAGGCGGATTTATAGAAAATCCAGCCGAATCAATAACTTCCCACTCCACTACTCGATCACGAATAGATTCTCTAGTATATTTTAAACCAAATTCCAACTGGCTTTCTTTCCAATCTTTAGTTCCTTTCAGTTCAATATTTGCAATTAAAGCATCGAGATCATTTCGAGCGTGGTTTAACTGAGAGCCAATTCCACGAGTAAAATCAACTGCAGATGCGTTTTCTGGATCTTCAGCATTTACATTGCCTAAACGATATTGCGCCAAAATATCAAAATGTTCTTGTTCTGTCGTGTGAAATAAAGATCCAATTAATTTTAGCGTAAGCGTAGGCGACGCTTTATAAGTCGTTTTTAAAGCTCCAAAATAGGTATCGTATTGATCTTTTTCTTGTCCGTCATAATAAACCGCAAGCGCCATTGGCTGATCTGCCGTTCCAAAATTAGTTTGGCGCACCAAAGGTTCATACGAATATTTGTTCTGAGAAATATTTCCTAAAAAGCTCATTTGCCATTTTTCAGAAATATCATAATTCACACTGGTTTGAATATCTGCAAAAGTCGGTTTATAATTCGTCTCTGTATCTTGACTATTCACCAAAAGACTATTATTTCTATAACGAACTCCTGTTACAGCAGACCATTTTTTATTCTTCGAAACCAGATCGACCGCAGCACTTCCGCCTAAAAAACTGGCTTCAAAAGCAGCGCCAAACTGAGTCGGCTTTCGATACGTAATATCTAAAACAGAAGATAACTTATCTCCGAACTTCGCTTGAAATCCTCCTGCTGAAAACTCGACATTTTGAACTAGATCTGTATTCGTAAAACTCAATCCTTCCTGCTGTCCTGAACGAATTAAAAACGGACGATATACCTCTACTTCATTTACATAAACTAGATTTTCGTCATAATTTCCGCCACGAACCATATATTGCGTACTTAATTCGTTATTTGAATTAACGCCAGGAAGTGTTTTCAGAATATTTTCGATTCCTGAATTTGCACCCGGAATCTTTTTTATGGTTTCAGTATCAACAGAAGTTATTCCTTGAACTCGTTTTCTGTTTCCAGAAGAAACAAAAACTTCTCCCATCTGTTCTTCAGAATTACTCATAATCGGATTAAAAACAAAAACTTCATTTGTTTTCAAATTCACCGTCAAACTCATCATTTTTAAAGAAACGTGAGTAAAAATCAAAGAGACTTTTTTGTTTGATGGAATTACAATTTCATAAAAACCATTTGAATCAGACTGCACTGTAATATCTTGCGAGGAAACATTTACCTCCGCAACAGGATGCTTTTCATTATCTAAAATAAGCCCTTTGATACGAGCGTTTTGAGCTAATGCAATATAGCTGAAAAAGAAAAAAAGAAAAACGAATGTAAACCTGTTATGACTCAAAGATTTTGGGTTTTATTTTTGTTGACTTCTAAAAAAACGAGTTTCAAAGATAGTAGTATTTCCCACATTATCAACAACTTCAACTTTTAATACGTTTTCACCTTCTGCTAAATATTGATCATCAAAAGTATGCGTAATTCTTCTCGCTTTATTTTCGTATTCAAACAAAACCCAACTTCCGTTCAAATATCCGTTATAAGATTTTATTCCTGATAAAGAATCGCTTATCGTTAAATCAATTTTCTTTTGATCGCTAATCCATTTTCCTTCAATTGGTTTTGCAATTTTAATCACTGGAGCAATCGTATCCAGAACCAAACCGTAAGTGCCTAATATTTTTGCTTTCGCAGTAAAAATATCATCTTTTCTGATCGTTCCATTATAGCTTGTTCCCTTTCCGATATAAAGTTTATCACGCAAAGATTCTGGATAAGTATCGTCTTTTATGGTGATGGTAAAATTAGAATGCACTGGAACGGTATCGTCATGAATAAAAATTTTGTTATTTCTCACATCAAAATTCATATTGAAGTCATCATAAAAAGTTCCAGCCGGAAAGAAAACCGACATATTATCTTTCTCAAAATTGGCATCTCTATTATACTTGATATAATACAGCCCATTAACTGGCTCCGCTTCCACAAGAGGTGTTGTGGCATCAAACTCAATTGGGACTGTAACCGAATTCATATTTCCAAAATAATCCGAAACTTCAATTTTATAATTTGAAGTTAGATTAGGTTCAGCTTTTACAATACCGCGAAGAGAATCTGTTTTGATAATGCTTAACGCAAAAGGCGTTTTCATGAAAAGCTTCTGCACGCGTTGCCCCGATTTTTTATATCTAGAATAATCAATCAAAGCATTGATATAACGCATTTCATCAAAGGAATACGTATTAAACTGATAATTATAATTCTGATTTCCGTTTAAAAAAGTCGAAACATTAAAAACTCCATTTTTATTATGCGACACATCATCGGTATCAACGGCATTAATTCCGAAACCAATTTTTCCGTTTGCTTTAATTTTAGATGCTAAATAAGTCCCGTCTTTCTGAAGTGCCATACTTACCAGCAATGGCTGTTTTGACTGATTTACCGTTGCATTATCCAAAGGATAAACATACAAACTAGACAAAGTTGGCTTCTTGGTGTCTTTTAAATTTTGGTCAAAGCCAAAGAAAATCGGATTGATAACAAACTCTGTTTTTGTATCTCTGATTTCAAAATGAAGATGCGGTCCTTCTGATGAACCCGTATTCCCCGAAAGTCCAATTATATCTCCTTTTTTTACAGGAAGCTCGTCTGGCTTTGGAAACATTTCAATCTCATAGGCTTTTTCTTTGTAATGCGTTTTTTTTACATAATCTAAAATTGCCCCAGTTGGCGTTTGCAAATGTCCGTAAACAGAAGTATATCCATTTGGATGTGTAATGTAAATGCATTTTCCGTTTCCAAAAGTCGAAATTTTTATTCTCGAAACATAGCCATCTGCGATCGCATGTACAGTCAAACCTTCTCTCTGGTTGGTTTTTAAATCAAAACCCGCATGAAAGTGATTAGGTCTTAATTCTCCAAAATTGCCAGAAAGCTGCATTGGAATATCTAATGGGGGACGGAAATAATCTTTAGGATATTGTGTTTGAGCAAACACAGAATTACAAATTAAAAGGGCAAGTACATATAATCTCATAAACAACATTTTTGCTAAGATAAGCAAAAATAAGCCAATAAAAGCAAGAAAAAAGCTTCAAAAACCCAATTGATTGAATTACAATATATTTATCTAAAATAATGCAAAAAAATCGATAAAAAATTGCATTAATAAAAAGGAATATTAACTTTGTAGGATTAAGTAATGAATAGGATGTATAATGAGTGTAATTGCAGAAATAATTGATACTCTTGAATATAAAGTTGAAAAGCTTTTTGAGAAATCAAAAGCCTTTGAACAAAACAATCAAGTATTACGATTAGAACTAGCCAAAGCTGCGCAAATTATCCAGAAACAATCTGAGGAAATGGAAGCTTTGAAGAAGCAAAATGAAACACTTAAGATAGCCAATTCGTTGCTCGGCAGCGACAATAACAAGAGAGAGACAAAGCTTAAAATAAATTCATTAATTCGCGAAATCGATTACTGCATAGCGCAACTATCAGATTAATAACATGGACGGAAAGCTTAGAATTAAAATATCAATTGCCGACCGCGTTTACCCACTTACGGTTGAACCCGCTCAAGAAGAAGGACTTAGAAGTGCTTCTAAAAAAATTGATGCCATGATTAAGCAATTCGAAGAAAATTACGCGGTACGTGACAAACAAGATGTTCTAGCTATGTGTGCATTGCAATTTGCATCGCAGGTAGAACAAAAACAGATTGATAATGCAATCGATGGAGAAGAGACTATCGAAAGAATTAAAAGATTAAATACGCTTTTAGATCAATATCTCGAAAATTAAACGTTCTTTACAGAAACTAAGATACTGCCTACATTAGTTCACATTTGGTAAACTCAACACTAACAATTTAGAATGAGCAAATCGTCGCTACTATAGTATGCCCTCCTTTTGGCTGGGAAACTTGAACAGTGAGTTAGCTCAAAACTTGTCTTTACGAGTTTATACAAGCAATTAATGTAGGCTTTTTTTATATATAAACCCTAACAAACATGGACATCATAACGATCATTATTGGTATTGTAGGTATTGCGGCAGGATTTGCAATAGCTAAAATTATCGAGAAAAGTAATATTTCAAACCTAATTAAAAACGCTAAAAAAGAAGCGGCCTCTATCTTAAAAGACGCTAATTTAGAAGCCGAAAATATCAAAAAAGATAAAATTCTTCAAGCCAAAGAGCGTTTTATCGAACTAAAATCAGAACACGAACAAGTTATTTTAGCGCGCGATAAAAAAGTTGCTGAAGTAGAAAAACGCGTTCGCGATAAAGAATCTCAAGTTTCTAATGAACTTTCTAAAGCTAAAAAAATAAACGAAGATTTTGAAGCTAAAACAGCTGAATACAACAATAAAATTGAGCTTTTAGACAAAAAACAGGCTGAAGTTGACAAACTTCATAAAAGCCAGCTACAGCAATTAGAAGTAATCTCTGGTCTTTCTGCTGAAGAAGCAAAAGAACAATTGGTAGAAGGCTTAAAAGCTGAAGCTAAAACAAAAGCAATGTCTCATATTCAAGAAACTATTGAAGAGGCAAAATTGACTGCGCAGCAAGAAGCTAAAAAAATCATCATTAATACTATCCAAAGAGTTGGAACGGAAGAAGCAGTTGAAAACTGTGTATCTGTTTTCAATATCGAATCTGATGATGTTAAAGGTAGAATTATTGGACGTGAAGGACGTAACATTAGAGCGCTTGAAGCCGCAACTGGTGTGGAAATCATTGTTGACGATACGCCAGAAGCAATTATTCTTTCTTGTTTTGATCCTGTTCGTAGAGAAATTGCTCGTTTATCTTTACACAAATTAGTAACTGACGGACGTATTCACCCAGCAAGAATCGAAGAAGTTGTGGCTAAAACTGCCAAACAAATCGATGACGAAATTATCGAAGTTGGAAAACGTACTGTTATCGACTTAGGAATTCACGGTTTACACCCAGAATTAATTAAAGTTGTAGGTAGAATGAAATATCGTTCTTCTTACGGACAAAACTTATTACAGCACTCAAGAGAGGTTTCTAAACTTTGCGGTATAATGGCTGCAGAATTAGGACTAAACGTAAAACTGGCAAAAAGAGCAGGTTTATTACACGATATCGGAAAAGTGCCTGATACAGAGAGTGATTTGCCACACGCACTTTTAGGTATGCAGTGGGCTGAGAAATACGGAGAGAAAGAAGAAGTATGCAACGCGATTGGAGCTCACCACGATGAGATCGAAATGAAGTCTTTATTATCTCCAATTATTCAGGTTTGCGATGCTATTTCTGGAGCTAGACCAGGCGCTAGACGTCAGGTTCTTGACTCTTACATCCAGCGTCTAAAAGATCTTGAAGACGTGGCATACGGATTCAGTGGAGTTAAAAATGCTTATGCGATCCAAGCTGGTAGAGAGCTTCGTGTAATTGTAGAAAGCGAAAAAGTTTCTGATGACAACGCAGCAAACTTATCTTTCGAAATTTCACAAAAAATTCAAACCGAAATGACTTATCCTGGACAGGTAAAAGTTACAGTTATTAGAGAAACTAGAGCTGTAAACATTGCTAAATAATCTAGGAGAATAAATATATAGAAAAAATAAAGGCTGTCAATTGACAGCCTTTATTTTTATTTAGCTCTTTGCAAGCTTACATATCATTAAAAACGATTTTAAAGCTTGTCCCAACCCCTACTTCACTTTCTACTTCAACAGTTCCTTTCATTGCTTCAATTTGATTTCTTGTAATGTATAATCCAATACCTCGCGCTTCTTCATGTTTATGAAAGGTTTTATACATACCAAACAGCAAATCACCATAGACTTTCAAATCGATTCCGAGACCATTATCTGTTATTTTAATGGATTTAAAACCTTCAGGCTCAATAGCAAAATCAAAAGTAATTACAGGATCACGATCTGGATGCGCATATTTAATTGCGTTTGTCGTAAAATTCAACAAAACGCTTTCCATGTAAGCCGGATTAAAATTAACCGTCAAATACTTCGGTACGTTATTGATGATCGTAACTTTTCGCTCTTTATGATACCCTTTAATCGTTGAAATAGTTTTCTCGATATATTCACAAAGTTTTAGTGGCACTACCGCAATATTAATATTACTCTGCGTTTTTACAATTTGGGTAAGATTCGAAATAGTTTCATTCAGATCATTAGAAACGGTGCGTAAATATTCCAGCATTTCTGTTACGGTCTGTTTACTAACATCTGCATCAATAAGATCTAAAATCGATTTTATATTTCCAGCCTGTGTATTTAGATTATGAGAAACAATATGCGAGAAGTTCAATAAACGGCTATTTTGATCACTATACAGTTTCATGGTTTTCATAAGCTCCAGCTCTTTTTCTTTCTGAGCTGAAACATCAGTATGCGTACCAATTACACGCAAAGGCCTTCCATTTTCATCGCGTTCAATTACTTTTCCGCGGTCTAAAATCCATTTGTAATTACCGCTGGAAGTCATTACACGATGATAATTTTCATAAAACGGAATCTTATTATCAAAGTGTTCATGAATATCCGAATAATATTTTGGAAGATCATCTGGATGCACAATTTTATCCCATCGTTCTGGATCATCAAAAATATCAGTCGATTCTAATTCTAAAATTTTAAGAGACAGAGAAGAGTAAAAAACCCTATTGGTGACCATATCCCAATCCCAAATTCCAGCAGTAGAAGCATCTAAGGCAAATTGAAAACGCTCTTCCGAAATCCTTAGCTTCTCTTCTTTATCTTTCAACTCGGTAATATCCGAAACATGACCATAGAAAATCACATTTCCATTTGCCGCAGATTCTGTTTTTGCCGCAATTTTAAACCAGCGAATTCCTTTTTTAGGAAGAGTAGCTCTAAACTCTATTTCCCAAGGTTTTATTTCTTTTCTGGCTTTGACTAAAGACTGAAAAAAAAGCTCGCGATCCTGCGGTAAAATTCGATCGTAAACTATAAGCTTTATATCATTACTAAAATCTGCAGCAGAAAGTTCAAATATTTCGTCTGCCGATTTGCTTACAAGGGGAAACGAGTAATCATTATCAGCATCAATAACAAACTGAAAAAGCAAGTCCGGCATTTCGGCCAACAATTTTCTATAAAAATTATTTACCTCTAAGCAATCTTCGTTTCCATATAAATCAAAAACCATATGATACTTTTTTATGTAAATAAGATATCCAAACTTATTCCGAAAAGCAAAAAACGAAACTCACCCGTCAACGTCTTTACTTTAATCAAAACAATATTTTAACACAATATATGGATTTTCACAACAAAAACATAGGCTATTATGAAAATAATTACTTTCTAGGATGAAAGCTATGCATTACTTCCTTTAAAAAACTGCGATCCAAATGCACATAGATTTCAGTTGTTGTAATAGATTCGTGACCCAGCATCAATTGAATTGATCTCAAGTCAGCGCCGTTTTCAAGCAAATGAGTCGCAAAAGAATGTCTCAGGGTATGCGGACTAATACTTTTTTTAAGTCCCATTTTCTGAGCAAGATCTTTGATAATAGTAAAAACCATGGCACGCGTTAACTGATTTCCACGTCTGTTTAAGAACAAAGTGTCTTCGGCACCTTTTTTTATATTG
>Ga0307416_100002826_pt1 | contig 10097 bp, 8 predicted proteins | sample DK1Cmetagenome_2_FD_203821 | JGI IMG/M metagenome (GOLD analysis project Ga0307416, IMG submission 203821) | Maize rhizosphere microbial communities from greenhouse at UC Davis, California, United States - DK15-C-3 | ecosystem: Host-associated > Plants > Roots > Rhizosphere > Soil | place: USA...
AGCGCGAGTACCTGATCACCTTCGAGTTCTTCGACAACGCCACCGAGCTCGGCGATGCCGAGGTGGACGAGGCGATCATCGACCAGGGCCTGGGGATCATCCGCAAGCTGTGGGACGCCGGCCTGGCACACCGCGACATCAAGCCGGCCAACCTGCTGGTCTGCGACGGCCGGATGGTGCTGATCGACGTCGCCTTCGTCCAGGCGCACCCAAGCCCGTGGCGCCAGGCCGTCGACCTGGCCAACATGATGCTCTGCCTGGCGTTGCGCAGCGACCCCAGGCAGGTCTACGCCCGCGCGCGGGAGTTGTTCACGGTGGAGGAGATCACCGAGGCCTTCGCCGCCACCCGCGGGCTCACCATGCCCTCCCAGCTGCGCCACATGCTGCGCGAGAAGGGCCGCGACGTGCACGGCGAGTTCCTCAGCCTGCTGCCCGAGCGGCCCCGTCCCATCTCCATCCAGCGTTGGAGCATCCGCCGGATCGGGCTGGCGGTGCTCACCCTGCTCCTCGCGATCGCCGTCCTTGGCATCGGGTGGGGCCGGCTCATCAACGACCGCGACGTCGAATACGCGCCGATCCAGGCCCGGACGCTCCAGTGCGAGCCCCACGAGCCGCTCGTGCTCATGGCCCAGTCGGTGCCCACCGCCTCGTTGGTGCCGTGCATTGAGATCCTCCCGGTCGGCTGGACGCTCGGCGACGTGGTCGTCGGCAACGGCCATTCCCGGTTCACCATGACCAGCGACCGGGGCGGTGTCCTGGTCGCAGACCTCACCGCCTCCTGCGACCTGGCCGGAACGGTCGAACTGACCTCCGAGCAGCCGGAGGCACGACGGTTCCTGCGGATCGAGCGCAATCCCGCCGGAGCCGTGATGACCCGCACCTATACCTTCCCGGGCGGCTGTGTCAGCCAGCGCCTGGTCACACCCGAGGCCAGCCGCCAACAGCTGGCCAGCGAGTCGTCATCCGCGCTGGGCTTCACGACACGCGATGACCTGGCCGCCGCCCTCCGACGCGAGTCCGGCGGCCGACTCGAGCTCGACCCAACTACCAGATGAGGGATCGTTGCGATGAGTGAGCATGAGGCAACCACGCCAAAGCCGCCGTCCCGGACCCGCCGGATCGTCCAGGTCGTGCTGTCGCTGCTGCTGGTCGTGGGGATCTTCTACTACCTGCTGCGCGGCATCGACCTGGCAACGGTATGGGCGGAGATCCAGGCCCTGACCGGGCTGGAGCTGGCCACCCTGGTGGCGATCGCCGGCTGGAACCTGTGCACCTACGCCTGGGTGTGGATGTCGGTCACCCCGGGCCTGTCGTTCTGGCGGGCGATGGGGATGACCCAGGCGACCACCGCGGTGGCCAACACCATCCCGGCCGGGGTCGGGGCGGCGATGGGGATCGGCATGACCTACACGATGCTCGGGTCCTGGGGCTACTCGCGGTCCCGGACGACCACGGCGGTGCTGGTCTCCGGCGTGTGGAACAGCTTCATCAAGCTCGGCCTGCCGGTGCTGGCCCTTGCCCTGGTCGCCCTGCAGGGCGGCGCCACCGGGGGGCGGGTCGTCGCCGCCCTGCTCGGCATCGCCGGGCTGGTGGCCGCGGTCGTGGTGTTCGCGCTGATGTTGCGCAGCGAGGAGGTGGCCCACCGGTTCGGGCTGCTGGCCGGCCGGGTCGCCTCACGGCTGCTGCGGCTGCTGCGGCGACCGCCGGTGGCGGGGTGGGAGCTGGCCACGGTCAAGTTCCGCACCCGCACCGTCGGCCTGGTTCAGCGTCGCTGGGTCGCGATCACGGTGGCCTCGCTGGTCAGCCACCTGTCGCTGTACCTGGTGCTGCTGGTCACCCTGCGCCACGTCGGGGTCAGCGACGCCGAGGTCTCATGGGCCGAGGTGCTGGCCGTGTTCGCCTTCGCGCGCCTGGCCACCGCCATCCCGCTCACCCCCGGTGGCGCCGGCTTCGTGGAGGCCGTGCTGATCGGCGGGCTGGTGGCCGCCGGCGGCGCCAAGCCGCAAGTGGTCGCCGCCGTGCTGGTCTACCGGGCGCTCACCTGGCTACTGCCGATCCCGGTCGGCATCGGCTCCTACCTGTGGTGGCGGCGGCGGTCGTTCGTGGCGCCGGGCAAGCAGGCACCGACGCCCGCGGGCCTTGAGGCGATCTGATCGACCGCGGGGCCAGGGCCGGGGCGCCCCGGATGCACCGTGGGCGCAGTATCGGCCGAGCCGTGGCAGGGTCGTGCCAGCCACCCAGTGCCGGCAGTGTTGGGCCATGTTCCGGCGAAATCACCTTCGGGGAAGCGGCCATCTGCTTTCAGCACCAGTCGCTCGATGCTGGCCTTGCCGAGCGGCAGCGCGGGCGGCATGCAGGCTCGCCGAGCAGGATCCGTCGCCCGAGCGGAAGACTGTTCTGGAGGCGAGGAACCATGGTGAGCGGTGCCGGGCCGGCGGCCCCGGTCCGGAGCTGTCCGAGCGGGTCGAGCGGGTCCGTGTCGCCTTGCCTGACGCCGACCGAGCCCGGTTCGAGCAGGACAACGGGCCAGGCATTGGACATGGCCGGTCGACCCGGTCTCTCAGGCCGCTCGGCCATGTCGTCGAGGGCTGGTGGCGGGTGGTGTTCGCTCGTCAGCACGGTGGCCAGCGGTGGGCGGCGACCGAGGCGCGGCTGCGCCACGGCGATGAGCCCGAGTGGGAGAGCGAACCGTTGGACGTGGAGGACGCGATCAGCCGCTGTCTCACCTGAGCCGTTCCCGCCGAGCGCGAGGCGACACGTTGCCCCAGCGTCCGGTATCATCCTCGGCGCAGTGCTGATGTGTGGCCGATGTGCAGGTCTCTTCATCAGCACTACAGCCATCATAATATGGCCGTCTAACTGCAGAATCAATAACTTGCCCCCTAGCTCAGTCGGCAGAGCACATCCATAGTAAGGAAAAACCGGGGCGTATTCTCCTCGTCCGGTGACCAGCAGGAACAGCCGTTTGTGCAGGTCAATGCTAAGCGTAGCATCTGGATTAAGTAGCAGCGACTGGCAGCAAGTAGCATCGGCTGGCGAACAATGCTGATGAGCTCTCAAGCGAGATTCTGACAAATTAACCGGCTCTTCTCTGGTTGCGTGGACGAGGCGTGGGAATCGAGCAGCGAGGCAGTCGTATGAGTACGGCGCCTAGCGGCGGTTGAGTCGGGCGATGGGCGGTCGACCAGGCAGCCAACCGCGCAGGAGCAGCACCAGCACCGCCAAGGCGGCCGCGTTCGCCACGGCGAGCAGGACATGGCCCACGGTGGGGTCGACCACGGCCTGGCGCAGGTCGAAGGGCAACAGCAGCGCGACGGTTGCGGCGAGCAGGTAGCCGCCCCACTCGTGGCCCTCCCACATGGCGGCGGCCGCGACCAGCTTGGCCAGGCCCAGCACGATCAGCCCGACCGCGACCAGGCCGCGATGGTGCAGCAGCGCCGGGAGGTGGCGGCCGATCAGCGCGACGAAGCGGTCGCCAGGGTCCTCGCGCAGCTCTTCAGCCGATAGCCGGGCGAAGGTCGCCTGGGGATCGAAGCTCGGCACGGCCAGCAGGATCCCGACCACGATCTCGCTCAGCCCGAGGACGGCCTTGTAGGCCATGACGGCCACCCCCAGGGGGCGCCGGAATCGAGTTCGGTGCTGGTCAGGGCGGGCCAGGGTCATCGCGTCGGGCCTCGGGCTCGGCCGGGTGCGTGGCTGGCACCGGGGTGCCGAGGAGCCGTTCCAGCAGCCCGGGGTCGCCCGGCCAGGCCTCCAGGAGGACCTGGCGGGGCACCCGGCGGGCGGCATAGCGCAGGGCCAAGGCGACCACCACCACGTCGTCCAGCGGGCCGATGACGGGGAGGAACTCGGGCAGCAGGTCGATCGGGGACAGCACCCACAGCCCGGCCAGCACGACGGCGGCCTTGGCCTGCCATGGCACGCGGGGGTCGGCCCGCAGCCGGCGGGCCAGGGTGACGCAGGCCGGCAGGAACCGGGCCAGGTCTTTGAGCAGGCCGGCGGGGAGGCGGGCGGCCAGGACGACCAGCAGCGCCCACAGCCCGACCATGACGACAGCCGCGATCAGGATGGGCTTGAGCCAGTCGATCATCCATGTCCTTCAGTTAGTAACAAGCGTTACCAGTAGAAGGGTAGCATCAGGTCTATGGAGTGGATGGTGCTGTTGTTCCGGGTGCCGGCCCAGCCCTCTCGCTATCGGGTGGCGGTGTGGCGGGAGCTGCGCCGCATCGGGGCGGTGTCGCTGGGCCAGTCAGCCTGGCTGGCCCGGGCCGCCCCGGCCTTCGCCGACGGCATCGCCCGGGCCGTCCAGCTGGTCCAAGCCGGCGGCGGCGAAGCGATCGTGCTGGACGTAAGCGGTCACGAGGACGCCGATGCCGAGCGGCTGGCCGAGGTGTACACCGCCGCCCGTGAGGCCGAGTGGACCGAGTTCCTGGCCGAGTGTGGCAAGTACCTGGCCGAGATCGACAAGGAGATCGCCAAGGGAAAGTTGACCCTGGCCGAGCTGGACGAGGAGGAGCAGAGCCTGGAGCGGCTGCGTCGCTGGCACCGGGAGCTGCGGCTGCGGGACGTGCTTGGGGCCCCCTCGGCCGCCGAGGCTGACCGGCGCCTCAAGGAGTGTGAGGCCAAGCTGGAGGACTACACCCAGCGTGTCTTCGAGGCCGTTGGTGGCCAATGAACCGGCGACCAAACAACTACGGGCGTGGGGGTGTGCTGCTTGCCGCGGTGCGCCACAGGCCGGCGCTGAGGACCACCATCCAGCCGATGAAGAGGCCGACCCCGAGCATTGAGGAGCTGCCCTCAGGACTGCGTCCTAGGACGCTGAAGATCGAGCCCAGGAGGAAGATGGCGGCGGCCACCAAGCCGACCGTGCCCAGCCAGCGCCAGCCCAGGCCGGTGCGCTGGATCGTCAGCGACAGCACCGTGACCAGGGCGGTGATCGTCCAGACGATCGGGGTGCGGCCTTGCAGCTGATCCAGGATCAGGACGGCCGTGGGTTGGTTGCTGTCGGCCACCCCGATCAGCGCGGTTTCGGCCGCGGTGGAGACAAAGCCCATGGCGACAAAGACACCACCGCTGATGGCGACGGCGACGGCCAGGGTCTCCTGCCCAGCCCGCCAGATGATGGGGACCAGGGCGGCCAGGAACGGGATGAAGGCCAGCAATGCCAGGCCCACAGCGACCTCGCTGGCCAGCAGGGCGCTCCGATGCGCGAGTTGGTAGTCGGCCACGGCCGCCGGGGCGGAGCTGTCGGGTCCGGTGCCCTGCAAGATGCGATGCACCAGGTACAGGACGGTGAACGTCAGACCAGCAATGGCCGCGGTTCGCAACGGCCGTCCGGGCGACCGATCCAGCTCCCGACCTGTCATCAGGGCATGATCTACCACGCCCGGTCGCCTGCGCCCGGACAATGGCACGACAAGGTCCCATCAGCTGGACGACGCACTCCGCCATGAGGGAGCCCACCACCGAAGCCAAGGAGCGCTGGCTTGGGCCAGGGGTGGCCGGCATCGGCATGGCCAGCTTCCTGGCCGACGTCGGCCACGAGATCCCCACCGCCCTGCTCCCCAACCTGCTCACGGCCACCCTTGGCGCCCCCGCCGCCGCCCTCGGCCTCATCGAAGGCATCGCCGACGGGCTGGCCGGCGCCGCTCGGCTGGCCGGCGGCGCCATCGCCGACGACCCCCAGCGCCGCCGCGCCCAGGCCGTCGGCGGCTACACCACCACCGCTCTTCTCTCCAGCCTCATCGGCGCCGCCACCACCGTCTGGCAGGTCGCCGTGCTCCGGGCCGGCGCCTGGGCCGCCCGCGGGCTGCGCGTTCCCGCCCGCAACGCCTTGTTGGCCGACATCGTCCCCGCCGCCGTCTATGGGCGGGCGTATGGGTTCGAGCGGGCCATGGACAACCTCGGCGCCCTCGTCGGCCCCTTGCTCGCCCTGGCCCTGGTCGGCCTGATCGGGATTCGCACCGCCATCGCCCTGTCGGTCATCCCCGGGCTGCTGGCCGCTCTGGCCATCGTCTATGCCATCCGCCACGCTCCCCGCGCCGAGCGGCGCGAACGCCAACCGCTGCGGCTACAGGTGCGGCCGGTCCTGACCGGCCGACTGGGCCGGCTGATGGTCGGGGTGTCGGCGTTTGAGTTCGGCAACGTGGCCGCCACCCTGCTGATCCTGCGGGCCACCGAACTCCTGGCCCCTGGCCGCGGCCAGGACCGGGCCACCCAGCTCGCCCTCGGCCTGTACGTCGCCTACAACCTCGCCGCCACCCTGGCCAGCATCCCCGCCGGTCGGCTTGGGGACCGCCGCGGTGCCGTCCTAGTCCTGGTCGTCGGCGTCGGGCTGTTCGGGCTGGCCTACGTCGGCTTCGCCGCCGGTGCCACCAGCGTGCTGGCCCTGGCGCCCTGGTTCATCGCCGCCGGGGTCGCCATCGGCTGTGTGGAGACGGCCGAGCATGCTGCGGTGGCGGCCCTGGCCCCGGTGGAGTTGCGTGGGTCGGCGTTCGGGCTGCTGGCGGCGGTGCAGAGCTTCGGCAACCTGGCCGCCAGCGCCATCGCCGGCCTGCTCTGGACTCTGGTCTCGCCTCGGTTGGCCTTCGGCTACCTGGTTGGCTGGATGCTGCTCGCCCTGGTTGGCCTGTTGACAGCCGGACGCCCGCCTGGGAGACCAAACAAGAGCGCGACTTAGGGTGAGCTGCGTTGAGGCCACGTCGAGGAGCTCTGCGAAGCCTGCGTTGAGGTATGCGTCCACGACTCACACTTGCTGTCTGATGCCACCGAATTCCTAACAGGATCTGCGCAGGCCGCAAGATCAAAAGGCGAAGTCGGCCTGCGGTAGCCAGCCGTTCGGCGGTGCCGGGCGCCGGCGACGGCGGGTTCCAGCTCCTGAACACCGCGGTCCGGGGCACGGTCCCGATGCCTATGGCCGAGTTCGTCACCCGCGCGGTCCGCGACCCCCGACCAGTCGCTGGCCGGGGTGTAGGTGCGGTTGGTCGGGTTCGTGTCCCCGACTCAGGGCGGGGGCGGCTACTGGCTGACCCGCTTGGTCATCTTCTGCTGCGCCGCCGACGCCGAGGTCCTGCAGGCCGTCGTTCGTGGCGACCCGACCCCCGGTGGCTCGAGGTCGAGAGCACCTGGCTGCCCCGCCCATCCGCGGCCGATGACGACCCCAGTGCACCGCCGCCGGCGCTGCACGCCGACGTGGTGCGTCCGTCGCAAGCTGGACATCGAATTGGTGCCTACCATAATCGCGGGCGGTCTGCTCCACGCCCGGCTGATCGGCGCCAGTGCCGCCGAGGCCCGAGGCCCTGCTTGGCCCGCTTGACGCCTGCTGTCGCACTTTCGGCAGCCGCGGGTGATCAGGTGGGCTGGGGCGGCTCTGGCTGATGCGGTGAGGGGCACCCGTGGGTGCCCCTCACCGTCAGGTGGACAGGTCAGCTGGGGTCGGGGTAGGAGCCGCCGAAGATGTCGGTGTTGCCGAAGGTCGGCGGGCAATCCACGTTGGGAGCCGGAGGCGGAATCGGCGTGCCGGCGACCAGCGACTGGCGATAGGCGTTGATGGCCGGGCAGACGGCGGCGTTGCGGGCGTCGTTCCAGACCGCGGCCCCGTAGTCGCGGGTGGCCACGGTGTAGTTGTAGTCGCCGAGGAACTCGCTGATCAGCCCGTTGGCGCTGGAGCCGCGGGCGTCCCCGACCGCCCCCCGATGCAGCGTGGTGAATGCCCCTGGTGCTCCGCCGCCGGCGGGCACGTTGGCGTGGCGGACGACGCCTTGGAAGCGCCTGGGGTCGGCGGTGGTGGTCCGCCAGGGGTCCAGGAAGCCGTCATAGACCAGGTAGATGTCGGTGCCGTCGGGCGAGATCGCCACGGCCGGGAAGTCGGGCCGGTCCCCGGCCGCGGCCGCGTTCACCGGCGCCGACCAGCTCACCCCCTTGTTGAGCGACCACTGGAGCAGGGCTTGTTCGTTGTTCAGGCCAGCGCGGGCGTCGCACCAGGTGAGCACGATCTGGTCGGTAGCGTCCGCCCCGGTGGGGGCGCCATTGGCAACGTCCACACTGGGGAAGCTGTTAGTCCGGGCCCCGGCCACCCCGTCGAAGGTGAAGCGGCCCTGCACCGGGTCCAAGGCGCCGCAGTCGACCACGCTGGCCACCGTCTGGGGCTGCTCGAAGGTCTGGCCGCCGTCAAAGGAGCGGCGCAGGATGATCGCCGACTGCCGCTGCACCGTCCCGGCCCAGAACACATAGACGACTCCGTCGGAGTCGGTGCGGACCGCGCAACCCTGGCGGCCGCCGGTCTGGGCGTTGTTGGTGGCCGCGCTGAGCTGGCGGGTCCGCCAGGTGTCGCCGGCGTCGGTGGAGCGGGCGAAGGTCACCGGCTCAGGGGCGGCGTTGCCCTGCCCGGCGCCTCGGAAGGCGACATTGCAGGTGTAGACGTTGCCGAAGTGGGGGCTGGAGGCGGCGTTGTCAGCCCAGATCTGCTCCTTGTCCGAGAACAACGCCGCGTTCTGCTTGGTCACCAGCACTGGATCCAGCCAGGCACCCGCATCACCGGCCGCGGCGGCGGCCACGTTGTCGGTGCGCGACACATAGACGGCCTCGCTGCCCTTGAAGGTCTGCTCGGACCGCTGGGCGCTGAAGTTCGAGGTCAGATTGGCGTAGTACAGCCGTGACCCATTGGCCCAGGAGAAGCTGCCGTTGGCGCCCCGCCGGGGCCCGAAGGCCAACGCCGGGTCGCCGTCCGAGACCAGCCCATTCTCGTAGTAGCCGGGCAGGGTCCCGATCGGGCCGACCCGGGGGGTGCAGGTGAACCCGGGCGGGCCGACACAGTGGCGGGCCGTCCAGCCGCTGTAGGTCGGCTGGGTCCAGGTCGTCCCACTGTCGAAGGAGAAATAGATCCCCGACACCCCCACCCCCTCGGTGAAGGGGCAAGTAGTGGGGTCGCCGGCGTTGCAGGCCTCCATATCGATGTTGTCATTGGCCCCGGCGGCCAAGATGTTGGGGTGGTTGGCGTCCACCGCCAAGGCGGGCTCGTTCTGCTTGTTCTGGGAGAAGACGCTGTCGTTGCTACCGACACTAACCTCGGTATCGGGGTTCAACGCCCAGCTCGGGCCGGCGGTCAGCACCGCCACCAGCAAGCTGAGGAACCCGACAAGCGCCAAGCGCCGTCCATTACCCATAGCCCCTCCTTTGGGACCAGACCGGCAGAGCCGTCTAACTACGACACATCCGGCGTTCCTTGTCACTACGCCAGGCTACGGACGACGAACTAGGCCGCACCTCCCACACCAAGACGGGTTGCCCGCCGTGCAGCATCCCCGGTTTGTCGGCAGGTCAGGTTCTGATTGCCGCTGAAGGCAGCGCGGACCGACTGTCCACCACGAAGCACGGACCCCCATTAGGAGCAGCCATATCCAGGCTGCACACGCCTGGTCAATCCCTGACCGCCCATGCCATAAGGTTCGCATCGCGCCGCCTCCTTCCCGCGTCAGATGCGATCAGAGTCGGCTAGACACTGCTACCGAGTGGTCAGTTCCCGGCGATGACGCGGCGACTGGCCGTGCCGTATCGATCGCCGTCGCAGGCCGCAAACTGACGGTCGGGCCAGCCATTGCCGATCGGGCCGACTGGTTGGGTGCTTCGTGCCGGACCCAGCAAATCCGGCTTTGTGGTGCCGGCCTGTGCAGCTCCAGCCTTAGCCCGGTTGGCGGACGGCTCGGACGCTCCCGGTCTCCAAGCGTGACCCGGCCAGGATGAGCAACTCTACCAGCTCGCCACCACGAATAGGCGGGATCGTCCCAGGGCGTGGGGCCAGGGACCGGGCCACTGGGGACCGGTCCCTGGCGTCCGGGAAGGCTCAGCGGGCGGTACGCTCTGACGCGGGTCTTGGGCTGGCCAGGCGACCGGTGCCGCTTGGTGCCAGGACCGGGCCGGTGAGTGCTTGGCGGGTGCCGCCGGTGATCGGCAGGCCGCCGGTGGGCACGTACATCGCCTCGTTGAAGGTTGTCCCGCTGGGCTGAAGCGCGACGGCGATGGCCGGGAAGGCGTTGGCGCCGCTGCGGACAGACGTGGAGATGTAGTCGCCGACCATCCGGCCCTGAGAGGTGTTAGCC
>Ga0307416_100002827_pt1 | contig 10095 bp, 9 predicted proteins | sample DK1Cmetagenome_2_FD_203821 | JGI IMG/M metagenome (GOLD analysis project Ga0307416, IMG submission 203821) | Maize rhizosphere microbial communities from greenhouse at UC Davis, California, United States - DK15-C-3 | ecosystem: Host-associated > Plants > Roots > Rhizosphere > Soil | place: USA...
ACATACGAGGTGCGGACCGATGGGGGTGAAGCCGACGTATGGGCCCGCCTCCATCCGGGGAGCACGCAGCGAAGTATTCGCAAAGCCGAGAAAGCAGGCGTGGTGGTACGCCGGGGTGACACAATCGAGGACTGGCGGATCATGGCCCAGCTCGAAGAGCGCACCGCGCATGGCCACGGATTGCCGGCCCCGCCGCGGCGCTTCTTTACCGAGGGATGCCGCCGGCTGCAGTCTCAAGGTCTGGCTGACCTATACCTGGCCTTCACCCGAAGTGGCGAGCGGGCCGCGGCCATCACCGTGTGGAAGGGATCTCGGGCGTGGATCTACGGTTTTGGCGCTTCCGACCCTGCCTATCTGGAGCAGCGCCCGAACCACGTTCTGCTCTGGTCGGCCATTCGAGATGCAATCGCGGCCGGTTGTGCCTTCGATCTTGGACGGGTAGCGCCGGAGCAGAAAGGCCTGCTCGAGTTCAAGCGGCGCTGGGGTGGACAGGCCATACCGCTGGCCTATGATTACTGGCCGGAACCCGGAGGACTCAATATCGCCGCTCGGGACCGGGGCATCCTTGCTGCCGCGGCGTCGGTGTGGTCGCGCTTGCCTGCCTCGATGGCCCGGCTGGGCACCGGACTTTACCGCTACCTGGGATGAGCTCGTGAGCTTCGCCTGGCGGCTTCGGAAAAAAGTATTGAAGCGATGGGCCCGTAACGCGTTCTTTCCCTCTCATCGAGTCTCCCTGCTGAGAATGTGCGGCTATAGCATCGGATCCGATGTGTACATCGCGGACGATCTGATCATCGTAGAAGAGCTGGCCGATCGGGGGAACATTGCTATCGGCAATCGCGTCAGCATTGCGCCTCGGGTAACTCTGGTCACGTCGTCACACCCGAACAACTCGAGAATCCGCGGCTTTGCGCCGGTGTCGCAGGGCCCCATCACAATCGAGGACGATGTCTGGCTGGGTGCTGGCTGCGTCATTCTTCCCGGTGTCCGCATTGGAAGGGGTGCGGTTGTAGGAGCCAACAGCGTCGTCTCTCGAGATGTGCTTCCGCTGCACGTGGTCGCGGGCCAGCCGGCCCACACCGTTCGTGAGCTCACTCCAGGGGTGGGCTGGTCATGATCAGCATCGATACGGGAGTGAACAAGCTGCTCGCCAGCGAGCGGTATGGACTCGAGCTGCTGATCGACCTCTCTCGTCTGCTGCCGGTGGAGCACGCGGAGTGTGATCTGGTGCGACTCACCGTGGCAGAACGAAGCTCTGCCGGCTCGGCAGCCGCCGATTTGAGCGCGCATGCCGCCCTGGAGCACGCCGATGGAGAGGTGCGGGTGTCCCGTGCCGCCCTTCGTGCGGTTACTGAGGTGGCCGGTGGCGCCATCGAGCAGCGCAGCACGCGAACCGACCGGCATGGGCGGGTCCCGGCGGCGGAGAACCCGCTCGTTGCGGCCGGTCAAAGTCGGCGGCCGGTGGTCTCGCTGCTCGCGCAGGAGCTGCGGCGAGCTGTGTTTGCCGTGGCCGGTAGACGTCCTGTGCGCACGGTGGCACCCTGGCCTGAGGGCCACCGCTGGGCGGCGCTGGTTACGCACGACCTGGATGTGGTGGACTGGTGGGGGCTGTTTCCGCTCCTCCGAATGGTGGAGCTGGGCATGAAGGGTTCGTGGGATCTGCTGGGTCAGGTGGGGCGGAGCCTTCGGCGCAATGCACGCCGCGATCCGGTCAGCCGGGGAGTGCATTCCATTCTTCAGCTGGAAGCCCACCACGGAATTCGGGGCAGCTGGTTCGTGATGTGCGCGGATCCCACGCTGAGATCATTCCTGGCGGGAGATTCCACCTATCGGGCGGATGGCGCAGCGGCTCGTCGGATTCTGACAGCCTTGATCCAGGCGGGTCATGAAATCGGTTTGCACGGCAGCTTTGCTACCGGCGCGGATGCTCGGCGCATGGCGTCGGAGCGACGCACTCTCGCCCGTCTGGCGGACATCTCGATCCTCGGTGTGCGCCAGCATTTCCTCCGCATGCGTCCCGGTCAAACTCAGCGGCATATGGTCGCTGCCGGCTTCGAGTACGATGCCACCTGGGGGTTTGCCGATCGCAACGGTTTCCGGCTCGGCGTAGCCGATCTGGTTCCCGCGTGGGACGCGGAACAGGAAAAGACGTTGCCACTGGAGGTGGTGCCGCTGATCTGGATGGATCGGGCACTCAGCAAGTACGCCGGCATCGAGGAACCGGGCCGGTGGATCGAGGATGCCCGCGAGTTGGCCCGAGAATGCAAGGCGGTGGAGGGGACCTGGGCCGGGTTGTGGCACCCAAACACGATGGAGCCGCTGGGATTTCCCGGGGCCGAGCCGGCGTTTGTCAGTCTGCTTCAGGCCCTGGCTGACGACCGTCCCTACTTCGGTTCGGCGCACAAGCTTGTCCAGTGGCGCCGCTTCCGCCGCTCTATCCGAGCTCGGCGGGTGTCAGCCGATGGCCGGGTCGCCCTGTCGACTGCGGCGGGACACCGGACGGTCATCGCGTTGGAAGACGAATCAGGCGAAACGACTCAGGTGCAGATCCAGGCGAGCCGGACCGGTGGTGCGGCCTAGACTCTGGCGGCTGGTGCAGTTTGCCGCCGGAGTACTGCTCGTGGGGCTGGCAGCGCGCTCCATCATCATCAATTGGCAGAGTCTCCGGGCTCAACCGCTCGAGTGGCGAGTGTCCCCCGGCTGGATTGCCGCGAGCGTCGTGATCGTCTTTGCCGCCTACGCAGTGCTCATCGAGGCCTGGCGGCGGGTGGTCCTCAGCATGGGCGAGCGGCTCCCCTTCGGCACTGCGGCCCGAATCTGGTTTCTCGCCAGCCTGGGCAAATACATTCCGGGCAAGGTGTGGGCGGTTGCGGGCGCCGCCGTCCTGGCGCAGCGCGCCGGCGTAGACCCGGCGGTAGCCGTCGCCGGGGCACTCATGCTCCAGGCGCTGGCGCTTGCCAGCGGGGCAGCCGTAGTAGCTATCACTGCACCTGACACCTTTCAGGCCGTCGGCCCTGGGATTCTTCCTCTGGCTGTCATGGTGGTACTGCTGTCACTCGCCGGAGTGGCCGTGCTGGCTTCCCAAAACCTGCTCAACCGCCTGAACCGACTGCTCCCACGTTCGCTTCCACCACTCCGGGCCATACGTCCTCACATGCTCGCGCTTGCCTTCGCTGGTAACCTGTGCGCCTGGGTGGGTTATGGTGCCGCGCTCCTGCTGCTGGCCCGCGGCGTGTTACCCGAAGTCACGCTGAGCCTGCCGCAGTCCATAGGAGTCTTCACCTGTTCATATCTGATTGGCTTTATCGCGCTGTTCGCACCAGGCGGCCTGGGCCCCCGGGAGTCGGTCTTTCTCCTGATCCTCGCGGGTGACATCGGGCTCAAGCCGGCGGCCGGTCTCGCGCTTGCCAGCCGCCTTCTGCTCACCGGGACCGAAGTCCTGCCGGCTGTGCCCTTCTTATTCCGCCGCGGGACGGCGCCATCGTCTGTGCGTGAGGTCTGAGTGAGCCAGCCGACTTCGTCCTCCGAGCTCGACCAGCTGCCCCGCTGGGCTCCCTTTCTGATCATGGGGGTGCTGACGGTGCTGGTGTTTCGGCAGTACCTCCTCAGCGGCCCGGGCCAGATGCTGCTGGGCCAGGATACCATCGCCGCCGGAATCATGTTTCGGAAGTTCTTCGTGGAGCACATCAAGGCGCTGGGCCGGCTGCCGCTGTGGAATCCCTACCTGTTCGGCGGAGTGCCCACCATCGAAGCGGGCAGTGGAGACATTCTGTATCCAGCCTCGATTCTGCACTTCCTGCTGCCACTCACCAGCGCGCTTGCCTGGAAGCTCATCCTGCATGTCTATCTGGCCGGCGTATTCATGTATCTCGCCGTTCGCGCCCTCGGTGCCCGCCGCTATCCGGCACTCTTTGCCGGCGTGGCTTACATGCTGTCGGCCAACCTCGTCAGCCTCGTCTGGGGTGGGCAGGACGGCAAGATGTATGTGACAGCGCTCTTTCCGGCCGGCCTCTGGCTGCTGATCAGCGCGCTCAGCCGGCGCTCCTGGATCCGCTTCTTGTGGCTGGGAGTGGTGGCCGGCCTCATGGTCGTGGCCCACCCCCAGCTCGCGTACTACGCCTACCTGGCTCTTGCCGCGTATGCCGTGGGAAGCCTGTGGGTCCGCCGCCACGAGGGGGGAGCAGTGCTGGCAAGCAGCCTGGCCGGCGGGATGTTGGCGGTGGTCACCGCCTTCGGCGTGGCGGCAGTGGTGCTGCTGCCGATGTACCGATACCTGCGGGAGGACTCACCGCGTGCCGGCCCAGGACGCGGATTCGAGTACTCCGCCAGCTGGTCCCTCCACGCGGAAGAAGCCGTCTCATTGTTCATCCCCGAGTTCGCCGGCACCGATGTCCAGGCGGAGACGTACTGGGGTAAGAACCCGTTCAAGCACAACTCGGAGTATGGGGGAGCGCTGGTATTGGTGCTTGGCATCGCGGCGATGACCGGCCTTCGGGGCGATCGACGCCGGTGGGGCTTCGGGATCATGGTGGCTCTTGCTCTACTCTATGCCCTCGGCGCGGGGACCCCGGTATTCCGGTTGCTGTATACGATTGTTCCCGGTCTCAAGAACTTCCGGGCCCCCAGTCTCGCATCATTTGTTGCGATTGCCGGGCTGACAATTCTCGCGGCGCTGTTGTTGAATCGCGTGCTGACCGCGGAGGACGCACGGGCGCGTCGCATCATGTCCCTCGCCCTTCTGATAGGCTCCGGGGCGGCGCTGCTGCTGGCCGTGCTGACGCTGGGAGCAGGGCAGGGGCTGTATGAGACCTGGCGATCGGTCTTTGGCAGCGTCGAAGGCGCAGACCGCTCCGCCGCTTTTACCGCCAACCAGATGCGGATTACGGGAAACGCTCTCTTGGTGGCGCTGATGTGTGGGCTGGGGTGGGGCACGCTGTTGCTCTGGGGCAATGGCAGCCTGCGAGCGGCGCACGTGGTCATTATCCTGACCAGCGTTACGGCCCTCGATCTGCTCCGGGTCGACAGTCGCTATATCCAGGTCGTCAGCTATGATGACTTCTTCCCTCCGGATCCGGGCATCGAGGCGCTGCGGGCTCGCATCGCTCCCGGAGAACGGGTGCTCACCGTTGGGGGAGTATATCCGGAAGGCTTCCTGGCAACCTACGGGGTTCCCGAGGTCTTCGGGTACCATGGCAATCAGCTCCGGTGGTACAACGCATTGACGCGCTTCGATGTCCGCCAGGCGGCGCGCACGGCCACGGACCTGGAGCAGTACTGGCTCGGCCTGCTGAACAGTGGTGCGCTCCGCGCTCTCGCGGCGCGCTACGTGCTCCTGCCTGGTCAGATCGAGCTGCCCGGCTACCGCTTGTTGGGCGCCGACCAGCGGGTCGCTGTGTACGCGGTTGACGGAGCCGCAGCCGGCGTGGCAGTGGTGCCCGAGGTGCAGGTGGAGCCCGATTCCTCCCGCCGGGTGGCCCTCCTCTGGTCGCCCACGTTCGATCCCGCGAAGACCGTGCTGGTCGAGCAGCCGGTGCAGGCCGTGGGCCAGGCGGGAGGAACCGGGACAGCCACGATCGAAGAAAATGGCGACGATACCCTCGTGGTGCGCGCCCGTTCCAGCGGCCCGGCGCTCCTCACCGTGAGCCGGACCTATCATCCCTCCTGGACCGCAGAAATCGATGGGACGCCGGCGCCGGTGCTTCGGGCAAACCACGCGCTGATAGCCGTACCGCTGATTCGCAGCGGCGAACATCGGGTTGTCCTTCGCTACCGCCCGAAGATCGTCCAGGTCGCAGCGGGCTTCACGGCCGCCACCTGGATCGTCGTGTTCCTGCTAACCGCTGCTACCGCGGCGCTGGGCCTTCGTCAGCGCCGTGGCTGAACGCCTCCTCGTCGTAGTGCCCACGTATAACGAGCGCCTCAACCTCCCGCTCGTTGTGCCGGCCATCCTTCAGCAGGATCCCAGGCTCGAGGTGCTGGTGGTGGACGACAACTCTCCCGATGGCACCGGGCAGTTGGCGGACGAGCTGGCCGCGGCAACTCCCCGGGTCCACGTGCTGCATCGGCCCGCAAAATCGGGTTTGGGCAAAGCATACCTCGCCGGATTTCGCTGGGCACTCGAGCGAGGCTACGATCTCATCTTCGAGATGGATGCCGACTTCTCGCACGACCCCAAGTTCCTGGGAGACTTCATCCGGGCTGCCGCCGAGGCCGACCTCGTGATCGGGTCTCGCTATCGCACAGGCGTGAACGTCATCAACTGGCCCATCTCGCGGTTGCTGTTGTCGATCGGCGCAAACGAGTATGCCCGCTGGATTACCGGCCTGCCGCTGGCCGATTCAACCGGCGGCTTCAAGTGCTTCCGCCGGGAGGTCCTGGCGGCGATCGATTTCGAGAAGGTCCGGTCGAACGGCTACGCCTTCCAGATCGAGATGAGCTTCCGGGCCTGGAAAAAGGGCTTCCGACTGGTTGAGATCCCGATCGTCTTCACCGACCGGGTCGAGGGTCAAAGCAAGATGAACAAACGTATTGTTCGCGAAGCCATCTGGATGGTCTGGTGGCTTCGCCTCCAGTCGCTGATCCGCCGCCTGTGAACGGCACCCGCTTCTACAAGATGAGCGGATCGGGCAATGATTTTGTGGTGCTCGATGGACGCTCTGTCCCGGCCCAGAAATGGTCCGCAGATGAGATCCGGCAGATGTGCGACCGCAGAAATGGGGTGGGGGCCGACGGGCTTGTCCTTCTCGCGCCCGCACCGCCGGACGGGCTCCGGATGACGTACTGGAATGCCGATGGATCGCGCGGCGCCCTGTGCGGCAACGCGGCCCTCTGTTGCGGTCGGCTCGCGGTCCGGCTGCACATGGTCCCGGAAAGCCAGTTCTGCCTCCTCACCGACGCAGGAAGCATCACGGTCAGGTCACCGGACGGGGAAGATTCCGTGGAGATCAGTCTCCCGGACTTCGATCTTCCGCGGCCCTTTACCGCCGTTCCGCTGGCGGCGGGGGAGCGCTGGATGATGTTTGCCACGCCGGGAGTCCCTCACCTCGTCATTGGAGTAGACGACACGGAGCTGGTCGATCCAGCCGCCCGAGGGCGAGCCCTGCGTCATCACCCCAGCCTTGGGCCGGCCGGCGCCAACGTCAACTTTGTCGGGCGCGGGCCATCCTCGGATGGGCGCTGGCTCATTCGTACCTACGAGCGAGGGGTTGAGGCGGAGACGCTGGCCTGTGGCACTGGGACTGTGGCGGCTGGGGTAAGCCTGGCGGCCCTGGGTGAGACCGATTTGCCCGTGGTCTTCCGGAGCAGGGGAGGCCCGGAACTCCGGGTCGGTGCCCGGTTGGACCCCTCAACTGTGACCAACGTCTGGCTGGGTGGCGAGGGTCGACTGATCTACGAAGGTGTGTGGATGGCGGAGTAAAGGCGGTTCATCGTTGTTGACGGCCTCGGACGTATCTCAAGCTATAACAATCATTTACCAGAGTATTCCTCGGTAGGGCAGGACTTCTCCACAGTTTTCCCCAAGCTTACTTAACATAACATATCTTATACGACGCAAAGCTGGAGCAAACAAAAGGAGGCCCACCGAGCATGGCAGCTTCTGCTCAGAGGGTTGGGGACGGTTTCTCGGCGACCTCCGTTTGCTGAACGAATCGGACGATGCACACGCCGAGCGCCGCCGCCGCAGCGAGCAAGATGGAGGCCCCCAGCATCTCAATCATGCGTCACCTCGTGGCGGCGTGAGTAGCCCATGTTGCCGACGACTCGATCCCATCGGCGATCGTGAAAGTCGCCAGTTTCGGCGAAGTACTCGTCGGCTTCACCGCATCCAGGACGATCGAGGTGAACCCGAGCTGCCCGTGCTGGTTCCTGGGATCGTAGCGGAGTGAGCGGCGGATGGTGCCGCCAGCTCGATCCCAGTGGTGATAACGAAAATCCCCGGCTTCGGTGAAATACTCGTAGAGCTTGATTTGGAAGCCAGCCTGCTCCAGCAGGTCCGTGATTGTGTGATAGGTGTAGAGAACCTTATGCCCGTTCCCCCGCTGGCCCTGTCCCTCCCCGCCGACCCTGACCCATTCATGGTAAACCGGATCGGGATTGTACCCGTCCGGTACCGCCAATCGGAGATAGCCGCCCGGCTTGAGGTGGTGATAGCACACGCGAGCAGCGGCCAGCCCTTCGGCTGCGGTCAGGTGCTCCCAGACGTGCTCGGCCAGCATTGCGTCCACGCTGCTGGGCGCCATGAAGCTGGTCCATTGCTCCGGCTTGAGCAGGTCGAGGTAGCACTGCTCGGATGGTATCCAGTCCGGATCAAACCGGCGGGCGGCGCCGATGACAAGGCGCGGGGTTGGCGTCGCGAGGAAAGCCTGGCGAAACTGCTCCGGGCCGAAGCGGCGAGTGAAGGCCTGACGAACCTTCCGCCGAGTACGACGGATTGCCCACAGGAGCGTGGGAGTCACGGGTGCCTCAGTGGTTCAAGTTGTGTGGGGAGGGTAACGGAGGTCGGTCAAGCAGGAATCAAGCCAGAGGAGGCCTGGGATGAGGATCCTCTAGCCGCTCAAAGAGGTGATTCCGGGGGGTATTACTGCCGGGACTGTGGCTTTGCCTGACTGGTGCCACAGATGTGGTTCGAGCGGGCTACATCTTGCCTGCCGTCAGCTCCGCCAGGCGCACCTGGGCTTCGGTAAAGCTGGGAGAATCGGGATACTTCTCGAGAATCGTTCGATAGGTCTTGGCTGCATCCTCGCTGCGTCCCGCCAGCCGGTACGCCCGGGCGGCATCCACCAGGTACGTTGCCTTGAGATACGGGACCCCGGCGGCGTTCGCTGCCTGCGTGTAGGCGTTGGCCGCCTCAGCCCAGCGCTTGGCATTCTCCAGTGAGGCGCCCAGGAGGCCGTAGGCCGGACTCAGGTACTTCTCGGGAGGCTTGGACCCCAGGTACTCCTGCAACCCCACCGCGGCCAGCTCGCTTTGGCCGTTGACCATGCGAACCTGGTTCAGGGTTATAACCGCCTCGTGTGCGGCATCCGTCCCCTTATAGGTGGAAATGAGTCGCTGAAGCTCGCTGGACGCCAACGGCAGATTTCCCGCCTCTGCGGCCGCGCGAGCCTGATTGAGACTGCGGGCGGCAAACTGCTCTTTCCGCGAGCCACTGGCCATCACGAACCAGGCCGTGACCAGTGCCAGGACGAGCAGCACCAGGCCGCCCACCGCTACCCGCCGGTTATCTCCATACCAGGGCCTCCGCGCGGGAGCCGCACTGGTCGGGACCTGGCTCTTGGGTTCTACTGTCGTTGCCATGGGTATCCAGCAATGTTGAACGTTAGCGTGTTGATCCGGCGCGCATGCCCCCGGCGTGACTCGAACACGCGGCCAACAGTTTAGGAAACTGCTGCTCTATCCATCTGAGCTACGGGGGCTAACCTCCGGCACCACTTGGTCTTTGTCGCTTTGCTAGAAGTACTTTCTCAGCAGAGCCGTTGCACCGGTCGGGACAACATTGCCGCCCCGACGCTGTTTGGACGAAGCGGAGAAACATGACCTGCCTGCAGGGCACGATCAACCCCGGCTCAACAGCTCGCTAACACATGGGCAGGAAAGCCGGTGAGCCGTTCCCTTCCCCCCAGAGCCTTGATCTCCAGTAGAAAGCTCCAGCCGACCAGATCGGCTCCCAGGCTCTCGACCAGCTGCCCGGCTGCCCGGGCGGTACCGCCGGTTGCCAGCACGTCGTCCACCACCAGGACGCGTTCACCGGAATGCAAGGCGTCCCGGTGCGCTTCCAAGGCATTGCTACCGTACTCCAGATCGTATGCCTGCGAGGCACGCTCCCAGGGCAGCTTTCCCGGCTTCCTGGCCGGGGCAAAGCCGGCACCGAGCGTCGTGGCTATTGCCCCACCGAGAATGAACCCTCGTGCTTCGATGCCGAGCACGTGGGTCACACCGGCTTGGCGGAAGGGCTGCGCCATCGCCTGGATGACTTCCCCCAGGAGCTTAGGGTCACGCAACACGGGGGTAATGTCCTGAAACAGAATCCCCGGCTTCGGATAATCCGGAATGGCGCGCAGGGTGCGCAGGAGGCGGTTCGGCAGAGGAGTCATG
>Ga0307416_100002829_pt1 | contig 10094 bp, 9 predicted proteins | sample DK1Cmetagenome_2_FD_203821 | JGI IMG/M metagenome (GOLD analysis project Ga0307416, IMG submission 203821) | Maize rhizosphere microbial communities from greenhouse at UC Davis, California, United States - DK15-C-3 | ecosystem: Host-associated > Plants > Roots > Rhizosphere > Soil | place: USA...
GCCCTTCGCGGCGACCTATATGGACGAGGTTCTCCATCGGGCCGACATCGTCGAATGGGTCGAACTCGCCCAGGAAGAGCCATGGGTGATCGATGAATATGAGGGCGCGTCGACCGCCTAGACCCGGTCGGCCTCATATGGCGAGCCATCCTTGTGGACGTATCGGCCGTCAGCCGTGAACTCCATGTCGATGTCCGAATAAGAGCCGCCGAGCGATTCACCCGCTCCGACAACGACGAAGCGGCACGGCGCATCACTTTCGTTGACCAGATGGTGGCCGTTGGCGACGCCCTTGGGCCACGCCGCGACATCGCCTGGACGAAGCGTCGTGCGGCCTTCGTCCTCGATGAGAACCGCCTCCCCCTCCAGCATGACGAGCAACTCGTCCTCGCCTTCGTGCCAGTGACGCTGCGAGGACCAGGCGCCAGGGTCCAGCCGCACCAGGCTGGCGCCGAAATGCGTGAGCCCGGCCGCCGGACCGAGCCGCCGGTACCAGCGCCCCGCCACAGCTTGATTGAACGGCTCGGGATATCCGGTGCGGTTGGTTTGCTCGATTTGGGAAAGTTCGACTTTCGGCATGGCATTCCTTTCCGCTGTCCTACGCGCACGCCCCTCGCTAGGACATACCTTATGGCGATCTCTCTAGCGCATCCGTTGCCCACCCAAAGCCCTGATTTCCGCGCACGGCTTAACGTCGCAATTCAGGGTTGAAACGATGCCGTTCTCCACGAACTTTGCGAAGCTAAGCGAGGCGCGATGACGATCGATCCGGTCGAACTGGCCCGCCGACTCATCGCAGTCCCAAGCATCACGCCGGCGCGCGGCGAGGTGTTCGACCTGCTCGAGTCCGCGCTCCTGCCGCTGGGCTTCGAAGTGCATCGTTTCGTGATCGGCGACGCGCCTGACGGCCCTACCGAAAATATGGTCGCGCTAAGAGGCAGCGGCTCCCCTCACTTCGGTTTCGCCGGCCACTTGGACGTCGTCCCCCCGGGCGAGGGTTGGGCAAGCGACCCGTTCGATCCGGTGGTCGAGGACGGAGTGCTGACCGGGCGAGGCGCCAATGACATGAAGAGCGCTATCGCCGCTTTCGTTACGGCGGCGGCATCGGTGCCGCAGAGCAAGGGCACTCTCTCGCTCCTCATCACCGGCGATGAAGAGGGCTATGCGACCTATGGCACCCCGCGGATCATCGACTGGTTGGAGGAGCGAAGCATCCGCCCCGACATGATCCTGATCGGCGAGCCGACTTCCGTCGATCGGCTGGGCGACACGATCAAGATCGGGCGGCGCGGGTCGGTCAACATGTGGATCGATGTCCCCGGCACCCAGGGTCACGTCGCCTACCCTCACCGCGCAGACAATCCGGTCCCGAAGCTCGCCCGAGTAGCTGCTGCCCTCGGTGCCCTTCATCTCGATGACGGCACCGAGGCCTTCCCGCCGTCGAACCTCGAATTCACCGCTATCTCGACTCCGACCAACGCAAGCAACGTCATCCCCGCCTCTGCCACGGCCCAGCTCAACATCCGCTTCAACGACCTTCAGCGCGGCGCCGACCTCGTCCGGCTGGTCGAGGGAATCGCGGAGCGGGAAGCCCCAGGCTCGACCGTCCGCGCCCGCATTTCCGGCGAGGCGTTTCTCACTCCGCCCGGCCAACTATATGACCTGGTCGTCTCGGCGATCCGCGAGGAGACCGGCATCGAGCCGGAGCTATCGACCAGCGGTGGAACCTCCGATGGGCGCTTCCTGATCAGGCTCTGCCCGGTGGTGGATTTCGGCCTGCCCAACGCGAGCATGCACAAGGTCGGTGAGCATGCGGCGGTCGAGGATGTCTGGGCCCTAAGCCGGATTTACGGACGGATTCTTCAGAAGATTCTGGCTTAGGCGACGCTGCGCGACCCGCGGTCGGCGTTCTGCGTCCATTCGAGAAATTCCTCCTCGAACATCGGCTGGGCAAAGACAAAGCCCTGCACCGTGTCGCAGCCCATGGCACGCAGGATATCGGCCTGGGCGGAATTCTCGACGGCCTCGGCGACCACGGCGGCGCCGACCCCCTTGATCAACTGGACCACGGCTTGAATGACAACCCGCGCCTTCTCGCTGTTGTCGATGTCGGCAATCAGCGACGGGTCGAGCTTGACCCGGTCAAGCGGCATGGCGCGAAGCCTCGCCAGATTGGAATAGCCGGTCCCGAAGTCGTCGATCGCGATCCATGCGCCGTCGCGGCGCAGCGCGGCGATTTCGGCAAGCACAAGCTCGGAGCACTCCATCGCCGCCGATTCGGTGAATTCCAGTTCGATCATCGACAGCGGAACGCCGGCGTCGGCGAACATCGTCCGCAAACGCTGGAAAAAGTCGGCCCGGTCGAGTTGGCGGGGACTGACGTTGAAGGCGATGCGGCGGTCGATTCCCTGCGACTGCCATTCGGCTAGCATCGAGGCCACCTCCGCGATGACCCAGTCGCCGATCTCGGCGATGATCCCGGTCTGCTCGGCGATGGGGATGAACGTGCCGGGGAGTCGCATCCCTTCGCGCGGATGGTTCCAGCGAAGCAGCGCCTCGGCGCCGACGACCTCGCCGGTGGACAAGCTCAGCTGCGGCTGGAGCGCCAGAAGGAACTCGCCGCGCTGAACGGCTTCGCTGAGCGCCGCCTCGGTGTCGACCTTGCGCTGATGCTCGGCGGCCAGTTCCTCGCTGAACAGGCAATAGCGCCCGCCGCCGGAGTTCTTCGCCTGATACATCGCGATGTCGGCCGCGCGCATCAGGGATTCGATGGCGATGCCATGCTCGGGGCTCAGCGCGACGCCGACCGAGGCGCCGATGTCCATGCTGTGCCCGTGAAGCTCGAACGGCTCCGAAATGGCCAAGGCGATCCGGCGGGCGACCCTCTCGGCGTCCGCGGCCGTCGCGATTTCAGGAAAAAAGATCGTGAATTCATCGCCCGCGAGGCGGGCAAGAAGCGGCCTCCCCGCCTGCCCTTCCCCAATCTCGGCGGTAACGACGACCCGCAGGCGGTTCGCGACCATGATCAGCAACTGATCGCCGCGGGCGTGGCCCAGGCTGTCGTTGACGTTCTTGAACCGGTCGAGGTCGACGAACAGCATCGCCGCCATGGTTTCCGGCGTTCGAACGGCGAGCAGCTTGTCTGCTTCGGCGCGGAAATGAAGCCGGTTCGGCAGCGAGGTTACGGGATCGTACATGCCCAGCGCATGGGCGTTCTCGATCGAGGCGCGCACCTCGGCGAACAGGCTGTCCACCGCCGTCGCGAGCTTCGGCATGCTCTCGCGGACCAGCTTCGGCGTCGGACTGGTGAGATCGCCTTGCTCAACCGCCAGCAAACGATCGCCCAACGCGGACAGAGCTCGGGCGCTTCGGCTATTCGGCCGCTCGGACGCGATATAGCTGACGAGGAGACAGAACAGGCCGGCGACGATCGAAGCGAGGATCTGCTCGTTGAACCGTGTGATGTAGAGGAAGGCGCCGAGCGAAAAGATAAAGGATGCGAGGCCCGCCGTTGCCGACAGGATCGCATTGCTGACTTTTTGCGCCGTGCCTTCTTTAAACCTGAAAATCGGCCTGCCCCTTGTCGCCGGATTCCTTGTCCGCTGGTTCAGAGTTTCAGGCTTAAACAGGTGAGGTTAAAAAAGCGTGGAAAGCGCCTAGCTTCGCCGGAGGATGATGTAGAGGCTTCCGCCGCCGCCATGGCGCCGGTGCGCGCCCCTGACCGCGGCGATGCGTGAGGCATGGCGGGAAGCCGCAAGCCAATTATGCACGGCGGCGCGAATTCGCCCTCGCTCGAGCGGTGGTTCGCCCTGTCGCTCATGGCCGGTAATGAGGAGCAGCAAGCGATCGCCAGCGGCAATCGAGCGCTCAAGCCCCCGGTCGATCGCTTCCCAAGCGCGATCGAGGCTGTGACCGTGGAGATCGAGTGTCCGATCCGGATCGATCTTGCCGGAACGAAGTCGACGGTCCCACCCGCCATCAAGCGTAGCGCTATGGTGCGGCGCTTTTGGTGGAACGGCGACGGCAATCGAACGGTCGGCAGGCGCGCGACCTTTCGGCAGCGGCAGCGGCAATATGGTCGGAGGCGCAGACATGTCGGTGGCTTCACGCGACAGGGGGCGAATGGTCGCGGTCACCCTCGCCCATAGGGCGGCCTCTTCAGGGGAGAGCTTGCGCACGCGCCACCGTGCCCTTGGGCAACAGGATCAACGCCCGGCCGTTGGCGGACATTCCTCCGGCGGTAGCTTCCGCTGCGGCGCCAGCGCCCCAGAAGGTATCGAAGCGGTTGGCGCCCTTGATGGCGCCGCCGGTGTCCTGAGCGAGCCATAGACCCGAGGCCTCGGGACGATCCAGCGTCAGAAAGACCGGCGCGCCCAGCGGTACGAATTTGGGGTCCGCCGCGACCGTCGCGCGCGGAGTTACGGGGACATTCATCGCGCCGAGCGGTCCGGGCCCGGTCAACTCCCGGAAGAAGATATAGCTCAGATTTTCGCGCATCAGAGCGCTGCCCTCTTCCGGATGCGCGCGAATCCAATTGACGATATCGCTCATCTTCGCGCCGCCGGGCGGGAGAAGACTGCGCTCTCGCAGCAACCGCCCGATCGCCAGATATTCGCGCCCGTTCTGGCCCGCATAGCCGATGCGCATCACGCCGCCATCAGGCAGGAGCAGGCGGCCGGACCCTTGAATTTGCAGGAAGAACAAGTCGATTGGGTCGGCTGCCCAGCCGATTTCGAGACCTCGATTGGCGAGAGCTCCATCCTCGATCTCGGCACGCGTATGGTAGAGGACGCAGGTTCCTGTTTCGTCCAACCTTCCGCGTCCCTCCACGCCGTCAGGCCGGGTGCAGCGGATAAGGTCGGTCGGCACACCGTAAATCGGAACCTCATAGCCAGGCTGACGAGTGCGCGAACCGCGGATTTCCGGCTCATAATAGCCCGTTGCGAACGCTTCTCCTGTGCCCACGCGAGCCCATTCAAACCGATCGCGAAAGAAGGCGGCAGCTTTCGAAATCGGAAGCGCCGTCGCTTCGGCGCATAGCGACTGCCAATCGGAAGGGAGGGTCAGTCCGCTTTGATCCTGGCGTCGGACGAGCACCGGACAACTCAGCCGAAAGGCTGCGAGTGCCCGCTCGGCATGGCCCGCCTGCAAGTAGGCCGGAGTCGCCAATGTGACGCCTGCCGCCTTGGCATTGGGTGGGGGCGGTGGCGGTGCTGGTTCGGTAGGTTGCGGTGCCGGGGGCGTCGTAGGAGGCACCGGCACCGGACCGCGCGTGGCGCAAGCCGCGACTATTAGGCTAGTGGATAGCGCTATCGCACGAAGGAGCGGGCTCACTCTTCCTCGTCGGTTTCGACAAGCAACCAGTTCGGATCGCGCGACGCAATGTCCCTGCGGAAGGTCCAGCGATCCCGAGTCTGGATCGCGTCGGATAGAGAGCCCGCAACCACGTCTCCCTCGGCATTGCGCGTCACGGCGGCAATGTCCGCCTCGAACCGTACCGTGACGAGCGCTACGCTCCGGTCGAGTTCGGCACCGGCAATCACCGCCTGCTCGATGGCGACCAGGCGGTTGTCGAGGACCAGCCCCTCCTTGGAACGTTGCTCGACCGCGGATGAGAAAGTTTCGAACACATGATCGTCGACATAGGCGCGCATTCCACCCAGATCGCCCTTCCAGAAGGCTTCGAGGATCAGCCGGTAAGCGGATTTTGACCCTTCCAGGAATCGGGCGACGTCGAACGTAGGATCGGCCGCGAGCAGCGCGCGGACGCCAGGCCCGGCGGTTGGCAAGTAGGCTAGGTCATCGGGATCGGCCGCCGCCAACGCCGTCGAACTGCGAGCGGTGGCGCGCGGCTCAAGGCGCGCGTCAGCCTGCTCGGGATCGGCCGGCTTCAGGATCGGCTGTTCGTGGCCAGTCCTCTCGCCCAGCACGCTGTAGAGGCGAAGGCCGATGAAGACGGCGACGAGGGCAAGGATGACGATGGCGGTCAACAATGATTCCGTTCGAAATTGGATAATCCAACCGACAACATAATGCGGACAACGCTTGGATTCAAAGGGCGCTCCATCGCACCTACGCGGCATTGCGCCGCGCCTGGGTGGCTGCTAGTCGCTCGCCCCAAGCTGGCGGCACCTTTCCGGTGCTCCGTGCCACCGTCAACTTAGCTGATTCTTTAAGGAAATTTCATGGCCGACGAGGATACCAACAACGCTATGCCGGAAGGCCTCGGCGAAGGGATTGCGGAAGGACCGCAAGTTGCGACGATTGCGCAGTATATCAAGGATTTGTCGGTCGAAAGCCCGTCATCGCCCCAGGTATTCCAGTGGCAGGTTCAGCCGTCGCTCGACGTCCAGTTCGGGCTGAATGCCGAAAAGGTCGGCGATGATGTCCACGAAATCACGCTCAAGATAGAAGTAAGCGCCAAGTCGGACAATGGGACCCACTTCATCGTCGACCTGACCTATGGAGGTCTGTTTGGCTTTCGTAATGTGCCAGAAGACGCGCTCGGACCGTTCCTTCTGGTCGAAGGTCCGCGGCTGCTCTTCCCCTTTGCACGGCAGGTCGTGGCCGAAGCGGTCCAGAACCTCGGCTTCCCGCCACTGCTGCTCGACCCGATCGATTTCGGGGCCGCCTATATGGCCCAGCTCGAAGCGCAGCAGCAGGCGCAGGGCCAGCCCGGCGGTGACGGCGAGCCGCCGGTCGGCCACGCCTGAACCGACGCGAACCCAGGCCCATGAACCTCGTCAAGGCGACGGGCACCATCGGCGGGCTGACCCTGGTCAGCCGAGTCGCGGGATTCGCCCGCGAGATGCTGATGTCGCGCATCATGGGCGCGAGTTGGCAGGCCGACGCATTTTTCGTCGCCTTCCGCCTTCCGAATACCTTCCGCAGGCTGTTCGGCGAAGGCGCTTTCTCGGCGGGTTTTGTTCCGCTTTACGCCCAGCGCCTGCAGGGCGAAAACGGCGAGGTCGAGGCCAAGCATTTCTCCGAGGAAGTGCTGGCCGTCTTCGTGCCGACGCTGATCCTGTTCACGCTGGTTTTCGAGATCATCATGGGACCATTCGTGTTCCTGATCTCGGGTTATGACGGCGACAAGCTCGGGCTGGCGACATTTCTGACGCGGATCACCTTTCCTTACCTGCTGCTGATCAGCCTCGTCTCGCTATTTTCCGGTATCCTCAACAGCTTGGCCCGATTCACGGCAGCCGCATTTGCGCCTGCCCTGCTCAATCTCGCCATGTTGACCGCGCTGATCTTCGTGCCCGTCGGCGGCACGACCACCGCGGTCGCGCTGGCCATTGCGGTAACAGCAGGCGGTGTCCTGCAACTCGGGCTGCTGATGGCGGCATGCAAGCGAGTTGGCATCATCTTGAAATTCCGGCGCCCGCGAATGACGCCGGGCGTCCGGCAATTCGTCAGGGTCGTGATTCCGGCCACGCTTGGTGCGGGCGTTTATCAGATCAGCGCCTTCATCGACACATTCTTCCTGGCGCGCCTCGGCACGGGGTCACTCAGCTATTTCAACTATGCGGACCGATTGAATCAATTGCCGCTCGGGGTCATCGGGGCGGCGCTGGGTACCGCCATCCTGCCGCAGGTGAGCCGGCATGTCGGCGCCGGCGAGCCCGCCAAGGCCGCCCACGTTCAGGCGCAGGCGGCCGAGCTTGCGATGCTGCTCTGTTTGCCAGCAGCGCTGGCTCTTTCGGTCGCGTCAGGGCCGCTCATTTCGGCCCTGTTCGAAGGCGGACGCTTCACCGCGCAAGATGCGGCAATCACCGCAATGACCCTGGCGATCATCGTGACCGGATTGCCCGCTTACGTCCTGGTAAAGGTTTTGACGCCCGGCTTCTATTCCCGTCAGGACACCGCCACGCCGGTGAAGACCGCGGGTGTGACCCTGATCGCCAATGTGCTGCTTAACTTCATCCTGATCCCCCCATTCGGAATCGCCGGGCTGGCGGCCGCCATCGCGATCTGCTCCTGGCTTAACTGCCTGATGCTCTACGTCATCCTCCACCGGCGGGGCCATTTCCGGATCGAAGGCTGGCTGGGCCTGCGGATCGGCAAGCAATTGCTTGCCGGCTTGGCTATGGCCGCCGTCCTGTGGCTGGTCAAAGGGCAGCTGGCCGGGTTCTTCGCTGGCTCCCTGGGTCATCGCCTGATCGGCGTTGGCGCTTTGATCGGCGCGGGATTGACGGTCTACTTTCCGTTGGTCTGGATTATTGGCGGCATGGGCAAGGAAGATGTGCAGGCGCTCGTCAGGCGCCGCGGCAGGGCAGGGAGCGATTCCGTATGATCGAAACGCCGATGCGCGTCGTTTCCGGTATCCAGCCGACCGGCAATCTGCACCTTGGCAATTTGCTGGGCGCTATCCTGCGGTGGGTCAGGATGCAGGAAGAAACAGAATGCCTGTTCTTCCTTGCTGACCTTCATGCGCTGACGGTCGATATCGATCCGGCAGTGCTGAGCGCCAATGTACGAGAAATGGCGGCCGCGCTGATCGCCAGCGGAATCGATCCCGCCAAGTCGACCCTCTTCTGCCAGAGTGCCGTGCCGGCCCATTCGGAGCTGACGTGGATCCTGAACGGCACCGCGCGCATGGGTTGGCTCAACCGGATGACTCAATGGAAGGACAAGGCCGGCAAGAACCGTGAGGGATCGAGCGTCGGGCTGTTCACCTATCCGGTGCTCCAGGCGGCGGACGTGCTGGTTTACAAGGCGACTCACGTTCCCGTCGGCGAGGACCAGAAGCAGCATATCGAGCTTGCGCGCGACATCGCGGTCAAGTTCAATAACGACTTCGATGTCGAGCTATTCATCCCGCCAGAGCCCTATATCGGCGGTGGAACAGCCGCCCGGGTAATGAGCCTTCGCGACGGATCGTCGAAAATGTCGAAGTCCGATCCGTCGGAGGCAAGCCGGATCCATCTCACCGATACCGCCGACGAGATCGCCCAGAAAATTCGCAAGTCCAAGACCGATCCCGAACCGCTGCCGGAAGACCCGTCTGAACTCGAAGGCCGTGCTGAAGCCAAGAACCTGGTCGGGATCATGGCCGCGATCACGGGGGCGACGACGGATGAGGTCCTCCGCCAGTTTGCCGGCCAGGGCTTCGGCGCATTCAAGCCGGCGCTTGCCGACGCTGCAATTGCGCTTCTTTCTCCATTGCGCGAACGGCTGATCGAACTCCGCCGAGACGAGACGGCCCTGGATGCAATTCTGGCCGCCGGAGCGGAGAAGGCCGCAACGCTCGCCGCACCGACGCTGGCCGAGGCCTATCGAGCGGTTGGGTTGCGCTCTTAAACAACCGAGTCGCCAAGGCGACTCCCACGCTTCATCGCCTATTCAGCACGGTTCGTGATATAGCTTCGTGCTGGAACGGAAATTCCGACTCGGGATGTAAAATGATGCGTATCAACAAAATCGGCGCCGCGATCCTGCTCGGCGTCTCGGCGCTGGGGCTCTCCGCCTGCGCCACCGGATTCCCTGCCAAGGTTTCGCGCTACCAGGCGATGCCTGCTCCTCAGGGTCAGTCATTCTATGTCGTGCCCGGAATGGGCGAGGCCCAAGGCGGCGGACTGGAATTCCAGCGCTATGCCAACATGGTGACCAACGCGATGGTGGCTCAGGGCTATCAGCCCGCGACGTCGCCGCAGGCCGCGACGATGATCGTTCAGCTGAGCTATGATGTCGACAACGGCCGGACCCGGATTGTCGAGGAGCCGTTCGCCTATCACGACCCATTGGGACCGCCCTACTTCTCGCGCTGGGGCTATTATGGCCGGTATCACTCGCCCTTCTATTATGGCTGGAGTGACCCCTTCTGGTATTCGCCGTTCGGCTATCGCGGTTCGGTTCGCAGTTACACCGAGTATCGGAGCGAACTCGACGTCGACATCCGCCGTCGCGCCGACAATGCTTCGCTGTTCGAGGGCAAGGCCGTGGCTCGGTCGACCAACGACAATCTGGGCGTGCTTGTCCCGAACCTGATCACGGCCATGTTCACGGGCTTCCCCGGACGCTCGGGTGAGGTGGTTCGGATCACCGTGCCGCCGGAGCAAAAGGTCAAGGGATAGGTTTCCCGATCGGGAATG
>Ga0307416_100002832_pt1 | contig 10091 bp, 8 predicted proteins | sample DK1Cmetagenome_2_FD_203821 | JGI IMG/M metagenome (GOLD analysis project Ga0307416, IMG submission 203821) | Maize rhizosphere microbial communities from greenhouse at UC Davis, California, United States - DK15-C-3 | ecosystem: Host-associated > Plants > Roots > Rhizosphere > Soil | place: USA...
CGGTCGGCGGCGGCATCGGCGCCTCGGGCGCGGGCGGGGGCCCTGGTGTTCCTGACTCCATGAATCCTCCCTTTGGGACTGAGGCGAGGCCAGTATCGCCCGGCCCGCGGACGACGCCCCGGGTTGTGCCTATCCGCCGGGCAGCGACGACCCCGCGAAGAACAGGAACCAGACCAGGAAGACGAATCCGGCCGCCATCACGGAGGCGACCATGACGACGTCGAGGATCTGCCGCGGGGCCCGGCCCTCCTGCTCGCCGCGCAAGCTCCTGTGCCAGGGCATGCGCACGCGCACGACTTCCGAGCCCGTAAGGCGTCCATAGACGCCGTTCAGTCCCGACAGCAGTTTGCCGATAGCGACCATCGAGACGATGATTCCGAGCAAAATACCGAGATAGAGGCCAAAACTGGCCTGCCCCGAATCAGACTGAATCTGAGAGCCGATCCACAGCCAGCCGACAGGGATGCCGATCCACAGGAAGATGCTGCCGACCGCCATCAACGCGATGAGCGCGACCTTTGCGAGGCCAGTTCCCGCTTGGTTCACCGCGGGGACTCTACGCTGAACTAATGGCGGCTCCGGTGCAGTTCGAGCTCGAGGAGTTCGAGTATGTCCCCGCCACGGCGGGGACGGCGCTCGTACGCATCGCCGGGAAGTGGCATGCGAAGCCGGAGCAGGAGCTGCCCCCGCTCGCGCTGGTCGTGCGCACGCCGCTGGGTGACGACCGCGTTCCGCCGTTGCCCGACACGGCCGGCGGCGCGGCCACGGCGACGCCCGGCGGGTCGGCTTGGCGGGCGGCCTACTCGGTCGCCATCCACGTGTTGACCGGGGGCTCCGCCAGCTTCCTGCTCGACGCCGATGGGACGCAGCTCGAGCTGCCGGCGCCCTCCGAGCGCGTGCAGGAGCGCCGCGCACACGGCGACCGCCGCGCGGGAAGCACCGAGCTCTCCGAGGCCCAGCTCGCGCTGCAGGTCACGAGCGCGGAGCTCGCGCGCGTAACCGAGGAGCGGGTGCGGCTCGAGCAGCGCTACCAGGCACTCGTCCAGGACGAAGGATCCGCCCGTGGCTCGAACGCGCACCTTCAGGCGGAGACCGCCGAGCTGCGCGAAGACCGGGAGCGGCTCCGCGAGGAGCTCGGGGCCGCGCGCAAGCAGGCAGCCGAGGGTGCTCGCCTCGCCGAGCGGCACCTGAAGGCGGCGGAGCACGCGAGACGCGACGTTTCCGAGGCCGAGGAGCGCATGCGCGCGGCGGAGGCCCGCGCGGAGGCCGCGGCTCAGACCGAGAAGAAGCTCGATATGGCGGCGCGGAGGCTGGTCGAGCTCGAGCAACGGGCGCGCGCGGCGGAGACGCGCGCCGAGGGCGCTGAGAGGGGCCTCGATTACGCCCGCGCCGCGGTGGCCGCCGCGGTCGCCGGCGGGGAGGCGGACGGAGCCGCTATCGCGGCGCTCGAGGAGGCCCGCGACGAAGCGGCCGACGCTCGCGAGCGGGCGGCGCAGATGCGCACCGAGCTCGATGCGGTCAAGGTGTCAAGCGCCGAGGCGCTCGACGTGGCGGAGGCTCGCGCCGAACAGGCCCTTGCGGTGGCGGCCGAGGAGCGCGCGCGGCTGGAGGCATCCCTCGCGCGCGCCGAGGCCCAGGCGGTTGCCGCCAACGACCGAGCCGAGCTGTTCAAGGAGCAGGCGGAGCGGGGTCCAGACGAATCGCAGCTCGAGCGCGTCATCACCGAGGCGGACCAGCGCGTCGCTGAGGCCGAGCGGCGCGCCGCCGCGGAGGCCGAACGGGCGGTCGCCCAGGCGAAGGCCGAAGTTGAGCGGCGGGCGTCGGAAGCGGACAAGCGAGTGGTGGCGGCGCAGGAGCGCGTCGCGAAGACGGAACAGCGCGTCGCGGAAGCCGAGCGGGCGGCCGCGGAAGCCGTGGCCCAAGCCGATCGGAGGGCATCGCAGGCCGTTGCCGAAGCCGAGCGGCGGGCGTCCGAGGCCGAGAAGCAGGCGGCCGCCGCCGCGCAGCGGCGGGCCGAGGCTGAGACGCAGGCCGCGGAGACGCAGCAGAAGCTCGCTCACGCCGACCGGCGCGCGTCGGATGCAGCCCGCCGCGTCGCTGAGGCCGAGCGCACCCTCGGCGCCGCGGAGAAGAAGGTCCCGCCTGAGGCTCACGAGGCGATGCAGCAGGGGGTCGCGGAAGCCGAGGAGCGCGTGGCCGCCGCGGAGCGCCGCGCCGAGCAGGCGGAGAAGCAGGCGCTCGAGGCCCAGCAGAACGCCCTCGTGGCAATCGAGCGGGTCGAGGAGGCGGAGCGGCGCGTCGCGGCCGAGGCCAAGAGCGCGCTCGCCGAGGCGACAGCGGACGCGGAACGCCGGGTCGGGGAGGCGGAGAAGCGCGTCAGCGAGGCCGAACGTCGCGCCGGCGAGGCGACCACAGAGGCAGAGCAGCAGGTTGCGAACGCAAAGGAGTCGGAAGGGAGGCTGCTTCAGCTCGCGGCGCGGCTCGCGGAGGTCGAGGACCGGGCGCGCACCTCGGAGAGGCGGGCCGAGGAGGCCGAGAAGGGGCTCGAGTACGCACGTGCTGCGGTCGCGGCGGCGGTCGCCGACGAGGGCGTCGAGAACGCGCTCGAACAAGCCCGAAAAGACGTCGTGGCCGCCCACTCCGAGGTCGCGAAGCTGCGCGGGGAGCTCGACGCGTCGAAGGGGTCGAGCGCGAAGGCCCTCAAGGACGCCAAGCAGTCGGCCGAGGTGACGCTCGAGCAGGCGCGCGCGAAGGCCGAGGAGGCGCTCGAGCAAACGCGCGGGGACGCGGAGGCTCTTCGCTCCGAGCTGGCGCAGCGTCGGGACGAGGTCGAGACGCTCAAGGTCGAGCGAGCCAAGTTCCAGGAGGAGGCGCAGGCTCGCGCCGAGGCGTTCGACGAGGCGCGCCGCGAGGCCGCGCAAACGCGCGGGGACGCGGAGGCTCTTCGCTCCGAGCTGGCGCAGCGTCGGGACGAGGTCGAGACGCTCAAGGTCGAGCGAGCCAAGTTCCAGGAGGAGGCGCAGGCTCGCGCCGAGGCGCTCGACGAGACCCGCCGCGACGCGGAGCAAGCCCAAACCGAGCTCGCTGCCCTTCGCGAGGAGGTGGGCGGACTACGGGTCACGTCCGCGGAGACGAGCGAGGGCCATACGCGCGTGGTGAAGGCGCTCGAAGAGGCGCGGCGGCAGCGGTCGCTTGCCGAGGAGAAGCTGGCGACGTTGCTCGCGGAGCGGGCGGAGATCGACGGCGCGCTCGCGCGTATGCGCGCGGACGTGTCCTCTTCCGCGGAACGGGTCGAGCATGCTGAGCAGCAGCTCGCCGCTGCTCAGCAGGAGGCCGAGGAAGCGAGGCGACAAGCCGAGGAGGCCGTCCCGGCGGCGGAGGAGCGTGTGCGGGCGCTGGAGGAGTCGCACCGCCAGCTCGAACAGCGCCACGCGGAGCTGATGGGCGCGCACCGGGTCGCGGTCGAGGAACGCGAGCGCGTCGAACGGCGGCTCGAGACCCAAACCCAGGCGGCGGAGCGCGCAAAGGCCGAGGCGCAGCTGCGCGCCGAGGAGAACGAGCGCCTCCGCGGCGAGGAGAACATGGTCGCCCGGGCCGCCGAGCAGACGGCCATCGCGGCGCGCGAGGAGGAGGCCCGGACGCGCGAGCGTCTCGAGGCCGCAGAGCAGCAGATCGCCGCGGCCGCGGACGAGTTGGAGGCGGGACAGCGAGAGCTCGCTCGGGTCGCGCGCGAGCATGAGCGCCACGACGCGGAGCTCACGCAGCTGAAGCGCCGCGCCCTGCGCGCCGAGCGCGAGGCGCAGGAGGCGGTCAGTGCGCGCGAGCGCGCGTTGGACGAGAAGCGCACGGCCGAGGACGCACGCGCGAAGGGCGGTGAGCGCCCCGTTCGGCCCGCACGGCCTCGGCGGCGGTCCGCGCCGCGTCCGGCTCCGGAGCAACCGCCGATCCCGCTTGGCCCCCCGCTCGAGGACCAGCTCGCCGCCGCGCGTGAGGAGGAGGCCGCCGCACGCGGCCGGCTCGAGCAGCTGCAGGCGGCAGCGGGCGCCAACGGCGACCCTTCCGTCGAGCGCGTGGATGCCGAGGCGGACCTCGAGCGCGCGAGCGAGGAGGTCGTCAACCTCGAGCGGCGGCTCGACATGGCCCGCGAACGCGTGGAGCGGATGGCCCGGTCGCACCTCAAGCGCTCGAGCCGCGGCGCGTTGAAGGACGCCACGGCGCGGCTCGCCGGCACGCTCTCCGAGGGAGAGGAGGTCCTACACATGGCCGCCGGGGGCCAGCGCGACGGGCGCCAGCTCATCGCCGCGACCGACCGTCGTCTACTGGTCCTGCACGCCGGCGACGCGCCTGCGCACGCCGTCGCGTACGAGCAGGTCGAGTCCGTGCAGATGGGACGCCGAGGGACGCTCGAGGTCATGACGGCGACGGGCGAGCTGAAGCTCGAGTACGTCGTCGGGGACCTGCAGGGCCTTGTCCAGCACGTGAACCAGCGCATCTGGGACGTGCTGCACAGCAGCGAGGCCTAGCGGGCTTTACTCCTCCTCGCCTGCGACGCGGGGGGGCCGGATCACCGGGATCCCGAAGCTGCGGCGGCGGTCCGGCAGGCGCCGGTTCTCGCCCTCCGGGACCTCGAAGGGGACCGGGGCGCAGTTGAAGCTGAGCGACAGCTCAGTCGTCTCGACCATCTGCACGACGTCACGCCCGAGGTGCATGTTCGAGCGCGGCTGCGTGCCGTCCCGGATGGCGGTGACGAAGTCCTCGAGCTCGACTCGGAGCGGCTCATTCGCGGCGAGCCGCGGCGTGAGCACGTCGCCCGTGCGGTACGAGAGCTGGAACTCGCCGAAGCTCTTCGGCTCGACGATCTCGACGCCCCGGTCGAACACACGGACCTGTTCGGGGTTCGTGTCCTCGTACACGATCATCTTCTCCGAGCCGACCAGCACGGTGCGGCGGAGCTTCGTCGGCGCGAGCCACGACATCTCGAGGTGGATCAGCGTCCCGTTCTCGTAGCCGACGTCGATGAACGCGACGTCGAATGTGCCGGGCACGATCGTGTCGCGCGCGATCCCGCGCAGGAACGACGGCTGTCCGAGCCAGTAGAGCAGGATCGAGAAGTCGTGCGGCGCGAGGTCCCGTACCACGCTGACGTCGCGCTGATGGATGCCCAGATTCACCCGGCTCGACGTGCCGAAGTAGAGCTTGCCGATCTCACCGCTGTCGAGCCGCTCCTTGGTGGCGATGACGGGCGGCGAGTAGAGAAACGTATGGCCGGGCATGAGCACCAGCCCGCGCTCGGCGGCGATTTCGATCAGGTCGTCGCACTCCTTGACGGAAGACGCCATCGGCTTCTCGACGAAGACGTGCTTTCCGGCCAGTAGCGCGGCCTTGGCCATCTCGTAGTGCGTCGAGATCGGCGTGACGATGCATACCGCGTCGACGCCGTCGTCGGCGAGCACGTCGTTGAAGTTGTTGACGAGCCTCGTTGTCCGGTAGCGGCGCGCCTGGCGCGCGAGTGCGTCCTCGTCGCGATCGCAGATCACAGCGACGTCGGCAGTGTCCAGCTCCCACGCGTTGCGGAGGATGTTGGGACCCCAGTAGCCGAGTCCGACGATTGCGAGGTTCACGGTCAAGGTGCGGACGGTAAGGGATTCGACCGACCGTCCGTATAAGAAGGCGGAGGATGAAACAGGAACTGAGCAAGCGGGCTCGCCGCGCAGCACGCAAGTGGCCGATCACCGAGCTGGATCCGATCGAGTTCAAGGCTTTCGCCGATGCCGTCGCCGCGGCTGAGTCCTTCGAGGATCTCGAGCCGGACTGGCAGCGGCTGATCGTCGAGGCCGAGGCAGGCCCGAGCCGGCTCGACCCGCGTGAGTTCTTCCTCCATCTGCGCGGCACTCGCCAGTCGAACGCCCACTAGTCCAGCTCGTCGCGCAGCTTGCGCAGCGAGCGGTAGACGCGTCCCTCGATCCGCGGCAGCGGTTGCTTCAAGAGCTTCGCGATCTCGGGCACGGTGAGATCGCCGCCGAAGCGCAACGCGATCGCCTCGCGCTCCTCGTCGCTCAGTACGCGGAGCGCACGCTGGATCTCGTCTCGATGCTCCATCGCCGTGAGGTCGTCGGGCGAGCTGGTGCCCGCGCGCGGGATCCGCTCGAGCGCGCGCGCCTCGGTCTTGCTGCGGCGGGCGCTGTCGCGAAGAAGGTTGAGCGCGATCGCGTACAGCCAGGTCTTCTCGCTGGCCTTGCGCCGGTCGAAGCCCTTTCTGGCGCGGAGGGCGCGCTCGAAGGTGTCCGCCAGGAGGTCCTCGGCGAGCGCTCGATCGCCCGTTCTATAGGCGATGAAGCCGAACAGAGGCCGGGCATGTTCCTCGTAAAGACGCTCGAAATCATCCCGCCGCATCACCGGTAAGGAATACCTCGGAACGTTCGTATAAGGGAGCAATGGATAGGAATTCGCATGACCTGACGGGCGATCTGGAGGCCGTGGCAAGGCGGCTTCGCGACGATCGCCCGCGAATTACAGAACTCGAGCTCGACCGCCTGAAGCGGCGGGCGATTTCCCAGGCTTCGGCAACTCCAAGGAAAGGACTCTTCATGAGGCCTCGTATCGCGGTTGCGCTCGTGCTCGCCATCGGCCTGCTCACGTGCGGGACCGGCGCCACGCTGGCCGTCATCTCGGAGTCCGGCAGTGCCGCTCTTGTCCAATATCCGGAGCTGAAGCCCAAGGAGACGATCAAGCCCGGCGTACTCGGCTCGGAACCGACTGGCGCAGCGCAGGTTCAGGAAGAGCAGCAGGTCGCCACTGGGGGCAGTGAGCTCCCGTTCACCGGCTTCCTCGCGATTCCCCTGCTGGTGCTGGGTGTCGTCTTCCTCGTGACCGGGGGAGTGCTCCGCTCGCGCTCGAGCGGAGACAAGACCGGCTGAGCTGCGGCTCGTCGGCCTACTGGATCGGAAGGCGGGCCTTCAGCGCCCGCCTTCTCCATTTCTCGGGGTCGTTCGTCGACGCGAACGCCTCTTCCGCCTCGATCGCGCGCGGCTCGCGCGGGTTGAGCCTTCGCGCCTCGGCGATCGCCGGGCGCGGGTCCCTGCCCTCGGCGCCCAACACGAGCGCCAGCCCGTAGTGGTAGACCCAGTTGTTCGGGTCGCGGTCGACCGCGTTACGCATCATGCGCTCCGCCAGCGGCTCGTCGCCGAGGCGGACGTCGCAGAACGCGAGGATCGCGTATGGCTCCGGACGCGCACTCAGCGCAGAGGTCGCCGACAACGCTTCGTCGATCGCCCTGTCGCAGTCGCCGCCCTTGAACGCCGCCACGCTGTCGCGCACGCGCGCGTCCGCGATCGCGTTGAGGACTGGGGTGACCGCCAGCGCCAGCACGACAAGCGCCGCGACGACACGGGCGATCCGCGACGGTGCGACGAGGCGCGTCTCGGGCGCGCCCGGTGGGCGGGCGAGCGCGATCCCGCCGGCCGCGAACAGCCACGCCGTCACCGCCGGGAGCTCCCACACCCAGTCCTGCGCGGCGTGGAGCGCCCACACGCAGCCGGCGATGAAAAGCGCCGACCACGGGCCGCGCCCGTGCCCGCCGGAGCGCATCGCCAGCGCCACCAGGACCCCGGCGAGCGCCGCCACGAGCAGCAAGCCGCCGACCAGGCCGAGCTCCGACAGGGTCTCGAGGTAGAGCGAGTGGCCGTCGCGCACAGTGAAGTCGGACGGCCGGTGCTCGGCCCACGTCAGCTCGTAGGTGCCTGCGCCGGTGCCTTTCAGGGGGTCGCTGCTGAACGCATCGATCGCTTCTTCCCAGTGCTGGATGCGTCCGTTGTTGCCGATGGCAGTCAGGCGCTCGCGCGCGTCCTCGCTCGCGCGAAGCACGTCGCCCTGCTTGAACTTCTCGTACTGCCGCGAGATCCGGTCGTCCAGATCGAGCGCGATCCACGCCGTGCCGGCTGCGAGCAGGAGGGCGCCGGCCGCCGTGGCGGCCACCACGTTGCGCGTCCGCTTCGGGACGTCGATCGCGAGCATTCGCCGGTCCAGGCCCATGTGGACGAGCGCGTAGCGCACCGCGCCCGCCGCCAGCGCGCACAGCACCAGGACGACGAACACCTCCTGGCCTTGGTCGACCGCCCCGGACGTGGTCGGATCGGGCCTGGCGAGCCGCTCCGCGTTGTACGACCAGATGACCGCGATGACCGTCGGCGGTACCACCGCGATGAGCGCGGGCGCGAATCCGCGCGGACGGGCCAGGACGACGTACCCGACGACGCCGACGACCATCACGATGATGCTCGCCCGCGAGAAGGTGAAGTAGAGCGTCGAGGCCAGGAGCGGTAGGAACGCCGCTCCCGCGACGCGGGCTGCGATGTGCTCCCGCGCCGAGCAAGTCAGGTGCGTGGCGAACACGATCGAGAGCGCGGCGAGCAGGCCGACCCCGTTCCAATAGGTGATCGGATACGACAGGCGCTGGTCGAGGACGTTGGGCGCGATCGGAAACACGTCGGGCAGCACGCGCGACGCGAGCCCGCCCATGCACACGAATGTCATCGCTCCCGCGATCCCGAACATCACGATGCGCGCGGTCTCGGTGGTCCGCGGGAGCGTGGCGAGCAGTGCGAGCGTGAGCATGTAGAGAAGCGTCCGGTCGAACTCGCCGACCGCGCGTGCCGGCGCGTCGGACCACGCGCTCGAGATGAGCGCCCAGACTGCGAACAGCCCCAGCGCGGCGGTGACGAGGCCGGCGCCGAGCCCGAAGCCCTCCAACGGGCGCTCCGCGAGCGTCAGTCGTGCGACGAGCGCAATCGCCAGAGCCGCGACCGCCACGCCGGTCGCCGGGGGAAAGTAACCCCCTCCATCGAACCCCAGATAGATCGTGAGCGCCCCGGGGACCAGGGCTATTGTCGGGGTCCACATGGCGGCGCGATCTTACGTAGCACCTCGTCGAGGGCTGTGGATGGCCGCCAAGCGGACGATCGACCTGCTCGGGTCCGCGCTGGGGCTTGTGTTGCTCTCGCCGGTCCTCTTGGTGCTCGCCGTCGCGATCGTCATCGAGAGCGGGCGGCCGGTGCTCTTTCGCCAGTTTCGGCTCGGCCGCGGGCTACGCGAGTTCCGGGTGCTGAAGTTCCGCACGATGAAACTCGGGTCGACCTCGGAGATGCATCGGGCCTACATCAAGAAGCTTGCGACCGGCCAGGCTGACGACGAGGGCCTCAAGAAGCTCACCACCGACCCGCGCGTGACGCGTGTCGGCGGGTTCCTGCGGAAGACGAGCCTCGACGAGCTGCCCCAGCTCGTGAACGTGCTCCTGGGTCAGATGTCGCTCGTCGGGCCGCGGCCTGCGCTCGAGTACGAGCTCCAGTACTACTCGGACGATCACTACGCGCGTTTCGCTGTGAAGCCGGGCATGACCGGCCTGTGGCAGGTGTCCGGCCGCAACGAGCTCGGGTTCGCCGAGATGCTCGACCTGGATGCGGAGTACGCGCGCGCCAGCAATCTCGGGACCGATGTCAAGATCCTCGTGAAGACTCCGGCGGCCGCAATCTCGAAGGCGGCATGAGCGGAGTCCCCTTCATCGATCTGGGGCGCGCCCACGAACCGCTCCAGGCGGACTTCGCCGCCACGTTCGAGCGGATCGCGCGCAGCGGAGCATTCACACTCGCGGCCGAACTGGAGGAGTTCGAGTCGGCGTTCGCGAGCTATTGCGGCGCGGCTCACTGCGTCGGGGTGGGCAACGGGACCGAGGCGCTTCGACTGGCTCTCGTGGCGCTCGGTGCGGGGCCGGGCCGCGAGGTGGTGACCGTGCCGAGCACGTTCATCGCGACCGTCGAGGCGATCGCGGCAACCGGGGCGCGGCCCGTGCTGGTGGACATCCATCCGGCGACGCGCTGCATGGACCCGGAGCGGCTGGCGGACGCCGTCGGACCCGACACCGCGGCCGTCGTTCCCGTGCACCTCTACGGGGGACCGGCGCCGATGGACGAGGTCCTCGCCGCGGCGGGCGAGGTGCCCGTGCTCGAGGACGCGGCGCAGGCGCACGGCTACCCGCTTCGCGGCGCGGCGGCAGCCTTCAGCTTCTACCCGACGAAGAATCTCGGTGCGCTCGGCGA
>Ga0307416_100002835_pt1 | contig 10088 bp, 11 predicted proteins | sample DK1Cmetagenome_2_FD_203821 | JGI IMG/M metagenome (GOLD analysis project Ga0307416, IMG submission 203821) | Maize rhizosphere microbial communities from greenhouse at UC Davis, California, United States - DK15-C-3 | ecosystem: Host-associated > Plants > Roots > Rhizosphere > Soil | place...
TACGGAACGGCAAAAATTCTCTATCGCGGCGCCGCTCATGCTGGAGCCGCGCGCCGCCTGCGCAGGAAATATCCTCAATATCGACACATGGCGATCCACTCTCGACCGATGATTCAGATCCGCCCCGTGCGCTGGATCTTCTGGGGTAAACCGTAATCAGCGACCAACCATACTCTGCCAGGAGTTGCCGGGAATCGGCTATCTCCAGACTTGTGCCGCGGTATCGACGATCCGTTCGAGCTTGCGCCACATCTCTTCTTCGCTCATCACTCTGGAATCAATGCCGCCGAAGCCGCACTGCGGGCTAAGCGCGAGCTGATCCAGCGGCAGATACCTGCTTGCCTGATTGATGCGCCGCTTGAGCTCATCGACAGACTCGAGATCCGCGCTCTTGGTCGTCACCAGGCCTAAAACGACGATCTTGTCTTTGGGAATCAGTCTTAAGGGTTCGAAACTCCCGGCGCGTTCACTGTCATACTCGAGCAGTAGCCGATGATGTTTGAGGCTATTGAAGAGCCGTTCGGCGATGGCGTCATAGGCTCCCTCTCGATGCCACTGTGGCACCAGCTTTCCGGTAACCGGATCCGTGGTGCGGGCGTTGCCGCGGCAAATGTGGATACCAAAGGTCACGCCAGGGAAGCCTTCGATCAGCGCATTATCGGCATCGATTGAGCGCTGCAGATTGCGTTCAGGATCTTCACCGCGCGAGCGCATGCGCTCCAGTGAAATATTGTCGACATAAGCGGTGTACCCAGGAGCATCGATTTGGATGTATTTGCAACCGGCATTGATCAGTTCTGCGATCATTCGCCTTTCGATCTCGACTACGTGATCGACGAAGTCGTCGAGATCCTTATAAACATTTTTTGAGGCTTCCCACTTGAAGCGCTGGGCAATCCGGTCAGGGCCGAGCACCGTTACTTTGACCGGAACCTGCGTGACGCTTCGGGCGTAACGAAATTCTTCCAAAGGCAAATTGCGCATCAGCTTTAAGCGTTCCACCGCAGCGCGCCGGGTAATAATCGCCGGACCGGCTTCATCGAAGTTCTGTTCTGCCCTTTCGAGCGGAGTTAAATTTAATTCCCGCCGCTCATAATAAAGAGAGACATTTTTGGGCACCTCGAAACCTGAGACGCATTCGGAGAAACTTTCTTGAAAGTTGTGACGGCGGAATTCACCGTCGGTAACCACCGGGACGCCATGACCCTCCTGCTTGGCGATGACCTCTCGGATCGCCTGGTCCTGGGCCTGGATTAATTCTTCTCGGGAGGCTGCGCCGCGGTCGAAGCGCGCGAAGACGTCTTTCAACATCGCCGGCCGCACCAGGCTGCCAATGTGGTCGACACGAAGTTGATTTAGATTCGTGAATGATGCCAACGACATAGATTACCTCCTCGATTCAACGATCCTGCTCGATATGCAACCTCCGGCTTCACGACAGCAAAGTCTGTTCTGGGAGGATCCTTGGGTATTGCAATTTTTACAGCTCGTTTGAAAAACGTACTAGCGGATGCGCGGCTGCAGCAATTTAAATTGCCTCAGACAAATTCAACAAAAATGGAGTTCGCGAGCAACAATCCTTGAGCGGTAAGCCTGAGATTACCGTTTTTCTCGGTAATGAGCCCCGCTTCTCTCCAGGTTTCTATCTTCGGATAGAACTCGACCGGAGACCTGCCAAAAGCTGAACGAAATGCTTCTAACGAAACTCCCGATGTCATTCTTAGACCCAAAAAAAGAAATTCACCTGCAGCTTTGTCTCGATCGATATTTTCGCGCTCAGTAATCGCACTGCCGCTTTCCTTGATGCGCCACATATAACGTCCGGGATTCTTCTCGTTGCTCCAGCGCTCTCTCGATATCGGGTCCATACCTACTTGTAAGTAACTATGGGCGCCGGCGCCGACGCCGAGATAATCGCCCAGTCGCCAGTAGTTTACGTTGTGCCGCGAATAACAATTCGGCAAAGCGTAATTTGATATTTCATAACGCTTTAATCCGGCTGCGCCAAGTTTCGCTTCGATGAGTTCCGCCATGGCGATCTCTTCGTCTTCGGTCAATGCGCTCATTCTGCCGCAGCGGTACTCGTGATGAAACGGCGTGCCTTCTTCGAACGTCAGGTTATACGCCGATAGGTGCGGCGGTCGATATTCTAACGCCGCATCGAGATCGCCTTCCAATTCCTTCAATGTCTGGCCCGGATTAGCGAAGATCAGATCGAGACTGAAGTTATCGAACCCCGTCTCACTAACCACCTCGAGAGCTTTGCTCCCTTCTTCCGCGGTATGAACGCGGCCGAGAAATTTGAGCAGCCGGGGTTGAAAGGACTGGATGCCAATGCTGATGCGATTGACCCCGGCATCGCGATAGCCGGAAAAATAGCCGTAATCAACAGTACCGGGATTGGCCTCGAGGGTAATCTCGCAATTTGGATCGATAGGAAACGACGAAAAGGCGCGCTCCAGGATGACACCGATGCTTGAAGGCGCGAAGGTCGACGGAGTGCCGCCGCCGAAAAAAATGGTTCGAACCGTTCGCCCTTGCCAATTCGCTGTGCTGGCGTAATGATCCAGCTCGCGGATTAGAGTATCCGTGTAGTCACGTTCAGGGATTTGCGCAACCACGTGAGAGTTAAAATCGCAGTAGGGGCATTTACTGATGCAGTACGGGATATGAATGTAAAGCGAAAAGGGATTCATACTGACCGGCATATCCCTAAGATAAGATCGAAGACCGCAACCTACAACAGCGTCGATTGACAACAACCGCGGCAGATTTCGTAATGGAAGTCCACGAGTTCACAATAAGCCGTTCAGCGAGAGTCGCTTGAGCGAGTCAAAAGAGCTACGAGACCCGGTTCGCAATCTGATCAGATCCATGACGTTTGCAAAACCGCAGGAAACCGGGACACAGGTAGTTATATCAAGTAACAGAGCTTCCTATAATGGACGGCCATGGGCAAATTGCATCTGGAACGAAGCAAAACCGGCCATGAGCAAAACTCTTATTCGTTTCGACTTCTCTGAAATAACAACAACGTCACTAGGTTCCACGCCGCTGCAGGGCATCTCCTTTGCTACTCTGTGTCGAATCGGCGAAACATGAAAGTCAATAACACCGAATTGAAGAAATCGAGCTCGCAAGCAAGCTACATTCTTGTAGCGTTTGTTCTGTTCCTTTTCAGTTATGGCTGCGCGATTTTTCGCGGCCTTTCCGAGTCTGAAGTTCAAAATGAGCAGAGCGCGCCGATTGTTGTTGATCAACAACCGACTGAGCGGGTCGTTTCGGATTCTCCCACACTGATAAAAGATGACAACATCCGACCGGTTCTTTCGTCAAAGAAAGCTCTCAGTAAAGAGGAGATTCGTCAAATCCAAGCGCGACTGAAGGCCGCCGGCTTTGACCCAGGACCAATCGATGGCCTTTTGGGATCTAAAACAAGGTCACTGATTTTGCGAGTTGAAGCGGGGTGTACGATCCTCGATGAATTGGCGACGGCCAATGGGGAGCTCGTCGCGTCAGCGGGCGAAACTCAAGCGGCTGCCCTGACAGCTTCCGCAAACACTCTCAGAAAAACAGATATCGAGCTACTGCAAAGGCGCCTAAAGGCCGTGGCTCTCTATTCCGGCCCTATTGATGGAGTGCTAGGGGCTAGAACCAGATCCGCGCTTTCCCGATGCAAATCGGGATGCGCTGCGCTTAACGTCCTTTTAGCAACTTCAGACAAACCGGTCATCGAACAGAGTACCGAGCTACAATCGCCACACGCTTCGGTTCAACCAACCGCCTCGGTCAACACCGTCTCTGGGAATCAGGAAATCCGGCGAGCGCAAGAGCGGCTGAAAGCTGCCGGTTTCAATCCAGGCCCTATAGATGGGATTCTGGGCCCTCAAACCAAGTCGGCACTCGAGAAGTACCGATCTTCCCACAACTTGACGCATTCAGGAAGCGATGCCTTGCCTCACTATTGATCGGACGATCAATTTTCCAGTGTAACCGTCAAAAACTCCTTTGACGGGGTTCTCTGTTCGGTCCGGCCATGATAGCTGACGAGTCCAACGGGCTGCGCGTTCGTTTGCAACCAACGATCACTTCCTCGGGTTGGGACCAACATTCACGATTTTGCGAGTCATCTCCTTGTGCGCTTTGAAGCGATTAAGAGGTGAGTTGTCCAAAACAGCGCGAGCTAGCTTTCACCAAGCGGAACCCAGCCTTACTAATAACTTGAACTAGCCGCTGAATGGCAACCAGAATTGAGCAAACCGCAACATGGGCCGGCAACTCGGCCACAATCTCAACATTCCAGTCTCAAGCCATCTCGGCCGGATAGGGCTGAGTTATACGGCGATGTCGCCGCAAGGCTCGTTCGGTCGAGGTCGGCGAGATGCTGACGTGCTCTGTCAGAGAAATCATTGGGCAAGTTTCGATCGGAACCCGCCTCTTATGATATAGTCGGCGTAATAAAGCCATGGGCTCAGGAAGGTAGAGAGCATGAATAATCTGCGCTGCGCAACCTTCGTCTCAATAGCTATTTCTGTTTTTGGTTTGTTGAGATCAGAAGCACAGCAGCCCGCTCAAACTCCTCGAATAGGGATTCTTGTACCCGAAACCGGGCTCCACGAAACGCAGACGGTAAATGGGTTACGAGACGGTCTCAAGGAATCCGGGTACAAAGAAGGCGAGAATATCATTATGGAAGTGAAGGACGTCAAAGGCGCGCGGTCTCAATTGCAAGGCGCACTCGATGAGCTCGTACGCAAGAGAACAGACGTAATTTTTACGACCGGCACGCGGGCGACACAAGCAGCGATGGCGGCAACGAAAGAAATACCTATTGTCTTCCGCCATCCGGCTGATCCGGTGATGCTGGGATTGGTCAAGAACGCAAACCGTCCCGGTGGCAATGTCACTGGCGTCGCGGCATTCTCGCTGGACGCCAACCAAAAACGAATGGAGGTTTTGAAGCAGATTTTTCCCAACCTCCGGCGCATACATATATTCTACGATGCCAACAATAGGTTCTCCCCAGATAACTTTGCTGCCGCAGAAAAGTCGGCGCGGCAGTTAAAACTTGAGGTGATCGAGCATCCGGTCAAAACGGCTAGAGAATTCAAGAGCTCGCTGGCTCAGATGGAGGTAAACCCGGGTGATGCCATATTCCAAATCGCCGATGATCTGGTAGAAAGCCAAGGGTCGGTGCTCCTAGAGGAGGCGAAAAAGCGAAGAATGGCTACTATGTTTCATTCGGAAGTATGGGCCAGCAAAGGAAGCTTGGCGGCTTATGGACCCAACTATTATGAAATGGGCCGGCAGGCCGCCGATCTAATCGATAAAATCCTTAAAGGCGCGCACCCGAAGGATTTAGCCGTGGCGCACGCAAATAAATTTGATCTGGCAATCAACCTTAGAACCGCCAACAGTATCGGGTTAAAAATTGCACCCGAACTATTAAAGAAGGCCGACAAGGTCATTCGATAGGTGAATTGAATACGAGGTCGACGGTGTTATACGGTCTTATAGCAGCTCTAAACATTCCATAGAGGTGAACATGTCGGTTGCTGAACACAAAGCAAAGGGTAAAAAGAGCATCCGTTGTTTTGTCATCACCGTTAGCGATACGCGTTCGGAAACAAATGACAGCAGCGGCCAGACCATCAAATCGATGTTGAACGCGGAAGAACACCAGATTGCCGGCTATCGGATCGTTAAGGACGAGCCGGCCCAAATCGAAGCGCTTCTCAACGAGTCGCTTGAGGCCATCGAAGTCGATGCGGTGATTGTTAATGGCGGAACCGGTATTGCGCCGCGCGACGGCACTTACGAGGTGGTCTCGAGTTTGCTCGAGAAAAAGCTCGATGGATTTGGCGAGATTTTCCGCTACCTGAGCTACCTGGATATCGGCTCTGCCGCGATCATGAGCCGGTCGGCAGCCGGAGCCGCACGCGGCAAAGTGCTGATCTCACTCCCCGGTTCGAAAGGCGCGGTCACCTTAGCGATGGAAAAGCTGATCCTCCCAGAGATCCGCCATATGGTTTCTCAACTGCAAGGAACATGAAAATCAAAGTTAGATTTTTTGCCATCTTGCGCGAGCGCGCCGGAGCTGCGGAGATCACGAGAGATATCGGAGACGGAAGCACGGTCGCGGATCTTTGGCAGGCATTGCAGCAAGATTTTCCCAAATTGAACGTCGCGGGGATCCGCCTGCTATATGCGGTGAATCAGAATTACGTCAGCCCGGATTTCAAGCTGAGCGATCAAGACGAGGTGGTGTTTATTCCGCCAGTCAGCGGAGGATGAGGTCGATGTTTCGCGTTACCAACGAAGCCATTGATCTACAGGAGCTCGTGCGATTCGTTAGCGATCCCGAGGCCGGCGCCATCGCCACTTTTATCGGCACCACCCGCAATCATAACGACGGCCGCAAGGTTATCGCCCTCGATTATGACGGATATCCGGAAATGGCGGAGAAAGAATTAGCGCGTATCGGCGAGGCCGCGTGCAAACAGTGGAAGATTTGCCGGATGGCTATCGTTCATCGGCTCGGTCCGGTGCAGATCACCGAATCGAGCGTAGTCATCGCCGTCTCTTCGGGTCATCGGGAGGCGGCGTTTGCCGCGTGCCGATTTGCCATCGAAGAGATCAAGAGAACCGTGCCGATCTGGAAAAAAGAAGTTTTCGAAGGTGGAGAAATCTGGATCGGAACGCAAACCGGAGAACCACTGGCGCAGAAAGATGAAGGATGACGGGCTTGAACTCAGCAATCTCGGCAACTATTTTGCTCAACCCTTGTTCAGCTTTTCTCGAGCATTTTCCCACGTACTCTCGCGCGCAGCCAAATAATCGCGCCGATAATGCTCACTATCAAGATCGCTGAGACAATACCTTCGGCTTTATCCAAACCTTTAGCAAAGCCCTGGTATGTCTCACCTAAGCCCCAGCCAAGATAGCCCAGTAATAAACAGCGCGGGATAGCTCCGTAAAACGTCCATAAGCTGAATTGCTTAAGCGGCAAACGGAGCAATCCCGCCGCTGCGGAAATGACCGAGAGCGGAAAAATCGGCAATGCCCGCAAAAAGAAAATCGTGGTGTTGACCCGGCCACCCTGAAAGCGCCGCTCCAGCGCCTCGACATCGCTCCAGTTAAATCCAAGAAATCCTTTCCAGCGATCGACCAGGGTTTTGCCGCCAAAGTAGCCGATCCCGTAACCGATATAGGCGCCGAGGGTCGAGGCGACGGATCCCGGCAGAACGATTTGCAAAACTATCGGTGCGAAGGCTTCGAAGAAGCTGAACTGCGGGCTGATCAAAACGAAACCCGCGCCCATGATGATCAACGGCGACGGGATCGGCACAATGACCGATTCGATGATGACGCCGATGAAGACGCTCCACGCTCCGTAAGAGCGAATCGACTCCATGATCCAATTTAAAAGTGCGGCCACGATTTATTTCTCCCGTCAAGTTTGCGCCAGGGTAACAGCTTCACCAAGTTAAGGGAACCGATCCGAGCCTGTTCCGCCCGGTCCGCCACAGAGATCACTGTTACCTGACCGATCGCAATGGCCCGGCCCGAATACGTTCAGCAAATAGAGACGGAAGCAATGCCGTTTCCTCGGGCGGCCAAATTTCTCCGACTTAATCGATACGGTGAACTGCGTCTTGCGGAAGAGAGGCGAGCAGGGCTTTAAGCGCGTTATCGAGATAGTTCGAATCTTTGGATTCCAACGTGACTTTTACCTTGTAGTCCGGCAGATCCAGAACCGGGTAGGAACCGAGAAGCAGATGGGGGAACTTCGCCAACAACTCGTTCAGCGCGGAAGCGATGACCCCTTCGCCGTATCTGACAAAAACATTCTTGAGGAAATAGGGCGCATCGCGAAATCGTTCCTTGATCGCATGAAACCGCTCCTGAAGAATTCGTGGTATACCCGGGAAAATGTAAACATTGTGGATATTGACGACGGGTGCAAATAGCGCGTCGGTGGCCAGAAGCACGGCACCTTGCGGAACATTGGCCATCCTCAAGCGCGCTTGGTTAACGTCGCCGCCCAGGCGTTGGCGCATCCGGTGCTCTATTTCCGGATGGCGGACGACTGGAACAGAAAACCCTTTGGCTATGCCTTCGATGGTGACATCGTCATGGGTAGGACCGATGCCGCCGGTGGTAAAGACGAAATCGAATTGCTTCGAGAAATACGCCGCTTCCTGCCCAATAAGATCGATCTCGTCCTGAATCGTGGAAATCTTTTGAACCTCCACGCCAAGACGTCGGAGCTCAACACATAAAAAATGAGAATTCGTATCCTGGGTCTTGCCCGAGAGAACCTCATTGCCGATGATGATGATGCCGGCGGTTTTCGACATGATTAATCTTCCAGCTTAAGCGCGTGTGGCGGGGGAAGCTCGCTCAACGATCAAATTCGCTGCAACTCATGAAAAAGCGACAATGGGGATTCGAACAAACGTAACGGCACTTTTGATTGAACATCTTCGAACCGCAAACCGGACAACACTCCCACCAGCTTTGCGGCGTCGGCTCGTCATCGTGTGCTGGTTCCAATGGAGTCCTAAAAGTCGCCATGACGGCAATATACCAACAAACGAGTGCTGGAGAAAAGCTTTATCCTGATCTCACCCCTACCTATTCGCAGGTTGCTACGGCTCGCCGCCGAGTTCTAAATGGATGATCCTTTCGCAGGCTGCACAACCGCGGGCGCCGCCGATCACCTACAGTGGACATCGCGGTGACCGCATAATATATTTCCTACGCACTGCGATAGGATGAGAACCGCCTTGACTTGAATATGGATTACGGCCCACCCAAAACTCTTGAAGACTATAAAGCCGAGCAACGTCGTCGGCGCTGGGGTTATGTTCTGATGCCGTTCTTTACCCTAGCCTCCATCGTTGTCTCGGTCGGTATGCTGATGTTCTTCGGAAAGGCTTGCCAGGACCGAATACCGGCTGACGCTCCGCTGCGCACCTCACCGCTGTTCAAGCAGTACCACCAGCCAAGCAAGCAAGCGGACGCGGACGCGGATCCCCAGCCGCTCGACTAAAATCAATTCCAGCAGCCAGGCCGGTACCCGCTTCTCCGACGAGAGCTTGGATAGGCCTTTCAATCAATGACTGCTAGCGAACCAGTGAAACATGAGATTCGATTGCATACAGTGCTGGGAGCGTTGATATTGCAGCCGGCCCTCGATCAAAATCTGCGCAAGGCTAGTCAATTGGACAGCGCCGTTTTTTAAATTTCGAGCCTCAGTCCTGCTGAACCCCGAAACGGCGAGCAAATAAGTAATAGCTCACCGCCACGCTAACCAATATCGCCGTCCAGATCACACTGAAGGCGGCCAGCTCACCTACCTGACCATTTTCCCAGAGCTCGTAAATGGCAACTGATACTACCGGCGTCTGCGGGCTGACCAAAAGAATCGACATCGAGAGTTCTTTGGCTGAAAGCAGGAAGACGAAGACCCATCCGCCGAGAAAGGACGGCATAATCAGCGGCAAGGTGATCCGGCGCATGCAGTTAAGCCATGAGGCGCCGGAAACATAGGAGGCTTCTTCCAATTCCTTGTGCAACTGCAGCAAACCCGAATGCGTGTAGCGAATACCATACGGGATATACCGCGTAACGAACGCGAGTAACAAGATCCAGAGAGTGCCGTAGATCGGTATCGGCACATTCAGGTAAAAGCGCATGATCGCCAAGCCCATAACGATGCCGGGAAAAAGTAGAGGCAGGGTGGTCAGCAAATCCAACAGCCAACGCCCACGCAGTTTGCTCCGAACCAGTATCCAAGACGCTAGGGTGGTCAGCACCATCACCACAGTCGCGCTGACCAAGCCTAAAAAAATGCTGTTCTTGATCGAGGCGATAATTTTCGGGAAGTGAAGCGCCAGAATGTAATTCTTGACGGTAAATTTTGATATCGCGTCAAGTGACGGCTGGATATAGAACGGCAGCAGAGAAGCCCACAGAATAATCAGAAATGGCAGGACCAGCAGGACGAACGCATAGAACAGCAATCCAGCGGCGCTAAGATAGCGCCAGCGGCCGAGCCGGATTAGCGCCGGTCGGTAACCCTT
>Ga0307416_100002836_pt1 | contig 10088 bp, 6 predicted proteins | sample DK1Cmetagenome_2_FD_203821 | JGI IMG/M metagenome (GOLD analysis project Ga0307416, IMG submission 203821) | Maize rhizosphere microbial communities from greenhouse at UC Davis, California, United States - DK15-C-3 | ecosystem: Host-associated > Plants > Roots > Rhizosphere > Soil | place: USA...
CTGCTGCTGTCCCTTCGCCAGGGCCTGGTCGACCGTCTGCCGGCCGGCGATGGCGGCCGAGATCTCCTGCGACACCGCCGTCCCGAGCGACTGGAACTCGGGGATGCCCACGTACTGCACGCCCGTGTAGGGCCGTGGCTGGGTGCCGGCCTTGTTGATGTCGGCCTGGTTGATCGCCTTGACGGTGAGGTCGGCGAAGGCGGCCGCGGTCTTCTTGTACTCGGGGATCTGGTAGGTGGACAGGCGGCTGCCCGGCGGCACGCGCGCCCAGCCGAGCTTCTCGCCGACGAGCTTGATGTAGTCCTTGGAGGTGGCCCAGGACATGAACTTCCAGGCGGCGTCCTTCTTCTTCGAGGTCGAGGGCATCGCCAGCGACCACGCCCACAGCCAGCCGGACCAGCTGGTGTCCTTGACCGGGGCCGGCGCGTAGGCGTTCTTGCCGGCCACCTTGCTGGTCTTGGGGTCCTCCAGCAGGCTGGCCGCCACGGTGGCGTCGTACCACATCGCCGCGTGGCCCTGGCTGTAGGCGGTCAGGCACTCGGTGAAGCCGGCGTTGGGTGCGCCCGGCTCGCCGGCGTCCTTGACCAGGTTGACGTAGAACTGCGTCGCCTGCTTGAACGGGGCCTCGGTGAGCTGGGCGTTCCAGCTCATGTCGTACCAGCGGCCCCCGAAGGTGTTGACCACCGTGTTGAGCGGCGCGAACAGCTCACCCCAGCCCGGCAGGCCCCGCAGGCAGATCCCCGCCTGGTGCTTCTTGGGGTCGTTCAGCTTGCGGGCGAACTGGGCGACCTGGTCCCAGGTGGGCTGGGCGGGCATCTTCAGCCCGGCCTTGTCGAGGAGGTCCTTGCGGTACATGAGGAACGAGGACTCCCCGTAGAACGGCACCGCGTACAGGCTGTTGTTGTAGGACAGCGCCGCGGCCACCGTGGGGATCAGGTCCTTCGCGTCGTAGGCGGCGTCCTTGTCGGTGAAGGGACCCAGGTTCTCGATCCAGCCGTTCTTGGCCCACTGGGGCACCTCGAAGGTGCCGATGGTGACCACGTCGTACTGCCCACCCTGGGTGGCGATGTCCTGCGTCACCCGGTCACGCAGCTCGTTCTCGGGCAGGATGACGAACTTGACCTTGACGTTCGGGTTGTCCTTCTCGAAGTTGCTGGCCAGCTTCTCGATGTCCTGCATCTGCGGGTTGGCGACCGTCGCGACGGTGATCGTGGTCGGCCCACCCCCACCACCGCCGCCGCCACCGCCGCCGCCGGCTCCGCTGCAGGCGCTGGCGGCCATGGCGAGGATGAGGAGCAGGACCCAGGCAACGCGAACTCGCATCGACCCACCTCCCGAGTGGTCGTACCGAGCCCTCAACGGGGCGAGACGCAGGTGTCGGTGGTCCGGGGTTCGGAGGTGTGTGCTCATTTGAGCAGGATCTAGCTCGCCTGTTGCCTTGCATTGAAAGGCCGCTTCGTTGCCGCTGTCAAGGGTTCATGCGAAGATGAGCGGGTAACCGCTCAAGTGTGCGAGGTCGCCAGATGGTCGAGGTCGCTGCTGACCGGGTCGGTCCCGCCGAGCTGGTGCGCCTCGCCGCGGTGGCGCGGCGCTTCTACGTGGACGGCCGGTCCAAGCTGGAGATCGCCGAGGAGTTCGGGGTCAGCCGGTTCAAGGTCGCGCGGCTGCTGGAGCAGGCGCTGGCCCGCCGCATCGTCCGCATCGAGATCAGCCTGCCCGCCCAGATCGACACCGAGCTGTCGGAGCGGCTCCGCGTCGCCCACAGCCTGCACCACGCGATCGTGGTCGACACCCCGGAGCACCCCGAGACCGACCTGCGGGCCAACCTCGCGCGGGTCGCCGCCGACCTGCTCACCGAGATCGTCGGCGAGCGCGACATCCTCGGCCTGGGGTACGGCCGCACCCTCACCGTCATGACCGAGGCGCTGACCCGGCTCGCCCCCTGCACGGTCGTGCAGCTGTCGGGCGCGCTGCTGGGCGTCAACGTCCAGGAGAACACCATCGAGCTGGTCCGCCGCGTCGCCGCCGTCTCCGGGGGCCCGGCGTTCCCCATCTACACCCCGCAGGTACTGCCCGACTACGCCACCGCGGAGTCGCTCCGCCGCCAGCCGCAGGTCGCCGAGGCGGGGCGGCGCTGGAACCAGCTCACCAAGGCGGTCGTCGCCGTCGGCTCCTGGGACCCGCCGCACTCGCAGCTCTACCTCGCCCTCAGCCAACGCGAACGTGACCTGCTGCGGGCGCAGGGCGCCTGCGCCGAGCTGTGCGCCAACCTGCTCGACGCCGACGGGCAGCCGGTCGCGACCGACTTCACGGACCGGTGCGTCACCATCACCGCCGCGCAGCTGCGCACGGTCGACGAGGTGATCGCGGTCGGCGGCGGGCACGACAAGGTCGCGGCGTTCCGGGCGATCCTGAAGGGCGGCTACGCCACCAGCCTGATCACCGACGTGATCGTCGCCCGGGCGCTGCTCGAACAGTCCCCGCCCATCGCGCCTGGGGGCTCCTGAGCGGCGGTGGAGCGGCCCTTCCGCTGATCACCGACGGCGCGGTCAGGTCGCGCGGGTGGCGGGGCTCGGCAGCTCGCCGGGCGGGGCCGGCTCCCGCGTGGACCGCTCGACCGCCCGGCAGGCCAGGCCGACGACCAGCAGCTGGCAGGCGAGCAGCCACTGGTTCTCGAACGACTGCTTGTTGGCCAGGTCGAAGGCGGCGAACACCAGCCCGCAGCCGAGCGCCAGGCCGGCGACCGAGCGGTCGAGGAACCGGTAGGCGACCAGGTAGGCCGCGGCCACGAGGAGCAGCACCGCCGGGATCCGGGCGGCCTCCGGCAGGAACCTCCACACCGAGATCGAGTCGGGCCGGGCCGGCAGGTCGAGGAAGAACTGCACGGTGCAGCCGTAGAACCTGCCCGGGTTGGCGAGCAGCCAGGGAAGGCAGATGCCGGCGGCCAGCGCCGCGGCGGTCGCCGCGCGCCGCCACCCGAAGCTCGGCCACAGTGCCCACAGCGGCAGGACCAGCAGGACGTGCTGCTTGGTGGCCAGCGCGAGCGCCAGGGGGACGACGGCGAGGCCCGCGCGGTCCGACAGCAGCAGCGCGACCGCGGCGAGCAGGCAGCCGAGGACGACGCTCTCGTTCCAGGCCTGCTGGGTGATCCGCAGCGTGCCGGGCAGCGACACGGTCATCACCACCAGCAGCAGCGCCAGCGACGCGCGCTCGGCGAACCCGGGCGGCGCGGCGCCGGCCCGCGGGTGGCCGGCGCGGAAGACCCTCCAGCCGAGCATGGCCGAGCCGGCCAGCAGCACCAGCAGCTCGCCGTAGCGCACGTCCCCCAGCGCGACGCGGCCGGGCAGGGACGCCAGGAGCGTGAACGGCAGGTAGTTGAAGCAGTCGTCGGTCTGCCCGGCGGGGACGCCGGAGAAGGCCATCTCGTAGGGGTTGCCGCCCCCGAGCAGCCCCCTGGTCGCCTGCTGGAAGATGATCCACACGTCGATGGCCGGGCGGGCGCTGGCCTGCACGATCAGGACCGCGGCGGTCGAGGCGCTCAGGTAGGCGAGCGCGCCGAGCAGGAAGCGCCGGCGCGCCACCACCAGCGCGCCCGCCACCAGCAGGACGCTGGCGAGCATGCCGAGGCCGGTGGCCAGCGGGAACAGCGGCCCCCGGTCGACGTTGCCGATCGGCGGCCGCCACCACTGGGGGATCAGGCCGATCAGCAGCGCGAGGCACAGTGACGCCCGCGACGGCACCTGCGGGGTGAGCCGCAGCGCGACCAGCGCGGCCAGCGCGACGCACCCGGCGACCACGACCACGGCGTTGAAGTCGGTGTAGATGGTGGTATAGCTGGTGGCGGCCGCGATCGCGGCGGCCACCAGCAGGGTCGCGTCGCCGCCGTGCCTGGAGGCACGCGCGAGTGGGCCTGGCATCTCGACGCCGCATGCTAACAGCGACCCTGCGTGACACCTCCGGGGCCGTGTGCGAGCATGCTGCTCGCAGGGCCCCCCGCGCGGGCTCGCACCAGTTCCCCGGGTGACAGCCGTTTGACCAGCCAGCCACAAGTTCTGCACCCGGCCGCTCCACCCGAACCGTCTGCGACGCGACGCCCAAGGGGCGGCTGGTGGCTGCTGGCGTTCGCCGTCGCGACCGCGGTCAGCCTCACCCTGACCTGGCCGTTGGCCCTGCACCCCGGGCAGCGCTGGCTGGTGCGGCTGCCGGGGCCACGGCCGGGGCAGTTCGGCGCGCCGCCCGCCGGGACCTTCTCGGCCAACGACAGCCTGCAGACGATGCACGTCAACCGGGTCGTGATCGACGACGTGCTGCACCTGCGCGAGCCCTACCTGGACCTGGTGAGCGGCGTGGCGGGCCCGGAGCCGCTGCGGACGACCTCGCTGGACGTGCCGTGGACGGCGGTGCAGGCGCCGCTGCTGCCGCTCGTCGGGCTGGTCGCCGCCTACAACGCGGTCCTGGTGCTGGCCTCGGTCCTGACCGTGCTGTGCGCCTTCGGGCTGCTGCGCCGGCACACCCGCTGGCCGCTGCTGGCGCTGGCGGGCGCGCTGGCCTACGCCTTCGTGCCCGGCCGGATGTTCCAGCTGTCGCTGCACTTCAACGCGGTGATGTGGTGGGCGTTCCCGGCGGCGGCGTGGACGCTGGAGGCGATGCTCGAGCGGCACCGGTCGGGGCGCCGCTGGCGCGCGCCGGCGCTGTGGCTGGTGCTGGTCACCCTCACGGTGGGACTGTCCGGCGAGTACCACCACAGCCTCTACCTGAGCGGCATGCTCGGCTTCCTGGTCGTCTGGCGGCTGGTCGAGGCGGCGGTGCGGCGCACGCCCGTGCCGCTGGGGCCGGGGGTGCTGGCGCTGGTCGCGGTGGCGGTGACCGACGCCTACGTGCTGGCCTCGTTCCGCTGGGTGTTCGGCAGCGGCGTCGCCGGCACCAACGGCAGCTACGACGAGGTGGTCCGGTACGCGCCGCGCGGGCTGCTGGCCATCGTCCACAAGAACGTCGGCGAGCTCGGCGAGGGGCTGGTGTACCTCGGCTGGCCGGTGACCCTCCTGGCGCTGGCCGGCGGGGTCGCCGTGCTGCTGCGACGCCGCGGCGGGGTGGCGCCCTACGCGGTGCTGGCCGTGCCGGTCCTGTTCCTCACCTTCGGGCCGGCCGCCGACCTCGCGCTGCAGCGCGTCCTGGCCGGCGTCGGGCTGCCGCACGGCGTGGCGCCCTACCGGTTCCTGTTCGACACGGTCCCGTTCCTGGAGCTGCAGCGGGTCACGGCGCGCATGCTGGTGCTGGCGGCGCTGCTGCTGGTGCTGCTGGCGGTGGTCGCGCTGGACGCCGCGGCGGGGTGGGCGGCGCGGCGCTGGGGACCGGACGGCCGGTCGCCGCGGTCCGGCCGGCCGCTGCGGGCGCTGGCCGCCCTGGCGCTGGTGCTCGGCACCGCCTGGCTGGTGAACGACTACCGCATGCTCCGCACGGTGCTGCGGCCGGCCCAGACGGACAACCAGGTGACGGTGGCGCTGCGGAGCGCCGGCGACCGCGCCGGGCCGTTCCTCGGCCTGCCGGTGCAGGGGCCGACCGTGCCGTGGAACGCGGCCTCCACCTACCTGGCGTCGCAGTCGCGACGGCGCACCCTCAACGCCTACAACCAGTCGCCCATGGACTGGCTGGAGGCGCGCGCCGCGGCCCTGGAGCCGCTGAACCGGGGCCGGGTCGACGACGCCGCGCTGGCCATGCTGCGCGCGACCGGCACCCGCCAGGTGGTGGTGGTCAACGAGCCGCACGTCTACCCGTGCTGCCGGGCGTGGCGCGAGGTGGTCGACGGCCTGGTCGCCTCCGGCCGGTTCCGGCTGGTGGTGGACGACCCACCCTTCGCCCTGCTGGAGCTGGAGGCGCCGTAGGCGTCAGCCGAAGCGGAACCCGGTGGCGTCGGTGGGGAACGCCGTCCAGGCGCGCGCCCGGCGCGGGTACAGGCCCAGGACGCCCTGGTAGGCGTGGGCTTCGGGGCCGTAGCCGTACTTGGCCTTCGACGCCTCGGCCAGCCGCCGCGTCAGCTCCGGGGGCGGCTTGGCGGGCCGGACGTCGCCCTCCACGACGACCGCCCTGGCCGGGTCCGGCAGGTGCATGACCGCGTGGGAGTTGGCGAGGACGTTGCGGTAGTGGACGGTTTGCTCGCTGCCGCCGTAGTACCAGACGTCGTCCAGCCACAGGCCGTCCACCGGCACCGTGTGCGGCCGGCCGTCCGGGCGCATGGTCGTCACCCAGTAGGCGCCCGCCTGCTCCAGTGCCTCGCGCACCGTCGTCCACGCCAGCGTCCTGGTCACGTGCCCGTAGCCGTCCGGCAGCTGCAGCCGCTCGGCGGTCGGCTCCATCCGGCTCCCCTCCGCTCGGCGACGGTCGTCGGCGTAGCATACCGGGCCGTGGACGAACGGCCGCGCACGCCAGGATCGCTCCGGGGGCTGGTGACCCGCCGCTTCGCGGTGCCGGCCATGCGAACCGGGGCGCGGCGGCGCCTCGACGCGATCCTGCTCGCCGTCGCCGGGCTGCTCGTCGGTGGCGCGGCGGTGCTCGGGGCGGTCTCGGGGGACGGCGAGCGGGTCACCGGCATGTGGGCCGGCGCCGACGTCGCGCGCGACGGCGGCGCCCGCATCGTCGAGGCGATCGACTACGACTTCGGCAGCACCGCCAGGCACGGCATCTTCCGCGACGTGCCCGGCCTGCGACCCGACGCCCCGGTGGAGGTCTCCTCTGCCACCGCCCCCGACGACGTGGAGCTCGGCGGCTCCTCGTTGCAGACCCGCATCCGCATCGGCGACCCGGCGCGGACCGTCACCGGCCGGCACCGCTACACCGTCCGCTACCCCCTGGAGGGGGTCGCCCCCGGCGGGCGGCTCGCCTGGGACGCGGTCGGCACCTCCTGGCCGGTCGAGGTCGCCAGCGTGGAGGTCCACGTGGTGGCGCCGTACGAGCTGGTGGCACCCCGCTGCGTCCACGGCGCCGCCGGCGCCGACAACCCGTGCGGCGTCAGCCAGCCGGAGCCCGGCCACCTCCTCGCCATGGTCGACGCCCTGCCCGCGGGCGAGGGCGTCACGCTGTTCGCCACCGCCGGCCGCCGGCTGCGGGCGGCCCCGAGCCTGCCGGCGCCGCCGTCCGGCGCGCCGGACGACCCGGGCACCGGCTGGCTGATCCCCGGGCTGCTGGCCGGCGCGGTGGCGTTGCTCGGGGCGGCGCCGGTGTCGCGACTGGTGCGGCTCGCCGGCCGCGAGCGGGTGGCGGCGGGCGGGGCGGCCGACGCCGCCTGGGGTGGGAAGGACGGCGAGGTCCGCGTCGACGCGGCCCGGCTGGCGTCGCTGGCGACCGTCGAGTTCGTCCCGCCGCTCGCGTTGACGCCCGCCCAGGGCGGCGTGGTGCTCACCGAGGCCGTCCGCGAGGAGCACAAGGTGGCGTGGCTGATCGGCGCCGCCATCGACGGCTACGTCGACCTGGAGAGCTACCCGCACGGCCTGACCCTGGTGCGCCTCCCCCGCCGCGACGGCGCCACCGCCTACACCCTCGACCTGTTGTTCGCGGGCCGCCAGCGGCTCCGGCTCGGCGCCTACGACGAGGGCTTCGCGAAGGCCTGGCGGGCGGTCGGCAACGAGCTGGCCGCGTGGCAGCGGGCGAGCGGGCTCTGGGACCCCGCCGGCGACCAACGGCGCATCCTGGTGCGGGTGCTCGGCGCGGCGGTGGCGGTGGCCGGCCTGGTGGCGGCCGGGGTCGGCGGCGCCCTCGCCAACCGGTGGGGCTCGGCGTGGCTGGTGCTGGTCGCACTCGGCGCGCTGCTGGCCGGCGGCGGCATCGCCGCCGCCCTGCGGGCCTGGGAGCTGCGGGTCCGCACCCCGGCAGGCTCCGGGCTGTGGCTGCGGGTGGAGTCGTTCCGGCGGTTCCTGGCCGCCTCCGAGGCGCACCACGCCGACGAGGCGGCCAAGCGGGGCTTCCTGCGCGAGTACACCGCCTGGGCGGTGGCGGTCGGCGAGATCGACCGCTGGTCGCGGGCGGTGGCCGCCTCGGCCGCGGCCCGCGACCCCTCGGTGGCCCACTACGCGGTCATCGGCCCTTCATTGGCGGCCGCCGCCGCCGCGACCGGCCACGAGCCGTCGTCCTCCGGCGACGGCGGCGGCGGCGGCGGGAGCGTCGGCGGCGGCGCCGGGGGCGGTGGCGGCGGGTCCTGGTAACCGCGCACGTCAGGGCCTATCTTGGTCGGCATGGCGTCCCGCAAGGAGGTCCTGGAGGTCGCTGGCCGGGAGGTGACGATCACCAACCCGGACAAGGTGTTCTTCCCGCAGGCCGGGGTCACCAAGCTCGACCTGGTCCGCTACTACCTGGCCACGGCCGACGGCGCGCTCCGCGGGGTGGCGGGCCGGCCGATGGCCCTGAAGCGGTTCGTGAACGGCGCCGAAGGGGAGGCCTTCTTCCAGAAGCGCGCGCCGGCGTCCCGGCCCGACTGGGTCGAGACGGTCGAGCTGAGCTTCCCCTCGGGCAGGACCGCGCACGAGGTCGTCGTCCGGGACGCCGCCCAGCTCGCCTGGGTGGTCAACCTCGGCTGCATCGACCTGAACCCCCACCCGGTGCGGGCCGACGACCTGGACCACCCCGACGAGCTGCGCGTCGACCTGGACCCCGTCCGCGGGGTGCCGTGGCCGCAGGTCCTCGACGTCGCCCTGGTGACCAGGGAGGTGCTGGAGGACTTCGGGCTGGTGGGCTGGCCCAAGACCTCCGGCTCCCGCGGGTTCCACGTCTATGCCCGGATCGAGCCGCGCTGGGCCTTCGGCGAGGTCCGCCGCGCCGCGGTGGCGCTGGCCCGCGAGGTCGAGCGGCGCGCGCCGGACATCGCCACCAGCAAGTGGTGGAAGGAGGAACGCCACGGCGTCTTCCTCGACTACAACCAGAACGCCAAGGACCGCACGGTCGCCTCCGCGTACTCGGTGCGGCCCCTGCCCGACGCGCGGGTGTCCACGCCGCTGCGCTGGGAGGAGGTGCCCGGCTGCGAGGCCGCGGCGTTCACCGTGGCGACCGTCCCCGAGCGGCTGGCGCGCCTTGGCGACCCCGCCGAGGGCATCGACCGGGCGGTCGGCTCGCTGGAGCCGCTGCTGGAGCTGGCGGCCCAGCACGAGGCCGCCGGGTTCGCCGACGCGCCATGGCCGCCCCATTTCGAGAAGCAGGCCGGCGAGCCGCCCCGGGCCCGGCCGTCCATCCGGCGCGGCGAGGCCGAGAAGGCCGCGCGGGAGGGGATCGTCCCGGCGCCGGCGCCGGGCAAGACCAGCGGGCCGACGGGGCGCCGCCGCACCACCATGCCGCTGATCGAGGTCGCCCGGGCCGCCAGCGAGGCCGAGGCGATGGACGGGCTGGAGCGGTGGAAGGCCAGGTACCCCGAGGTCTGGCCGCTGCTGGCCCCCTCCGACGTGCTGGTGGACTCCATGCGCGGGCGCAGCACCGTCTGGTACCGGATCCGCCTGAACCTCCGCGGCGTCCCCGAGGCGCAGCGCCCGCCCCAGGAGGCGCTGGAGGTCGACTACGACCCCTGGCCGTCCTGAACGTCGCGGTCGGTGGCGGCCAGCGCCGCCGCCAGGATCTCCAGCCCTTCGTCGGCCTCCGCCTCGGTCACCACCAGCGGCGGGGCGATCCGCAGCACGTTGCCGTACAGGCCGCCCTTGCCGACCAGCAGGCCGCCCTCCCTGGCGGCCTCCTGCGCCCGCGCCGCCGCCGCCGGGTCCGGCGTCTTCCCGCCGGGCTCCACCAGCTCGACGGCGAGCATCAGGCCCTTGCCGCGGACGTCGCCGACCGCCGGGTGGCGGGCGGCCAGCGCTTCCAGCCCGGCGCGCAGCCGCGCGCCCACCGCGCGGGCGTTGGCCTGCAGGTCGTGCTCCCGCAGGTAGTCCAGGACGGCCAGCGCGGCCCGGGCCGCCAGCGGGTTGCCGCCGAAGGTCGAGATCGAGTTGGCCTGCACCGCGTCCATCAGCTCGGGGCGGGCGACCACCCCGCCGATCGCCAGGCCGTTGCCGAGGCCCTTGGCGAAGGTGATCGCGTCGGGCACCAGCCCGTGCGCCTGGTAGCCCCAGAAGTGCCCG
>Ga0307416_100002838_pt1 | contig 10086 bp, 8 predicted proteins | sample DK1Cmetagenome_2_FD_203821 | JGI IMG/M metagenome (GOLD analysis project Ga0307416, IMG submission 203821) | Maize rhizosphere microbial communities from greenhouse at UC Davis, California, United States - DK15-C-3 | ecosystem: Host-associated > Plants > Roots > Rhizosphere > Soil | place: USA...
GTCCGCCGGAAGAGAACGGCCAGGAACATTCTACGACATCCGGGGCCTGACGGTTCCTCCTTTTCGGGATGTTATTGTTTGACAAGAAAGGGAGTGCGTCCCTTGGAAAGTTGGCTAAGCTACGGTTTGAGACTTTGTCCGACCGTTACGCGAGATCACCGCCGCCGTCGAGGCAAGCGCCTTTTCGAACGCGTTTTCGTCCGTTTGCGGGCTACACCTGACGGCTCGGTCGTCGATGAAGGCGGCGGCCCTGGGCTTTCCCTGGCCGACGTAAACGTCCGTGTAGGGGAATTTGAATTTCTCCAGCCAGTCGATGATCCGGATCTTCATGCGGCCGGGGTCGATTCGCTGCCCGCCTTCGCCCGCCGGGTCCTGCGAGCATCGGGAGGTAAAGATGATGATGTCCGCAAAACCGGCGAGCGACCAGGCGAACTCCAATGCTCCCGGAAGCGGAGCACCGATGTGCTCCGGCCCACGCCAACCTTCATAACGGGCGAGAACGCCGTCAAGATCGAGACAGACTCGAGGTTTGCGGCGTGGCGCGACAGCGGACAGCCGTGAGGCGATGGACTTCGTCTTTCTCGCCGTCGTTCCTTTTGTTGCCGCAGCATTTTTCGTCTTCTTCTTTGCACGCTTCAGCGGGGCGGGCCGTGCGGCCAGCATCGCTTCGATGGCTTCGCCGCCTTCGAGCCATTCGTTCTCGCCCAACGCGTCGAAATTCCGCACCCGCGTGTAATGCGGCCGGGAATGGTGGCGACCCGGAAGCCTGAGCCCGTACGGAAGATCGTCCTCGTCGACCTCGCGTTTTGGCGGGAATATCTCCGGTTTGCGAGGTAGCATCATCGCTTCCCAATCCGACCTCAGATCGTCCGCAAAATCGTAAACGTCGGCGAGCGGGTATTCGCGGTCGAGCAGCGTCCAGATGTGGTAGCCGCCGACGCCGTTACTGTCCATCAGGATCGGGTCGAACCCCTCGGCCCTCAGCCGCGTGCTCCACTCCATCGCAGCCGCGAAATTCGCCTCGGCGACCTCGTCGCGGTTGGCGACCGTCTCGTCGTGCAGATCGATGTCGATCGCGAACCACTTGCACGTCGAATGGTCGCTGATCGAATGCAGCCCAATAAGGTGCGAGACGGCCCGACCCGCGAAATGTCGACGGAATTTGTTTAGGGTGACCATGTCGGTGCCGGCGTCGCGCCGTTCTTTTATCGGGAGCATCACCACGCGCACCTCGCCGTCCTTCAGCGTGTACTGGCTCCAGACGTCACGGCGGTTGACGAGCCGCTCCATCGCCCATTCGGCCAGCTTGTCCGCGTAACGCTGCCACTCCTCCGCGATCCAGAGGAGGCGCTTGTCGCCCGCAAATTCTACAAACGGAACGGCCATATCCAACCCGTCAGATCGCCTTCTCCCATCCGCCCACGAAATTCTTCGCCGCCATTTCCGCGAAAAGCTGCCTGGCCTTTTTCTCGTTGTTGGAAACGCGTATATCACGCTCGAGCGGTGTTTGGCGGTTCGGGCTGAAATCGGTCAGGTAGATCACGTAACCGGGAAAATCTCCACGGTCTTCCTTGTTCGTTTTCCAAAGCAGAAGTTTGCGAACCATCCGAGCGCCCCGCATCGTCTTGGTGTAAACGGTCCGATCCAGCAGCTGGCTCGGCGGCGCCGCGGAGGCTCGTGCGGGTTTGTCGACCTCCGCGATCTCGACCAGGTTCGCGAGCTGCCGAACGTTCACGTCCTCGACGTTCGCTTCCTTGTCGTCGCGCACGCGAACAAACTGCGGCGAGATCACGCTCGCCAGCGGCATCCGCGAGAGTGCCGAATATTTCTCACCGTCCCAATCGAGCACCATCCGTTTTACGGGGTCGCCCTTCGTACTTTCGGGCACGAGGTCGAGGCAAGACATCTCGATCACTGGGCCGGGTTCGATCATCTCGTACGCGACGTAGTCGTTATTCACGGCGACGTAGTCGGACGGCACGATCCGCCGCCGCAGTTCTTCGAATAATGTTCGTCGATCTTCCTCCGAAAACCCGCCTCCCACACGGGCCAGCTCGTGGTACGTCCCGTCGTGGCGTATCACCGCGACAAGCAGGTCGTGCAGCATTCCCTTGCGATTTTCGGTGCCCTCCGAAAAGCCGACGATCGCCGCGTCGAGGTTGTGCCGCAGCTTGACCTTGTACCAGCCCAAAGGGTCGTGCCGGACGACCACGCCCTCCCCGCCCTCGCCGATCGCCCATTCGGTAAAGGCTTCAAGGATCGTCTCGGGCTTGTCGGCGACGATCGTCTCGGCCGGATGGACGAGCTTCCCCTTCCCAAACCATTTTGCAATTAGCCCAGCGATCTCCTCAACGGAACCCGGTGCTTCGCCGTCGACCTCGACGATGTCGAAAACGGCCAGCCCTACGCGCTTCAATTCCGCTTCGGATGACGGCGAACGAAGGAGCCTGACAGTGTCTTGCACCTTGTTCCGGTTTCCCGGCGTGTCGATCGCGTAAAGTTCGCCGGCGAGGACACAGCTTTTGACCTTCGCTTTCTTGAGCAATTTTTCGGCCTCTACAAAGCAGGGCAGCCCGACGCGAACGGTGCCGCCGGGATTTACCGACACGATTTTTTTACCATCGAACGTGACAAGGGCGAACTCGCCGTCGTACTTCCGCATTACATGAAATCCCTTGGATTTGGGGATGTCGTAAATGTTCTGCGGCGAGAGCGGGCGCATCGCCGCGCTCAGCCGCCGCCGATATTCCTGAGCGCGGGCATGCCAGCCCGGGTCCGAAAGGGCGGTCGATTTCCCAGTAAGATAATCGCCCTTTTTCTCGGTAAGATCCGACTTGGAAATGTCGTTATTCAGTGGCATCGCCGTTTTGTTTGACCTCTTTGGGTTTTTTCAATTCCATGTTGGAAAGGTGAAGGATCAGGCAATAAGAATCGCCCCTCACCCTGCCCTCGAGGAAAGCGTTGTAAGATTTGCCGCCGCGGCTCATCACGATCGGGCGGTCGCCTTTTTCCCCTGCGCGAACCAGCAGCAGCGATCCGCGTTTGTCGAGGTCCTTCGCCATGTCGAAAAGAAAGTCGAACGTAAGGCCGTTGATGTGCACGAGCTGTTTTTTGTTCGTAAAAACGAATTTCCTCACGGCTTCGTCTTTCTTTATATACTTCCCGGTCCACCGGAGTGGGACGTCGGTGTTGACGTTCTGCGGCTCTTTGTGACGAGGGCGCCGGTCGCGCACCGTTCCGTCGTGATTCTTGATCACCTCGAACTCCTCCACGACGTGCACGATTCCGCGTTCGGAAACGTAAACCCTTGACGTGTCCTGCAAGAACATCCCAAACTGCTCGATGTCGATCTCGGGGTCATCCTTGATCAATGCCTTTGCAAGAGAGTCCACCTTTTTACGACGCTTCATTAGTTGATCAAGGTCGTGCGTTACATCGGTCTTCAATAATTTACGTGTAAGAACGGGCCGTCCTTCCGCGTCGACGTACCGAACGTCACGCCGGGGCGTGAGGCCCTCCAGCGCGACGACCGCGTCTCTTTGTTTAGCGTTGCTGATGTTGATCGCCATTACGAATCGTCAAGGCTGCTGTCCGTCGATCAAAACGGCAGACCGCTCTTTTCACTTCAACAAAGTAATCATCCAGCCAAATTTTCATAAACGCACCCGGGTTTTAGAGTAGTTCGAAATCGAGCTCCTCACCCGATATCTCCATCTCCTCGGTCGAATCGAGAACCGCAGCCTGGTTCAACCTCACGAACTGCAATGCCGCATCTCTGCCGACGACCATGAATGCGTCGGCCTTATCGTTACCCACCACGAACGCCGAATCATGCTCCACACCACCGCGATAACTGAATTGAAAGCGGAACATCTGGCCCGCCGATAAATGGTCGACAAGATAATCGAGGTCCGACCCCTCGGCCGGCTGAAGCAGATAGACCGATTTGACGACCTGCGAGAGGTACTCGTCGGGGGATGCCCGCTCGAGTATGTTGGTCTGCCCGAACGACGACGGCACCGTTTCGATAGGGTCGCCATTCATGTCGACGGGCCGAAGTTGCGTCCGGCTGACCGAATTTCCGTCTTCATCGATCGTCGCCAAGGCAGTACCGCCCTTATCTAGCAAAGTCCGGCCGTCGGCCGCTAGGACCTTGATGGACGCCGGCTTTCCCTTCTCGTCAAAGGCCTCGATCTCGATATCGCCGTATAGCCGTTCACGGTCGACCTTTAAGATGCTGACCGCGGTTTCCTGTCCGTCGAGAGATAGAATGAGTGGTCTGGCCATGCATCGGCTGAGCGTAGCAACGTGTATGCCCGTTGCCTGGTCCGCCGCGGCCGTGGCGGGCTGTTTAATCGAGTGCTTTATCCTTACCAAAGGGCTTTAGGGCGCGAGCGTAAAGCGCAGGCAAAAAGCCCCTTTTTGCTGACTCGGAAAAACGGTTTCTACAACAGCAGGGGAATGCTCGCTCGGTTTGCGCCCTGAGGGATTAGTGGTTCCAAATTCAGCAGATAATGTAGTGTAGGGGCCGCCGAATATGGCTGCGGAAGAAATGGAGAAAATTCTGTTTAATTAATTTATCAGCGGCTCATCCGACAAGTTAAGCATTTGAAAACGAGACGCTTTTTCCGACTCGGGTCTCGATCCGCTCACGGTTTTTCGAAAGGTATTAAGGGGCCGTCGGCGCCGGCTATTCGGCATTGAAAAACAAGAGGAGCGGCCCTTATTTCGGCCGCTCCTCTGTGTAAAAGGGTAGGCTAAACCTTACTCTTCACCGGTGTTATCCATTTGGATCTCGGTAAGCTGCATTGGGGAAAGGTTGAGAAGGTTTTCGCCGCCGATGATGGAAACCGGAGAGCTCCAGACGGCGAAGCCGCGGCTGGATCTGGTGACACCAAAGAGGTAATAGCTGTTCGGCTCGACGCCGCCGAGCTGGGCCTTGCCAGAGCCGTCGGTCGTGCCGGCATACTTGATATGGTCCTTGATGGCCCGCAGGGCGTCACGGTGAAACTCCCCGTATTTATCTGGGTACATTACACTTAGGCCGAAGCTGTTGACGAGGGACTGGCCTTCGACCGGCTTGATATTGGCCTCGGAGAGGATGCTCTCGAGGTCCTTGTCGAGGAGGTAAAATTTCTCGTTCCTAACGGCTTGGGGCTGGCCGGTCCGGGTGGCGATCTTGGCATTAATGACGACGGTGCCGCGGGTGGGCACGGACGGTGCCGAGCCGCCGGAAATGTTTGAAGGGGCTGAAGTTATGCCCGTCTGAGTCCCCGGCACGGTGACCGACTGGCTATCGCTCGGCACGGTGATCGTGGAAGGTGCTGTGGCGGTGCCGACGGTGGTTTCGCTGCGGGCGGTATCGATCTCGCCGGTGCGCGGCCGGCTGGTGTTGACGTTGACCCTCAGGTTGGCGTTCGCGTCGTCGTTATTTCTTGCAAACATTACATATAGGACAATCAGCAACAGCACGCCGAGGGCCGCTATCGGTATCAAAAGCCACGGCGGAAAGCCGTTTTCGCGGTGCGGACGGGCCACGACGACCTTCTTTTCGACTAGCGGCGGCGGCGCTCCCAGCGGTCTTCCACAGTTGGGGCAGGCGACGGCCGAATTGGAAACTTCGTGTCCGCATTCCGGACAGTAAATCAACGACATACAAGAAATCCTCCCATTTTGCTCGCTCTATACCGGCCGAAAATGCATTTTTGGGGCCAAGAATGTAAGCCGGATTACGTTTCGCATAAAGAGGCGCGCGAGGGTCGACCAGATCGCACGGACCGGGTCACGAGCACTGCATTTTTCCCCAACCAGAGCGGTAATTCCCTGTTCCAGATCGCGCATTTGGGCGACGAGTATCACATTTTGAGAATTGCAAAATGTGACATCGAGCCTCGCCGAAAAGCTTAAGCTGCTTAAAGAAAACTTTAGCCTTCTAACAAAATCTCCTCCCGCTGATCCACGCCATCTGTCTGCCGACCATACACGTTCCCCGCCTCCCGACCCACCCTGGCGAGCTTCGATCGGGAACTGGATTAATTGAAATTGGTCAGCTCGAGGCAGGCCGTTCCAAAACTCATCTTTCCGATTCCCTGGACGAAAGGTTGTTCGAACGAGCCGACCATTTCGCAAAGAAAAGCCGGGCCCGAAAGACCCGGCGTAAATGGCGCGTTAGAATCTGGCTCTCAACCCATAGGTGTTGCCAGCTCCGCGACCGGCTCGGCTCGTCCCTGGGCCCACAACTTCAAACCGATCTTATTTCGCGCGCATGTCGGCAAAAAATATTCGTCATGTTTTCGTTTAAGTACACCACTCAGTGTGCCCCCGCGAGCGACCAGAAGGTCGAACGTCGGGATCATTTTGTCGGTCAGACCCGGGTCTCGGTGATCGAGTAAAAAATCCTGCTCGATCCCAAGCTCCGAATAGATCGAGACAAGCCGTTCGTCGTGGGCGATTGCCATCTGCGGGACGGCCTGATTCAACGATATGACACAGGCATGGTATCTGGCCGTGACCAAATATTTGAGACCTCTCAGCAGAGGCGCCATCCTGTACGGAGTGTGGTCGTTTGAGGCAACGATGCGGACCCTGGCCCGGTGGACGGGACTTATACCGTCGAAGATCTTCCGGCAAATGTCCGAGTCCAGGGCCTCCATCGCGATCAGCACGACGTAAAGATCGTGAACCTCGATGGCGTGCCGGATCAGTTCGCAGTATGCCTCGATCAACCGCCGGCTTTTCTCTCTGCGTTCGTCGTCCCACGTATAGTAGTAAGGATAGTTGTAGCACTCCTCTTTTTTTCCATACAGCTTGGTTTTGAGAGGCCATTGATGAAATTCGACCGGCGCGATCCCGAGCGTGTTCGACGAAGGCACCTCAGTGTTGGTCGTCGAGCCTTCCGGGAGAAATCTAAAGGCGGTATCTGTGTTCGCGATGATCTCGGTTTTTACTCCCATTTCGATCAGGCGTTTTCTTGCAACTTCGGTGCGCGTGATCAGGAGGTCGATCTTGTTGCAAATCGTTCGTGTTAAAAACCGGTTCAGCGGCGAGAGCTCGCCCACGTCGATCGCGTATGCGATACATTTCTTGCCTGCGAGTTTTGCCCAGAGAGCCCCCCACAAAAAGAGATACAAGAGAGCCTTAGCCCAGTTCTCCTTAAAACAGCTTCCCTCGACAAGCATCGTGACGTCGTGCCGTATGACGAGCTGAAAGATCTTCAAAGGAAAAATGAACGGAACACGGGCGATCGTTACCTGGTCGCTCGGGGGAATGACCTTGGCCGTATTTTCCGGATAAAAACTCGCGACCGTGATCGAAACATCATCGCCAAAGCAGTCGCGAAGGTCGTCGATGATCGTCAGGATCCTAACGTCCGAACCCGTGTTATGACAGCCCGTATAGCCGAGAAGGAAACACGAAAACTGCGTCGGAATGACTTCTTTCTTCATCCTGGAGCCTTTTCAATTCGCCGAGGCACTGCGCAAAGACGCGACGTAAGCGCCGATCGATCGGGTATACAAGTCGGGGTAAACATCAACACTGATCTCTCGTTTCAGAAGGTTCTCCATTTCTTTTGTTTCGAATGCGACCTTGTGATTTACATACGGACTGATGTAATCGAGCGAATAAGAGATCAGGGATTCATAAATCGACCTTGATGATCGGCGTAACTCGTCCCTGCTGCATAAAACGGTTTCGAATCCGGTGCACCGGACGATGGCGCCGAAGGCATTTTGGAGTGGAATTTCCTTTTTGTTGACAATATTGAAAACGGTCGTTTTTCCGCGATCGATTTCGCTAAGTTCGATCATCGCGTCCGTGGCCGTATCGAGCGGGATCAGGTTCAGAGAATGATCGAGGTCGACCGCCACTCGGACGGTCCTGTCGGGCTTACCCAATTCGCCGGCCGCGGAGCTCAGGCAATGCCAGGTCCTGGCAACCTGGTACGGACCTACGTAGTGGATCAGTTTTCCTTCCGCTCTTTCGCCGAAAACAACGGAAGGCCTAAAGATGGCGCCTTTTAGTTGTCCGGTTTCGATGGCTTTAATGACCATGCTTTCGGCCTGCATTTTTGATCTCTCGTAGTAGTTGTTGTGAGAGATGTTTGCATCGCTGGCGATCGGGGCCTCGGGCACCAACCTAAGGTTTTTGCCCCCGAGATACGCCGTGCTGATGTAGAAAAACTCTCCGCCTCTGGATCTGCCGTGAAGCTCGATCATATTAGCGAGACCGTTTACGTTAACGCCAAAGATCTCGTCGGTCTCCTTCGGCATATACTTTAGAGACGACGCGAAGTGCCACGTTTCGTCGATCGCTTCCGGGGCTTGCATCGAAGGAAGGCTGTCTCGATCGCCAATATCGCCCTCAATGATCCTCAAATTGTCGAACTGCGCTTCCGCGACGCTTTCGGCATCGCAAAACTGGCGGAGACTTCTCCGCGCCCGCTTCATGCAGTCAAAACCTTTCTTAGGCCGAACTATGGCGTAGACTTTATGGCCCTTCTCTAAAAATCGAAGTGCGGCGAACGCACCCATGTTTCCCGTAATACCGGTCAACAGAATAGTCTTTGCTTTGGTATGGCTGCTCATCGACTCGCCTCCACCGAATGTAAATTACCGACGAACGCTGGTGCGGATCTCAGGGACGAACGTGCCCGGCTTACCGCGCCCCTGATGATGTTTGCGGTTTTTTCCGGATACTCCAGCGGTAGAAAGTGAGAAGCCTTTTCAAGCGTTTTCCACTCCACGTCCTCGATCGATCCAAGATCACCGCGGAGGTACGGGCTGATCGCCGCAAGGCCGTCGCCGTCGCCCTGGACGATGACGACCGGCACCTTAATGTTCTCGAAGTCGGCGTTGACCTCGAAACCGGAAAAGGCTGCGTAGAGCTTTAGGTAATTACTGAGGCCCGCAGGCCGTTCGAGGTGATCAAGTGCGAGGTTGGACATCGAACATTCCAGGACGAGCATGTCCATCAACTTCACAACGGGTTTCAGATCGTCTCCCTGCAAGGCGGCCAGGAAAAGGTTGATACTTGAAGGAGCACCTATTCTTCTAATTGCCTTGGTCACCACATTGATGGATTCGGGAACCGCGTCGAGCTGCCGCTTGACCGCGAGCACGGCCTGGCTGAAGGTGCTGTTCGCGTCTGATCCGAGAGCGTCGTCGTCCATCGAGATCGGGATCAAGGAAAGTACCTTTTCCGGAAACCTTCGGTGAAAGTCGAAAGCCACCTTTGCCCCCAGCCCCCAACTTACGAAATGAGCCGCCGGCACGCCCTCGTGGTCTAGAATGGCCGAGAGGTCGGCGATCACGTTTTCGAAACTCGATTCCGAATCGCTCAATTCTTTCTCAGCGTCCGGAAAACCCCGGTAATCGAAAGCGAGCACGGTGTAATGATCACGCAGTGCGCGCACGATCCATGACCAAAGCTCGACGCTCATCCCCGGAGCGTTGACCATCACGATACGATCGCCCGCCGAGCCCGAGACGTAGTAGGTCAGCGTCAGGTCGCCGGCCGTTTTCAGTGTTCTTGTTTCCATTTTGAGACCCCTTCAATACTGGGGAAATAGTTAGATGGGAATTGCCCTGTGATCAGCGATACGGTAAGCGGCGCAAAGATCGTTCGAGATCTCGACGGACGCTTACCGCATCGACCGGGCGCCCGTATTATTGAGCCGATCCGGGATCCAGAGCTTTAGCCAGTCCGGTAACGACGGAACCCGCCGTCGTGCTGAGAAGGTGAATTTCGCGCCCCCCGTCGACGACGACAAAATTGAAGGTCGCCGTTCGGCCGGGCTGGCCGACGGTATACGTCACCGTCGCGTCCCCGGTGCAATTCGCGTTGAGGTTGATCGTCCCTGCGCCGACCCGCTCGATGATCGCTCCTGCGAAAGATGCCGTATCTCTGATAGTGAAACCCCCACTGCCGTCGAGCGATATCACGCCGAGAGTAGCGACCGGGCCAACAGCTGGGCTGATAACGGTTCCGTTAAAGGTGATCGCATAATCCCCTCTTACGCCCCGCAGCGTACATCTGGGGCTCAGGGGGCTGCTTCCAAGGCCTGAGGCCGTAAGTCCTATGGTTTTG
>Ga0307416_100002839_pt1 | contig 10084 bp, 7 predicted proteins | sample DK1Cmetagenome_2_FD_203821 | JGI IMG/M metagenome (GOLD analysis project Ga0307416, IMG submission 203821) | Maize rhizosphere microbial communities from greenhouse at UC Davis, California, United States - DK15-C-3 | ecosystem: Host-associated > Plants > Roots > Rhizosphere > Soil | place: USA...
GGTAGTAGAGCCTCATGGTGCGTTCCTTCGTCTTCCTTGCCGGCGGACTGCGGCTTGGAGTGGCAGCTTAGCCAACTGCGGGCCGTCTGGGTAGGCTCCCGCAGGCGGGACCGCGGTCGGCGGCCGGCGGCCGGCATACTCCTGGCATGGATCTCGAACTCGAACACAAGCGCGTGCTCGTCACCGGGGGTTCGCGCGGCATCGGCCGGGCGATCGCGCGCGGGCTCGCGCTCGAAGGCGCATCGGTCGCGATCCTCGCCCGCGACGGGGAGCGGCTCGCAAGCACCGCTGCCGAGATCCTGAACGAGACCGGCGCGATCGTCGTCCCGGTCGTCGCCGACACGACCGACGACGCGCAGGTCGAGCGCGCGGTGGCGGAGGCCGTGGCCGCGCTCGGCGGCGGCATCGACATCCTCGTCAATGCCGCGGCCGAGCCGGGCGGCTACGCCGCGCCGCCCAAGCTCGCCGAGATCGACGCCGCCCAGCTGCAGCGCGAGATCGACGTCAAGGTGATGGGCTACCTGCGCTGCGCGCGCGCCGTCGCGCCCTACATGCAGGCGCAGCGCTGGGGCCGCATCGTCAACATCAGCGGCCTGGCGGCACGCCAGGCGGTGCACACGATCGGCAGCATCCGCAACGTCGCCGTCTCGGCGATGACGAAGAACCTCGCCGACGAGCTCGGTCCTTCGGGCGTCAACGTCAGCGTCGTCCACCCCGGCGTCACGCGGACCGAGCGCACCGCCGCGCTGCTGCAGGCGCGCGCCCGGGCCGAGGGCAAGAGCGAGGAGGCGATCGAGAAGCAGATCGCCGAAGGCAACTCGATCCGCCATCTCGTCGAGGCGAGCGAGGTCGCCCACGTCGTCGTCTTTCTCTGCTCGCCGAAGTCGGTCGCGATCCACGGCGACGCGATCGCGGCCGGCGGCGGTACGCCGCGGGCGATCCACTACTGAGGAGTTCGGGAAGTCTTGCGCCGCTTGGGCGGGGCCTCCGACGCTTCGGTCGGCGAGGTGATCGGAAACACGTCTTGCACGTGGGCCGTCCAGAGGTCGCAGAACGCCGACGCGAAGGGCGGCAGCACGCGGCGCTTGTCCCACAGGATGGTCAGCGGCTCGCGCAGGACCTTGGCGCGATATGCAACCGCCGAAATGCGCAGCGAATAGCGTTGGGTGCGAAGCGCGGAAGGAATGATGGCGACGCCGTGGCCGCTTTCCGCCATGGCGAGCAGCGTGTGCGGCGAGCGGCTCTCCAGCCGGATGCTCGGCTTCAAGCCCGCCAGGCGGCATGCAGCGTCGAACGCGCGGCGAAAGCCGAAGCCACCATCGAGCAGGAGCAGGGGGTGCTCTGCCAATCGGTCGATCTCGATCTTGCTCCGCTGCAAGAGCGGCGTCGCTGCGTGCCCTGCTGCCAGAAGCTCGACCCAGCCGAGCGGCCGGTTCGCGAAGCGGCGTTCATCGATGTGGCGCGAGTGCACCAGGTTCTGCGCGAAGTCGATCTCGCCGCGCTCCAGCATGCCCAGGATCTCGGCGCCGCTGCCTTCGACGACGTGCACCTCGACGTTCGGATAGCGCTGCGCGTAGCGCGGCAGGAACTGCGAGAACACGCTCTCGATGTGCTGCGGGGAAGCGCCCACCGTCAGCGCGCCGGTATCGCCCAGGCGAAGCGATTGCGCGCGCTCGCTCAATGCGTGCGCGGAGCTCAGCAACGCGCGGCAATCGTCGAGCAGTTCCTCGCCGGCGCTCGACAGGAGCATGCGTCGGCCGACGCGGTCGAACAGCGGCAGCCCGAGCGCGTGTTCGAGGGCGCCGATCTGCCGCGACAACGCCGGCTGCGCGACGTGCAGGCGCGTCGCCGCCTTCGTGACCGTGCCCAGTTCGGCGACGGTCACGAAGGTCTTGATCTGGCGCAGGTCCATGCCGGGAGCTTATGCGTTTCCGGCATTGAAGTGAAGACTCAATTGATATTGGACGAATGGTTGTTGGATGAACAACATGGGCCCGTGGCTCTCTTCGAGAGGACCCTCGATCGCAAGGAGGATCGCGATGAAACGTCTCTACACGCTTCTGTTCGTCGCCACGGCGCTCGCAGGCACCACGTTCGCCGCAGGCGCCGAGGCGTGGCCGGCGAAGCCGCTGCGGGCCGTCGTGCCCGTCGCTGCCGGAAGCTCGACCGACATCGTCCCGCGCGTCGTGTTCGAGCAGCTGGCCGCGCAGCTCGGACAAGGCATCGTGGTCGAGAACCGGGCCGGGGCGGGAGGAACGATCGGTTCGGCGCAGGTCGCGCGGGCGATGCCGGACGGCTACACGCTGCTTGCGCACGGCTCTGCGCACACGATCGCGCCGGCGCTCTATCCGCAGCTGGGCTACGACCCGGTGCGCGATTTCGTCGCGGTCGTGCCGCTCGGCGTGAGCCCGAGCGTCCTGGTGGTGGCACCGTCGAAGGGCTACCGCACGGTCGCCGATCTCGTCGCCGCCGCGAAGCGCAGGCCCGGCGAGCTGAACTTCTCTTCGGTGGGCGTCGGCAGCGCCACCCATCTGAGCGCGGAGCGCTTCCGTCTGAGTGCCGGGATCTCCGCGCAGCACGTGCCTTACAAGGGTGGCGCGGAGGCGATGACCGATGCGATCACCGGCCGCGTCGACTTCTTCTTCGGGCCGGTTGCGTTGGTGCTGCCGCAGATCCGCGAAGGCAAGCTGCTCGCACTCGCCGTGAACGGCAGCCGGCGCGCCGCAGTCCTGCCCGACGTGCCGACGCTGCACGAAGCGGGGATCGCCAACGCCGAATATCCGATCTGGTTCGGCATCTTCGCGCCGGCACGGACGCCGTCCGACGTCGTCGAGCGGCTGAACGGCGAAGCATTGCAGGCGCTGCAGGCACCGAAGGTGCGTGACCGGCTGGCATCGCTCGGCGTCGAGCCGATGCCGATGACGGCCGTCGAGTTCGAGGCGTTCGTCCGCAAGGAGGTCGGCGTCAACGCGGCGCTGGTGCAAGCGACCGGCGTCAAGGTCGAGTGAGCAGGGCGGGCGGCGGGCGGACCTGCGGCCAACAGAGCGAGCGAAGAGCCGCGGCTGGCAGTCATCGAGACCTCCAGTCGCCAGCGGCGGCGGGGCACTCGAGGCGGCGCGGTGCCCCTCGCAGGAGCTCAGTTCTTCGCGTCGCGTTCCGGCGGCGGCAGCTCGATCGGCTTGACCTCGACCTCGGCGAGGCCGTCCTTCGGCGCGATGCCGATCTCCTCGGCCGTCCCCGGCGAGAGGTCGACGATGCGGCCTTTCACGTACGGTCCACGGTCCTGGATCGTCACCGTCGCGCTCTGCCGCGTCTTCAGGTTTGTGACCCTGGCGCGCGTGCCGAGCGGCAGGGTCTTGCTCGCCGCGTTGTCGTCGTGCGCGTCCATGCGCGTGCCGTCGGCCATCTTGCGGCCGACGAATCTCCGGTGGTAGATGGACGCCGTGCCGATGCGCTTCTTGCCGGAGCGGTCGAGCGCCGGCTTGGCGACCGGCAGCTCGCGCTGCACGCTCGCGGCGCGCGAAGACGTGTCGTGCTCGCGGGCGGCGGGCGACGCGGCGACACCGACGCTGCTCGCGGCGATCGCAAGCGACAACAGCAGCGGTGCGGACGGGCGAGAACGGCGGCAGACCTGCATGGCGCCGACTGTCGGACGGCGGCGCGACGCTGCCGATCGGCAGAGGTCGCTCGCGCTTGTAGGACGATCGTTCAGACGGCAGCCGGCGATGCCGCAAGCGCGTGCGCACGCAGCGCCAGCGCCGACGGCCGCCGGGAGATGAAGTCGAGCAGGCGCTCGCCGTAGTCGGCCGCGGCGGCGGCGCGGACCGATGCGCGGTCGGCGAGCGAGCGCCGCCACGCCGCGACGTTCGCCAGGCCGTGGAGGACGTCGAGCCCGAGACGATCGAGCACGTCGAAGTAGCGAAAGACCGGCGCGAACACGGCGTCGACGAGCGAGAAGCACGCGCCGGCGAAGAACGGCCCGTCGCCGAGCTCGGCCTCGAGCTGCGCGAAGCGGAGCTGCAGGTCGCGCGCGCGCTCGGCGAGCGCCGCTTCGGTCGGCGCGTTGTAGAGCGCGGCGATCGCGTTCAGGACGTTCGAGCCGAATTCCATCCAGGCGCGGTGGCGGGCGCGCGCGAGCGGGTCGGTCGGATGCAGCGCGGGGGGCTCCGTGTCTTCGAGGTATTCGCAGATCACCGCCGACTCGAAGATCGCCGTGTCGCCGACCAGCAGCACCGGCGTCTTGCCGAGCGGGCTGACGGCGAGGAACCAGGCCGGCTTGTCGGCCAGGTCGACGTCGCGGCGCGCGAACGCGACGCCCTTCTCGGCGAGGACGATCGCCGCGCGCTGCACGTAGGGGCATAACGCGTGCGAGACGAGCACCGGCCGCGCGCTCACGACGCGAGCCCTTCGGCGCGCAGCGCCGCCTGCACCGCCGGCCGCCCCTGCACGCGCTGCAGGTAGGCGCGCAGCTTCGGATAGGCCGCGAGCGAGACGCCGAGGAAGTTGGTCCAGTTGAGGATCGTCAACGCGTAGGCGTCGGCGACGCTGTAGTCGCCGGCGATGAAGTCCTGCCCTGCGAACGACGCATCGAGCTCGGCGAAGCGGGCGGAGAGCCTGTCCTTCACGGCGCGGCGCGTCGAGTCGGCTGTCTCCTTGTGCCACAGCCAGGGGCTGAACACCTTGTGCAGCTCGGTGGCGACGAAGGCCAGCGACTCGGTCACCGCCAGCCGCCGCGGCGTGCCGGGTGCGCCGATCAGCGTCTGGGCACGGTCGAGGTCGGCGACATGCTGCAGGAGCGCCGCGGCCTCGGTGTGGCGCGAGCCGTCGTCGAGCTCGAGCAGCGGGACGTAGCCGCGCGGCGAGATGGCCCGGTAGTCGCTGCCGTCGGCGACGACGGTGTGGGTCGCGAGATCGACGGCGTGCGCCGCGAACGACTGACCGACCTCGCGCAGCGCGATGTGGACGGCGAGCGAGCAGGCGCCGGGTGCGTAGTAGAGCTTCATGGTTCGTCCTTGGTGGATGGATCGCCCTGCGGCGACGGCGGCGGCGCCGGCATCGGCGTCGCGGGTTGCACTGTATGATTTCCTTGATGCAAATGAAATTGGCAGAGGGGCAACCATCGATTGCACGAACGCAACCATCCGACCTCGGTGCCGCCGAGCTCGAGGTGGTGCTCGCGATGGCCCGTGCCGGAACTCTCGCCGCCGCCGCGGAGCGGCTGCAGGTGGACGCGTCGACGGTGTTTCGCTCGCTGCAGCGGATCGAGCGCGCGCTCGGCCAGCCGCTGTTCGAGCGGACACGCTCGGGCTACCTCGCCAACGAGCTCGCGCAGGCGCTGGCCGAGCAGGCCGAGCGCGTCGAGAGCGCGCTCGACGCGGCGCGGCTCGCGGCCAACGCGCAGCCGGATCAGCTCGCCGGCACGGTCCGGATCACGACGACCGACACGATCCTGCACGGCCTCGTCGCGCCGGCGCTGAAGGCGCTGCGACGCGACCATCCGCTGCTCGGCTACGAGCTCCACACGGGCAACGAGCTTGCGAGCCTGACGCGACGCGACGCCGACATCGCCGTGCGCGCGACGAAGCGGCCGCCGCAGCATCTCGTCGGCCGGCACCTGGGGCCGATCCGCGTCGCGCTCTACGCCGCGCGCAAGAGCCGGATCAAGCGCTACGACGACGTCGAGCGCGGCCGCGCCGCGTGGATCGGTCCGGACGACGCTCTTCCCGAGCACCCGTCGGTCGTCTGGCGGCGGAAGCACTTCCCGAAGGTCGCTCCCGCGTACCGCGTGACGAGCATCCTCACCGTGATGGAGCTGGTCGCGCTCGACCTCGGCGTCGGCATCCTGCCGATGTTCATCGCCGCGCCCAGGGCCGACCTTGTCGCGCTCAGCGGCGCCCTCGACGACGCCGCGACGGACCTCTGGCTCCTGACCCACGCCGAGGCGCGCCACCTGCGGCGCGTCCAGGCGGTGTACCGGCATCTCGCCGAGACGCTGCGCCTGCCGTGAGGCGCAGATCTGCCGCAGCGAGTGCGCTGCGGCAGCGCCGGCTCAGCGGGCAAACGGGTCGCGGCGATGGCGGCGCCGTCGGGCGACGCTCGCGACGACGAGCAGGCCGCCGAGCATCAGCGCATAGGTCTCGGGCTCGGGAACCGCGGCGACGGCGACGTCGCCACGGATCACCAGCGTCACGTCGTCGAGCCGGCCGTCGAAGCCGCTCGCGTTGCTGCCGGAGGCATGCAGCACGATCGTCGCCACGAAGGCGCCCGCGTCGTCGTCGTCGAGCATCACCGCGAGGCCGTCGAACGAGGCGCCCGCGACGAGGTTCGCGAACGAGCCGAAGCCCGCGAGCGTGAAGGCGCTGCCCGCGCCGGTGAGGTCGAACGCGCCGCTCAGCAGGTCTGCCGGTCCGATCGCGCTGTTGAGCACGGCGAGGCTCGCCGCGCGTTCGCCTGCGCCGAGCGCGAGCGTGCCGAAGTCGAGCGTGTAGGTGTTGCCCGTGCGGATCAGCGTGCCGGCGCCGGTCTTCGTCAGCGATGCCTCGGCGAAGTTGTTGACCTGGCCGTGCAGCGCGACCGTCGCGCCGGCGAGCGCGAGGTCGGCGAGCTCGCCGTCATGGCTCGCGAAGCCGACGTTCGCGGTGCCGCCGAAGACTCCCGCGTTCGCGGTGTTCAGGCCGACGCGCAGGCTGCCGGCGTCGGTCGCCCCGGCGGCGAGGCCAGTCACGCTGCCGCCCGTCGTGAACCCGGCCGGCGCCCCGCCGAGCGACGCCTGCAGAGTGTCGTTCAGCGCGGAGGCGCTGGCGGCGTTGGTCACCGAGACGCCGCGTTCGGCCACCGCGTCGCCGCGGTGGACGATGCCGAAGTCGACGACCGTCGTGTTCGCCTGCGCGACGGCGGGCGTGTAGACATGCCCGGTCAGGGCGACGCTCTGGCTCGGCAACGCGGCGTCGGGAGCGTCGGTCGTTCCGCTGCCGCTCGAGACGAAGTTCACCGTCGCCGTGCCGGCAACGCTGCCGGCGACGGCGGTGTTCAGCGCGACGCCGAGCGCGTTGCTCGACGCGCCCGCGACCAAACCCGTGATCGCTCCCGTTCCGGAGAAGCCCGCGCTGACGGCGCCGAAGCTCGCGTCGAGCCGTTCGGTGAACGCGTCGGGGGACACGTTCGTGACGCCGAGCGCGGCGGCAGGCGCGGCGCCGCCCACGCGCGCGGCGAGCGCGACCGCCGGCGGCACCAGCGCAGGGTTCGCCAGGCGGTACACCGCGCCGCTCACCGCCACCGTCTGCGAAGGCAACGGCGTGATGCCGAGCCCGCTCGTGCCGGTGCCGTCGGACGCCAGCGTGATCGTCGCCGTGCCGGCGCGCGCGCCGGCGGTCGCCGTGTCGATGCCGACGATGAGGGCGCTGTTGTTGCTCGACTGCGGAGCGAGCAGGTTGAACGCGCCCGTCGCCGTCACGCCCGCGGTGGCGCCGCCGATCGAAGCGTTCAGCTTCTCGGAGAAACCGTCGTTGGCGGCGGTGTTCGCGACCGTCAGCGGCCGCGTCGCAGCGCTGCCGATGCGGACGTTGCCGAAATCGACCGGATTCGGCGCCGCCGCGCTCGCGCTCGCCAGGCGAAAGACGCTGCCGACCGCTTCGATGACGCCGGTGATGCCGACCGACTGGCTCGGCAGCGCGGTGATGCCGAGCCCGCTCGTGCCGGCGCCGTCGGACGCGAAGTTGACGATGACCGCGCCGTTGACGCTGCCCGCGGCAGCCGTGTTCAGGCCGACGACCATGCTGCTCGTGTTGCTCGATGCGGGCGCCAGCCCGCTGACGGCGCCGGCCAAGGTGATGCGGGCGTCGTTGGCGCTGCCGAAGCCGGCGTTGAGCCTTTCCGAGAAGCCGTCGTTGGGTGCCAGGTTGCTGATCGTCAGCGCCTGGCTGACACTGTCGCCGACGTGGACGTTGCCGAACGCGACCGGCGCCAGCGTGTTCGCCTCGGCGAGCCGGTACGCCGCGGCGTTCGGCGCGAGGCCGAAGGTCACGACCTGGCTGCGCGTGTTGTCGAAGTTGTTGACGATCGCGACCGACTGGCCCGAGAGCGGCGCCAGCGAGCCGGCCGCGCCGACCGTGACGACGACGTCGCGCGCGAGCGAGCCGCCGGTCGCGATCGGGCCCCAGTTGCCGGCGGTGACGCCGCTGCCCGAGAGCCGCGGATCGCTGATGTTGCCGCCGTTGACCGTCGTCTGCACTGCGCCGCGCAGCGCCGACCCGCTGGCGCCGGTGTTGACGATGTCGTACCTGTAGGTCGTGCTGCCGACGTGGACGTTGCCAATGACGAGCGTCGGCGTCGCCGTGTTGCCGTTGACGACGCCGGCGCCCGCGATGCCCTGGTTCGCGTCGCCGCCGGCGATCAGCCGGTTGCCGGCGCCGCTGGTCACGACGTTGGCGCGCCGGTTGAACGCGTTGCCGCTGCCGAAGTTGGCGTTGTCGTAGTCGCGGAAGACGGTCAGCGTGTCGGTGCCGAGATTGAGGGTGCCGGCCGTCGTCAGCGTGCCCATCGTGCTCGCCACGTCGTGCTGGTAGGTGGCGCCGCTCGCCACCCGCACGGTGCCGGTCGGCCCCTGGGTGCCGCTGACGAAGCGCATCGTTCCCGCGTCGATGTTCAGCGTCCCGGAGTTGTTGAAGCCGACGCCGAGGTCGACCGTCGTGACAGTGTTCGACAGCTTGTTGTAGGTGCCCACGTTGTTGAACGCGTGCGGCCCGCCGACGACGTGCTCGAAGAACGAGGCGAAGGCGTTCGCGTCGTTGAAGGTGCCGCGGTTGTTGATCGTCGCGCCGTTCCAGAATCGAATCTGGCCGTTGTTGGCGGCCGTGTTGCCGCTCCACGTCGTCGTCCGGTCGAGGTTGAGCGTCCGCCCGCCGAACACCGTCTTGCCGCCGGCGCCGGAGATCGTCACGTCGTTGGCGAAGGTCGTCGTGCCGGCGCCGGCGATCGTGCCGCCGGTCCACGTGACCGGCGCCTGGAAGGTGTGCGCGTCGCCGGCGAGCGTGCTGCCGCTGAACACGAGCGGCGCGGTGTGCGTGCCGCCGTTGATCGTGACGATGCCGTCGGCGCCGACCAGGTCGGTGCTGATCGCGAGCGTGCCGGCGCCTTGCGTCGTCGCGCCGTTGAGCACGTTGTCGCCGTTGCGGAAGTCGAGGATGGCGCCGGCGGCGATGTTGAACGTGCCGGTGCTGGTGCCGCCGGTCGGGCGGAAGGTGCCGGCGCCGACGTTGACGACGCCCGAGTTGTTGAAGGCCACGCCGAGGTCGACCGTCGTGATCGTGTTCGCCAGCTTGTTGTAGGTGCCGATGTTGTTGAAGTTGTGCGGACCGCCGACGCTGTGCTCGATGAACGACGCGAACGGGTTGTCATCGTTGAACGTGCCCTGGTTGTTGATCGTCGCGCCGTTCCAGAACCGGATCGCGTTGTTGTTGGCGGCGGTGTTGCCGGTCCAGGTGGTGGTTCCCTGCAGGTCGACCGTGCCGCCGCCGACGATCGTCTTGACGTTCGGTCCCGAGATCGTCACGTCGTTGGCGAAGGTCGTGACCGCCGTCCCCGAGAACGCGCCGCCGGTCCAGGTCGCGGTGCCCTGGAACGTGCGGTCGGTTCCGGCGATCGTGCTGCCGCCGAACAGGAACTTCGACGTCAGAGTGCCGCCGTTGAGCGTCACGACCGCGTCGGCGCCGACGTTCTCGGTGGTGACGGCGAAGGTGCCCGCCCCCTGGATCGTCGGCTGGTCGAGGGTGTGGCTGCCGTTCCTGAATTCGAGCGTCGCGCCGTTGGCGATGTTGAAGACGCCGGTGCTCGAGGTCGTGCTCGTGCCCTGGAACAGCATCGTTCCGGCGTTGACGTTGGTCGTGCCGGTGTTGTTGTAGACCGCCTCGACCGTGGTGACGGTGTTCGCCTGCTTGTTGTAGGTGCCGGTGTTGTTGAGCGCGTTGCTGCCGCTGACGTGGTCGATGAACGAGGCGAACGCGTTCTGGTCGTTGAAGGTGCCCAGGTTGTTGAGCGTGCCGGCGGCGAATTGCAGCGCGTTGTTGTTGGCCGCCGTGTTGCCGCC